>Ga0193717_1000317_pt1 | contig 34965 bp, 37 predicted proteins | sample U2c2metaG_FD_145900 | JGI IMG/M metagenome (GOLD analysis project Ga0193717, IMG submission 145900) | Soil microbial communities from a riparian zone of the East river system, Colorado, United States - U2c2 | ecosystem: Environmental > Terrestrial > Soil > Riparian zone | place: USA: East River... | reverse complement strand
GATGCCCGCGGCCGGCGCCTGGTTCTCGTACATGCCGTGCGCGGCGAGCGCGGACAATTCGAGGAACGGCGAACCCGGATCGAGCAGCGCGCGGATGCGCTCGCGCGGCAACAGCTTGCCGCGCTCGGTGTGCTTGGTGCGCGCCTTCTCGCCGCCGCCGAGCGCGGTCTTGGCGAATTCGGATTTCAGATCCTCGACCAGGCTGCGCATCTGCGCGGCGTTGGCCTGGAAATCCGCGGAGCGCGGGTCGATCTGCGAGCGTAGGGCGGGCATCGGCGGTCAGCGCATCGGAAGGCGGGCCATGAAAGCACAGGGCGTTCGCGGAATGCCAGCGCCGTCAGCCGAACACGCAACCGGCCGCAATGAGCGGCCGGCGCGGAACAACATGAAGTGATGACGCAACGTGGATCAGCCGTTGTCGTCCTTTTCCTTCCTGGCGGCATCCTCTGCGGCATCCTTGGCGTCCTTCGCGGTGCCCTTGATGTCGCGACCGACTTCCTTGGCGCCTTCCTTGACTTCGCGACCGGCGGCCTTGCTCGCTTCCCACGCTTCCTTCGAGCCTTCCTTGACGGCCTGGCCGGCGTCCGTCGCCGCGTCCTTGATCTGATCGGCTGCGCTGGCGGTCGTATCCTTTGCTGCATCGGCGGCGGTTACCGCTGCTTCATGCGCCTGCTGGGCGGCGTCGCTGGTTGCCTGGCTGGCTTCGTTCGTCGCGGTCTTTACGGTATCAGATGCCTGCTGCGCGGCGGCGGCCGTCGCGTCCGCGGCTTTCTTCGCGGCTTCGGCTGCGGCGTCGGCTGCTTCCTTGGTGGCTTGCGCGGTCTTGTCGGCCGCGTCCTGCGCCTGCTGCTGTGCGTTGTCGCTGCATGCAGCCAGTGTCGCCATCATTGCCGTGATCAACGCAATGCGCTGGATGTTCATCGGAATCTCCCCGTTTCGTTTGATGAGCGGAGGCGGACGCGAAGTCCGCCGGCCGCGGCGATGTAACGCTTGGAACGTCAGACCAGCTCGATCGCAATCGCAGTCGCTTCGCCGCCGCCGATGCACAGCGAGGCAACGCCGCGCTTGCCACCGGATTTCTGCAGCGCATGGATCAGCGTGACGATCAGGCGCGCGCCCGACGCGCCGATCGGATGGCCGAGCGCTGTCGCGCCGCCGTTGATATTGAGCTTGGCGTGCGCGATGCCGAGTTCCTTCATCGGCGCCATCGCAACGACCGCGAACGCCTCGTTTACTTCGAACAGATCGACTTCCTCGACCTTCCAGCCGATCTTCTTCAGCAGCTTGTCGATCGCGCCGACCGGCGCGGTGGTGAACCATTCCGGTTCCTGCGAATGCGTGGCGTGGCCGACGATGCGCGCGAGCGGTTTCACGCCGCGCTTCTTCGCTTCGTCGGCGCTCATCAGCACGGTCGCCGCGGCGCCGTCGGAAATGCTTGACGAAGTGGCCGCCGTGATCGTGCCGTTCTCCTTGCGGAACGCCGGCTTCAGCGTCGGGATCTTGGCGATGTCGGACTTGCCCGGCTGCTCGTCGGTTGCATACTCGACTTCGCCCTTGCGCGTCTGCACCTTGACCGGAACGATCTCGTCGGCGAACGCGCCCGAGGCAATCGCGGCTTGCGCGCGCTTGACCGATTCGGTCGCGAACGCGTCCTGCTGCTCGCGCGTGAACTTGTACTTGTCCGCGCAGGCCTCGCCGAAAACACCCATCGCCTTGCCGTCGTACGGATTGGTCAGACCGTCCCAGGCCATGTGGTCGACCGCCTCGAAATTGCCGTAGCGGTTGCCGGTGCGCGAATTCGGGATCATGTGCGGTGCGTTGGTCATCGACTCCATGCCGCCGGCGACGACGATCGTGGCCGAGCCGGCCTTGATCAGGTCGTTGCCGAGCATCACCGCCTTCATGCCGGAACCGCAGACCTTGTTGATCGTCGTGCAGCCTGTCGACGGCGGCAGGCCGGCGCCGAGAGATGCCTGACGCGCCGGTGCCTGGCCGAGATTCCCGGGCAGCACGCAGCCCATGATGACTTCGGAAACGTCGGCGGGCGCGACACCGGATTGCTCGAGCGCGGCCTTGATCGCGGTCGCGCCGAGAGTGGGCGAGGGCACGCCGGTGAACTGGCCGAGGAAGGAACCGATCGCGGTGCGTTTGGCGCCGACGATGACGATGTCTGACATGGGTAGCCTCTTGGTTCTTGGTACGCTCGGAACGCGAATTTGAGTCCGACAATTATGCGCCGCGCGGGAGCGCCGCAGCAAACCGAGCGGTGCAAAACGCAGCGCAAATCCACGTCCGTGAAATTGGGTCGGTGGACATCAAGACAAGGCTTCGAGATGCGCAACCAGTTGCACTCGGTCAAGCCGCCGTCATGCTCATCCGCTACAGCAACAGCTCGTGGTATCGGATGGGAACCCGGGAGGGTTCCGGCACTCCAAGTGCCTCCGCAAGGAGCAGGATCTCATTGAGAGCTGCCAAGCGCTCCGCAGGGGAGCTCGACCTGGCGAGATCAAGGTCGTGCTTCGCGCCGCCGTCGAGGCGCGAAAGGCCCCCCGGCTCGATTTCGGTGAGCATCTTGAGCGCGATATCAGCCAATGGCTCTGAGGATCTCATCCAGTACCTTCTCGCGATCAAATAATTTGAAATAAGAGCGCGTTTCCTCGAGATCCAAGCTGCCGCGATGAATCCGCATCAGCTTGATGATATCAGCAAGGTCGTCGATGCGACGTGGATCGTCGCTCATTGCCTGTACTTTCAGTCCGATCAATCCCTCGACCGGGATGGCCGACAATCGCATCCCGCCGTATTCGACAGGCGCAGAGCGTGCCAATAGAGCGCGGTTGATAGGGCGTCGCGCGAAAATCACGTCGAGCCGATCGAGCTTGCGTACGTAGCTGGCCATGTCGTCGCGTCGATCGATCGCTTCGTAGCCGAGAGCCTGCAGCTGATCGTGGAGAGCGTCACTGTCTTCGACCAGAACCATGACATCGAGATCGCGTGTGGCGCGCACATGTCCATGGATATTGACCGCGACGCCGCCTATCAAGGCATAGTCAATTCGCGCATCCCGCAAACTTGCGTCGAGTTCACGCAGCTGCGTTATCAGGCGCGACTCGACCGGCAGATTCACGACTTGCCGTGAAACAACTCGCGCCCGATCAACATGCGCCGGATCTCGTTGGTGCCGGCGCCGATCTCGTAGAGCTTCGCATCGCGCAGAATCCGTCCGGTCGGATATTCGTTGATGTAGCCGTTGCCGCCAAGCGCCTGGATTGCTTCGAGCGCAACCTGCACCGCGCTGACCGATGCATGCAGCAGACACGAAGCAGGATCGATACGCGACTTGGTGCCGCGGTCGTAATCCTGGGCGACCATGTACGCATACGCGCGCGACGACTGCAGCGCGGTGTACATGTCGGCGATCTTCGCCTGCATGATGCCGAACGTGCCGATCGGCGCGTTGAACTGCTTGCGCTCGCGCACGTAGGGCAGGGTGGCATCCATCGCGGCCTGCATCAGGCCGAGCGGGCCGCCGGACAGCACCAGGCGTTCGGTGTCGAGCCCTTTCATCAGCACGCGTACGCCTTCGTTGACTTCGCCGACGCGGTTGTCGTCCGGAATCTCGCAGTTGTCGAACACCAGCTCGCTGGTGTTCGATCCGCGCATGCCGAGCTTGTCGAGCTTCTGCGCCGTGCTGAAACCCTTCATGCCTTTTTCGACGATGAACGCGGTCATGCAGCGCGAGCCGGCCGGGCGATGCGCGGTGCGCATGTACACCAGCGCGACATCGGCATCCGGACCGTTGGTGATCCACATCTTTGAGCCGTTGGCGATCCAGCGGTCGCCTTTCTGCTCGGCGCGGCAGGTCATCGAGCCGACGACGTCGGAGCCCGCGCCGGGCTCGCTCATCGCCAGCGCGCCGACCCATTCGCCGCTGCACAGTTTTGGCAGATATTTCTTCTTCTGCGCGTCGGTCGCGTTGTTGGCGATGTTCTGCACGCACAGGTTCGAATGCGCGCCATAGGAAAGGCCGACCGAGCCGGACGCGCGCGAGATCTCTTCCATCGCGACGACGTGGGCGAGATATCCGAGCTCGGAGCCGCCGTATTCGCTCGACACGGTGATGCCGAGCAAACCCATCTCACCGAATTTTTTCCACAGGTCGGCAGGAAACGTGTTTTCGCGATCGATCAGGTCTGCACGCGGCGCGATTTCCTTGTCCGCGAACGCGCGAACGCTTTCACGGAGGAGGTCGATGTCTTCGCCGAGCGGGAAAGGTCGCACGTGGCACCTCACATAGGGTGGGCCTCGGCCCACCGTCGAGCATCCGGTGGGCCGAGGCCCACCCTATAACATCATTTGCCGATGGCCGGCGTCACTGTCCGCGCATGCGACCCTGGAACCGCGGCGCGCCGTTGCCCATGTGCGGCAGCTTGATTTTGCCGATCGTGGCGATGCGTTCCTCGGCCATGCGGTCGGCGGCCTTGTAGGTCGGAATGCCGTCGCGCTTGGCGATCTCGAAGATGCGGCCGACGTTGTAATAGATCGTGCGCATCATGCGCATCGCGCGCTCGCGGTTGTAGCCGTCGATCTCGAGCGAGACGTTCATGACGCCGCCGGCATTCACCGCGTAATCCGGCGCATAGAGAATGCCGCGCTTCTCGACCTCGTCGCCGATCGCGTCGGTGGCGAGCTGATTGTTCGCGGCGCCGCAGATGATCTGGCACTTGAGCCGCGGCAGCGTCTGCTCGTTGACCGTGCCGCCGAGCGCGCACGGGCTGTAGACCTCCGCGTCGGTGTCGTAGATCTCGTCTACGCCGACCGGCGTGCAGCCGTATTCCTCGACCGCGCGCTCGACCAGCGCCTTGTTGATGTCGGTGACGTACACCTTGGCGTTCTGCTCGCGCAGCAGCTTGATGAACTCGAGGCCGACGTGGCCCGCGCCCTGGACGGCATAACTGTACCTGCCGATGTCCTCGTTGCCGAACTTGTGGTTCAGCGCGGCCATCAGGCCCTGCAAGGTGCCGTACGCCGTGAACGGCGAGGGATCGCCGGAACCGCCGTGTACCTGGTGCACGCCGGTCACGAATTCGGTTTCGCGGAATACCCACTCCATGTCATTGACATCGATGCCGACGTCCTCGGCCGTGATGTAGCGGCCGTTGAGCGAATTGACGAAGCGGCCGAATGCGCGGAACAGCGCTTCGGATTTGTCCTTCGACGGATCGCCGATGATCACCGCCTTGCCGCCGCCGAGATTGAGGCCGGCCACCGCGTTCTTGAACGTCATGCCGCGCGACAGGCGCAGCACGTCGTTGAGCGCTTCGGCCTCCGACTTGTACGGCCACATGCGCAGGCCGCCGAGTGCGGGACCGAGCACGCTGTTGTGGATCGCGATGATGGCCTTCAGGCCGGCATCCTTGCTATGGCAGAACACGATCTGCTCATGGCCGGTGGAGGCAATGGTTTCGAATAGCATCGATGAACTCCGGCAGCAGCAGCCCGTTCGTCCTGCACAATCGCGGCGACCGGCCCGTACCCGTGAAATTACCTTAGGGAGATCGGTTAACTGCTTGTGGACGTTGGGGAATAAGGAGGAATATTGCGGTCGTCGACCGCGTGGCGGCGCGTAGTGTAACGGGCTGCGCCGAGCGGTAACAGTGTGAGAGGCTTGCGGCTCGGCGCACTCTTGCGGGCTTGATCCCTATCGAGTCCGGCCAGACTTGCATGAGTGCCCTGGCCCGCGGGTCGGAGCCGGGCGCAAGAGGCGCGGCGTTTCCCTTTGCCGGAGGAGTGAAGCATGCAGACGTTTACCCGGTGGCCGGTCGCGGTCGCGTTGGCCGGCCTGCTGTTCGCATCCGCAGCGGCCACCGCCGCGGACGCGCGCGAGGACATCTTCAAGGCGTACCAGAAGATGATGGGCGCGCGGTTCGCAGTGGACATGAGCACGCTGTCCGGCGGCAAGACGACGAAGGCGCACAGCGAGTACGAGACCGTCGAGCGCATTCATCTGAAGACCGAATCGATGGAGTTGATCGTCCTGCCCGAAGGCACCTGGATGCGTGCGGGCGGCGCGTGGACACAACCGCCGGTCGACATGAGCGGGATGGTCAAGCAGTTCATCCCGAAGTCGATCGACGACCTGCGCGCCGCGACCAAGAGCGCGACCGACGACGGCATGACCACGTGGAACGGGCAGCCGATGCATGCGTATACCTATGCGATCGACACCAAGGTCATGGGCATCCACGTCACGTCGACGAACAAGATCTTCGTCAACGCCGCCGGCCAGATCGTGCATGCGGAAAGCAACGGCGAGGCGATGGGGAAGCAGTCGCAGACAAAGCAGGATATTCGTTACGACGAGAGCATCCGGGTGACGGCGCCGAAATAGGGTGGGCCTTGGCCCACCGCGGGCGTGCGATGGCGGTGGGCCAAGGCCCACCCTATAAGCGGCTATTGAAAAGAACGAACGGTCGTGCTATAAAGTGACCATGCCCGCCGCAGCCGCCACCACGAAAGGCGCCGCAACCCGCGATTCGATCATCGACCGCGCCTACCAGATCGTCCGCCGGGACGGCTTCGAAGGCCTCTCGATCGGCACGATCGCCGAATCGGTAGGCATGTCCAAGAGCGGGGTCTTCGCGCACTTTGGATCCCGCGAGGATCTGCAGCTCGCGGTGCTCGACGCATCGGCACAGCGCTTCACCGAAACCGTATTCGTCCCCGCGTTGCGCGAGCGCCGAGGCCTTACGCGCCTGCTCGCGATCATGCAACGCACGCTCGACTGGATGGCGAACGAACGCGGCGGCTGTCCGATGCTGAGCGCGGCCATCGAATACGACGACCGCCCGGGCACGATCCGCGATCGCGTCGTGCACTACCAGACCCGGTTGCGCAGCGAACTCGTGCGCGCGATCCGCATGGCGATCGATACCAACGAGCTGCGCGCGGATACCGACGCCGACCAGCTCGCGTTCGATTTCTTTGCGATCGAGCTCGCGGTGCATCACGACGCAAGGCTGTTCGGTGCGGACGGCGCGATGGCGCACGCCGGGCGCAGCCTGTCCCGTCTCATCGACGCCTGCAGGGCGTAATTCCCCCAACGTTTCGAGGCAGCAACCATGAACGCACTAGTCCTCAAGAAAAGCACGATCGTTCGTAAAATGATCGAACTCGCCGCCGTGCGCGCGCGTTTCGCGCTCGGAGGAATCCTTGCACCGGGCGCTACCGCGCGCCACGCGGCGGAATTGTTCAGCACTCCGTTCGGCCGCGGTCGACAACGCGCGATCAGCGCACCAGACGAGGGCGCGTGGCGCGGCTCGATCGAAGCTGGCGAGCAGAAACTGGCTCTTTATGTATGGGGCGACCCGGCTGCGCAGCCGTACGTGCTGATCGCGCACGGCTGGTCGAGTTATGCCTTGCGCTTCGTCGGCTGGGTGCGCGTGTTGCGTGCCGAGGGATACGCCGTCGTCGCGGTCGATCAGCGCGGTCATGGCCGCAGTGAAGGCGAGTCGGCGACGCTGCCCGATTTCGTGCGCGGGCTGGCAGCCGTCGGTCGGCGGTTCGGCACGGCCGCCGCCGTGATCGGCCATTCGTTCGGCGGTGCCGCCGCCGCGATCGCGTTGCGCGACGGCATGGGCGCCGCAAAGTGCGTTCTGCTCGCGCCGGCGGCCGATCTCGACGCGGCAACCTCACGCTTCGCGCGCTTCATCGGCCTTGCGGAGCGCCTGCGCTTGCGCATGAACCGCGTGCTCGAGTCGTGGACATCGATCGCGGTCGCCGACGTGCAGGCTCATCTCGACGTCGCCGCGATCGGTACGCCGGCGCTGATCATCCACGATCTCGAAGACCGCGACGTGCCGTGGGCCGAAGGCGAGCGTTACGCACGTTACTGGCCCGGTGCGCGCTTGCTGACGACGGAGCGGCTCGGCCACGACGGCATCATCGACGATCGTGGTGTGATGGCAGCGGCGCTCGCGTTCCTGCGTGGCGAAACGATCGGCGATCGTGTTGTATCGACGCCGAATCTTCCGTACGGTTTCGCATGATCATCGTTGAAACTAAGTGGCACTCCCCGGCGTTTCCTTGCTGCTGCGCGGATGCAACGGTCGGGTTTCGCTGAGGACTTCCCAGGCCAGCTTCTGCCCCGTCCAGATCTCGCAGATCGGAGCGAACTCGTCGGGCAGATCGAATGTTGCGGTCGTAACGTCCATGGCGTCCGCGCGTGATTCGCTCTGATAGGTGAGCGGCGTGCCGCAGTCGGCGCAAAAACTGCGCGTCACCGGCGGTGACGAATGAAAGTACTTGGGCTCGCCGGCGATGAACGCAAAATCGCCGGCATGGAACACTGCCCATGCAACCGACGGTGCGCCGCTGGCGCGCCGGCAGGTTGCGCAGTGGCACAGCGTGAGCGCCGTCGGCGCGCCGGTGACGCGGTAACGAATCGCTCCGCACAGGCAGCCGCCTTCATGGATCGGTGTCGTCATGGCTATCTCCGCCGTTTCGTCCAATGTCGCGGCTGCCATCATGCGGCCGTTGCGGGCCGGTGCAGCAATACACCGCAAATCACCAGCGCGATACCGGCCGCTTCCACCGGTCGCGGAATCTGCCCCAGCACGAGCGCGCCGATCATCGTAGCCATGGCCGGCAGCAGCGCCAGCATCAGCGCGAACGTCGAGCGCGGCAGGCGCGCCATCGCGAGCTGGTCGCACACATATGGAATCACCGAGGAGCAGATGCCGACGCCGACCGCGGCGGCCAGCAGGCGCACATCGTGCAGCGCGGGCAGCGCCTCACCGAAGCCGATAGGCGCCGCAACGATGACCGCCACCAGCATCGCCGCGCCGAGACGGTCGATGCCGGACGCGCCGCCGTCCTTCGCCAGCGCATGGCCGGCGACGATGTAGCCCGCGAACAGCGCGCAGTTGCCGAAGGCGAAGAGATACGCCAGCGGATCGCCGGTTACGCGCACGTCCGTCAGCAACGCGACTCCGGCGATGGCCAGCACCAGCGCGCGGACGTTGCGCCTATCGCGCAGGCCAGCGACAGCGAGTCCTATCGGCGCAAGGAACTCGATCGCGCCGACGGTGCCCAGCGGCAGCCGCTCGATGGCGAGGTAGAACACCGAGTTCATCAAGCCCAGGATCACGCCCATCGCGATCAGCAGGCGACGCTGCGGCGCGGAAGCCGCGAACAGCACGCGCCACGGGCGCCGCCATAGCGCGAATGCGACCGCGGCTGTAGTGATGCGCAGCCAGGTGATGAGCGAGCTGGCGCGGCGCATCGGCATGTCGGCGCCGGCGGTCACCGAGCGCGTGCAGCGCATGCAGGATGCGGGCGTGATCCGCGGCGCGCGGCTGGACGTCGATCAGGCCGCGCTCGGACTCGGCATCACCGCGTACGTGCGCGTGTGCCCGATGCCGGGCCAGCTGCAGAACATCGCCGAGCTCGCGCGCAAGACGCCCGAGATCATCGAATGCCATCGCGTGACAGGCGAGGACTGCTTCATCATGAAGGTGCTGGTCGGCCGCGTGGAACTGCTCGAGGCGGTGCTCGACGAAATCCTCACGTTCGGCAATACGACGAGCTCGATCGTGCAATCGACGCCGGTGCCGCTGCGCGCGCCGCCGCTGCCGGATGCGGCTGGTCGATAGGATCACGTTGCAGCTGATCGTCAGGATCGCGTTGCTGGCCGTCTGTGCGTAGAGCCGTTCGTGCTGATGTATCGAAGCGCGAATGGCGGCGTCCCGAGACCGTTCACCCTTCGATACCTCAGGGCGAACCGTGGGAGAGGTTGCCAACTCTCAGTGACAGAGGCGCCGCGCCGCCTCCGGCTCGGCGCTACAATCCGCAATCAGCCCCACGATCGCGAATTCAGCATGAGCACCCCTGCCAAGCACGTCGCCAGCGAACCTTCGACCGAACGCGCGCCGCTGCGCTTCGTTACCGCAGCCAGCCTGTTCGACGGCCACGACGCCGCGATCAACATCATGCGTCGCCTGATCCAGGCGCAGGGCGCCGAAGTGATCCACCTCGGCCACAACCGCGCGGTCGAGGACGTCGTGCGCGCCGCGCTGCAGGAGGACGCCGATGCGATCGCGGTGTCTTCGTACCAGGGCGGCCATGTCGAATACTTCAAGTACATGGTCGACATGCTGAAGGAACGCAGCGCCGGCCACGTGCGCGTATTCGGCGGCGGCGGCGGCACGATCACGCCCGATGAGATCGCCGAATTGCAGGCGTACGGCGTCGAGCGTATCTACCATCCGAACGACGGTATGCATCTCGGCCTGGTCGCGATGATCGAGGACGTCGTGCGGCGCGCGCAGGAGCATCGTTTGCCGACGGCGCGTCCGGCGCATATTTCGCTCGATGACGAAGTCTCGATCGGTGAGATGCTTTCGGTGATCGAGGATGGCTCGCTCGACGACACCGAGCTGGCGCGCTTGCGCAAGGAGTGGCAGCTTGCCGGCGGCAAGACCCCCGTGGTCGGCATCACCGGTACGGGCGGCGCCGGCAAATCCAGCGTGGTCGACGAATTGCTGCTGCGCTTCCTGCACGCGTTTCCCGAGATGCGCATCGCGGTGCTCGCGGTCGATCCGACGCGCCGCCGCTCGGGCGGCGCATTGCTCGGCGATCGCATCCGCATGAACTCGCTGCGCTCCAAACGCGTTTTCATGCGCTCGATGGCGACGCGGCGCCAGCACGCGGCGACCAACATCGTATTGAAGGATTGCATCGGCTGTCTCAAGGGCCTCGGTTACGATCTGGTCATCGTCGAAACCGCCGGCATCGGCCAGTCGGATTCGGAAATCATCGATCTCGTCGATTTCCCGATGTACGTGATGACCAGCGACTACGGCGCGGCGAGCCAGCTCGAGAAGATCGACATGCTCGATTTCGCCGAGCTCGTGGTGCTCAACAAGTACGACCGGCGCGGTGCCGAGGATGCGCTGCGCGACGTGCGCAAGCAGTGGAAGCGCAATCGCACCGCGTTCAAGCTCAAGGACGAAGAGGTGCCGGTTTATCCGACCATTGCGAGTCAGTTCAACGATCCGGGTGTGACCTGGATGTTCAGCAATCTGTGCCGGCTGCTGCGCGAGAAATTGCATGTCGCAGCCGACAAGTGGACGCCGGACATCGATACTTCGCTGAAGGAACCGCGAGCGACGGTGCTGATTCCCGGCGCGCGCGTGCGCTACCTCGCCGAAATCGCCGAGCAGGGCCGTGGCATCAATGCGCAGATCGCCAAGGAAGCCGAGGCGGCCGATCGCGTGCAGGCGATGTGGCAGGCATTGAAGGAAGTCGAGGACCCGAAGCTGCCCAAGGCGCTCGATCTGTTCGACCCGGACGATATCCTCGCATCCGCTCGTGCCGACGTATCGAAGGTCGACAGATCCATTCTGTTATTGCGCCAGCGCTATCAGGATGCGCTGAAATCGTTGTCGATCGAAGCGATCACGCTGCTGCGCGAATGGCCGGCCCGCCTCAAGGCGATCACCGACGAGCACTACACCTACGAAGTGCGCGGCAAGGCCGTCGAAGGCAACAACTACGTCGAATCGCTTTCGCACCAGCGCATTCCGAAGATCGCGGCGCCCACGTACAAGAGCTGGGGCGAGCTCCTCACGTTCCTGATGCGCGAGAACCTGCCGGGCGCGTATCCGTACACCGGCGGCGTCTATCCATACCGCCGCACCGGCGAAGATCCCACGCGCATGTTCGCGGGCGAGGGCACGCCCGAGCGCACGAACCGGCGCTTTCACTATCTGTCGCTGGGACAGAGGGCGGCGCGTCTCTCGACCGCGTTCGATTCGGTCACGCTGTACGGCGAAGACCCGGCGCCGCGTCCCGACATCTACGGCAAGATCGGCAATTCCGGCGTCAGCATCGCCACGCTCGACGACATGAAAAAGCTCTATTCCGGCTTCGACCTGTCCTCGCCGACGACTTCGGTGTCGATGACGATCAACGGACCCGCGCCGATGATCCTTGCGATGTTCATGAACACCGCGGTCGACCAGGCCGTCGAGAAACATCTGCGCGCCGATCAGGCGCGCTGGGACGAGGCGCACGCGCGCATCGAAAAGCTGTTCGAAGGCAGCGAGCGTCCGCGTTATGCCGGCCTGCTGCCCGAAGGCAACGACGGTCTCGGACTCGGCCTGCTCGGCGTCACCGGCGAGCAGATCCTCGACGCGGAAACCTACGCAAAGATCCGCGCCGAGACGGTCAGCCTCGTGCGCGGCACCGTGCAGGCCGACATCCTCAAGGAAGACCAGGCACAGAACACCTGCATCTTCTCGACGGAATTCGCGCTGCGCATGATGGGCGACATCCAGCAGTTCTTCGTCGACAACAAGGTGCGCAATTTCTATTCGGTGTCGATCTCGGGCTATCACATCGCCGAGGCCGGCGCGAACCCGATCTCGCAGCTCGCGTTCACGCTGTCGAACGGCTTCACGATCGTTGAGTATTACCTCGCGCGCGGCATGAAGATCGACGACTTCGCGCCGAACCTGTCGTTCTTCTTCTCCAACGGCATGGATCCCGAATACAGCGTCATCGGCCGCGTCGCGCGGCGCATCTGGGCGCGCGCGATGCGCGAACGCTACGGCGCAAGCCCGCGCAGCCAGATGATGAAATACCACAGACGTCCGGGCGCTCGCTGCACGCGCAGGAAATCCAGTTCAACGACATCCGTACGACGCTGCAGGCGCTGTACGCATTGTTCGACAACTGCAACTCGCTGCACACCAACGCCTACGACGAAGCGATCACGACGCCGACCGAGGAAAGCGTGCGCCGCGCGGTCGCGATCCAGCTCATCATCAATCGGGAGCTCGGCCTGAATTTCTGCGAGAACCCGTGGCAGGGCAGTTTCATCATCGACAAGCTGACCGATATCGTCGAAGAAGCCGTGTACAAGGAATTCGAGGCGATCAGCGAGCGCGGCGGCGTGCTCGGCGCGATGGATACGATGTACCAGCGCGGCAAGATCCAGGAAGAAAGCCTCTACTACGAGCACAAGAAGCACGACGGCAGCCTGCCGCTGATTGGCGTCAACACGTATCTGCCGAAGGAGCACGCCGGAGACATCACGACGACGATCGAGCTGATCCGCTCGACGGCCGAAGAGAAGCAGCAGCAGATCACCAACGTGGGGAGCTATCAGAAGATCCGCAACCATTTCGCCAAGGACGAGCTCAGGCCGCTGCAGACTGCAGCGCGTGAGCGGCGCAATGTGTTCGCGTCGCTGATGGAAGCGGTGAAGACGCATAGCCTCGGCCAGATCAGCCATGCGCTGTATGAGGTCGGCGGCGAGTATCGGCGCAATATGTAGTCATGCCGATTATTTCCAGCTTCTTCGGTATCTACGTGAGGATGTACTTTGCCGATCACGGTCCGCCACACATCCATGTGGAATATCAAGGCCACGAGGCTCTGGTAGCGATCGTCAATGGAGAGCTGCTTCAAGGAGAGCTCCCGAAACGCGCTCTGGCGCTTGTGCGGCAATGGTGCCTCGACCGTCGTTCCGAACTGGAGCAGAATTGGAACAACGCTCAAGCACTAATTCCGCTGAATCGCATCCCGGGAGCGGACAATGATTAAGCTGACGGCCATTGAGCCAAAAGACGAAACGCGTTTGTTGCTGCGTTTTTCCGACGGTGCCTGGGGCGTCTACGATTTCGCGCCGTTTATCGAGGCGAATACCGAGATGACCGCAGCACTGCGCGATCCGGCCTTTTTTGCTCGCCATTTCATAGAAGCGGGCGCGCTCGCCTGGCCGAACGGCTTCGATCTCAGCGCGGGGTCCCTCTATCGGCGCTTGCAGGAAGCGGGTGACTTGCATCAGTCCGCTGCTGCGGCCTGAATGTTGTGCGGTATGCATGTTGCGTGAGGTAGGCGAGCCCAACGGCACCCGGTGCGGTTGGCGCGAGACTGGCCGTTGGATGCTCGGCATCCTGCTGTCGCTCAGGACGACTGCCGCGCCCACGACGGTCGCACCTGCGTTGAGCGACGAAAGCGGCGGCATGCTCCCATAGGGTGGGCCTCGGCCCACCATCTTTTCGGCGCCGAGTTGCCGGTGGGCCAAGGCCCACCCTATGACAAGGCGCACGCTGCGCGTTCCGCCATCGATCATTGCCCCGGCGTCATCGCGTACCAGAGTCCGTCGGATCCCTGCACGTAGTAATTTCCGCTGTCGTCGCGACGATACTGCTGGCCGGTCTGCGGATCGGAGTACGCGTTGGACCCGATGTAGGACAACTCGCGCGTCTGTCCGGACAGCGGATCGACCCACGCGCTGTTGCCGCGCAAGACCTCGCCGGCCTCGTTCTGATTGCGCGCATAGCCGTCCACATAGGCCTGCTGCGCGGCGTCACGCTGGTCCTGTGCGTTGCGATAGCCGTTCCACGCCGCGCGTTCGCGTTGCTGGTTTGCTTGTTCGTTGCTGCGATAGCGCGCCATGCCTTCCGCGCTGAAGCCGCCGGTCGCGGCGTACTGGTAGGCGAATTGCGCATACGACAGCTGGCCGCCGGCGGCCAGGTGTTCGCGATAGCGCGCCGCGCAATCGGGGTCCTGCATGGTGCGCTGCACGGCTGCCTGCTGCGCCTGCTGGATCTGCGCGTCGAGCGCCTGGCCTCGCTTGTTCATGGCGCAGGATCGGGCCCAGGTGTCGCATGCACGCGCGCGGCGCCGCGTAGCGCGCGCTGCAGGCATGCACTCGTGTTCGTCACCGAAGAGGGCGCCGTCAAGCTGCTCGATTTCGGTATCGCCAAATCGCTGGACAACCGCATCGGCGGCGCCGCGACGCGCACCGGCCTGACGCCGATGACGCCGGAATATGCGAGCCCCGAGCAACTGGCCGGCAAGCCGCTGACGACCGCGTGCGACATCTATGCGCTCGGGCTCTTGCTGTACGAATTGCTCAGCGGCAGCCTTGCCAATGCGAGCAAAGGCAGCAGCTTCGCCGAGCTTGCGCAGCGCATCGCAACGCAATCGCCGACGCGTCCGAGTCACCGCGTCGATGCCGGCGCGCTCGAGATCGAAACGCGCGTCGCCGACGACTGGCGACGGCGCATTGCCGGCGATCTCGATCGCGTCGTGCTCAAGGCGCTGGCCGCGGAGCCGCAGCGCCGCTACGAATCGGCGCGCGTGTTCGCGGATGACCTCACGCGCTGGCTGGAGAACCGGCCTGTGCTCGCGCGCGGCGGTGGCGTCTGGTACCGCCTGGGCAAGTTCGCGCAGCGCAATCGATTGGCGGTTGCGGCGTCGACGGCGGCAGTGTGCGCATTGGCGGTCGGCATTGCGTTCGCGGCCGTGCAGGCACGGCGGGCCGCGGCCGAAGGCGAGCGCGCCCTGCGCGCGAACCGTTTCCTGACCGACATGATCGGTCGCGCCGATCCGCACTTCGGCGGCAAGCCGCCGACGCTGGTCGACGCGCTCGACCGCGCCGTCATCGACATCCCGCAGCAGCTGGCCGGCCAGCCGCTGCTCGAAGCCGATATCCGCCGCGCGATCGGCCATGCCTACCTGATGCTCGAACGCAGCGAGGCGGCCAAGGTGCAACTCGACCGCGCCGCCGACCTGCGCGCCGCGGTTGGCGGCACCGACTACGCCAAGGTGCTCGATTCGCAGGGCGTGCTCGAATGGCAGCTCGGACGTCACCAGGAAGCGCAGCGTCTGTTCCAGCGCGGTCTCGAAAATACCGGCGACGACGATCGCGGGCTGGCGCAGCGCGCGGAACTGCTCAACGATTATTCCTCACTGCTCAGCGAAATCGGCCGCTACGACGAAGCGCTGGTCAAGGCCGAGCAGGCGCAGCGTCTGAAGGACGCGCTACCCGATATCCTGCCGCGCGAGCGCGCAATCGGGTTATCCAATATCGCCACCGCCCAGGACGGCCTCGGTCGCGTCGATGCGGCCTATGCGACGTACCTGCGTTCGCTGCGCCAGCTCGAAGCGATCGATCCGCCGCCGGAGTCTACGACCGCTCCACGACGGTCGAGCGCGGGCGACGCGAGAAGGCGCAGGCAGTGCTGGAATCCGCGCGAGCGCGTTCAGTCCACGAGTGATCCGCAGACGAGGTTCGCTATCGCGCCGGCCATCGCGATGCGCCATCCCCCCACTCTCATAGGGTGGGCCTCGGCCCACCGAGACCTACCCATGTGTGGCACGTCAGCCGGGATAGATGGTTCCCGCATCGACGAAGCACAGCGGATTCTTCCATTTGTCTTCCGCGTAGAACGAGCGCTCGCCCCATGGCCGGACGCTGATGCCGCCACCGGACACGCCGTGCACCATCTCGCGCGACAGACATCCGAGCGCTTGCGCGCGGGCGAAGATCGCGTCGAGATCGTTGACCGTGAAGTACAACGCCTTCGCCGCCGGATGCGGTTTGCCGGCCGCGGATACATCGACCACCTGCAGCGTCACCGGGCCGCAGGTGAAGTAGACACGCGAGCCGGCCTGTTTTCTGCCGGCAACACCGAACAGCGTGCCGTAGAAATCCGCTGCCTGGTCGAGGTTGCCGACCTCGACGTTGATGCGGAACAGATTCGGCACATCAGCGCCGGTGCGTTTGCCGGGTTTCTTTGCGGCCGTCTTCTTCGCAGCCGCTTTCTTCGCTGTTTTTCCGACCGCCTTCTTCGCTGCTTTCTTCATCGTCGCCATGAGTTCCTCCCTTGCTACCGTCAATGTGGATCTTTCGAAAACCACGCCAGCCAGTCCTGCACCAACGCCAGACGCGCGCGGTCGATGCGGTAGACGCGATTGCGTCCCTGCCGCTCCTGGTGCAGCAACCCCGCCGATTCGAGCACCTGGATATGCCGTGTGGTCGTCGGCCATGCGTGCTCGAACATGTCGGCGATCTCGCCCGCGGTCATCGATCCGCCCTCGAAGTTGAGCGTGAGCAGGATCCGCCGCCGCGCCGGATGGGCGAGTGCGGTGAACACCGCCTCGTACGCGTCCATCCGCGCCTTCGACTCCTGCCTCGCAACGCGCTTGGCCATGCGTCATATATTTAGCATATTGGCTAAACATTTCACAGTGCCTTGCACGGCAGGAGTGAGCCGCTGGACCAGTGCCTAGCCGTTCCTATCGATTCCGGTAAGCATCCAGGCTCAGACGCCCGGCGCCGAACGCGACTATCTGCAGCATTCCCCCAGCCATCGCCACGTTCTTGAAGAAATGGACGAACTGATTCTGGTCGGCGAGGTTGTTGTGGAAGAGCGCCGCCGTTGCCAGGCAGTACGCCGCAAAAATCCCGGCGACGGTGCGCGTGTGGTATCCCGCGATGAGAAGGATTCCTCCGATGACCTCGACGGCAATGCCGATCGCGAGGCCGACTTGCGGCAGCGGCAGGCCGGCGGATGCGATGTAGCCGATCGCGGCGGCGGGAGCTGCGATCTTGCCGATGCCGGAGATCAGAAAGATCACGCCGAGCAGGATTCTGCCGACGAGCGGCACGGCGCCGCTCAGCAAAGGCGATGGAGATTGCGTATTGGATGGCACGGGCTGCGACATGGGATGACTCCTCGTGAAAGGTGTACGACGATCGAGCCGTGCCGTGAGTATAGGCACAACGAGGCACCGGCCGTCTTTGACCCCAACTTCCGCTTGAAGTAACGTCCTCCGTGTCCAAGGAGGCGCGTCCATGAAGCAAGCCAGCTTTTTGGTCATGGCCTGGGCGCTCAGCTGCGCTCTTCCGGTATGCGCGCAGGAGCAGCACTCGCATCCGGTGCCGGAGAGACTTGGCAAGGTTACGTTCCCGACCTCGTGCGCGCCGAGTGTCCAACCGGACTTCGAGCGCGCGGTCGCACTGCTGCATTCGTTTGCTTACACGGCCTCCGAGCAGGCGTTTCGGGCGGTAGGCGATGCTGATCCCAGCTGCGCGATGGCGCACTGGGGCATGTCGATGTCCTACTTTCATCCGCTGTGGGCGCCGCCGGAAGGTGAGCAGCTGCGCAAGGGATCCGCGGAGATCGACCGTGCCCGGGAACTTGGCGCCGGATCACTGCGCGAACGACAGTTCATCGACGCAGCTGCCGCGTACTATCGCGATGCGGATCATCTGCCGCCCGCCGCACGAGCCATCGCGTACGAGCGCGCGATGGCGGAAGTAGCGAAGAGCAATCCCGACGATCCCGAAGCGCAGATCTTCTACGCACTTGCGTTGATTGCGACAGCGTCGCCGACGGATCGGTCGCATGCCAACCAGAAGCGGGCGGCTGACATTCTCGAGCCGCTCTACCGCAGATTCCCACAGCATCCTGGCCTGGCGCACTACCTGATTCATGCGTACGACAGCGCGGAGTTGGCATCTCGAGGCGTCGACGCCGCGCGCGCGTACTCGAAGATCGCGCCGTCCGCGCCGCATGCGTTGCACATGCCGTCGCATGTCTTCACTCGCCTGGGCTACTGGGACGATTCGATCGCATCGAACAGCGCTGCGCGGACCGCCGCGCACGCCGAAGGCGATGTGGGCGAGGAGCTGCATGCGATGGATTACCTGACGTACGCGTATCTGCAACGCGGACGCGAGACGGACGCCGGGCGCGTCGTCGGCGATCTTCGCGCGATGAGCCCGCTTTCGGGAGCGGAGTTCAAGGTGGGCTATGCCGCAACCGCGATGCCGGTGCGCTTTGCGGTCGAACGCCGGCAATGGGCGGCCGCAGCTTCTCTCGAGCCATTGGCGCAATCGCCGCCGCAGGTCGCCGCGATGGTCTACTGGGCGCGCGCGATCGGCCATGCACGCAGCGGACGTCCGCAGGAATCGGGCGCCGATCTGACCAGGCTCAAGACCTGTCTGCAACAGCTGCAGTCTTCGGGAAACATGTACTGGGCGACACAGACCGAGATTCTGAGCGAAGCAGCGCAAGCCTGGGTCCTGCACGCGCAAGGACACGGTGACGAAGCGGTGCGACGCATGCGCTCGGCCGCGGACAGGGAAGATGCCGTGGAGAAACTGCCCGTCACTCCCGGCCCGATCGTTCCCGCACGCGAGCAGCTGGGAGAAATACTGCTGGAACTCAAGCGACCGCAGGATGCACTTCGCGAATTCCAGGCGGTATTGATTGCTGCGCCTGGCCGGCGGGGAGCATTAAAGGGCGCCGTGCAGGCCGCGGAACTCGTTGGCGACGCCCAGACCGCGGCGCGGCTCCATGCGCAATTGGACACGTGAGCATCACCGCGAACGGTGCGCACTCGATGGGCGATACAACAAAGCGATTGCCGTTGCGGCCGGCGAGGGCGTATATGTGCAGGAGTGTCGCAGCGGCGTGCCGGCGCCAACGCTGCGCGCGAGGTTAGAACCCATGACGCGATGGATGTGGGCAGCATTGCTCATCTTCTTTTGCACCGCGCCCTCCGTGGCTGCGGCCGCGCAGACCGCGCCCGCTGATTCCGCACAGCCGGCTTCGACCCGAACCACGGGCCTGGTGGCCCAAATCACGCTGGACGGTCCGATCGGCCCCGCCGCGGCGGAATATTTCGACCAGGCCTCGAGCCGGGCGGCGGCCGACGGCGCGGTCGCGATCGTGCTGCGGCTGGATACGCCGGGTGGTCTTGCCGATTCGATGCGGCAGATCATCACCGGCATCCTCGCCTCGAAGGTGCCGGTGCTGGGTTATGTCGCGCCGGCTGGCGCGCGTGCCGCGTCGGCGGGCACCTACATTCTCTATGCGTGTCAGATCGCGGCGATGGCGCCGGCGACGCATCTTGGCGCGGCGACGCCGGTTTCGCTCGGCGACATCATGCCGAAGCCGCCTGAAGAGAAGTCCAACCCATCGAAAGAATCCGACAAGGACGAACCGCCGGCCCGGCACGACGGGGACGCCGAATCGCAGAAGGTGTTGAACGATGCGATCGCCTACATCCGCTCGCTGGCGCAGCTGCGCGGGCGCAATGCCGAGTGGGCGGAAGCGGCGGTGCGCGGCGCGGCGACGCTGACCGCCAGCGAGGCGCTGGAAAAGCGCGTGATCGATTTCGTCGCCGCGGATGTTTCCAATCTGCTGGCGCAAGCCGAGGGCCGTTCGGTGCGCGTCGGCGAGGAGGCGCTAACGTTGCGCTTGAAGAATCTGGAAGTGCGCGAGTACGCGCCGAACTGGCGCACGCGCTTCCTCGCGATCATCACCAATCCCACCTTCGCGTATCTGCTGCTGCTGGCGGGCATCTACGGTCTGGTACTGGAAGCGTTCCATCCGGGCGCGATGCTGCCCGGCATCGTCGGCGGCATTTGTCTGCTCATCGGTCTGTACGCATTGCAACTGCTGCCGGTGAATTACGCCGGCCTCGCGCTGATGGCGCTCGGCATCGGGCTGTTGATCGCCGAGGCGATCACGCCCACGGTCGGTGCGTTCGGTGTCGGCGGCATCGTCGCGTTCGTCGTCGGTTCGATCCTGTTGTTCGACACTAATGTTCCGGGCTACGAGGTCAACGTCGGCGTGATCGCCGGCATCGCTTCGTGCGCGGCCGCGCTGCTGGTGCTGATTCTGTGGCTGGCGATGCGTTCGCGGCGCGCGCCGCGTTTCAGCGGCGAGGCGCAGATGCCGGAAGTCAGCGGTGAGCTGCTGGATGCGGTGAGTGCCGGCGGCGAGACGTGGGCGCTGGTCGGCGGCGAACGCTGGCGGGTGCGCAGCGAGGTGTCGTTGCCGCCGGGTGCGCGGGTGCGCGTGGTGCGTCGCCAAGGTTTGTTGCTGTGGGTGGCGCCGGAATAGAAGCTGACAAAAAATATGCCCCCAAGCCGTTCGTGCTGAGGTATCGAAACACGAACGGCCTCGCGGACTGCGGGACTGTGGAAATTCGCCCTTCGATACCTCAGGGCGAACGGCATGTTTATCGCGTATCGAAAGGAGAAATCTCATGTTCGGATTCCTCGGTGTACTGATATTCCTCGGCGCGGCGCTGCTGTTCTCTTCCGTCAAGGTATTGCCGGAATATCAGCGCGGCGTCGTGCTCACGCTGGGCCGCTACACCGGCACCAAGGGACCGGGCCTGGTGATCCTGATCCCCATCGTGCAACGCATGACGCGCGTGGACCTGCGCGTGAACGTGATGGACGTGCCGCCGCAGGACGTGATCTCGCGCGACAACGTCTCGGTGCGCGTCAACGCCGTGGTCTATTTCCGCGTCGTCGAACCGGACAAGGCCGTGCTGCAGGTCGCGCAGTACTACCTCGCGACCAGCCAGCTGGCGCAGACGCGGCTGCGCTCGGTGCTTGGCCAGCATGAGCTGGACGAGATCCTCACCAAGCGCGATTCGCTCAACCAGATGCTGCAGCAGATCCTCGATGAAGCCACCGACCCGTGGGGCATCAAGATCACCAACGTCGAGATCAAGGACGTCGACCTCAACGAAACGATGGTGCGCGCGATCGCGCGCCAGGCCGAGGCCGAGCGCGAGCGCCGCGCCAAGGTGATCCACGCCGAGGGCGAGATGCAGGCCGCCGAGAAACTGCGCGATGCGGCGGCGATGCTGTCGCAGCAACCGCAGGCGCTGCAGCTGCGCTATCTGCAGACCTTGGCCGACATGTCGAGCAGCGGCAAGGCATCGACGATCGTATTCCCGCTGCCGCTGGATCTGATCAAGCCGCTGCTGGATGCGATCGGGCCGAAGACGGAGCCGAGGTAACGATCGCGGCGTCGATGGCAGGTAGGGTGGGCTTCAGCCCAGCGAGGCGCTTCGGTGGGCTGAAGCCCACCCTACGGCCCACCCTGCGTATGATCGGGCAAACCCTGCATCAGTCCGGCAGGAACTTCGCGATTCCGATCTTCAACCCTTTTCCCGGCAGCGCCATCATCGTCGAAGTTCCGTGCGCGACGAGCTCATCGGCGTCATCGAATACGCTGGCCACGGTGTAGCTGATCTGCCGCCCGGCGCGCAGGCACTGGCCTTCCGCGCGCAGGTGCCCGCGCGAGACTGCCTTGAGGTAATTGAGCTTGAGATCGACGTTCACCAGGCCCGAATCCTCGGGCAGGCGCATGAACGCGGCCCAGAACGTGGCGGTGTCGATCAGCGTAGCCAGCACGCCGCCATGGACGATGCCGAAGGGTTGCAGGTGGTCGTTGCGCAACGTGAGATCGATGCGGCAGCTGTCGAAGTCGAGTGCTTCGATGGTCATGCCGATCAGCGCGGGGTAGGGCGCGGTGTGCACGCTTTGCTGGATGGCTTGAACGTAGGCGGGGTTGGGTTTCATGGCGGTCGGCGGGTGGGGACTGCGCGCAGTGTACCCATCCGGATAGGGTGGGCCTTGGCCCACCGTACGCTACCCGGTGGGCCAAGGCTCACCCTATGACATGCAATGGTTATTTCATCGGGAACGAATACAGCGAACCGGCGATCGTGGCGACGATGACGGCGTCGCCGTCTTGCGCCGGCGATCCGGCGATGCCCCATTGATGGCCACCCGTGTCCGGCAACGGCCAGCGCGTGAGCAGCTTGCCGGTCTTGCGGTCGAGCGTGCTGAAGCTGGCCGTATGGTTGACGAAGTACGGCGTGCCGCCGGCGGCGCCGGCATATATGCGCTCCTGCGTGACGAGCGGCGTGCCCCATGTCCAGCCGTGCACGTTGCTGCGCCAGACCACATGGCCGTCGTCGGGATTGATCGCGCTGACGCGCGAGAGGTCCGACGATCCGATGTAGAGGACGCCGTCGTGCACGACCGGTGTCGATTCCACCCACGATCCCCAGAAGAACAGGCGCCAGATCTCCTTGCCGGAATCCGCGGCGAGCGCGTAGAGGCCGGGCCCGCGATTGCCGATGTAGACGCGACCGGCGTGGACCAGCGGCGCGCCGTCCGCGTCGGCGCGCGTGTCGACGCGCCAGACTTGCTTGCCGCTGGCGCGATCGAGCGAATAGACGAAATGATCGTTGCTGCCGAACACGACGCGGTCGCCGTCGATCGCGGCGCCGACGCGGATCTTGCCGCGTGTTTCGAAACGCCACTTGCGCTGGCCCGATGCGGCATCGACTGCGTGGAAACTGCCGTCGCCCGAACCGACGTACGCGACACCGTCCGCGAGCACCGGTTGCGGTCCCTGCCAATCCCAGTCGAATACGGTTGGATGCGGCAGGACGCGCGGTACGGCGGCATCGCCGAGATCGTAGTGCCAGAGCTCCTTGCCGTCCGCTCGGCCGAGCTTGTAGAGCAGGCCGTTGTCGCAGACGAAGTACATCGCATCCGCGCTGACCGCCGCGGCGCCGAAGATCGGCGCGCCGGCACCGAATGCCCACGTGATCGCGCCTTTCTGCGTCTCCACCGCGTTCATCACGCCGCCGGTGGTGCCGATGTAGGCGACGCCGTCGACGACGACCGGCGAGGCGAAAACTTGTCCGCTCAATCGCGTTTCCCAGCGCGGTGCCGGACCGGTCGGCACGTTGGGCAGTGGCGGCGGTTGCGGCAGCTTGTCCACGCGATGCAGCGAAGCGGGACTGTTCGGACCGGGGTAGGTGCCGGCCAGCGTGTCGCCCTTCAGAGTCATCGATAGCGCGAACGGCTCGTTCGACACGAGGTCGCCCTCGCGTTCTACTTCTCCGCCTTCCATGCCGAAATAGTTCGACGCGGGTTGCGTCAGGCGCATCGTCAGCTTGCCGGCATCGTCGCGGCGGAACTCGAAGCCGACGTCGATGATTTCCTTCGGCGAACCGGCCGTGCCCCACCAAAACCCTTCGATCGGATCGCGTGCGGGTTGTGCCTCCACATCCGTGCACATCGCAAGCGCGACGAGCGCGAAACCTGCGGCGCGGAGCGCGAACCATGAAATCCCGAACCTGCGGCGCATGATGCGCGTGGTCCCCGATCCGTACGGCATGGCCGATCTCCCTCGCGCGAACCCTGATGCGAGGATGCGCGCCTGCCTCGAGGGGGATATGTGCTGAAAGGCAGCAACAAGCTCGACTCGTCCGAACGAGTCGTCATCCTGGCGACAGGGCACACGAGTTGGTCGTAGGGTGGGCTTCAGCCCACCGAATGCTTGAACGGTGGGCTGAAGCCCCCCTACGGCCAACCTACGCCACCGGCCTCGATGGGCGTAACGTGTGCGGATCGACCGGACCAACGCAACTACCTGGGAGCGATTCCATGAACTTGCCGAAGATCATCTTCCTCGTCGCCGGCGTGTACGGCCTGGTTACGTTGATCCCGCATTTCTTCCTCGAGAATCGCATCGGTGTCACCGACCCGCCGGCAATCACGCATCCGGAATACTTCTACGGCTTTCTTGGCGTCGCGCTCGCCTGGCAAATCCTGTTCTTCGTCATCGCGTTCAATCCGCGCCGCTATCGAGCCGTCATGCCGGTCGCGTTCCTCGAGAAACTCGGTTTCGGCGCAGCTGCGGTCCTCCTGTTCATCGGACACCGCGTGCAGACGCAGATCCTGGTGTTCGGCCTCGTCGACCTTCTGCTTGGCGCGCTGTTCCTCTATGCGTATGCCGTTACCCCGGATCGCCAGGACCGGTTAACGTAACGCAGTCCACCCATCGACGAGCTCGTACCATGTTCATCGCCATCACGCGCGACTTAAGCCGAACCCTCGCCAACTGCGAGCTTTCCTACGTCGGTCGAACCGAAATCGATCTGGAACTTGCGGCTCGCCAGCATCAGGCGTATCGAAGCGCCTTGCAGTCGCTCGGTTGCCGCGTCGAAGCGCTGCCGGCCGAGCACGATCTGCCGGATGCGGTGTTCGTCGAGGACACCGCGCTGGTGTTCGATGAGATCGCGATATCCACGCGGCCGGGCGCACCATCGCGCCGTGCGGAAGTCGCATCGGTGGCGCGCGTGCTGCAACGTCATCGCGATCTGCGCACGATCGAGGCGCCCGGCACGATCGACGGCGGCGATGTGATGCGCATCGGCCGCACGGTCTACGTCGGGCAGGCGACCAGGAGCAATGCCGCAGCCGTCGAGCAATTACGCGATTTGCTCAACGCGGCCTCGCTGGCCGGACCCGGCTACACCGTGCAGGCGGTGCCAACCCGTGAATGCCTGCATCTCAAATCCGCGGTCACGCAAGTCGCGGACGACACTCTGCTGATCAATCCGGCGTGGGTCGATGCGTCGACGTTCGCGCAGTTTCGACTCATCGAAGTCGATCCCGCCGAGGAGCACGCGGCCAACGCATTGCGCATCGGCGACGGCGTCATCTATCCGACCTGCTTTCCGCGCACGCAGCGAAAGCTGGAGGAGTGCGGAATCGCGCTGACGACCGTCGACGTATCGGAACTGCAGAAGGCGGAAGGCGCGGTGACCTGCTGCAGCGTGGTATTCCGCGACCACACCGCTTGACCCCGCCTTCGGTGCTTGTGTTCGCGGTGCCCGCCCGCACCTCTGCATGGATTGTGAGAGGTCGTGTCATGAGCGATAACCCGATCCTGGTGTCTTGTCCGCACTGCGGTGCGATGAATCGTGTACCGCAGTCGCGCCTGGCCCAATCGCCGCAGTGCGGCCGCTGCCACGAAGCGCTGTTCGCCGGCAAGCCCATCGCGCTGACCGCCGCGGATTTCGACAGACACGCGGTGCGCAGCGAATTGCCGCTGCTGGTCGATTTCTGGGCGCCGTGGTGCGGCCCGTGTCTGGGCATGGCACCGCATTTCGAAGCGTCGGCGAAATCGCTGGAGCCGCGGATGCACCTGGCCAAGGTCGATACCGAAGCCGAACCTTCGCTGGCGCAGCGCTTCGGCATCCGCAGCATCCCGACCATGATCCTGTTTCAGTCCAGCCGCGAAATTGCGCGACAATCGGGCGCCATGAGCGGCGAGCAGATCATCCAGTGGGCACAATCACAGCTGCCGCGACGCTGACGGAGATGCCGTGTCCGTTCCGCCTGATCCGCGCCCCGTCCGTCCCGTAGAGCCGCATCCTTCGGAGTGCTGCGGCGGCGGGTGCGTGCGCTGCGTTTTCGACACGTACGAACTCGCGCTGGAGAAGTACGAGCGTGAGTTCGATGCGTGGCGTTCGCGGCAGCACGCGGAGAAACCGCGCGAAGAGCCATAGACCGTAGGGTGGGCTTCAGCCCACCGTCTAGCATTCGGTGGGCTGAAGCCCACCCTACAGCCCACCCTATACAGTTGCTACCGCGTCACAGCACGTGGATCGGAATCGCGCGCGAAGTCTCTTCCCGGTAGAGCGCCCGCTCCGAACGGCAATACGGTCCGCCCATGGCGAACTTCCGGCACACGCCTGGGCGCTGCGCGTAGATACTGCAGCTCATGGTGCTGTGGTCGAGTGCGATACACCAGCCATCCTCGCCGTGCGCCATCACGTCGATGCCGTTGCCGCGATCGACCAGGTGCCGCGGCACATCGTCTTCGGGCATCACCACGACGGTCAGCCGACAGCACACCGCATCGCAGGCACTGCACGACACCGAAGGGTCGATCGCTTCGGCAAACGGACCGGTGTCGGCAGCGTCGGCGCTCATAAGCGATTCCCGATGGCGGTCCTGTGTGCGGAACCACGGCAGTAACTGAGCAGGCGGCCGCGAAATGGCGGCAGCTCGTCTTCGTTCATGCGGCTGCGCGTTTCGACGACCGCGTATCCCTGCGCGCCGAGCGCCCGCGTGAACGGCGCGCTGTTGCCGCGACCGGGATCGGTCAGCAGCACTTCGCAATCCTCGTTTGCATGTCGCGCAATCAATTGCGCAAGCGCCGCGGCGTGGCCTTGCTCGTAGAGGATGTCGCTGCCGATGATCAGGTCGAAGCGTCCGATGTCGTCGTCCGTCGCCGCCCACTGCAGCTCGCGGTAGACGACGGCGGGCAGGTCGTTCAGGGCTGCGTTGTAGGCGAGGAACGGCTCGGCGAGCGGATGATGATCGGTGGCGACGATGTTGGCGCCGCGGCGTTGCAGGACGAGGCTCGCCAGCGCGAGTCCGCAACCGAGCTCGAGAATGCGCTTGCCGTCGATCGCATGGCTGCTCATTGCCTCGGCAAGCACGCAGCCCGACGGCCATACCTGGCCGAACAGGCTCCATTGCGCGGAAGAAATGCCGATGCGCGCGGCATGCTGATTCGGATCGGCGAACTGCTGAAGGTCGCCGAGAGCGCGGATACGGTAGTCGAGCCCGCCGAAGCGCAGGACGAGCAGGCGAGTGGTGTAGCCCGGCATGGGGCTCCGTGAAGACCGCGTCCTTGCAGCGGGACGGCGGCGCGGGGAAGGAGCGAAACGGCGACGGAAAACCGGTCGCGCGAATCGCGCGTAGCAGCGTGCAGCGACGCCATCTTACGCCAACGCGCATCACGGCGTTTTCCCGGCCCGGGCGACGGCGTAGCGCGCATTCCGCGCGCGCGGGACGCGCGCGTCCTCAATTTATGCAACCGACGCGCACCGCGCAGGCACAGTCTGGACGTTTTCCGGCGGCCTGACCTAGTATCGACACCGCCCCCCTTGCAGGTGAACGCGCGTGAAGCCAGTGATCGCAGGTGTACTTTCGTTGTCCGTTTTTTCCGCTGCGATTGCCGCAGAACCGCCGGCATTCGATCCCAAACGACTTTCCGAGGAAGTAAAAACACTGTCTTCCGACGAGTTCGAGGGCCGCGGCCCGGCAACGGCCGGGGAGACCAGGACGGTCGCTTACGTGTTCGAGCAGATGCAGGCGGCCGGCCTGCAGCCGGGCGGCGATCTGAAGGACGGCAAGCGCGGCTGGACGCAGGCGGTGCCGCTGTCTCGTTCGGAGATCAAGGGCACGCCGAAGCTGACGCTGAGCGTCGGCGGCAAGGCGCAGTCGCTGACGCAGGGTGAGGAGATCGCCGTGCGTGCGGCGATGGATGGCTCGACCTCGGTCGCGATCGAGAACGCGCCGCTGGTGTTCGTCGGCTACGGCGTCAAGGCGCCGGAGCGCAAGTGGGACGATTTCAAGGGCGTCGACCTGCACGGCAAGGTCGCGATCGTGCTGATCAACGATCCCGACTTCGAAACCGGCAAGGGCGATTTCGGCGGCAAGGCGATGACGTACTACGGCCGCTGGACCTACAAATACGAGGAAGCGGCGCGCCAGGGCGCGGCCGGCCTCTTGATCGTGCACGAGACCGATCCCGCGTCGTACACGTGGAAGACGGTGAAGAACTCGAACACCAACACGATGTTCGACATCGTGCGCGACAAGCCGGCGTCGGTGCATCCGAAGCTCGAAGCGTGGATCCAGCGCGATCTCGCGGTCGATCTGTTCAAGCGCAGCGGTCTCGATTTCGACGCGCTGAAGAAGCAGGCGCAGACGCGCGCGTTCAAGCCGGTGGTGCTCAAGGATGCGACGTTCTCGGCCGACTACGCGGTCGATGCGAAAGTGATCACTTCGCAGAATATCGTCGGCCGCATCGAGGGCAGCAAGCGGCCGGACGAGACGGTGATCTACAGCGCGCATTGGGATCATCTCGGTGTCGGCTCGCCTGATGCGAAAGGCGACCGCATCTACAACGGCGCCGTCGACAACGGCACCGGCACCGCGGCGCTGATCGAGCTCGGCCGCGCGTTCGCGCATGGGCCCAAGCCCGAGCGTTCGGTCGTGTTCCTCAACGTGACCGCCGAGGAGAAGGGACTGCTCGGCTCGGAATATTATTCGTCGAAGCCGCTGTACCCGCTGGCGAAGACCGTCGCGGTGCTCAACATGGACGCGCTCGATCCGGTCGGGCCGGCACGCAACTTCACGACCTCCGGCAGCGCGAAATCGGGTCTGCTCGATCTCCTGATCGCCGATGCGAAAGCGGCAGGGCTCGCTTATTCGCCGGATCCGCATCCGGAAGCCGGGCACTTCTTCCGCTCCGATCATTTCCCGTTTGCCAAGCAGGGCGTGCCGGCGATCTCGTTCGGCTCGGGCAACGATCTGGTCGACGGCGGCGTTACGGCGGGTGAGGCAGCGAAGAAGGATTACGTGACCAACCGTTACCATCAGCCGGCCGACGAGTGGCAGGCGTCGTGGACGTTCGCCGGCATGGCGCACGATCTCGGTGTGCTCTACAAGGTCGGCAGCGACCTCGCCAACTCGACGCGCTGGCCCGACTGGTCGCAGGATTCCGAATTCCGCGCCAAGCGCGATGCCACTCGCAACGAGCGTCAGTAACGGAACCCGTCGAAGAACTCCTTGCAGAGTAAAGAAACCGCGCAAGACGCGCGGTGCGCGCGCCGAAACGTTATCCTTCGCGCAGCGCTTTTTCGCGTTCACTCACTCGCTCACCAGGAGTTTTCATGAATCATCCGATGTACGTCGCGTCCGTCCCGGTATTCAAGCAGATGCTCGGCGGCCTCCAGGGCATTCTGACCAAGGCCGAAGCGCACGCGACCGCGCGCAAGATCGAACCCGATGCGTTGCTGCAGGCACGGCTGTTCCCGGACATGTTCCCGCTCGTCCGCCAGGTGCAGATCGCCTGCGACTTCGGCAAGAGCGTGCCGGCACGGCTCGCCGGAGTCGATGTGCCGTCCTACGAGGACAACGAGAAGACGTTTGCCGAATTGCACGCGCGCATCGCCAAGACGCTGGCTTTCGCCGAGGCGATCGATGTTTCCAAGTTCGACGGCAGCGAGGAACGCGAGATCGTCCTGCGCGCCGGTACGCCGAAGGAGCGCCGCTTCAAGGGCCAGTCGTATCTGCTGAACTACGGTATTCCGCAGTTCCTGTTCCATGTGACGACCAGCTATGCGCTGCTGCGCCACAGCGGTGTCGAGATCGGCAAGCAGGATTACATGGGCGAGCGTTGAGGCGCCCGAGCTGCAGAAAAAATGGGAACCGGTAACCCGGAACCGTAGCCGGAAATCACGTGTTCCGGCTACCCGTTTCCGGTTTCCGTTTTTTGCGACAATTCATCGATGCAGCAGATGAGTTTTCCCGGCATCGAATCACCGGCGCGCGGTGAGACTCACAACCTGTTCTTCGCGTTGTGGCCGGGCGAATCTACGCGCGCGCAGATCGAAGCGGCGGCGGCGCAACTGAAGCGGAGCCACGCTCCACAGGGACGCTGGCTCAACCCACGTCGATATCATGTGACGATGCGCTATCTCGGAGCGCACGTCGCGCTGCCGCCTCAGCTGGTGTCCGTCGCACTCGCTGCCGGCGACGAGGTCCGCGTGCCGGCATTCGACCTCGTGTTGGATGCCGCCGGCAGCTTTCGCAACAGCAACATACCGTGGTGGCTCGGATGCAGCGCCGAACCTGTCGGAGTGGACGCACTTTCGCGCGGCATCGCAGATGCGTTGCGCGCGCTGGGGTCCCACGTCGCTGGCGGCGGACGGCTGGTGCCGCACATCACGATACTGCGCGACGCGGACCGCCCCTTGCCAGCGACGCCGATAGCGCCGATCGTCTGGCCCGTTGATGAATTCGTTCTGATCGACAGTCTGCTTGGTGCGGACTCCCGCTACACGATATTGCGGCGCTGGAAGCTGAGACCATAGGCATCACGGCAACCCCTGGCGCATCAACCTCCCAGACCGTTCGTGCTGAGGTATCGAAGCACGGACGGCGTCACGACCGTTCACCCTTCGATACCTCAGGGTGAACGGTGGGGAAGGTCGTTCCGGGTTCAGATCAAGCGTCGTGCTCGTCGGGCCCGGTCGGCGCGCCGGCAATCGTCTTGCTGCGCAGCGCCGCCACCCATCCGGCCTGAAACCGCGTGCGCGCATTCACGGTCTTCATGAACTCGACGATGCGCCGGTCGAGCGTGCGCGCCGACACGCCGAGCTCGTGCGCGATCGCCTTGTCGTTGAGTCCCGAGGCGAGCAACGGAACCAGAAGCTCGGTGTCCGCGAGCTGGCGCGAACCGTGGTCCGCAGCCGCCGGCAGTGCCGAATCGCCGAATGAAACCGGCGTCGCGCGCTCCCAGATCAGCTCGAACAGATGGCACAGCGAATCGAGCAGCGACGAGGAGCGCACCAGCAAGGCCGGGCCGCCGACATGATCGAGGTGCAGCGGGAGGATCGCGATGCGCCGATCGACGATGACCATCTTCAGCGGCAGCTCTGCGCCGATGCGCATCTGTTCGCCGTTCTCCATGTGCGCGCGGATGCGCTTGAGGTTGCCCGGAATCTCCAGCGCATCGGTCTCGACCACGTTGCGATAGCGCACGCCGCGCGCCATCGCATGTTGCTGCTCATCGTTCATGTTGGTCAGCTGCAGCACGTACGGCGCGCGCTCGACCCCGAGGACCTCCTCGCGCGCGGTGCGCTGCATCTGCTCGAACACGCGTCCCTGCGCTTCGCGGCCGATGATGATCTCGACGACACGCGTCTCGGCGTCGCGCGAGCGGCGCGTCTGCGTCGCTCGCTCCTGCAGGCGCAGCGCGGCCAGTCGCGCGCGCTGGATCTCTTCCTGACGCTTGAGCACGAGCGCCTCGACCGCGATGTCCGCCGGCGTCGGCAGGTAGCGCGTGATGCGCTCGGGCGAGTGGGTCGCCAGGCCTTTCATCTCGAGCGCGCCGAGCAGCGGCCGCACCTTGCGCGGCGACCAGCCGAGTTCCTTGGCGATCTCGTCGACGGTGCCGCTACCTCGTTCCAGCAGCACTTCGTAGACGCGTTCTTCGGGTTCAGAAATACCGATCGGTTCGAGCATGTCGGCGCAGGTCGGCGGGCGACGTACGGTGCGCGAAGGGCTCGGGGCGGGTTCCGTCCGGAGTGGACGAATGCCAATGCGCGCGGGGGCGGGGAGCTTAGCACGCATCAACTTTCGGTCGGCAGCGGGTTGCGTGCGGCTGATGCGGAGTGCGCCGACTGCGGGTCGCGGGTGTTGGGGATGCGGGTGCGCGTGCACGCCATCCCCACCCAACCCCTCGCGCATCCTGCGCTCGCAAGCCCGGTCTGCACATCCCTGTGCAGCCGTTCGCCTGCGCGCGGCAATGCCGCGCGAAAGCCCGGCTCACCCCTTGAAGGGGAGGGCTAAAGCGAGTGGTTACGGATCTGTGCCTTCGAAGCCGTTGCTGAAAATCGCGTCGGCGAGCGGCTGCTCGAAGAAATAGGCCGCGCCCTGGCTGGCGTTGCCGTCGACCGTAGCGAGAGGGGAGCCGCCGAGCACGGAGGTGCCCGCAACGGCGACGACATAGCCGAAGTTGTCGTATTCCGCGCCGTCGTCCGCGCTGAGCTTGCCGGTCTCGCTCCAGTCGGCGCCCGCGCCGGAGAATACATAGGCCGCGCCTTGCCCCATGGTGTCGCCGATGGCGGCGAACGGTGCACCGACGACCGCCGTCGTGCCGTCCAGCGCGATCGACTCGCCGAATGCATCGCTGCTCATGCCGTCGCTCGCCGCCAGCCGGGCTGCCTGCGTCCATGTGCCGCCGGCCGCCGTGAACACGTAGGCCGCGCCCTGATACTGATTGGGACCGCTGGCGTACTGCGCGCCGATCACAGCGGTATCGCCGTCGAGCGCGAGCGATGCGCCGAAGTCGTCGAACGAAGCGCCATCGTCTGCGATCAATTTCTGCAACTCGCTCCATACGCCGCCGTTTGCGCTGAACACATACGCTGCGCCTTGTTGCGCATTGGCACCCGCGGCGTACGGCGACCCTATGATCGCGGTCGATCCCGACAGCGCAAGCGCGCTGCCGAAGTCGTCGCCGCCCGCGCCGTCGCTCGCCGTCAGCTTCTGCGCCTGCGTCCAGGTTCCGCCGGAACGGGTGAAGACGTAGGCAGCGCCCTGATAGGGGTTGCCGCCGATCTCCGCGTTGTAGGCGGCGATCAGGATCGTATCGCCGTCCAGCGCGACCGCGTTGCCGAACTGGTTTTCGGCGGCGAAGTCGTCGGCGACGAGTTGCTGCGTCTGCGTCCAGACGCCGTCGGTCTTGGTGAACACGTAGGCGGCGCCCTGGTGGCGGTTGCCGTCGTCGGTAAGCGTGGTGAACGGCGCGCCGATGATCGCGGTCGTGTCGTCGAACGCGACGGCGGAACCGAAATCCGCACCGGCCGGGCTGTCGGTCGCGGTGAGCTCCTGGGTCTGCGCCCAGGCGCCCGCGCTGTGGCTGAAGACATAGACGACGCCGGTGGGCAACTTCGGCGCGCCTATGAACGCGGTATCGCCGACGATCATCATGGCGCGGCCGAAACCCTGGTTGGCCGCGCCGTCATCGGCGACGACTTTCTGTTCGAGCCAGTCGAGCGGGGCCGCGGGTGCGATGCCCGCAACGGGCAAGTGGCCGGCGGCATGCGCGGCTCCCACGAACGTCAACGCGGCGATGAGTGCCGCGCCCGCGATGGAAAGGTACTGCTGGTGCTTCATGCTTTCTCCTGGGATCGATGCAGTGCGCAACATGTGACCGCGGTGTGACCGCGGCGACGGACGTCCGAGTGTCGCGGCCGCGCGTGCGGCGGGTCAACGGAATCGGAGGCGGGATTGCGCCATGACGCATTGCCGCCACGCGCGGAATACCGTTCAATCGGACCATGAATCGATTGAACGACCATGCGGCTTCGACGAACGAGCGCCTGCTCGCGGCCGATGAGCCGCCGCCGTTTCGCATCGAGCGCGAAGGCGGCGCCTCGCCGTTCTTCCTGATCTGCGATCACGCCGGCCGCCGCATCCCGCGCGCGCTGGGTGCGCTGGGCCTGCCGGAGAGCGAGCTTTCGCGGCACATCGCCTGGGACATCGGCGCCAGCGGCCTCGCCTCGCATCTTTCGGCGCGGCTCGATGCGACGCTGATTGCGCAGACCTACTCGCGGTTGGTGATCGACTGCAACCGGCCGCTGACGTCGCCGACCTCGATCGCGACGCGCAGCGAGCGCACCGACATTCCGGGCAATCGCGACATCCCGGCCTTGGCGGCGTCTGCACGCGCCCGCGAGATCTTCGCGCCGTATCACGCGCGCATCGCCGCCGAGCTCGACAAGCGCCGCGCGCTCGCACGTCCGACCCTGCTGATCTCCGTGCACAGTTTCACGCCGGTGTTCCACGATGCGGCGCGGCCGTGGCATCTCGGCATGCTCTATCACCGCGATACGCGTGTCGCGCATGCGCTGCTCGCCTTGATCCGCGCGCAAGGCCAGTGGGTCGTCGGCGACAACGAGCCGTATGCGATCAGCGACGGCAGCGACTATGCGATTCCGGTGCATGGCGAGCAGCGCGGCCTGCCGCATGTCGAGCTCGAGGTGCGCCAGGATCTGATCGCGGACGAATCCGGACAGGTCGAATGGGCGCAGCGCATCGCCGGCTGGCTCGAGCGTGTGCAGGAAAGCGAGCGCTTCGCCTGAGGGTTGCGGCGCGCGTTCATCTCGTGAAGCGGATACTCGCCAAGGCCGGTGTCCAGGGAATCGCAATGAAATCAGTCGCCGCGGTGTTCGCGCTCGTCGCATTCGCGCCCGCCGCAGCCTGGGCCGACCCGCGCGCGAACGTGCAGGCGTCACTGGAACAGGTGGTGGCCGCCGGCGGTTTCCGCGGGCACGCCGATGGCCATGTGTTCGGGCCTGATCTGCCGGCGATGGCGGGCGAAATCGAAGTCGTGTTCCCCGATCGCATCCACGCGCGCACCGATCAACTCGAGTTCGTGGTGACCCCGGGCGGCGCATGGCTCAGCGCGTTCGGCGTGTGGACGCCGACCGATCGATCGCTGCTGCCGGTCACTGCGTTCGATCCGGTGGCAATGCGCAAGGCAATTGCGTCGATCCGCGATGTGCGAGAGGAGGGCACATCGAGGACGACGCAATGTGCGTCGCGCGTCTATCGCTTCCGCGCTTCCGGACAACTGCCCGGCGCGAATGCCGACGGCGATGTCCGCCTTTGGGTCTGCGACGGCAGCGGCCGGCCGGCGCGGCTCGAAGCGGTGGAATCCGGCGTCGGCGATCGTCTGAGCCTCGACTTCGACTGGTCGCGGCGTGCGAAGGTGGTCGCGCCGGTCGACTGAAGGCGCGGCCGCGCTGCACACCTGCGACGGAGATTCCATTACATTGCGAATCCCGTTTCGTGGGCTTGCGTCGATGTCCTTCGTGCGTTGTTTGCGTGGCCTCGCTTCCGGCGCGGAATACTCCGCCGATGTGCCGATGAATCTCGATCCTCTGGACGGCCGGCCC
>Ga0193717_1000316_pt1 | contig 35097 bp, 36 predicted proteins | sample U2c2metaG_FD_145900 | JGI IMG/M metagenome (GOLD analysis project Ga0193717, IMG submission 145900) | Soil microbial communities from a riparian zone of the East river system, Colorado, United States - U2c2 | ecosystem: Environmental > Terrestrial > Soil > Riparian zone | place: USA: East River... | reverse complement strand
GCTACCAGCTGGCGCTGCTCTCGGTAGTCCACGTCAAGGCGCGTTTCCTGCTGCCGATGATGCCGTTCCTGTGCGGGTTTGCCGGCAGTTTTCTCGTTTCGCTGCGCCGGAGAGGCCGGTCGGACGATCTCTTGCCGGAAAACTCCGACGTGTCGATCACGCCGATCAGCATGACCCCGGCTTCGCTCGCGGCCGGCGCGCTGCTCGCTTCATTGCTGCTGTTTCTGGCATTCGGCGGGCCCGCACTCGACCACCTCTGCGCGGGCTGATCGGTACCGATTCCGGTATCCTCGCGCCGCCCATTGAGTAACACGCGGTCGCCGGTCATCACCTTCCTTCCCCTGCGCAGCGGGGGAAGGTGCCCAAAGGGCGGAAGGGGGCACTCAAGCCTCCAAGCAACCAAAGCATGCGCCAGCACCTGATCGAACTCGTCCTCTTCAGCACCTACGCCGAGCTCCGCGCCGAGGCCGCGCGCAGCTATCTCGGGCTGATCTGGTGGGTGCTCGAACCCGCGATGATGATGGGCGCGTTCTGGCTGGTGTTCGATGTAATCCTGAAGACCGGCGGGCCGGACTATCTGCCGTTCCTTCTGATCGGCCTGACCATCTGGCAGTGGATGAAGTCGTGCATCACGCACGGCGGCTATGCGATCTGGAGCAATCTCGCGCTGGTGCGCCAGGTGCAGCTGCCGCCGCTCGTGTTCCCGCTCATCGCGATGCTGTCCGATACGGTCAAGTTCCTGTGCATTTTCGTATTGCTGCTGGTGATCCTGTGGGTTGCCGGCTATCCGCCGAATACGGCGTATTTCGCCTTGCCGATCCTGTTCGCAGCCATCTTCCTGTTCGCCGCCGGCGTCGGCTTCGTCGTCGCCGCCCTGGTGCCTCTGGTACCGGACATGCGCTTCGTCATCGAGCAGGTACTCACGGTGGTGATGTTCCTGTCCGGCGTGATCTTCTCGCTCGAGAACGTGCCGCCGCCGCTCAAGGAGCTGATGGCGCTCAACCCGGTCGCCGTGCTGATGGATGCCGCGCGCGGGATTCTCATGCACGGTCTGTGGCCGAACTGGGTCGGCCTCAGCAAAGTCGGCGCGATCTCGGTGCTCGCGTGCTGGCTGGGTGCGACGGTCGTCTCGCGTCTCGCGCCGCGTTATCCGAAGCTGGCGACCTGAGATGGGTGAAGTCCTGGTCGAGCTCGAAAACGTCGGCGTCGCGTTCAGCGCGCAGCGCCGGCTCGCCGGCGGGCGTTTCTGGGCGCTCGAAGACGTGAGCCTCACGTTGCGCCGCGGCGAGCGCCTCGGCGTGATCGGTCGCAACGGCGCCGGCAAGAGCACATTGCTGCGCGCGATCGCCGGCATCCTCGTGCCGGATCGCGGCACGATCCGCCGTGCGCCGGTGTCGTGCCAGCTGCTGTCGCTCTCGCTCGGTTTCGTGCCGCATCTGTCCGGCCGCGACAACGCCGTGCTGTCCGGTCTGATGCTCGGCCTGCGCCGGCGCGACATCATCGCGCGCCTGCCGGCCATCCGCGAATTTTCCGAGCTCGGCGATTTCTTCGAGCAGCCGATCGCCGCGTATTCTGCGGGCATGGTCATGCGTCTTTCGTTCTCGGTCGCGATCCAGGTCGAGCCCGACGTGCTGCTGATCGATGAAGTACTCGCCGTCGGCGATACCGAGTTCCAGCAGAAGTCCGGCGCTGCGATGCACGCGCGCATGGGCGAGGGACATACGGTCGTGCTCGTCAGCCACGACGAGCAGCAGATTTCCGCGTTGTGCGATCGCGTGCTGTGGATCGAGCACGGACGCAGCGTGCTCGAAAGCGATCGCGACACCGTGTTCGCCGCCTATCATCGCGACATGCATCCGGTCGAGAACGCCGCGTGAACGAGACGCCCGCCCTCGACATCGATGCAGCGCGTATCGCGGCGCTTGCGCAGCGGCTGGACATCTCGCCGCGACACCTGCTGGCGGTTGCGGCGCGCATCGCCGCAGTCCCCGCGGAGCCGCTGGACGCTGCGCGCCTGCACACCGAGCTCGAGCGCTGTCGCGATGCCGGCAACGCCGCCGATGATGCCGCCGCGCTGCTGCTGCTCGGCTACGGTGCGCATGCCCAGGGCGATTTGAGCGACGGGCTGTCGCTGGTCTGGTCGGACCACTTCGGCGAACAGGGCTGACCGATGCGCGGTGCCGCGCTGATCGTGCTGGCGTGGAATCAGTGGCCGCTGACGCAGCGCTGTCTCGATTCGCTGCTGGCAACCGACATCGACAACGCGCAAATCATCGTCGTCGACAACGGCAGCAGCGACGAGACGCCAACGGCGATCGCCGCTTATGCGCATCGCATCCGCACTCTGCGCCTGCCCGAAAACCTCGGATTCGTGCGCGGGATGAATGCCGGCATTGCCGCGGCGCGTGCGGACGACGATATCGTCCTGCTCAACGACGATCTCGCATTCACCCAGCGCGACTGGCTCAATCGCCTGCGCGACGCAGCCTACGCGACACCCGATACCGGTATCGTCGGCTGCCGCCAGCTGGGACCGCCACCGGAAAATCATCTCTACCATGCGGGCGGCTTCATCGAGCCGGACGATCTGTGGGGGCAACAAACCGAATCCGGCCGGCTCGAACACGACATCGCGCAGTTCAGCGACACACGCCGCGTGCAGGGCATCGCCTTCGCGCTCGCCTACATACGCCGCGATTGCCTCGACCGCATCGGTGCACTCGATCCGATCTTCCACAGCTATTTCGAAGACACCGACTACTGCCTGCGCGCGGCCGACGCCGGCATCGCCACCGTGGTCGCCGGCGCGGTCACCTTGCGCCACGACCAGCACGGCTCGACCCAGGACGACGGCGGCTTCCGCAAACGACTGTGGCAAGCGAGCCGCGCGAGTTTCGCGGCGCGCTGGCAGGATCGCCTGCGCGCGGGTTATCGCGGCACCGTGCTCTGGCAGGGCGCGACGCGCTTTCCGCCGGCCTACGCGCAGCTCGCGCGCACCGTGCTGCGCCGCCTCGATGCGCGCGGGCTGCGCATGGCCTACCAGCCGGTCGCTGCGGAACTCGTGAACCCGGAGGATTATCGTCTGGACCTCGCTGCGCGACGCCAGTGGCCGCAGACACCCGACGCGGCCCTCGTCTGCGCGCCGGCGCATCATTTCGACAAAGCGCACGGCCGTTTTCGCGTCGGGCTCGGATTCGGCGAATGGGACCGCGTTCCGCAGCGCTGGGCCGAAGCCGCGAGCACGCTCGATCTCTTGCTGGTGCCCGACGCATTTCAGGCAGAGGCCTTCCGCGCGGCCGGAACGCGCGCGCCGATCCACGTGCTTGCGCTCGGCGTCGATCGCGACTACCTCCATCCGCGCGTGCCGGCGCCGCGCAATCCGCACGGACATTTCGTATTCGTCGCGGTCGCCGAGGAGCTCGCGCGCGATGCGCCGGATCTGCTCGTGTCGACGTTCCTGCGCACGTTCCGCGCCGACGAGCCGGTCGAGCTGCTGCTGTACGTGCGGCCCGGCCAGGACGCCGTGCCGGTCACCGAGGCACTCGCGCCGCTGCTCGCGCACGCGTCCGCTCCACGCGTGCGCGTGCTTGCGAACTGGGGATTCCCCGACTATCAGCGCGCGCAACTGCTTGCCGCCGGTGATGCCTACGTTTCGGCGCGCCGCGGCGGCGGCTGGGATCCGTTTGCCAGCGAGGCGATCGCCTGCGCCAAGCCGCTGATCGCGACTGCGTTCGGCAGCCAGCACGAACTCGTGCAGGAGTATGGACACGCCGTCGCGCCATCACGCCTGATCGAAGCGCCCGCGCACGCCGCATCGCGCTGGGCCGAGCCCGATCCTGATTCGCTGGCGGCGCAACTGCGCGACGTCTATGAACGTCGTGTCGAGCTCGGCGCATCCGCGCAAGCGCGCGCGGCCGCATTCGCCGCGCAGCACGATCTCGATACGACCGCGGATAAGCTGATCGAGCATCTCGAGCACGGCGGCACCCTGGCGCAGGCGCCCGCACGACCGCGACCGCATCGTCCCGCCGACTCCGGTCGGCCCGCCAGCGGCCAGCTCGTTGTTCTCGGCATGCACCGTTCGGGCACCTCCGGAGTCGCCGGCCTGCTCGCGCGCATGGGCGCGTGGGCCGGTCCCGAGCAGTCGCTCCTGATCGGCCCGGACAATCCCAAGGGGCACTACGAGTACGCGCCGCTGCATGCGGCCTGCCTGGCCAGACTCGCCGGCGCCGGCGGCGACTGGGCCCATCCTCCGCGCACGGCGCCCGCCGCCGCAGTCGACACGTTTCGTCGCGCGATGACGGACGTGCTCGATACGCTGGACGCGAAGCGGCCCTGGCTGATCAAGGAGCCGCGGCTTTGCCTGCTCGCGCGCGAGCTGCTGCCGTTGCTGACGCGCCCGGTGTTCGTGCACGTCGTGCGCGATCCGCACGAAGTGGCCGATTCGCTCGCCGCGCGCGACGGGCTCGCTCGCGACCATGCCTTCTCGCTGTGGGAAACCTACACGCGCGCCGCATTCGCGGCGAGCCGCGGCTGGCAGCGCGTGCTGGTCGACTACGCCCAGCTGATCGCCGATCCGGTCGGCACCGCGACTCATCTGCACGCAAGCCTGACCCGATTCGGCGTCAAGGGCCTGGCCATGCCCGACACCGCGACCATCGCCGCCTGGATCGATCCCGGCCTGCGCCGTCAGCGCACGGCGAACACTGCCACCGACGAACTCAGTAGCGCGCAGCGCGAGCTGCTGGCCGCGATCAACGATCGCAGCATCCTCGCCGACGATTTCGTCGACGCAGCCGCGGCGCGCACCGATTCCGCACCGCCCGCAGCTGCATCCGCGCGCGCGGGCGGCTAAGCTGCGGTGATGCTGTCGTTCCTGCGCGCCCGTTCTTCGCATTCACCGCTGCTGCGCGAGCCGCTGCGCGATCTGCGCTGGGACGGGCGTGTCCTTGCTTTGCGCTGTGACGCGATGGCGGCTGCGGACATCGCGCTGGACCTCGATGGCTGTTTTTTCACCAGCGCCACGGTCGATGCGCAGGGCAAAGCGCAGTTCGTGTTTCCGTTTCCTCCGCAGGCGGCAGCGGAAATCACGGCGCTGCCGCGCAGCGGGCGGGATGGCGAGCCGCTGATCGAAGCGCCGGCGTTGCTTCGCTTCGGCACAACGGGAGTGATCCATTCCAGGACGGCGTCGCCGACGCGTGAACTCGGACCGCCGTGGCCATCCTCTCGCGACGTGCCGTTCGGCATCCGCTGCGCCGAATTCGAAACCGCGATCGTCGTGCCGGTCTACGACGCACCGGAGGCGGTCGAGCGCTGCCTCGAATCCGTCCTTGCGCATACGACCGGTCGCGTGCGCCTCATCGTGATCGACGACGCGAGCCCGCATCCCGCGATCGCGCCGCTGCTCGCGCGCTACACGCAGCGCGACAACATTTCCGTGCTGCGCAACGAGACCAATCGTGGCTTCACCGCGACCGCGAACCGCGGCATGGCCGAAGCCGGACGCGCCGATATCGTGTTGCTCAATGCCGATACGGAAGTCGGGCCCAACTGGCTGACCGGCCTGCGCCGCGCCGCCTATTGCGCGGAGGACGTCGCCACCGCCACCGCGGTTTCCGACAACGCCGGCGCGTTCTCCGTACCCGAACTGGAGCGCGAGAATCCATTGCCCGCTGCCTGGACGTTCGACGAAGCCGCGCGCGCGCTGTGGCAGCAGGCCGGCCAGTCCTATCCCGAATTGCCGACCGGCAACGGTTTCTGCATGTACATCCGGCGCACGCTGATCGATGCGGTCGGCGTGCTCGATGAAGCCGCGTTCGCGCAGGGTTATGGCGAAGAGAACGATTTCTGCCAGCGCGCATCGGCGCGCGGTTTCCGCCACGTCGTCGCCGGCAATGTATTCGTGCGCCATGCGCGCAGCCAGAGTTTCGGTCACGATCGCCGCGCCGCGCTCGGCGAGGCCGGCATGGCGGTGCTGCGCGAGCGCTGGCCGCGTTATGAAACGGACGTCGCGGCAAGCTTGCATTCCTACGCGCGTCGCGTGCTCGACTGGCGCGTGCGACGGATCTTCGTCGACGCGAGCGCGGCAAACCGGCCGCGCACGCGCGTGCTGTATGCAGGTCGCGCAATCACGGAGTCGTTGCTGCACGACGCCTGGCATCTGGCCGTCGACGGCGACGACGCGGAACTCAGGCACGAAGGCGATGTGGCGGCGTCGCGAAAAGGGAGCGAGTATGGCAAGCCGACGCCGCTCGATCGAGACATCTGGTCGTGGTTGCAGGCCCACGCGATCGAGGCGATCGTGGCAGACGCCGAAAGTCCGACGGCGCTGATGCGGGCGGCCCACGCGCTAGGGGTTCCCATCGTGCGCGCAGCAAACATCGCCGATCCGGCGGCGGCAGTGACACGTGCGATCGCCTTGGCACGCAGTTTCGCGGAGCGCACGACATGAGCACGGCAGTCCGGCGCGCATTGATCACCGGCGTCAGCGGCCAGGATGGCGCGTTGCTCGCCGCGCAGTTGCTGCGCTCCGGCGTCGCGGTCGTCGGCACGCATCGGCCGGATCGCGCACCCGATCTGTGGCGACTGCGCGAACTCGGCATCGCCGATCATTCGGCGCTCGAGCTGCGCGCATTCGATGCGCTCGATGTGGATGCGAGCCACCTGCTCGTCGAACAGGTCGCGCCGGGCGCGCTGTTCCATCTCGCCGGCCAGTCCAGCGTCGCCGAATCGTTCCGCGATCCGATCGGCAGCATCGAGGCGAACGGGCTAGGCACCTTGCATTTGCTCGAAGCGGTACGCGCCCGCGCGCCGAGGGCGCGTTTCGTACTCGCCTCCAGCGCGGAGATTTTCGGTGCACCGGCGCACGCACCGCAGGACGAATCGACGCCGCTCGCGGCGACGACGCCGTATGGCCTGTCCAAGCTGCTCGCACACAGCGCGGTCGCCGCCTGGCGCGCGAGCTTCGGGCTGCATGCGTCGAGCGCGGTCCTGTTCAATCACGAATCCGAATGGCGCGACCCGGCCTTCGTCACGCGCAAGCTGAGCCTGGCGGCCGTGCGCATCGCGCTGGATCGCGAGGAAGCGATCCTGCTCGGCAATCTCGATGCGCGCCGCGATTTCGGCTATGCGCCGGATTACGTCGCGGCGATGATCGCGATGGCGGCGCGCGAGCAGGCTGCGGATTACGTGCTCGCGACCGGGCACGCCTCCAGTATCCGCGACTTCGCCTGCGCAACATTCGCCGCCGCGGGCATCACGCTCGACTGGTTCGGCGACGGGTTCGACGAGGTCGGCGTCGAGCGCGGCAGCGATCGCGTACGCATCCGCGTCGATCCCGCGCTGTTCCGCCCCAGCGATGCACCGCTGCTGGTGGGCGATGCGGCGAAGGCGCGCGACGAGCTCGGTTTCGCGCCTTCGCTCGACATGGCCTCGCTCGCGCGCCGCATGGTCGAGGCCGATCTGGTCCGCGAACGCGGCGCGATGGCGATTGGCGCCGGCGCGGGCTAGATGCGGGTCATCTTCAATGTCGATGCGATCACCGCGCCGCTGACCGGCATCGGCCGCTACGCGCTCGAGCTCGCGCGCGGGCTGGCGACTCATGCGGCGATCGACGAGTTGCGCCTGTATTCGGCGTACCGTTGGGTCGACGATCCGGCGCAGGCGCTGGCATCGAACCGCACGATCGCCGCGTTGCGCCGCAACGTGCCGTTCAAGGCACAGGCGCTGGAGCTGTACACCGCATTGCGCGGCGCGCTGTTTCGCGCGCACACGCGGCGGCTGCGCGGCTGGCTGCTGCACACGCCGAACTACATCCTGATGCCGTTCGACGGCGCGACGCTGACGACCGTGCACGATCTGTCCTGGCTGAGCTATCCGGATGCGCATCCGCGCGAGCGCGTGCGCTTCCTCGAACGCCATCTGCCGCGCACGCTCGAACGGGCGAATCTCGTGCTCACCGATTCCGACTTCATCGCGGCCGAGATCGCGTCCACGTTCGCGCTGCCGCGCGCGAAGATCCGCGTGGTGCCGCTCGGCGTCGACGCGGCCTACCGGCCGCGTGCACACGAGGAAGTCGCGCCCGTGTTGGCGCGGCATGGCCTGCAAGCCGGCCGCTATCTGCTGGTCGTGGCTACGCTGGAGCCGCGCAAGAATCTCGCGCGGCTGGTGCGCGCGTACGCGGCGCTGTCGGCTGCGCTGAAGGCGCGATATCCGTTGGTGATCGTCGGTGCGCGCGGCTGGCTCAACAGCGAGCTCGAACGCGCGATCGAACCGCTCGAAGTCGCCGGCACGGCGCGCCGCCTCGGTTATGTCGACGAGCAGGACCTGCCATCGATCTATGCCGGCGCCCACGCATTTGCATTTCCCTCGCTGTACGAAGGCTTCGGCCTGCCGGTGCTCGAGGCCATGGCCAGCGGCGTGCCGGTGTTGACCTCGAACGTCTCATCATTGCCCGAAGTCGCCGGCAACACGGCTCTGACCGTCGACCCGCACGACGAAACCGCGCTGCGCGACGGGCTCGAACGCGTGCTGGAGGATGCGGCGTGGCGCGCGAATGTGATCGGGCGCGGCATCGAGCGCGCGCACGGGTTCACCTGGACACACTGCGTCGACGCGACGGTCGAGGCTTATCGCGTCGCGTTGGCGGCTGCGTAATGGGCCGACAGTAAGCGAATGTTTCGCGCTGCTCCATTGAACGCGGCACGTGCACGGCGCTAGTCTGCGCGCAGGTCTCTGGAGATCGCGATGACGGAACGTCGATTGACCGGGTTTGCACGGCGTGGATTCGCCCTGCTGCTCGGAGTCGCAACAGCGGTGGCATGGGCGCAAGCGCCACCGGAGGCGCCAACCGCCACCGAACCTGTGCCGCAGCCGCTGCCGAGTGTCCCGCAGATGCCGCAGCCAGCGCCCGCGCCGCCGGTCTCGGCCGCGGCCGAAGGCATCTATGCCGCCGCACGACCGAGCCTGCTGCAGATCCGCACGCTGGTCGAGGCCGCCGGCCGCCAGTCATCGATAGGCTCGGGATTCCTGGTCAGCGCGGATGGCCTGGCGGTCACCAACTATCACGTCGTTTCGCAGTACGCGCTGGAACCGAAAACCTATCGGCTCGAGTTTGCGCGGCCGGATGGCGCGCAGGGCGCACTCAAGCTGCTCGCGATCGACGTCGCCAACGACCTCGCCATCGTGCGGCTCGACGGCGCCGATCTGCCGCATCTCCAGTTCGATGCCGGCGCGCTGGCCGACACCTCGCCGCGCGGCGAGCGACTGTACGCGATGGGCAATCCGCTCGATCTCGGCTTCACCATCGTCGAGGGCACCTATAACGGTCTCGTCGAGAAGAGTTACAACCAGCGCATCCACTTCACCGGTGCGATCAATCCGGGCATGAGCGGCGGTCCGGCGGTGACGGCCGCGGGCAATGTCGCCGGCATCAACGTCGCCAAGCGGCTCGACGGCGAGCTGGTCAGCTTCCTCGTGCCGGCCGGCAAGGCGGCAGCTTTGCTCGAGCGAGCCCGCGCGGAAGACCCGCTCGATCTCGTCCACGCGCGCGAGGAGATCGATCGCCAGCTGCTCGTTTGGCAGGCCGATTTCTATCATGCGCTCGGTGAACAGGGATTCCGCGCCACGCCGCTGGGGCCGTACAAGGCGCCCGAAAGCGCGGCGCCGTGGTTCAACTGCTGGGCGCGCACGAATGCCGACCAGACGCCGAAACCGCGCGCGCAACTCGACAGCACGAGCTGCAGCTCGCAGAGCTCGCTGTTCATCGCCGACGACATCGAAACCGGCCGTGCCGAGCTGACCCATGCGTACGTGCGCAGCATCGATCTCAATTCGTTCCAGTTCGCCGCGTTCCTGTCGCAGTACTACGGTTCGGCCGGCATGATCCGTTCCTGGTCGCGCAAGCGCCTGACGCAGCCGCAGTGCCACGAGGATTTCGTCGAGCACGCGGAAGGCGGCACCGGGCCCGTGCTGCGCACCGTGTGGTGCGCGCGCGCCTACCGCGATTTCGCCGGCGTCTACGATGTCGCGATCACGACGGTCACGCAGGATCGTGACAACGAGGCGCTGATTTCACGGGTGACCATGCAAGGCGTCAGCTACGACAACGCGCTGGCGCTGGCTCAGCGCTTCGTCGGAGAGATCGCATGGGCGAAGTGAGCGTGCAGCCGCCGCGCGACGCGGTGATCTGGGTCGAGGTGCTGTCGCGCCAGCACGACGTGATCGCGCGCCATCGCTGTGCGACCGATCCGGTCACGATCGGCCGCGCTTACGACAACGACGTCGTCATCGACGATGCGCACGTCGCCGCGCACCATCTGCGCATCGTGCGCACCGACGAGGGCGAGCTCATCGCCGAGGATCTCGGCAGCCGCAACGGGCTGTTCCTCGATCGCGAACGCGAGCCGCGCCAACGCATCGTCATCGACGGCGAAAGCGCGCTGCGCATCGGCGCGACGCTGCTGCGCGTGCGTACCGCGACACAAGCCGTGCCCGCGGAACAGGCGGTGGTGCGCAGCGTGCCGTACTGGCCGGCGGCGGTCGCTTGCATCCTCGGCGTGTTCGCGCTCGCGGCGCTCGACTTGTGGCTCAGCGAAACCGGCGAGCCGAAGGCGATCCGTTATTTCACGCCGTTGCTGATCCTTACGGTCGCGCTGTGTATCTGGATCACCGGCTGGAGCGTGCTCACGCGCGTGTTCACCGGCCACGCACGCTTCGGCCTGCATTTCCTCATCGTCGCTGCGGGTCTGCTCGCATTTTCGGTCTACGACCAGGCCGCGGAGATCGGCGCATTCGCGTTCTCGTGGACCGCGCTGGCAACCACTTCGTTCATCGCCGCATGGCTTCTGTTCGGCGCCATCTGCTATGCGCATCTGCGCGCGCTCGGACGTTCGCGGCGGCCGCTCAAACTGGCGATCGTGATCGTGCTCGCCGCCGCGGGGATTGCGATGCAGACGCTCAAGCAAAGCGAGTATCGCTCGAACTACGGCCAGCCGGTCGCGCTGCGCCGGCTCGAACCGCCGGCGCTGCGCATGGTTGCTCCGCAGCGCGAGGCGGCGTTCTTCACCGACAGCGCGGCGTTGCGTCTGCAGCTCGACAAGGCGCGCACCGAAGAGCCGGTGAGTGGCGACGGTTCCGAAATCGGCGCCGGATCGGATTGACCTCGGCTTCATAGGGTGGGCCTTGGCCCACCGCTGTGTGCGTTCGCAGATTATCGGTAGAGGATCAGGCCCAACGTGACCAGCCATCCGAACACCGACAGCAGCAGCACCGGATCGCTGACCGCAAGCGCACTCGGATCGCTGCCGGCGCCGTCGCGCAACGCGACCTGCAGATAGCGGCCAAGACCCAACGCAACCCACGGCGTCGAGAACACCAGCGGATGATGTCCGTGGCGCGCGAGCACCACCGGCGACAGCGTATAGAACACGTACAACAGGAATGTGGCCACGCCCAGCGCAATCAGGATGCGCTCGAGCACGCGCCGGTCATAGCGCATGTCGCCGCGTTCATTGACGAGATCGCCATGCCGCTTGCCGAGCGCGAGCATCAGCGCCAGCAGAAACCCCAGCGCGACGATCCATGGCGTCAGCGGCACGCCCGCGCCGACACCGCCGGCGACGATGCGCAGCACGAAGCCCACCGCGATCGCGATCGCGCCGATGTAGGCGATCTGTTTCAGCCCGAGCGTGTAGGCCGCCTGCAGCAGCAGATATCCGGCGAGCACCGAGACGAGAGTCCAGCCGCCGCCGTAGCCGGCCAGCGCGAGTGCGGCGGCGGCCAGGGCCGCGGCAAGGATCAGTGCCGCTTCGGGTGCGATTGCGCCGCGCGCGAGCGGGCGACGGCATTTGATCGGATGGCGGCGATCGCGTTCCGCGTCGACGACGTCATTGCCCGCGTACACCGCCGAAGAAGCGAGACAGAACGCCAGCGTCGCCAGCAGCGCGCCGCGCAGTGCTGGTCCCTCGCCGGCTGCCTGACCGAAGATCAGCGGCAGCAGCACGAAGCCGTTCTTGATCCATTGTTCCGGTCGCGCGAGCTCGAGCAGCGCGCGCACGGTATTACCGCGAACCGTCCGCGACCTGCGCCGCGGTGGCAGCACCACGCTTGCCGGCAGCGACTGCGCGCGCGGGTGCCGGATCGTCGAAGCCGCTCGCGGCGATGGTGTCGGCGGCACGCGGGGGCGCCTTGTAGGCGGGCTTGGTGAAGTCGGACCACCATTCGCCGAGCGCTGCATACCACGACTTGCCGGGCTTCGGCGGTGTGAGATCGATGCCGCCGACCGCGTCGCGGCCGGTCGTCGGCGAAGCCGCATAGACGCGCACCTGGGTCGGATGGCCGTTCGCCAGCGCAGGCACGGCGAGGCGGAAGCGCGGCTGGTCGATCGTGTAGTTCGCCGAGGCGAGCTTGTTGTCGTTCGCATCGAGCCAGTCGACTGCGACATTGCCCTCGAAGTGCGGCTGCCGGAAATCGACGATCACGCCCGGATCCCAGCGGTTGCCATCGCGCACGACGTGGGCCGCATCGCGCGGGCGCTCGAGCACGACCGCGGGATCGCCGAGCAGGTTGTACATCTCGACCAGCGTGCGATCTTTCGTCTGCTTCTTCGCGCGCACGATCGCCTCGCCGATCGTCGCGCCGGGCTGCAGCAGCTCTTCGATGAGCGATTTGCTGAACGCCGGCGCCGGCGCGTTGCGCCACGATGCGGCGAACACCGCGATGGCGCCCTTGGCCGGCTCGCGCAGGAATTTCTCGCCGATCGAATCCTCGGTCGGGTTGTCGAATGGCGCCGAGTAGCAGGTCATCGACAGCACCATCGGCAGGTTCGCATTGGTCAGCTTGCCGACGTCGTCGAGCGTGAACAGATCATGGTTCTTGCGCAGGTCCGGCGGCCCGGTGCGCCAGATGTAGCGGCCGCCGTGGCCGATGAAGTGCACGATCAGGCGGCCGTCGTCGATGCCCTGGCGGATCGCGTTCTGGTGCGCGACGTTGTCCGATTCCTTCGGGCTCGCGTACACCTTGTCGGCAACGAAGCCTTCCTTGCCGAGCGTGGTCGCGATCTCGTTCGAGGCCTTCTTGAACGCGTCGATCTCGTCGGTGATGAACATCACGTCGCGACGCCACGCGCCGAGCTGCGGCTTGGACAGGTAATCGATCGTCTTGTCGACGATCGCGGTGACTTCAGTCGGCTCGACCACCGGAAAACGCCCGACCGCGACCACCGGATGCCAGTCATCGTTGACCGCGCCGAACCAGTTGTCGCTGGCCGACTGGCCTTCGGGCGACGGGTACTGCCAGGTCGGAATCAGGTTGCGGTCGGCGAGTTTCTTCGGCGCATTCTCGTACTTGGAGGCGGGTACCGAGCCGAAGTGGTTCGGATACAGCAGCTCCTGGTTCGTCCACTTCGCGTAGTTGAGGTCGTTGTAGGTGTCGTGGCGGATATCGAAACTCGCGTCGCCGACCAGCAGCAGGAAGCGCGGCTGCGGTGCGGGCCATTCGTGCCACGCGCGATCGACGAGATTGCGGATCGCGCGCGGATGCGTCACGCCGTAATTGAACTGGTCGTAGACGTCGTTGATGTCGAGGATCGCGACCTTGAGGCCGCGCTGCTCGTGGAACGCTGCCAGCGGCTTGATCGCATCGATCAGCTTCGGATGCGCGACGATCAGATAGTCGTACGGCTGCGTGGGATGCTGCCAATCGCGATCCGCGAGCGGGCGCAGGCTCAGCGGCTTTGCCAGCTGATCGTCGAGCGTCGGAAACAGTTCGACGCCGGGCGCGGCGGCGGCGAACGCGTAGCGGTTTGCGCCGAGCGAACGACCGATGCGGCGCTTGCCGTCGGTGCCGTAAAGCACCGGCGTGCCCTTGCCGCGGTACGAAAGCTCGGGCGCGGCATCCGCAGCCGCCGTGAACGGCATCGCGCCCGCATCGAGATCGCCGGTGAGCGCATAGCGCGCTTCGAGCCAGTTGAACATGACGACGTCGACCGCCTCGCTCTTCGCATCCCACGGCAGCTTGCGCTTGGGCACGGCAAGCGCAAGCGTGTTGGCGCGCGCCTTGAGCTGTGTGGCCGGCACCTTGATCTCGCGATGGATCTCGTCGCGGCCGTTCCATGTGAGTGTCGTCACGGGCTTGCCGTTGACGCTGACGACCACCGTATGATCTTCGGGCCGCGCGCCTTTGTAGGTCGCCTTCGGCTGCAGCTCCGAAAGGCCGCGGAAATTCACCGTGAGCGTGACTTCGCCGCGTGAGGCGAGATCGGGCAGGTCGAACTCGGTCGAGAAGGGCGTCGGATCGATCTGGGTCAGCTTGGCCCATTGCCAGACGTCGGATTCCTCGCCCGGTTTCTGCTGCTGCTGATCCAGGCGGATCATCAGGTTTTCCTGCTCCAGATGGAGCATGCGTTCGAGCGCCGCCCGTGCGCCGCTGGCCGCCGCTTCCGTGTCGGCGATGCGCGCATGGCGGCCGGGTGCGGCACCCAGCAGGTAGACCTTGTCGACGCTGAACGGGTCGTACCAGCTTTCCGGGCCGTGCAGTTGCCGGCCGATCCATTCGATGCGCGAGCCTTCGCCGAAGCTGCCTTCGGCGCCGCCGGCGATGCGGATCGGCACGTCGCGGCCGTGCTCGGTCAGTACGAGATCATCTGCCTTACAATCGCGCAGACCCGGTTGTTCGGCGACGATCGCCGCATAATCGAGCGAATAGACGCCAGATTGCTGAAGTTCGATGTGCAGGCGGCCCTCGCAGGCCATCGCGGACAACGGGAGGGTGGCCAGCGCGAGGCCGGCCAGGCAGGTGTAACGGAATGCGGGCATCAGGGGCGGCTCGGCGGCGTGCGGGCCGCGAAACGGAAGCAAGGTTTGGGCCCGAAGGCTACCTGCCGGTGTGGTGAGGCCGCAAGAGTGGTTTTGCTACTAAGCCGCCAATCAACTACTCGATGGAGTCGTTGATCGGCAGGTCAATGCAGTGGAATGGGCCGAACCAAATGGCGACGGTGCGTTACGGTTGCGACTGGCCATTGCAGTTGAAGTCGTCTTCGGAAAGGCATTCGAAGTCGTCTTCGTAAAGGCGGTCATTGAACCGCGCCGTCCAACTCCACAATTGGCCAGGACTGTAGTTCGTAACGACGAATGTAATCGTCTCGCTCGGCCCGATCGGGGTCGATACGAGACTACACCGGTTGTGGAAATCATCGTTCATGACAAGACAATTCGTGTTTGGATCGTTGGGATCGAAAGACGGCGAATAGGCAAACACGATGCTGTCATGGTTGTTGTCACACAGGCCTGTATCGATTTCGAGCTCAACGTCGACGTCGCTACCTCCAACGTTGGTGACGGCGATTGTCTCGTAGCGATAATTGTTATTTTCTTGGCCGGATGCGGAACAGGAAGGTTCGCTATCTTCTCCCGGCCGATGGAAAATAGGATCGACGTCGCCGAGGAACACATCATCATTCAATCTTCCCGAAATCGACGCCGGGAGCGGACCGCCGTCATAGATCACCTCATAGTGCGTCGCGCCCGCAGGCAACGAGAACAAGACGAGCAGCGCAAGCGTGCTCTGGCGAAAGGTCGGCATGGCGTGTCTCCGCAGTAGCGAATCGGTCGAGCGCGCGCGATGGGGCGCTTCACCTGTTCGATACGGAATTCAGCGAAGGCAGCCGCCATGGAGGACGGCAATTCGCGGAGCATCCTCGCCGCCGTCCGTCGTTCCGGCGAAGGCCGGAATCCACCTTTCTAGTCCTGGAGCAGAAACTGGATCCCGGCCTTCGCCGGGATGACGACTAGGGGGCTCTAGGCGTTTTCAGCTGTTCGGGCCAGGTCCGTAGAAACGCGCAAGCAGCGCCGCGACCGCAGGTGCCGCCTGTGCGAGACCGTGGTGATCAGAAAAGTGCAGCTCGCTGACAACAGCGAAATACTCGTCCGTGCTCTCCGCCGCATACGGATCGATCAACGTCTCACGGCCGCGATCAACCGCACGCACAAACCGGTCATACGCCGGCTGCAATGTCTCGATCCACTCGCGCCGCGAGATTATCGAAGGCAACCGCGGCACGCCATTCATCGCACCATCGAGCATGTCGAGCTTGTGCGCAATCTCATGCACGACGACATTGAACCCATCGAACGGCTGCGCAAGATCGGTCGCGATGTCAGCCCAGGACAGTATCAGCGGCCCGTGCTCCCAGGCTTCGCCGATCAGGTCGTCCTCGCCCTCGGTGACGACACCGGTGTGCTCGTCGTGATGCTCGCGCTTCACGCGGAACTCGCCGGGATAGACGATCACTTCGCGCCAGCCCGAAAGCCAGTCGAAGCCGAGATGCAATACAGGCAAACATGCGAGCGCGGCGATCGTGAGGCACTGCTCGGCGGTCATCTCGTGGCCCGCTGCGCCACTGAAGGTTTTCTTGGCGAGGAAGCGCTCGCCGAGCTCACGCAGGCGCGCGCGATCGTTCGCCGTCAGCGCATCGAACAAACGTGATGAGCCAAGCAGCGCAGTCCACGCGTCGTCGGTGATCTGCGGGCTCGGTGCGAACAGGCCGCCCAGCCATCCGGATAAGGACATGCCTTGCGGCGGACTCCGGTTACTTGATCGTACCGGGCACCAGCGACTGCCAGCGGTAGCTCGGCCGCCGCAGCGCTGCGGCCGGCGATATCGAAACGCCGTGCGGCGAATCGCTGGTAACGGGCGCCGGCTCGGTTGCTTTCGGAGCGGGTTGCTCCGCGGTCGCGCGGCCGCCGCCCGATGGCGACGGTGCCGCGATGTCGTCCGCGCCGCGCAGCGCGCGCGCGTTGCGCGTCGGCGTCGAGTCGCCGCCTTCCGCTTCGTCGCGCGAACGGCCGCGATCGGTGAAAGTCACCGCGACGTCGCTGCTCTGCACACTGTTCTGCGCGAGAAGATGGCCGCCGCCGAGCGAAAATTCGCCCGCATGCGCGATGCCGCCGAGCACGACGGCAGCAACGATCGGTAAAAGCAGGCGAGATGTTTTCATCAGATGTTCCCCAGGAAGCACGGAGGGGATTGGCAATGCTCGCACGAGTGGCGCGCCGACTCCAGCCGGCGCTGGACAAGCAGCACCATCCGTGCCAGCACGTTCCGCGGGCTGCAAAGCCCGCAATCGCCGCAACAAATGAGTCATTCGTGACCGGCTGCACCATGGAATGCCGGCGCGTTTTGTTGCGAAAACAAAAGCTTGGCATCGGAAACAATCGCGGCGGCCTCGGCCGAAGCGGAACCGGGGCGATCCGGCGACCGGGAGCGCGGCATGTCCAGCGGACACTCGCGGACACCCGCGGACAGCGCGCGGGCCGCCGCGGCACCCGTCGGGTATACGTTTTCAGATCGCCGGGCGCGCGTTTCGCAGCCGTTAAACTGCTGCGATGAAACGTCCCGATCCGCCCGCCGGATTGCACTCGCGAACAACGGGCGAAGCGCGCCGCGGCAGCGCGCTTTCACCGGCGAAATTGCTCGCGTTGCTCGCAGACGGCGCGGAATTGTCCGGCAGCGCGCTCGCGGCGCGCCTTGGCATCACGCGCGCGGCGGTGTGGAAACAGATCGAGCAATTGCGCGCGCTCGGGCTTCCGATCGATGCTTCGGCCGCTCGCGGGTATCGGCTCGATGCGCCGATCGAGACGCTGGATGCAAAGCGCATCGCCGCGGCGATTTCGCCGGAGCAGCGCGCGCACGTCGGCGAAATCGCGGTGTTCTGGCAGATCGACTCGACCAGCAGCGAGCTGCTGCGCCGCGCCGGCGAATCCGCGGCGCCGCGCGCGTGCCTTGCCGAAATCCAGACGCAAGGTCGCGGGCGTCGCGGGCGCGCCTGGCACATGCCGCTCGCAGGTGGCGTCGCCCTGTCGCTGTTTCGGCGGTTCGATGGCGGAATGGCCGCGCTGTCGGGGTTGAGCCTCGTCGCCGGCATCGCCGTGCTGCGTGCGCTGGAGGACTGCGGGGTCGGCGGCGCCGCGCTGAAATGGCCGAACGACGTGGTCGCGGAGGGACGCAAGCTGGCCGGCGTTCTGGTCGAGCTCGGTGGCGACGCGCTCGGACCGTGCCACGCGGTCATCGGAGTCGGCATCAATCTGCGTATCGGCGCGAAGCAGGGGACGATGATCGATCAACCGTGGACCGATGTCGCAGCGCTGAGTGCGGATCGCGTTCCGTCACGCAATCTGCTCGCCGGTCGCATGCTCTCGCGGCTGGCCGAAGCGCTCGACGCCTTTGCCGATGCCGGCTTCGGTGCGTTCGCGAGCGAGTACGCAAAGCATGATGTCCTGCTTGACCGGCGCGTCGCAGTTTCGAATGGAAGCCACGTGTGGGAAGCCGTCGCAAAGGGCGTGACGTCGCGCGGAACACTCAAGGTGGTGCGCGATGGAGCCGAGGTTGAAATCGACAGCGGCGAGGTCAGCGTGCGCCGAGGCGAAGACCATGAAGCCCGTCGTTCCGGCGAAGGCCGGAACCCAGTTCCTTGAGGCGCTGGGTCCCGGCTTTCGCCGGGACGACGAGAAACGCGAATCTGCTCATGCGTGACTACACTGCGAATGACATCGCAATCGACAGCCGGACAGGAACCCAGGACGACAACCCATGCATCTGCTGATCGACCTCGGCAACACGCGTCTCAAGTGGGCAGCCGTCTCCGCGGACGCCAAATCCGCGCGCGGCGCGTTCGCGCATGAGGGCGCGCGTGTCGCCGACGCGCTCACGGGCGCGTGGGCCGCACTGCCGCACGTGCGGGGCGTGTACGTCGCCAGCGTCGCGCATGCCGCGCTCGATGAGGAGATCGACGCGCTCGTGCGCAGCCGCTTCGGCATCGGCGCCGAATTCCTGCGCAGCCCGGCATTCGCGCTCGGCATACGCAACGCATACGGCGAACCGCATCGCCTCGGTATCGACCGGTTCCTCGGACTCGCCGCCTTGCACGCGACGCAGCCGCGCGCGCAGGTGCTGGTCGGCGTCGGCACCGCGATGACGCTGGACGCGCTCGACATCGACGGCGTGCACCTTGGCGGCTGGATCATGCCCAGCCCCGCGCTGATGCGCGACGCGGTGCTCGCGCGCACCGCGCGCGTAGGCGCCGCCGACGGCGGCCTGGTCGACTTTGCCGACAATACGGCCGACGCGCTGCATTCCGGATCGCTGTACGCCGCCAGCGGCGTCGTCGAGCGTTTCTGCGCGAACGCGGCGCGGCGATTCATGACCTGGCCCGCGGTCGTCCTCACCGGCGGCGGCGCGGATGACATCGCACCGCTGATGCCGGGCGCCGAACGACAAACCGATCTCGTGCTGCAAGGCTTGCAACTCTGGGCATCCGCGGCGCAGTCGCCGGAATTCGCGCGCGGCACTCAGTAGAATCGGGATGCTCGCTCCCACCGGTCCGCCTGCCACGCATGTTCGTCCGCGCGTTGTTCCTGCTGCTGCTGGCCGCCAATCTCGGCGCCGCGAGCTGGCTCGCGTTCGCGCCGCGCACGCAGGCGGCGCCGTCGCCGGCCAGCGATCCCGGCGTGCCGCAGCTCATGTTGTTGTCCGAACGCGATCATGGCGACGATGCCACCGCCGAGCTCGCCGCGGCGCCGGACACGCGCGCGGACCTGCGCAACGACGAATGCCATTCAATCGGCACGTTTCCGACGCAGGCCGATGTGCGCGCCGCGATCAGCGTGCTGACGCCATTGACCCGGCGCATCCAGTTCCGCGAAGCGCATGCGACGCAGGCGCGCGGCTACTGGGTCTACCTGCCCGCGCTGCAGACACGCGAACAGGCACTCGCGGCGGCACGCGCGCTATCCAGCAAGGGTGTGCGCGACTACTACGTGGTCACCGCCGGCGACCAGCAGAACACGATATCGCTGGGTCTGTTCCGCGATCAGGGCAACGCGGAGCGGCGCCGTTCGGAAATCGCCGCGCTCGGCTTCGCGCCGCAATCGATCGCGCGCACGGAGGAATTGCCGGTGTACTGGCTCGACTATGCAGTCGACCGCACGCGCCCGCTGGATTGGCGCAGCAAGTTGGGCGCCGGTGCGGCTGCGTTGCGCGAGCAGCCGATCCAGTGTTTTTGAGATGGGGTTCCAACGAAGCGTGCGCGACCACCGTTCGCCCCCGGATCGAGTCCGGGGCAGGTTTTGAGATATCGAAGGGCGAGCGGCACGCTTCTCAAGCCGGATCGTCGGATTGCTACAATACGACGCCATGCCGGCATAGCTCAGTTGGTAGAGCAACCGCCTTGTAAGCGGTAGGTCGTCTGTTCGAGTCAGACTGTCGGCAATCCCAGACCGTTCGTCAGTGTTCGCACCTGACCGCACAAGGCCACGAAACCCGCTTCACAGCTAGCTCTCAGCGACCGCTTCCGTCCGGTTCGGTCCGCGGCTGTTCGCTTGCAACCGCCTGAAATTGGGGGCACCATCGGGGGAACCTGAGCGGGGACTTGAACAGAATCCCCTGAGATGCCCCCAGTGCCCCTGACCGCAACCGACGTCAAGAATGCGAAGCCGCGCGACAAGCGATATCGGCTCGCCGACGCGCAGGGCATGTACCTCGAAGTGATGGCAACCGGCGCGCGCTACTGGCGCATGAAGTACCGCTTTGGAGGCAAGGAGAAGCGCCTGGCGCTCGGCGTGTTTCCCGAGGTGTCGCTCGCCGGCGCGCGTGATGGAGTCGCCGAGGCGCGCGCCCTGCTCAAGAAGGGAGTGGATCCAACAGCGCAGCGAAAGTCCGAGAAGCTCGTCCGGTCGACTTCGTCGGAGCGAACGTTCGAACTGGTCGCGCGTGAGTGGCTTGGGAATCAGACTCACATGGCAGCCACGACGCACGACAAGGCGAAGTGGACGCTCGAGACTCACGCGTTCCCGTGGATTGGTCAAAAGGACGTGCGGGACATCGAGCCGCCTGAATTGCTTGCGGTACTTCGCCGGTTGGAAAGTCGAAAGAAGCTTGAGACTACGCAGCGACTCTTTCAGCGGTGCAACCAGGTGTTCCGCTATGCGATATCGACAGGGCGTGCCACACGCAACCCCTGCGCTGATTTGCGCGGTGCGCTCGCAACACCGAAGACCGTCAACCATGCCGCCATTACGGAACCCAGGAAGATCGGCGAGCTCTTGCGTGCGATCGACGGATACACAGGCAACTTCGTGACGTTGAGCGCACTGCGGTTCTCGCCGCTGGTATTCATGCGTCCCGGTGAGGTACGGAGCGCGGAATGGTCGGAGATCGATCTTGATGCGGCAGAGTGGCGCATTCCGGCAGCCAAGATGAAGATGCGGGCAGAGCACGTCGTTCCGTTGGCGACGCAAGCGATCGATGTGCTGCGTGAGCTGCAGCCTCTCACCGGTGCACGACGGTATGTCTTCCCGAGCCTGCGCACACCGAACGCGTGCATGTCAGACGGCACCGTCACCGCGGCGCTCCGTCGGCTCGGCTACAGCGGAACAGAGATGACGGCACACGGTTTCCGCGCGATGGCGTCGACGCGTCTCAACGAGCTCGGCTGGTCGCCTGATGTGATCGAGCGGCAGCTCGCGCATGCAGAGCGGAGCAAAGTGCGCGCCGCATACAACCGTGCGAGCTACATGGACGAGAGACGAAAGATGATGCAGGCGTGGGCGGACTATCTCGATGGCCTGCGCAAAGGTGGCGACGTCGTCGCGATTAAGAAGTCCGTACGGCGAGGATGAAGCAGCCGCTCGGCGTTGGGGATGCAACGCCCAGCGGCCTACCACGACGACGAGGGCGTCAGTCATGGCAGCGGACATCGTAAGCGAAAGATATCGGCGGCATTCCACCGATCACGTGAACACACTGTGCACCATTGGCAACAGCGGGGCACTGCAAAAGGATCCGGCGCGAGTCGGTGATGCGGTCGGCGGCGTGTGTTGACTCACGCCGCCGACCTACCACAACCGTTCTTTGGAGGAACGATCATGGCAGTAACGAAACTAACACGCCGGCAGCCGGCCGACGATTCTTCACGGGCCGAACAAAATTCGGCGCATCTCATATGGGGCGATCGAGCGACCCCCATCGCCTTTACTGATGAGACGGACGACCTTCGCTGGCACGTTCCCTTTATCGCAAGGTCGGCTCGTCACATTCTGCATCTGACGCGCGACGAAATGCTCCGCAAGGACAATGAGGATCCGAGCGAATCAGTGCCCGCGCTCGAGGGCGTTGAACTCCTGCTTTCCATGATCGAGGCGCTCGAAGAAGTTGCCGCTAAACGCGAGCATCTCGCAGGGGCGACGACATGAGCGATGGCTCCAACATCATTCCATTCCCGCCTTCACAAAAGCAGGTCGCCCAGCGTGTGCACACGGCCCTGGTTAGCTACTTCGAGTCGCTTGCAAAACCTGAGGCTCATCGGGACAAGCAGTATCTTCTGGCGCTCTTACAGACTATCGGTCTTAGCGTCGGCGACGACGTCGACACCAGCGGTTGCAGGTTGCACCTTCACAACCGGCTGAAAGTCCATTTCAACGTCCATAGCATTGATGAGATTCCAGAAGAGCAGCTGCCTGCAGCTATAGCGCTTCTCGAAAAGATCAGGGAAGACGCGAGGGAATTCTCGATCATGATGTACGAACTCAACTTCGCCTTTCGTCGGGAAGTTGTAGGCGGGGGCGAGCCTTGGATTCCCTGGATTAAGCGCAGTCTTGGTAGAGACGTTTCATCGCGGCCAGATTGGCGCGCTCTCGCGAGCGAAGTCGCGCGCGAGCGCAGGACACAAGGAAGTTGCGGAACGTAAGCAATGACTGATGACCGCAACGCGCTCAGGGACGAGCGCGCGCGGAATCGCCGCTAATCAATTGAGCTATTTGCATGTTTGAATCCGGACCGAAGGATGCGAAAGCCAGCCAAGGCGCGGCTGCGGTCCTACGTATGGTACGTCGAACACTAAGGGACTTCCCCAACTGCTCGAGCGCTAACATCATGCTGTTGGCGATCGATGAGTTTTTAGCTGCCCAATTGTCGCTGGAATCCGTGCACATACTCGGGGAACGACTCAGGCCGATCCAACTCCTTTCTGACAAGGAACTCGGGAAGGAGTCCAGTGGCGCTCACTTCGCGCGCAGAGCTATCGATTCGTGCACCCAAGCGTTGCTGAGCGAGCTGGTAGCGAATGACGACGTGCGAGCGTGGCGGTGCGTCGCATCTGCGGCAATGTATGTTGGAGCACAGTTGCATATTGCCTATCACCACAAGAACAGGGTTAAGGCTGCCGACGTAAAAGTTCGCAATTCTCCTCACTATGCGGCGAAGCAACAGGCACGAATAATGTGGGAAGAGTGGCAAGCTGATAGATCTTTGTATCCGTCGATCAGCGCCTTTGCGGACCATGTAGTCGGGCAGCTGTCCGTGATAGAGAGCGAGAAGACGGTGAAGAATTGGGTGACCAGCTGGCGTAAAAAGCGCCTTGCGCAGTAGCGCCCGACGATGACCCGCGTGCTAGCTCACGGGTTGCAAGTGAGGTTCTGAGCTATAGGATTCATAGCCGGTCGGCTCTAGCCGACTGGATACGCCCAATTCCGCGCGTGTCCGGCAACAAAGGACATGCACGATGGTTCCCTCCTCGCATAGCTGGCGCGCACCACCTCAGCTCTACAGCGTCAAAGAGACGTGCGCACGGCTCAATATCGGCCGAACGCTGCTATATGGACTCGTAGCCGACGGCAAGCTGACCCCGGTCAAGATCGGAGGCCGGACGCTTTTCGCCGAGAGCGAACTGGACCGCTACATCGCCGAACTGATGGCGGCCGCGGCATGAGCATCTCCAGCCTCGACGATCTCCGCGCGCGCAATGCCGGCCTACGTCAACGCAGCGTCGCTGAGCTCAACGCTGACCTGACGGCCGGTTGCGAATCACTAGGACACCTCGGCGCCAAATGGTGGGCGTCTGGCTTCATTCCCGATACTGACCTAGCCGCTGTCGATCGAACCGTCGCCGGATTGCAGCGACTTCTTGTCGACCTTCGCGTAGCGCGTGGAGGTCAGCATGCAGCGTAGCAGTGCTGCTTTCGATGAGCTTCTGCAGGTAATACGTCCCGGACGCGGCAAGGCAGCGGCAACTCTGCGCTTGGTTGAGGCGGCAAAGCTCATCCTCGAGGAGATCGCTCCGGCATCGGTGCGCGCCGTCTGCTATCGGCTATTCATCGCCGGGCTCATCCGCGACATGTCGAAGAACAGCACCGACGCCGTATCCCGGCATCTGGTCTGGGCGCGTGAAACCGGGCAGATTCCGTGGGAATCGATCGTTGATGAGACGCGCGAGGCTGAACGTATCGCGTCCTGGAGTAATCCCGACGACATCATCAACACAGCGGTACGCCAATACCGGAAAGACTACTGGGCGACTCAGCCGAACCGCGTCGAAGTGTGGAGCGAAAAGGGCACGCTGCGCGGCACCTTGGCGCCGGTGTTGGAGACCTACGGCGTCACCTTCCGCGTCATGCACGGGTACGGATCGGCGACATCGATCCACGGCGCAGCCGAAGAGGCGAGCGAAAGTGACAAGCCGCTGACCGTGCTTTACGCGGGCGATTGGGATCCCTCCGGGATGCACATTTCCGAGGTCGACCTGCCCAATCGACTGGACCGGTACGGCGGCACCGTCACCATCAAGCGCGTGGCGCTGAACGAGACCGACACCTCGCGCGGGACCAAGCTGCCGTCTTTCGAGGCGAAGACGAAGTCAAAGGATCCACGGTTCCGGTGGTTCTTGAGCCGCTACGGAGTGCGCTGCTGGGAAGTGGATGCGCTGTCGCCGGTCGTCCTGAGAGACCGCATCGATGCCGAGATCGTCGCTCTGCTGGACATCGACAATTGGAACCATGCCGTCCGCATAGAGGGCGCCGAGCGCGACTCGATGCAGACCTTCCTCACCGACTGGCAGAGCAATTTGCGGCAAGCCGGAAAATACTCGGGAGGGTCGGAATGACCTTACCCCAAATACGAGTAGGCCCCGGTAACGACGGCAATCGCTCCGAGGCCCAAAACAGAACAGCTCGCGCAACGCATTCTACGCCGATCGGCGACCCCGTCGACAACCTCCTGTCGCGTCTTGATCGCGTCAGAAAGGCAGGCCGCGGATGGACAGCGAAGTGTCCGGCGCATGAGGACCGCACCGCGTCGCTCAGCGTTACCGCTGGCGACGACGGCCGCGTACTCGTCCACTGCTTCGCGGGGTGCGCGATCGCTGACGTCATCGGCGCAATGGGACTGCAAGTCGCCGACCTCTTCATCCGGAAGCCCACGGCAGAGATGACCTTCGCCGAACGCGCCGCCCTGCGCGAACAAGGCCGACAAGCGCAATGGAAGGCAGCGCTCAACGTGCTCGGCTTCGAGAGCAAGATCGTCCAGATCGTCGCCCGCGACGTACGCGCCGGCAGGATACCGAGCCCTGAGGATACCGAGCGCCTCATCCAGGCCTGCAATCGCATTGACGACGCGCGGGAGGTGCTCTGTGACCGCCCACGTTGAGCAAATTGCAGCCGAGGAGATCGAAGCCGAGACGCGATTCATCCGCCCCGTAAAACCGCGAACCAAGGTCGGTGCGGCGCCGGTCATCCAGGTCGCCAGCGAGTTGCTACTGCGCAAGTTCGACCCAATTCGGTGGGCCGTGTTGGACATGGTCCCCGAGGGCGTCTCGTTGCTGGTCGGTCCACCGAAGGTCGGCAAGAGCTGGCTCACGCTGCAGTTCGCGATGGCGATCTGCAATGGCTCGCCTATCTGGAATGGCCGACGTGCCGAAGTGCCCGGCGACGTCCTTATGCTCGGACTAGAGGACAACGACCGCCGCATGCAGTCACGCATCGCCAAGCTCAGGGCGTCTGGCGCAGAGATGGACATCGTGCGCGACTCGGTCACGGCCGTACGCGCGCCGGACGTGTCGCGGCTGCACTTCGCGACCGAATGGCCGAGGATGGACAAAGGAGGTCTGGATCATCTCGATCACTGGCTCGCCGAACACCCGCAAGCGCGAATGGTCATCATCGACACGCTCGGCCGCTTCCGCCCGCCCGAGACAGGCAAAGGCAACGCGTACGCCACGGACTATGCGATCGGCGCCGCGCTGAAGCCCATTGCGGACCGCCACAACGTTGCGCTGATGCTGGTGCATCACACGCGCAAGATGGCCGCCGTGGACGTCTTGGACACCGTCTCCGGGACACAGGGGCTGACCGGGTCCGTCGACGCCCTGCTGCTGCTCCGTCGCGAGCGCGGGCAAATGGATGCAGCGCTCTACGTTACCGGCCGCGACATCGAACACGAGGAGGATTACGCGCTGCAGTTCCACTCGGCCAGCTGCACATGGTCGGCCCTGGGAACGGTCCACGAGGCGACACGGACACGCGAACGCCAGGCGATTCTGGATTTCATCGCGAAGAACGGACCCAGCAAACCCAAGGACATTGCCGAAGGCTTAGGCAAGAAAGGCGCCGCCGTGCGGCGATTGCTTCAGAAGCTGTTCGCCGATCAGGAGCTGCGAATCGAGGAAGGACGTTATTCCCTGATTTCAGACTACGGTAACGGTGGTAACAAGAGTAACAGTGGTGACGATGGTCACAGCGGTGTCACCTCCGATACCACCGTAACCACCGTTACTCCCGTTACCGCTGTTACCGCCCCTAGCCCTGCCAATGAATACGCGGCCCGGAGGGGCGGATGAGCGGCAAACTGATCGGGGGTCCCTCATGCTGGGTCAGCCCAACAGCGGGGGACCTCAGCGCACGTCAACCGACTTGCCCGGCGTTTTTGGAGATAGGAACAACCCTGCGAGTCGTCGTAGGTACTTTCCAGAGACCAAATCATCCTCCACGGGACATGCAACCGCGGGAGTCCGTCCTTTTTCGGGGCCATAGGGGCGCAGCAGCATGGCCAGCCTTCGCTAGGCCGGTGAAGGGTTTCGCCCCTGCGCCGCTTGCCTTGGATGCTCACCCGTGATCGGCCTAGAACACCAAGCTGAGCACGTCGCCGAACTGACACCGGAGCTGGAGATTGTCGTCCTGCCGGAGCCGGTGCTCCACGTCACAAGGAACGGCGACATGTCCGAGACGGACGCGGCTATCTATCTAAGCCATCGCATGTATCGCACGCTGACGGGAGTGTCCGTGCGGACGCTTCAGCGTTGGCGCACCCACAAGATCGGCCCGGTCTATCACAAAGCTCCGGGCGCCAAGGCAGTTTGGTATCGCATCGCCGATCTGGACGATTGGATCGCGTTGTCGTGCGCCGTTGATCCGCTAGCGAAGTCCACAAAGTATCACCTGTCGCGACACTCTGGAGCCAATCGCAATGATCGACACCGAACTCCAAGCCGAAGTGGAACGCGTCGCCCTGATTGTCACGTCGTGGGGTGAGTGGGTGAGCTTCGACTATCGCGTGAAGACGCACGTCGCGGCGCGCTTGCTCGGAATATCAGTCGACGCACTCAAGAAGCGGCGCACGAGACACAAACCACCGTTTCCGCACTTCAACGGCAGATCAGTGACCTACTTCATCCGTGGTTGCTTGGCACAGGACGAAATTGATCTAGCGGCATGATCGCCGGCAGAAATTTAGTGGGGACATTGGGGGACAAAGGGGGACATTAGGGGACACCTTCCTAGGAGCGATCCGAAACAATCGCTCCATGGCGGCACCAGAAGTTTTCGCAAAGGTCGAAACCGAAGCCCGCGGATTGTGGGACGTCCTCCCGACGTTGCGTTACGCGTTTCCCGACTTCAACGCCTTTCGCCAGACCAGACTCATCACCGCGCTCAACGACGACACCGGCAAGGAGCGGCGCGACGCTCATATCCTGGAGATGTGCGACGCGGGCGCCGAACGCTTGGCCCTCGTTCGCGATCCGCTGTACGCCGAGCCGCAGACCGATATCGTGGGCGTCAGTGGCGGATGCATCACCGTCTGGCTGTACGGGTTTCTCGGTGAGCCCACACGATCCGGTGCCTGCGCGCACACGGCGATAGTCTCCGCCATCGATGAGCACCTCGACGCGAGTTGCCTTCTCTTCCGAATCAGCAGCACCGGCGGAATGGTCGACTCGCTCAAAGAAGTAGTCGCCGCGATTAAGAGATTTCGCGGACGCACCGTTGCGATCATCGATCACTTCGCGATCTCGAGCGCCGCGGATCTGGCGATGGTCTGTGATCGCGTCGTGATGCGATCCAACGCCGTCTTCATGCTCCACAGATCGCATAAGACCGTAACCGGCGACTACCTGTCGCTCGCCAGCGCCAGCAACCAACTCCGCGAGACCGACGAGTATTTCGAGCGTCAACTCCTCCAGTCGCGCCGAGTGACCGACTCCAAGCGTGTGCTCGAGGTCATGGCAGCGGGAAACTACTACATGGGTGCCGCCGAAGCACTCTCACTCGGCTTATGCGATGCCATCACCAGACCGCTTTGCGGCTCTGACTCAGTCATCTCAAGAGGACTTCCTCCGTGGCAAGGGACGTGAAATTCGATGATGCCATTGCGGCATTCCGCACGGCTGACCAGAACCTCGGCCGCATACAAACGCGCCTGACGGACACGCACGCCAAACTACTGCAGGCCGGCATGGACGTGGCAGCCATCGATCGCAAGATCGAGGAGTTCGCGCAATCCACTGACGCGGATCCGACATCAGCCGCTCACCTAATCGGCCAACAGGAACGCGCACGAAACGTCGCACTCCTCCTCGAACAAGCCGAGGACTTCCTCGAGCGCAAGGTCTCGGAAGCCAAGGTAGCCGTCGCTTCTGCCGAGCGTGCCTGTGCTCAAGTCCAGGCTGACTTCCATCGGGGTGAACTTGATACCCAGCTTGAGGCCTTCCTGCAATCCAACGCCTCTCAGTTCCAGCGCCTTGTGCAGACCCTTCACCTCGCCGGCATGTTCGCGCAAGTGGCCGAAGGGAAGAGCGCCGAAGCAGCGCGGAACACGGCACCGCGCCACGTCGAGGCTCTTGTCCTGTACGCGCTGCCTGATGCGGTCAAGGATCTATGGGCAAACGACGAACGCTTCCGCGCCGGATGCGTGCCGACCAAGTTCACACCCATTAGTTCTGTCGTCGCATCCGAGCATGTGAGCCACACAGAGCGACTGCAGGCACGCATTCACGGCCACATCGACGCGCCCAGCTCAGTTGACGACGAGGGAAGTGAGGAAGACTGGAACCCGGCCTTTGCGCAACAGTCCTCCCTCAACGCTGCCGAGTCAGCCCGGCATCACCGCGCCCAGGTCGAACACTATCGGGACCGCCTAGCCCAACGCCCAGGCGACCAGTCCATCAAGGATTCGATCGACACCCACACGCGCGAGGCAGCGCGCTTCGAGGCGATCGTCAAGCGTTGGGCCGAACTGATCGAGCAGCACAGCGAACGCGCAGCAGCATGAAGAGTCCACCGGCACATCGGGTGAACAGTTGGGGCGGCCGCGGTGTGCCGGTACATCAGTGATCGGCCGCCCCCGGAGGAATGAGAATGCATCCAGTCCATCGCCAACACGCCAGAGCAATCGCCGATCGCATCGTCGGTCACATCAGGACGCCGCAAGGACCGTTCGCCATGAATGCGACGCTCCGGCAAAGGATGCAGGCCCGAGCGGACGCGGACGGACAGTCCTATGCCGACGTGCTGGAGACCGTGCATTCGATCTTCGAAGAGTGCGGGTCAGACACGACGACTGCTCTACGCGAGATGGACTCCTACCTCGATCGCATCCTCGGCTCCCGATGGAATCCGATCGGATGAGCACATGCCCACCCTTATGGGTCCTTCCCTCGAGGTTTCCAATCTACGGGGACGTTGACCGCGGATATCCGCTAGTCCCAGCCCTCCTACGAGTTCCACCACAACCCCATTGCGAGTGACCCAATGACTATGACCCGACGGCTCTATTCAATCAGCGCGATAGCGACCGAGCTGGGGAAGGATCGCAGGACGGTGGCACGCGAACTCGAGGGCTTGCGTCCTGCTGAGTCCAAGACGATCGGCGACCGTGTCGAACAGCGCTGGTACTTGTCTGACGTGCTGGCACACCTACAGAAGCCGCAGCCGTCGGCGAAGCAGGATGCGCGGATCCGGGACATGGAGGCCGAGCTCATGGAAGTGACCAAGCAGTGGGTGGGACACACGATGTACCCGCAGCTCGTCACGAACGACCGATTCGCGCGGCGCCTCCTGATCTACGCACACCAGGAATTCAAGGCGACCAAGGAACAGGCGTACGAACTGCTCGCGCATACCCGGCAGTTCATCCTCACAGCGCTCTGCGAAGGCTTCAAGGACGAAGCGATGACGTTCCAGCTCTCGGACGACGATCCGATGCTGGAATGGGGCGATGCGAAACGTAGTGGCAAGGTCGCGGAGTTCATCGCCAGGCACTGGCCCGACAAGAAGCCCGCAGCGAAACACGCGGCTCCCGTCAAGCGTCTTGGAGTCCGCTGATGGCGAACCCGATTATTCAAGCAATCTACGACCTGAAGGATCTGGCGAGCGCCAAGCTCAAGATCATTTCGGACTCACTCAAGGGTAATCGCGCTGAGAGCGACAAGACTGCCAACACGGTCGACCGGAACGCCAAGCGCCAGTCTGATGCCTACAAACAGCAGGCGGATTCCATCGGCTTCCTGCGCGAGAACCTGGGCAAGATCGCCGCGGCCGCCGCAGCTGCTGCCGCCGCTCTGAAACTGATCGACCTGGGGAAAAGCGGTTTCAGCGCGGCCGCCGACGTCGAGCAATCGCTCTCGCGAGTCCAGGCTATCGCCAAGTCGACCGGCGAAGACTTCGCGGCACTCGCTGACCAGATCGACAAGAGCGCCATCGCGGCGAATGTGAGCAGCGAGGCAGCAGCAGGAGCAGCCGCTGCGCTCGCTGAGCAAGGTGAGAGCGCCAAGGAAATCTTCGACACGCTGACACCGACACTGCTGCTGGCGCGCGACGCCAACATCGAGGTAGCAGCAGCGGCCGGTATCGTTGACGACGCGCTCGACCTCTTCGGCAAATCCGCGGGCGAGGCGGCACTGGTGGTCGATCAGCTCGTCGTCGCCAGCAAGGGCAGCAAGGAAGGTCTTGCCGGCCTTGCGAACGCTGTGCGCTCACTGGCACCGGATGCGCAGGCGCTCGGCCTCTCGTTCGAACAACTCACCGGCTTGCTCGGACTTCTGGGTCAGAACGGCATCGACGCAGGCAAAGCCGCGAAGGGCCTGCGCTCCATCTTCCAGGATCTGCAGGATCCAACGTCGCAGCTCTCGACCTCACTGGGCAAGCTCGGCGACACCTCCGGCGACTTCTCGACGGCGATCGAAACGCTGCGTAACGCCGGGGACGGCGGGAAGGAAGCGCTGCTCGGTCTCGATGGCGCGTCGCGCAGTCTGGTGCTGTTCCTGTTGAACCAGGCACCGGGGGCCGTGGAGGCGTTCACAGCGGCATTGCAGAACGCGCAAGGCGCAGCGTCCGAGATGCGCAAGGAGATCGACCACAACCTCAAAGGCGCCTTCACCGAACTGGTCAACGCGTTCGATCATCTCGGCGCCGGACTCGCAGAGTCGTCGTTGGGCCCACTGCGCGACGAACTGCAGAAACTCGCGGGTCAACTCAACGCGTTCGCGGAGTCGCCAGCATTCGCGGAGTTGCAGAAGGCATTGGGCGAAGTGTTCACCGAGGGCACCAAGGCCTTCGACAACTTCATTAAGAACGTCGACTGGCCCGGATTCGTTGCGAGTGCTCAGACCGCGCTGAAGGGCGCGGGCCAGTCCATCGGCGAGTTCAAGGACGATCTGTCGGCTGTGGCAACGGCGCTCAATACCATCGGCTCATCGATCGGTGTCGTCTTCCGCTCCGTCGCTGTGGTCTTCGATCTCGCGAAGGTCGGGATCAGCGGGCTAATGGTCGGGCTCTCGTCCGGTCTCCTGGCGCAAAGCCGGGCTGTCGATTTGCTGACTGGGAAGACATCCGAACTGACGATCGCTCTGGAATCCGTTCGCGATTCCTCGAAGGAGGCTGCCGAGAAGGGCATCACTGCGCTGCGTGCGGACTCCGACAAGTTGGTCGAGAACCTGGAGGGCTTGGGCGGAACCGCGGAAGAGACCGCCAAAAAGATCGACGCGCTGAGGGTAAGTTTCGCGAACGTCAAGGCGGGCGTCGATACTACGGCCGCGACGTTCAGTCAGACCGCCACGGACTTCAATGCGCTGAGCGGAGCCGTCGAGAACACGGCAAACCTTCTCGGCATCCTTCCGGAGATGTTCGACGCCACCGGTAAGGCAGAGAGGGAGGCATCACAAGCCACCCACGACCATGCTCAGGAGATCATCGGCGCGCGCGAAGCCGCTGTAACCGCTCGCGCTGCACTCGAGGAAATGATCAAAGCTGGCACTGCCAGCGCATCGGCAATGCAAACCGCCTCTGTCGCCTATGACAAGGCGCAGCAGAAGCTCGACGAACTCACCGGCAAGGCGAATCTATCTGCCGAGGCGCAGCGGGGTCTTGAGCAGGCGTTCAAGGCGCTGGGCATCAGCTCGCAGGCCGCACTCAAGAAGGCCGCAGACGACGCCAGAACGAGCCTAGATACGATTCGACAAGCCTTCCTCGCCGGCAACGCCACCATTGAGGACGTGAAGCGCGCCTACGACGCCTACGCTGCGAAGGTACGCGCCTCTGTGGCCGACAGCAGCGCCGCGGTGAAGGCGCAGGAGGAAGCGATCCTTGCGGCCAAGGCAGCGGCGCTTGGGCTCACAGACGCGGTCACACAGGCAGGCACCGCTGGCAAGGACGCTGGCGACACGACAGCAGACGCCTTCGGTAAGGCCGCGACCAAGATCGACGGCGCCGCTGCCGCTGCAGATAACCTCGCCAGCAACGCCGATGACGCCGCGGCTGGCCTGGGCAATGTCGGAGGCGCCGCGCAGCAGGCAACCCAGACGATCGCCACCGCGACGCAGGGAATCGTCCTGCTGACAGCCGAGCAGCTGAGTGGTCTGCGTCAGATTGGACAGGAACTCGCCGCCGGCGGCCTCACGCTCCAGCAGTACGAGGAGCGCGTTCAAGAGGTAATGACGGGCACGTCCGCGGCGATCGAGCGCCAGATAGATCAGCTCAAGCGGTTCAACGATCGCGTTCTAGACCTTCAGGCACAGCTCGCACAGGAGAACGGCGACGACGTCGGGGCCGAAGATGCCAGACACAAGAAGGCGCTGGAGGACATCAAGGCCGAGGCGACTCTGGACGGCGAACTAAACGGCCAGCAGTACAACGAGCTGAAGCGGCTTGAGGAACAGATCCACCAGCAGCGCTTGAAGAACATCGAGGCGGAGAAGCGGGCGAAGCGTGATACCGACACGACCGGGACGGACACCAGCAGCGGTGGCGGCGGAGGTGGTGTGCCGCAACCGACACCGGCCCCAGCACCGCGCGCACCCGCGCCAACCATCAACGTCATGCCGAACGTCTTGCTGCTGAGCGGCGATCGGAAAGCGACACGGCAGCTCGCTCAGATCATCGCGCGAGACGTGAAATCGGAAATCGACGCCATCGTCAAGAGGTCTCTATGACAGAACTGCAGCGCACCATCACCATCGACTTCGCCGATCCAGTTTCAGCGCACGCCGGCGTGCAAGCGATCTGCGATCACATCACCGCGACCGAGAACGCCAACCTGGCGCTCGCCTTGACCATCGGCGCCTTGGTGAGCGCCATCGACCGGGTGCCATCTGGCAACGCCGGCGAGATGGTCCTGACAGCGCTGGACTCTCTTGGCGAGATGGGTCTCGGATCCCCAGTGCTCGAAGCCATGCGCGCAATCATCCTCAAGCTGGCGCCCACTCCGCCAGATGGCGGTGCGCGGCTGACGATCATTCGGTCGGACGAGGGCGAGAGGCAGGCGGCGTAATTGTGCTAGCAACGCTCGCTCATTCATCGATTGGAGGCTCCGACCGACGCTTACAATCTATTTTTGAGAAACCACACTAGTATCAATCGATACTCATCAACTTCTTAATGTTTATGCACACCAAAGCGAAATTCACAATAAAGAACAAAAAGAAAGACAACCACATGATGATGTCGCTGGCGAAGTAGAACGCGACCACGGATATGAGCAAAGTGACGATCCATGCGACGCCCAAATGCGTCCCAATCCATTCAAACATGACAATTACCTATTTTGGCATTCGCATGGCGTGTTCGCGCACTCGCCCAGAATGTGCACATAACAAATGTAAAATGTCAACGCGAGCTGCTCACCCTACTGCGGACCGGCGCCCCCCCCCCCCGTTCGCAATCACGGATGACCCGCTGACCGCGCTTTGGAGTACGTACGATGCCAAATCTCGGCCTTGCCGCTGAGCACAAAGTCAGCGCCAGCGCCGTCAACAGATCCTCATAGGCCTCTATGCAAACTGGTTTCCCTCGTTCGGTCGTCAACGATCACCGAAAAGAAATTGTCTGGATAAAGCAGAATTCCCTGATAAAAGACGAACCAAGTCAGGTCCTTCCGAACGTTCTCGAAATCCGCTTGAGGAGAATGAAATTCTGCTAGATCTATCCCTGACTTGCGTGCCGCATCATTTGCAATTGCGATCACCTGTGCTTGCGTAAGCTGCGGAACGTGCTCGGCGTCGGCGCGGGCTGAGTGACTTGCCAGGACAGCGGCGAGCGCAAACACGAGTAGCAACTGCTTCATGAAAAGGCACCGTTCTGCAGGTCGTCGGCGATGCTACTACAAGACTCGTCTCCATCTATGAGGCGCCGCTGACTATCCTCGCAAGCCTAGAGCAATTCCTTCTCTGCGACGAAATCCGCGGGGAAACCGTACATCTGCGGCTCTAGCCCAAACGCTTGCACTTGTTGATGCAGTAGCGATACCGCTTCGTAGATACCGAAGGCCACGCCACGTTCGTAGTCGGCTCCTGTGCCGCTTTCCTTCTGCGCTTTTTTTCCACGCTCGAGCATCAGCTTGACCGCATCTGATAGGCAAAGCTCCACCGCCCGCATACTGCCTCCAGTCCGTTGATCGAAGGCAGTCTAGCCCATGAGACGCCCGTGACAATCCTCGCGTCAGGACAGCGACGACAAAGGACGTCACCATGAGCCGGCGATTCAAAACCTCCACGATGAAGTTCGGCGT
>Ga0193717_1000315_pt1 | contig 35132 bp, 31 predicted proteins | sample U2c2metaG_FD_145900 | JGI IMG/M metagenome (GOLD analysis project Ga0193717, IMG submission 145900) | Soil microbial communities from a riparian zone of the East river system, Colorado, United States - U2c2 | ecosystem: Environmental > Terrestrial > Soil > Riparian zone | place: USA: East River... | reverse complement strand
CCCAGCGCGAATGGCCTGGCGGGTAATAGTATGCAGGTCTACGAAGCGACCGGCCCGCAACAGCGTGTCCACCTCGTCTTCTCGGGTCGCATACCTGCCCATTAATCGTTTGAGTGCTGACGGTTCGTATGGACTGAAGTGATAGATATGCATATCCGGAAAATAGAAGGAGCGTTGTGTCACTTCATCGATGAATGCCTCGAAGGCCGCCTTTTCCTGGTCCGGGTTCAAGGCCCATAGCCGCCGGGGAGTAGTGGGTTCGTCGTTCGTCACCCAGCCAAATAGGTATTCCATCCCCGCGCTACCAATAAAAGGATCGCCTTCCATATCAAAGAATAGATCGCCGGGAGATGGTTCCCGGAGACTCGACAACCCTTTGCCTTCGGTGATATCCAGCAACTCATACCCCGGCTTTCCACCAGCTCGTCCAGCCAATTGGACCCGGGCCTGCTCGCGAAGGCGTGTAAACGTTTCTACCGCCCCCCGAGATGGCTTGAAGGGAAGGGGCAGGGGCGTCCCCGCTAGTGCGGTCAAGGTGTGGATATCCCACCGCCGGAGCTCCGCCGCCTGCGCACCAGACAGGCCTGCTACCAGGGATAGATGATCGTCGTTTCGCCGTTGCCGGTCGCAGTAGGCCCACCAACCGCAGATCCCGCAGTGAGCGCAGGGTTCGGGATAGGTAGGAATCGGCACTTCGTTCTTTGCGACGACCGCCAGTACTTTGGACTTGATCAACCGGAAGTAGGCCATAAAGTCGTCGGAACGGTAGCTATGTTGTGCAAAGTTTTCTTCGGGTGTAATGACGTGCACATACTCAGGAAGCGTTCCCTGGATACTAGCCAGCAACTCCGCATAAAGACAAAGCTGCAGGATCGTTCCGGCTCTTGTTTCGCGCGCGAGTTTGGCGTCGACGACTTCATAGGACCAGGCACCTAGCCGGCTGGGTTTATCAACCCTGATCAAAAAATCAGCGCGCCCCTGCCAAAGGTCTGAGCGCAGACTGGCCTGGTAGATCGCTTCGGCTCCCTGTTCCATCGCCGCCCTGGTTCTTTCCACTGATAACTCGTCTGTTTCGGGTTCAGGCCGCACCACATGCCGTCCTTCTGCTTCCAGCCGCTGGAGATAACCCGCCTCAAAGTCAAGTCCCCGTTCCTGCAACACCGCGAGTAAAGGATCGCGATAGTCATCTGTGTCCAGACGACCCTCAGCGACAGCCAGATTCAAATGAGTGAGGTGGTGACAGGAGATGTATCCCGAGAGGTCACCGGCGGAAAGCAAAATACCCTGTGAGGTCTTTTTCATACGATGGTCCTAATATTTCCTAATTATAGTGTTTTGTAGCGGATGAAACAACCGTTTTTTCACGGTTATTTTAGCCAAAGGCACTGTTGTGCTCTGACCACTTGACACATCTTGATGCAAAAATCTACGCAACGACTTTAAACAACCCAAAGACGATCGAACTTTGGTAGTAGTAAAAACATCGTTATGAAGTCAGCATACTTATACTGTCGGGTTAGCACCGATGAACAAAAGAAGAAAGGCAGTTCTCTTATTGAACAGGAGGATCGCCTTGTAAATCATTGCAAAATAAATGGCATTCAAATTAAAGGAATATATCGGGAAGATTATTCGGCAAAAGATTTTAACCGTCCCGAATGGAAAAAGTTGATTACTAAAATCCGAAAACAGGCCCCTGATCTTGTTGAAAATATCTTGTTTATTAAATGGGACAGGTTCAGCAGGAATATCGAGTACGCTTATCGAATGATAAGAATCCTCAAAGACTTAAATATTCAACCTATCGCAATAGATCAGCCGATCGATTTAGATGTTCCCGAAAGCATTGTCATGCTTGCAGTCTACTTGGCAATTCCCGAGGCAGAGAACACCAGGCGCGGATTGACCACCGCAGAGGGTATGAGAACAGCGAGAAAGATGGGCAGATGGCCGGGAAAAGCTCCTATTGGATATTCAAACTGGACAGATCCAGATGGCAAAAAATACATAATACCCAAGCAACCAGAAGCAGATCATATAAAATGGTCATTTGAACAATTGGCGACGGGATCTTTTACAATCAGCCAAGTAAGAAGAATGGTTTATGCAAAAGGATTACATTGTGAGCATACCCATTTTTGGAAGCTTATTCATAATCCTGTCTATTGTGGAATTATTAAAATATCAGCAAACCAAACCGAAGAGTTACAATTTGTCAAGACTATTCACGAACCCATTATTTCGGAAAACTTATTCAAAAACGTTCAACAAATAATAAGTAAAGACACAAATAAAAGATGCAATAAAGACCACCTAAAGCACCTATTTCCCTTAAGGGGCTTTCTGTATTGCCCGCTCTGCGGTCGCAAATTAACAGGTAGCCTGTCACAGGGAAAGACTTCCAAATATCCATACTATCATTGTGCTGGACAAAAGTGCAAAGGAAGATTCAGAGCCGAGAAGTTAAATAGCTCCTTTGAAGAACAATTAAAGAAATTATCCCTACGTCCTGAAGTGTACGAATTGTTTGGTCTCGTACTGGAAGATGAAAACATATTTACTTGCCGACGAGAATATTCTGAGGAACGAAAATCAATATTAAAGGATATATCTAAGCAAGATTCTAAAATTTCAAAAGCAAAAAAGTACCTCCTGGATGAAAAGATTGACTTTGATGATTTCAGTAAATTAAAAAAGGAATACAATGAGAGTTTATTCTACTTGAATAGTCAGCTAAAAAACATCAGTCAAAAGATCACCACTTGCGACGTTAGCGAAAATTTATGGCCTGATAAAGACTTCACCATTTTCCAATCCTATAAAGACCTGGATATTAAGGGCAAGCGTGAGATAATCAGTCTATTCACCCCCGCATCAATCGATAGCGTTACTTCAAAGTTTAATCGCTTAACAATTAATGAGGTTATGTCCCTTATTATTCAATCCCGAAGCTAGGCATTACCTCACCTTCAGTAATATCCAATTAATCGATTACCAAATAAGCAATTTAACATGGACAAGCTAACATATAAAAATCCCAAGGATTTTTCGACCAGAAAGGTTTCAATAGACCGAGCTATTAAGGTGTTAAACAGGAATGGTATTAAAGTAAACAGGGAAAAGGCTGAACTGATTTTGGATTTCCTATATCTCCTGGCAAAAACCTTTAGATACAAAGAAGACACTGCCATCAGAACATGAACCGCAAGAGTAGATCGAACACCTCTATCAGTCTCCATACTAAGCTTCTAGGTTGTTTTTTATAATACAAATTCAAGCCTAAGAAAAGTTTCGAAAAAAAGTTCGAACACCGCTTTTTGTAAAACCCAGCGGGCTTAATATATTGTAAATCAAACTAGTGATTAAATAAAAAAAGGAAATGACCAGTTATGATCATTTCCTTAAGTGGAGGTGAGGGGATTGCCTCCGCTAGCGCTCCGGCGATCCCTGGATCGGGGGCCTAGATGAATTTGTGCCAGCGGCGCTATCGCGCCACTGCATTTTCGTTTGTTCCGCTTTGACGAGCCTGCTCCCCAAAAGCCTAAAAAACATTGTCTCACACCACTCCCAAAGTTGCCGGCTCGTCACGCTGCACAACAAAAATGCCCCGCTGACAAAGTCAGCGAGGCACAAATTCATCTGTGGAGGTGAGGGGAGCCCAATCGAACACCTCGACGCACTCTTTCAATTTATCCGAATTTTAGAGCGTTCAAGATCAAATAGTAATAGCTAGTCTACCCCTATTTTCTCCCACGTCTATTCATCAAGCAGTATATAGTAAATACTTAAAAATCTGTGAAAATTCATGCGGATTCCACTACCTTACTTTTTTATAATCCGATAAATATTACTTTTCCCTGGTGTTTAAAACAGTCTGAATCTCCTGCATGCATAAGATTCATCTACTCATTTATACCTTTTTGCTATTATCGTCTGTATCAGGTATCTGCCAAGATAAGCCGGCGATCATAATACATGGCATGGTCAGGAATGCCTCTTCGGGTGAACCCATCCCCTACGCAACCATTCGCCTCACCGGAAGGGCCATTACGACAATGACCAATGAAAAAGGAAGTTTTATTTTCAAGATTCCGACATTCGCCACGGGTGACAGTCTATACATAACGCATGTCGGCTATCTGCCAAGGGCCATGGCGATCGATTCCTTTGCAACGGGAAGCAGGGTGATTACCCTCCATGAATCCGCTAATCAATTGCCATCCATTGTAGTGAATGTTCCCAATCCCCTGGACCTAATAAGGAAAGCAGTCAATAAGATCCCTGAAAATTACCCTGCTTTTCCATTCCGTCTCACCGGTTTCTATAGGCTCTATGGTACCAGGGAAAGGAAGATCATCGATCTGTCGGAGGCTGTATTCCATATCTACAGCGATGGATATTCCGGCAAGACTAACCAGTTCCGACTCGTAAAGTCGAGGTTGGATAAGGATCTTACGGCATTTAACGGAAGTGACCAGATTAACATGGGCTGGAAGCCGGCCGGAATTACTAGTTTTGACTTTGTCAATAATCCCAGTGATTGGGAGTTTCTCAGCAAGGAAGCGGCTAATGAGTACAAGTTCTCCTATAAAGGCCTGGTGGATTATAATGGCAGGGAAGCCTTCCTCATTATATTCGAGGAAAAGGAGGGAGTCAAAAAGTCGCTCAACAACGGGAGGCTTTTTCTCGGTGCTGACGATCTTGCCTTCCTCGAAGTGGACCTTACTAGGAATCAACAAGGTTTGAAATATTACGATGAATGGGGCCGGATGCAGCGACTGTTTCTATCGATGTCCCATATTTCGATCAAGCTTTTGTCAGACACCATTTCCATCAGCTACCGGAAAAATGGTACAAAGTATTACCTGAATCATGTCAGCGCCAATGCCAACTACTATGTTGCCGGCGGCAACAAGCATTATTTATTGAATCCTTTGAGCGTCAAGACAAACTACCTTGTCACCAGCATCGATACTGCTGAAGTTCAACCATTTTCCAAAGATGAAGTGATGAAGGACAAGGCAAGCATCGAAGCGTGGGCCAAGGTCCTCAATGAGACAACGGATAGCCCTGACAAATCGGACACTACTGACCAATTTTGGGGTAGCTACAACCTCATTGAGGCCGAGTTCAACGTTGACTCTGCCATCAGGGTTATCCAAGCCAATAACTCGACTCTAAACTATAAGAAGGCGTTGGAGTCGATTTTACGAACCTATCAAAGGGATAAGAGTGCCCGCATTGACACGATCCTGAGTTTTTATCATCAAAAAGATCAGTTCAATGGTGGAGCGCTAGTACAATATGAAGGGAAGGTGGTCCTCAAGAAAGGCTTTGGCATGGCAGATCAGGCGCTCAATAAGCCGATTACCGAAGAATCCCAATTCCGTATTGGCTCTACCTCCAAACAGTTCACTGCCATGCTGATCATACAGCTGCTAAAGGAAGGAAAGCTCAGCATAGATGACAGTGCCGGAAAATTCCTGACCGGCTTTAAAAATGGAAGGGTGACTATCCGGCAACTCCTTACCCATCAGTCCGGTATTCCCAACTACACAGACAATCAGGAGACTCTTGAAAAAATCATGGAACGTAAATATACCCTGGACGAGCTTGTCTATCGATTTTGCAGCGATTCGCTTGAATTCGAACCGGGCACCCGATTCAGCTACACGAATTCGGGATTTACAGTGCTAGCCGATATCATCGAGAAGGTCAGGGGGAAGAAATACGCCGAGGTGTTGGCTGAACAAATCTTCATTCCCCTGGGAATGAGACACTCGTTCTTTGTATCGGGAGGCGACACCGCAAACCTTGCAAAAGGATATATCAATGGACAGACCGAAAATCCCTATCCCGTCGAGAATGTGACCGGGGCTGGAGGCATCACCTCTTCCGCAGCGGACTTACTTCGTTGGGCAAATGCTTTATCATCCAATACCCTGCTTCCCAAGGATATGATGGATGAGATCTTCAAACCCCGTGTGGCCTGGGATGAATGGAATGCTTATTACGGTTATGGCTGGATGATCGACCGGCATATATTTAAAGCCTCAGACAAACATATCATCCAATATCATCCAGGTATCGAATTCGGCTTCCACGATATCCTGCTGCGACAGCCAGATAAAAGAATTGTTATCATTTTGTTGAATAATAGTGGGGATTTCCCGCGGTTCGATATCACCGATCTTATCTTAAATCAGTTGAATTGATTTTAAAGTTTGATTCCATTTTACACATCAATAAAAAAGCCGCTGAAAATCAGCGGCTTGAAGACCGGTGGAGGTGAGGGGATTGCCTCCGCTAGCGCTCCGGCGATCCCTTTCTGGGGGGAGGCCCAGAACAATAAGCAGTGCCTCGGGGCGCTACTGCGCCCCTGCATTTTCATTTGTTCCGCTTAGACGAGCCTGCACTCAAAATGCGCAACCGGTTTATTTACTACACCCTCAAAATATTCCGGCTCGTCCCGCTGCACAAACAAAAATGCCCCGCTCCCAAAGGGAGCGAGGCACTACTTATTTGATCAGGTGGAGGTGAGGAGACTGCAATCGAACACCTGACCTCTCTTTTAAAGCTGATTCGACAAGTTAAATATTAAATAAATACTTGTTTCCAAATTCACAATATTTTCCGGCCCAAACTGGTACGGTTTACGGAAGGTCATTTTCAGGTGGGCAAGACGCAGAGCTTGTCAATCCGGATACTCTCGGCCCAGATCGAAAATGAGGAATGCGCCGATCGAATTGCTGAGTTTTGCAAGATGCTTTAGGGAAGCACAGGAGCCATATTTTCGGCCCTATGCTTCCCTATTCAACAGGTGATCACTTAACAAACTGTATTAAAACATCAGCAACCTGTTGTATAGCAACCTGAGTTGCCGGCAGGCCGCGCAAAGCATTAATGATTACAAAGTCATGGATCATGGAATTGTACCGCGTAGAGGTTACGTAAACACCTGCAGCATCCAGGTTACGGGCATAAGCTTCACCTTCATCTCTCAATACGTCATTTTCTTCAGTAATTACCAATGCTGGTGGAAGGCCTTTTAGTTGTTCCGCAGTAGCTTGCAGCGGAGATGCATAAATCTCTTTCCTTTGAGCCGGGTCCTTAATATACAAATCCCATCCCTTGATCATTAAAGCTTTGGTCAGGAAACGGCCATCAGCGAATTTGTTGTAGGATTCTGTTTCAAAAGTGGCATCAGTTACCGGTGAAATCAATACCTGTAATTTCAATTGAGGAGTACCTTTATCTTTGGCCATTAAAGCAACTACTGTCGCCATGTTTCCACCAATACTATTACCTGCAACGGCTAATTTACTTCCATCGATCCTTACTTCTTCGCCGTGTTCTGCGATCCACTTAGTCGCGGCATAGGCCTCGTTATTTTGTTGCGGATAATGGGCTTCAGGCGTACGGGTAAAATCAACAAATACTGCAGCCATGCCGGTTCTAACTACCAGGTCATGCAACATTGTTTGGTGAGTATTGTAATCACCCATAAACCATATACCGCCATGAAAATACATGAACGCAGGAATATTTTTGTTTATACCCACCGGGCGAACAATATGTAGCCTAACGCTCAATCCGCCTTCCTTAATGGTTTTCTCAATTACTTCAGTTCCTGAGAGATCTGGTTTTTCCCCTACCGTAGTGGCATAAGCATAGGTACCTCTTGCCTGGTCAATCGGCATTTCGGATACGGGCGTAGTTGTCGCTGCATTAACTGCTTTTAAAAAACCCTTAACGTGACTTTCCACATGAGGGTCGGTTGTTGGGTCGCTTACCTGGGCCATGACTTTATTTATTAAAATTGATGTACCTGAAAGTAAAGCGATTGTAAATATTATTTTGATTGATGTTTTCATGATTTTTATTAAATGGTTGCTTATTAAATTTTCCTATAAAATATACTAAAAAGTATATTTTATAGGAAAAAAAATTACTGGATTTGATTTATTATGACACGCGGTTCAGCGTATTAAAGGCCTTTTCAGGAGACTCTTTGTTTAGGTTATAAAAATAGTCTGAATAACCGATCCTTATTTCCAGCTTGTCATCCGCCACACCGTTAACGATGGCATCGGCTACCGTTGAAGGGGCTAGTTTGTCAACGGGGATATTCTTTGCAAATTCAGTGTCAACCAATGGAGGCAACACTTCAAAAACCTTAACAGGTGAGTTAGCCAGAGATAGCCTTAATAGCCTGGTATAAGACTGCAATGCCGCTTTGCTGGCGCTGTAAGTAGGCATAACAGCCCATGGAACAATTGCTACCACTGACGTAATATTAATGACAGCCGATTCTCCATGGCTTTTTAGTAAAGGCAGCAGTTTTTCTGTTAATCTTACCGGGGCCAGGTAATTGATTTCCATTTCCTTGCGGGCGCCATCATAAACATTTGAATTTTCAGCCAATGAAAATTGATGCGCGCTCCCCGAATTATTGACCAGAATATTAAGTCCCGGATGCGAAGACTTCACCTGTTGCACTAGTGCATCGACCTCACTTTCTATTGTGATGTCACATTGTATAATGCTAACATTGCTTAATTGGGCCGCAGCGGCTTTTAGCTTTTCGATGTTTCTGCCGGCAATAATTACTTTGTTGCCCAGGGCGGAAAATTTGCGGGCAGTTTCCAGACCAATACCAGATCCGCCGCCGGTAATCAGAATTGTGTTGTTTTGTGTTTTCATTCTTGTTTTTGATTTTGTATTATCGAATTGCGATAAAATATACTAAAAAGTATATTTTATCACAAAAAAATTACACTATTTCATAACCCTCCAGTTCCTCCTTTAGGCTTTTGATCAGGCCTTTCATCGGAGCGTTGGTATTCATCACCCTGCACATCACAATCCCGCCTTCCACCGCTGAAAACATTTTAAAAGCAAATACAACCGGATCAAGCTTTTTCGAAAATTCTCCGTTCTCTATCCCGGACTGAAGTATTTCGGCAAAACCTTCCTGCGATATGCTTAGTACTAAGCTCACCTTCTTTTTGATAGTGGAATGATTGTCATCGCACTCAACCGCCATGTTGAAGATCGGGCAGCCCCCTTCAATATAGGTATTTAACGGCGACCTGTTGAAATCCATGTAAGCAAATATCTTCCCTTTGGCTGTTTTCTCTTTCATCATGGCCTGATCAATGCCATAGTTAATTTTTTTTAACAGGTATTCCGCTGTTTGCGCTGACAAGTCTTCCTTGTTTTCAAAATGACTATACAGGCAACCCTTCGTAAGTTTTGTGGCCTCAAGAACATCGTCAATATTAGTACCATTAATGCCTTTGGCATTATAGATAGGGCCTGCTTTCTCCAAGATCAATTGCTTAGTGTTTTCTGCTTTTGTCATCATTGTAAGATATTACTGTCGCAAAATTATACTAAAAAGTATATTTTACAAAAATTTATTTTACTTTAGCCGATGACCATACTCCCTGCCGCGGAAGATGCAGTAGTTTTCTGTAATTCCTCTTCATTCGTTTCGTTCTATTTGCCATAAAGTTCATGTTGCTCGTGCAGTTCATGGCCTGGATCTGAAGAGACCAATTCTATTACCCAATCCTTCAGATATTCAATGAACGGTATCAACTTCTGACCCGATTGGGTCAGCGTATATTCAACCTTCGGTGGTACCTCTACATATACCTTGCGATATACGAGCTTATCGTTCTCCAGTTCTCTCAATGTTTGTGTAAGCATTTTTGCGGTGATACCCATAATGGACCTTTTCAATTCTCCGTATCGTAACACTCCCTTGCGATGAATACTGTATAGAATGCGCCCCTTATATTTTCCGCCAATACGCTGGAAGGCATAATCCACACAGCATTCAGGAGACGGTTCGGTTTTTTTCATATTATTTCAATTTTATCTTGTTGATATTCATAATGGTTTCTTTTTAGTGTGTAGGGTACTAAAAGGTGCATACTTGTTACAAATATACCACGTCTGTACTTTTGTGCCCGAATAGAAAAAACATAAAAATGAAAGCAATAATTTTAAACGGCATCGGAGGTCCCGATAATCTGGAGATGGCTGAACTGCCTGTTCCGTCAATCAAAGCTGACGAAGTACTGGTCAAAGTAAAAGCCATTAGCATTAATCCCGTGGATGCTGCTGCCAGAAATAATGCAGATCTTCTGAATTATGTATACCAGGTCAAAGGCGACGAGAAGCACATCGTTTTAGGTTGGGATATATCCGGGATTATCACCGAAACAGGCGCGGCAGTTACCAGGTTCAAAACAGGAGATGAGGTATTCGGCATGGTAAAATTTGTCGGACAGGCAAATGGGTATGCGGAATATGTTGCAGCTCCGGAGACCGATCTCGCCCTAAAACCGCAGACCGTAAGTTTTAACGAGGCTTCGGGGGCCACATTGGCGGCACTCACCGCCTGGCAATCCATAGTGACCCATGGAAAGGTCAAAAAAGGGGATAAGATCCTGATAACAGGTGCATCGGGCGGTGTCGGTCATTATGCTGTACAGATCGCAAAACATTTTGGCGCTCATGTCGTTGCTGTGGCTTCCGCTGCAAATAAAGATTTTGTGCTAAGCCTCGGTGCCGACGAATTCATCGACTATAGAACCCAGGCCTTTGAGGAGGTGATCCAGGATGCCGATATAGTACATGACGCGGTTTGGAGCGACGACCTACGCCATGTTGAGCGCTCATTGCGGGCGATCAAACCCGGGGGGAAGCTGTTGAGTCTTATTGTCGACCTTGACGACGACATGCAAAAAAAGCTACAGGAGAAAAACGTCACCGGCGCCCGCGTATTCTTACGGGCGGACCAGGATGACCTGCAGTCTATCGCTGGCCTAATGACAGCAGGTAAATTAAGAACTCACGTGTCCAGGGTGTTTGCCCTTGAGCAAATGCCTCAGGCGCACGCGCTGATACAAACCAAAAATGCAGTAGGAAAGATAATAGTCACCGTTAATTAACTAATCATCCATGGATCTGAATAATGTTATTCGCGTCGTTGCCACAGTAAAAATTGATCCCGCGGACAGAGGGCGGTTTGAAAGCATGGTCAAAGACCTAAGGGGCGTAGTGGAAGGAGTGGGGCTGTCTAAAGTATTGACTTATGATTGTTATTGCAAAAATGAAACCTCCTGCGAATATTTGATCACAGAGGATTATGCAGACGAAGCGTCCTTCCTCGGGCATCTTCGCCTTATAGCACCGGTATCGGCCAAATACAATGTATTAATGGAGGTGCTTACATTCTATCTTTGTGGTAGTCTCTCACCCGATACCCTTCAAATGTTTGAAAGGTCCTATAAGGAAAAGTTTGTTAATTATGGATCCCGGATATAGTTTAAGGAGGGATCTCAATCGAACACTTGATTCCGTCCTCACCCACCAGTTTTAACAAGCCGGAACAATTCAGACAGGATTTCCAAAATCACCTCGCCGTGCTCCTCAATCAGGAGCACTATTCTGAGCCGGCACAACACTTAATTAGTCCCGAAATTGTGTCGAAATCTTCCACCTTCACCCTTTCCGATGAAGTCAGGGAATTGCAGAAAGCAAGCCTGAGGAAAAGGAGATGATGACGAAAGTAGTAGTGAACCTGATAAACACCAAGAACTAGCTTGCATCCGGGTACGCTCGTGACCTCATCATCATTCCGGTCTCGCATAATAGCCCGCTTTGCCAATGCCGATGGTCCAAAAATTCCGCCTTTCGCAGCCTGATCAAACAGTAGGGTTCAACAGCTTCGAGTTGGTTTCCTGGCTTTTCCCGATATTCTCGCGCCTATCGATGCCTACTATCAACATCATTCCAGGGCGTTTAAAAACGTGGCTGCCTATAATGAGGCTACGCATGTCAAGGCACCCAATAGTGATACAATTTAGAATTCTTCCCCTCGCTAACGGTGTAATATCCTTTTCCGTCGACGGTAAAGCCGATGGCTTCGCCCTGCGGTTCGGGGGTATAAGGAAGAGATGTGGCGCCAGACTGCATGGTTTTCCAGACAGGGGTCGCACTATTGCGTTTCCAATAATATACCTGGCTATAAGTTTTGAGGAGGACTTGGCTGCCGTCATGCGCAATAGAGCCGCCGGTGACCCATTTCGCGATGCCGGTGCCGGGGAAAAAGAGTCTGGTTTGTTCGGTGAGGGTGACAGTATCTCCGGCTTTGAAGTCCAGCGGTGTGCTGTAGATGGCGACGGAGTCCTCACGTTTGCTGACGATATAGAGAAGACGGTCGATAGGATCGGCCATAAGCGTTTCTGCATCGTGGGAACCGTCGGGGTAGCGGAGAGTCAGCGGTTCCGAAGCCAGGTAAAGGGTTGGGGGATGAACCGTGTCCTGTTTTGAAAGGTTTGGTTCTTTTACCCGGTAGATACGGATGTATTTTCTAACAACGTCGTTGTCGCCGATATCACCGATAAACACATAAGACTGACCATCCTTCCCGTCGGCGAGCGTCATATCTTCACAATCGGTCACGCCATATGGTTTTACGGCAGGGTCGCCATTGAAATAGATCGTCGCACGCGCCTGAGCCCCCGGCGAAAGCGCGAAGAACCGGCTGGAATCACCGCTGTCGTTGTGGACATACACGATCCCCGAATTGGTCGGCGACGCGGCCAGGCCCGACAATTCCGCGAGTCGGGCGTCGGGTATGGTAGGTGGAGAGTCGGGATAGACGATGGGTGGATTTGACGCAGTGATGGTGGTGTCGCGTCGCGCGGTGTCAACGGCTGTCACCGGAGGTTGAGGATTCGATCGGCTACAGGCCAGAAAAGCCAGAAGGATGAAGGGGATCAGCCGGCGCATTAGGTTGTTTTGGGGCAAAGGTATCATATAATCACTCCACTTTTCTATTTAGCAAAATCCTTTGGTTTCATTGCACGGCCAGTACTTGCATCAAAGCCCCTTTTTTATACCTATTTTCTATTTTCCTGTAGTATCAAAGGTTATACCTTTCCTGCCTATATCCTACGATGGCATCTATCATTGATTACTCAGAAAGCTGAGTGATCGCTCTCTTCTTCGCCCTATTTCCTATAAAGGACTCGAACGACAAGAACCTCTTGAATATCCCGAACCTGCCTTACGGGAGGCCATTCTCAATGCGATAATACATAAGGACTACTCAAGCACGTGGATATTCCTGCGAGTATACGATGACAAACTGGAACTATGGAATCCCGGTCTACTGCCCGAAGAACTAACCATTGAAAAGCTTAAAGGACGGCACAAGATGTGCCAAAGTGCCACAACACATCCGTAATCGTGATCCTTACCCGAAAAGTGAATGCACGCCACAAACCGTCCCTGTCTTGCGTATGCCTGAAAGCATCCGCATCCATGTCATTTTGGCGGAAATCCGAGCTTATGATTTTCATTGGCAATATCTGTGATAAAATAATTTACAACACGCATTTGACCTCAATAACAAATGCCGAAATAGGAAGCACTGTTTTCCTATCAGACAGGAGCAGCCCATCCATCTATTCAGTTGCAAGCCACCCTACTTAAAACATGAAGTAAAAAGCCACAACAATCTTTTAGATCATCTTTCCTTTTTATTCTGCGAATTGAATCTCAAACCTTAAATTAGTGCCACAAACCGATCCGGCGTCAAGTCATCTGAAACATCAGCCAACGAATATATTTTCGCCCAACAAATTCCTGGTGTCTTCTAAGCCAAAGCTCCTTTCCATGCTATCTCGTTGCACATTTTGTTCCAAGATCGATCACGAATAACCTCGGCGATCGCTAGGATCAAATGTTGTTTTTATCCCAGTTATTCTTTTTATTATCTTTGTAGAAGTCCTTTCTGTCATACTTGCTTTCCCCCAACTCGACACATTTTCTTTCAAAAATTATTCCTGATGCATCAGTATATTTTCATTGATGAAACGGGGAGTCCGCAATTTTATGCCAAGCGGAAACGCCCTTTATGGACTGAACCTAATTTTGTCCCACTCATTTGTCTCGGCATGGTATCGACGGATGATCGGGTACGATTGCGTAAAGAAGTAATGGATTTTCAGCAACAAATTCTGAATGACATTCTGTTCAGTTCCATTTTCTCGGTTCGCCAGCCGGGCTGGTACCTCCACGCGCGAAGTGATCATTCGGATATCAACTTAAAGACTGTTGAATTGCTTCGCCGACTCGACGGCTTCCGGTTCCATGCCGTTATAGGCAGAAAAATCCCTGAGATCTTCACGCGTAAACACAATGGGAGCGCAACTGAGTTCTATTTCGACCTGATCCACAAATTGCTTGCCTTGCATCCTCTAAAAGAAAATACCACTTACCATTTATTCCTTAGCCAGCGGCAAAGCAACACTGTCCAGCGGTTCAACCAGGCTTTCGAAAAGGTATTAGCTACAGAAAGTAAGGGCGGCGTTATACCATATCGATGCACGGTCGTACGTAGCCGGGATTTCCCCGAATTGAGTGTGGTCGACTATCTTTTATGGGCGCTACAACGATATATCTTAATAGGAGAAAAACGGTACTTTGCTGCAATGGAGCACCATTATGAGCAAATTCTTGATGTCTATGAGGATGATGGTCATGGAAGGCTATATACTGCCGAAGATCGATTTGAACTGGAAAAGGCCTCTCCTTTTATAGTAGGGACAAAAAAATAACGCTTCTTCAAGGCACCGTGCCAATACTGGCAACCTCCACAGGGCGTGGGTTTAAGAAACCTTGAGAAAACGTCTACCACAAAGATAAATAATTAATCGATATATCGGTAGCACTTTTTTACTTGCCACATTAGACGCCACTCTAGGTCCTTCCCTACCCCATATCGATCTTTATTCCAGGGAGGATAGTGAGCATGAAGCGAGAAAAGAGCATCTACCATGGGTGCAAAAGCATTTTAGAGGACGAAGCCACCTACGAAGACTACAATACCGTCTTACTAATCAACCTGATCGCCGAGATCCTCTTAAAAATTACTCTGAACCAGTCACAAGCCACCCCGGACCCAAACACTCCCCAGGAAAACAACCATAATCCCATATGAACAAAAAAGCCGTCAAATACCTCCGCTTCAGTTCCGAAGAACAAAGCCATTTCAGCATCGAACGCCAGGACATGATCACCGGCTCCTGGATGCAACACGCCAACATCGAGCTTGTCGATACCTTTATAGATCAGGGATTTTCCGCCACTAACTTCGACCGCCCCGACTTCAAAAAGCTCCACTCTTTTATCGAAAAGAACTACCGCAACATCGATTATCTTGTCTACAGCGACACCCACGCCAACTAGCCCACAATCAATGAATGAAAAAGGCTTACTCAAAAAAGGGATTCTCGCGAGAAATCCCCCAAGTAGAGGTGAGGGGATTGCCTCCGCTAGCGCTCCGGCGATCCCTGGATGGGGGGCCTAGACGAATTTGTGCCAGCGGCGCTATCGCGCCCTTGCATTTTCGTTTGTTCCGCTTTGACGAGCCCGCTCCCCAAAAGCCTAATGACATTATCTCATACTATCTATCAATGCAACTGTTTGGGAATTTCGGCTAGTAATCCATCCTTAACTGTCTTTGCTATCTCGATCGGGGTGGGTCAATAAGGCTAACCGGTTCTGGTGGTGTATAACCCAGTCTGCAGAGACCTGTATCTTTTGCTCGATGACAGCAGATGGATATCCTTCCCGAAGCATAATCACGGTTATGGCGTTGCGGACGAAACTGTACACCCATCCGTTCCGGCTCTTAACATACGTCATTAATTGTGGGAGGGATTTTTCCGTTCCGACGTACATGAGAGCGTTGATCAGGGTACTAAAATCGTCCTTTGGCGCCTCGCGCAATCGCTCGAGCAAGAAATCCTCCACTGGCTCTTCTCCGTTGGTGAGAGCTTTATAGGCGGCATGTCTGATCCGGCTGTTGTAATCCGTCAATTCAAAGATGCGCTGAAGGGAAATAGAGGCTGGTTTGTACATCTCTTCAAGACGATTCAAGATAGACACAAGAATATGCGTATCCGTTTCCCGCGAAAGCGAGTCTACTAAAAATTGCTTACCCTCCAGGTTGGAGGTGTTTCGAATAAGGCATCCTAGTGCAAAATACGCTCGTGTCCTTACTGACTTATCCTTTTCCGCCCGGACGAATTGCATCAGGTCGGGGAGCAATGCGGTATCTTGGAGGCTTCTCGCTTCTTCAATGGCGGTCCCTGAAACTGTCTTCGATCGTTCATGGACTCCTCCGACCTTCTGTTCTCCTTCCCGGTACGAATCATCGGCCATACGTTGCAGCAGGCCAAGCAAGTATGCACTCATGGGCTAAAGCTACCTAAAAATTTATAGATTAAACTAGATGAATGCGGCTGAGTATTCGTAAAAAAGTCGCAGGTCGATCCCTTAGCCGCGCACCGAAAGGACGACCATCAAACAAACCGCTTGTACATTTGAAACCAATAGTGCTTTATAAAATCCCACTTATCCCCGTATTTTCCAACAGTAGAAATCGGAAGAGCTTTCAATAAGGTAAATTTCGTACCGGTAGCTTTGTAGATATGAATTGATCTTGAAAGATCTGCTTCACAGGCACTCCCGTGAACCTTCCCAAGAATAACGGCTTTAAAATGGTCTATATAAAATAACTCGGAGGCCCAATCATTGTCTGCACACCCACTTGCGTAATAGGAATAATATAATTTTGTCTTAGGGATCGGCATCGGGTTAGGAAAGTCTTCGAAATCTTTCACCTCCTTAAAGGACTTGAGGATGGGATCATAGAGCAGAAGATCACAAACGTTCGGCGTATTTTCATTTCTTTCAATCAAAATATCAGAATAACCATCCTTATCAAAATCTTTAAAGGTCATCGTAAGAAAATAATCACCTTGATGTCTGACTACAGTATCCTTCCCTTTAAGTATGAAACATCCTCGCGTCGTTAAAAGGACGGTATAGCGTTTGCCTTGAATGTGTAAGATATGAAAAGAACGTATGCTAGAATCGATTGTAGCAGATTGAGCATTCGCATCAGGTGAAATCAAAATTATATAGGCAAAGACGGCCAAAAATGGAAGGAAAATACTAGGCATGCTACTGAACATCAGGTTCTATTGGAACCAAAACATTCATCTAAATTTAATCAAAAAGTTCGATTTCCCACCACCTATTCAATAAAAAAGCCGCTGAAATTCAGCGGCTTAAATATCCGCTGGAGGTGAGGGGATTGCCTCCGCTAGCGCTCCGGCGATCCCTGGATGGGGGGCCTTGAACTCGTTTTTTTCCTTGATAGAAAGTATAACAAATTGAGCGTAATACACGTACATATAGCGTGACATATTTTGTGTGCCACAGTACATACGAGAATCAAAGCCTTCCCGGTCGGCAGCAATAACTGTCCTGGAGAGACGAAATAATCTGCCCAAAAAATTTCAGCGGAGGAATATAGCCCAAGAGAGCCGCTGTTAATACTATCGGGATCTATCTATCTACAATCGTAAAATTTGATATGTTTGTACCTATGAAGTTATATACCCCAATAGCCCTTCTTCTTCTGCTAGCCAGCTGCTACAATCCTCCGCCTTCCTCCGAACGGCTAATTTCCGCCGACTCGGTAAAGGCAGCGCCGACACCGGCTATCGATACCTCGATTGTTGGCGTGACGAAGATGCTCCGGTATTTTCAGGCAAACGATTCGGGCGCAGTCGATCCGAAGGCTGAAATCGACAAGGACTACATCGTAAAAATCTTCAATGATACTGATAGGCTATGGAGTCACATCAGCTCCGTCAACCCCGTTGCGGTCACTCGAAATCAATTCGGTACTTTTTTCGTCGTGCAATTGAATTGCGCGTCGGGCGGAGTCTGCAAGGAATTTTACTTAATTGGGTTTACCCATGACCTGCCTGCGCCCCCTGAGCCGATCGGTAGCAATATGGCCGACGTCGATTTCGAGAGGACGTTCGATTACCGAATAGTCGGTGATTCTGGCATCGTTGTAACGACCAAAAATTACAACGATGCCAACAAGCTAAAGGATTCGTCCGTCATCTACTATCCGCTACGGATGCAAAAGAATAGGTTGGTTGTTCCACCGGAAAGCAAATCTCATTAATTACGATGCGCACGCTACAGTTACAATTTATAAGCCGCTAAAAATCAGCGGTATGTTAATTGAGTGGAGGTGAGGGGTTTCAATTCGAACCGTTGATAAGATTCTTCAGACACATAGAACAGATTAAAATCATTTGATCTGCAATTACTTAGCAGGCCGAAATAACCCGCAAATGGCGGTCTTTTGAAAATGATCCTGTTCAGATAGCGAACAGGGTAGAATTGAAGAAATCGAGCTTGCCCACTGGCGCAGGCTCGTTGGCAAGATATTTAACCAACTAATTTTTCTTTACAAGGTAGAAAGCCAATGCAGGATCATTTGCGATCTGGTCCAACTCATTAATTCGCAGGTTTTCGATATCCTGTCTAATTTGGATGAAGTTTCGCTGGATGACTGGCGAGTAGACTTTTTTGACGATAGGTAATGGTTAAAAATGCTCTTTCTCTTTTTTGAGAGCTGCAGATCGTTGACCACCCGGGCGTGGAAGGCCTTGAGGTCAATGGGCTGATCTGGGTTGTCGGCCACCACCCCGACAAATTCACCGCTGCTTGGCTCCTGCCGCGAAAGCGTCGGAAGAGGCTCCAGATCAACAATAGTATCGGCTTTTATCGGCTCATATCAGCTCAATAGGGGGCACATACGCTGATTTACAATTAGTTGTGTTGTTGACCCAGACGACCACCTTCGCTCAGTCAGCATACTCAAGACCAATTTCCCTGTCCAAACATTAAAACGCTACGCCGAGCAAGAAGCTTGACCGTTTGAAGTCTACTTTGGTTAAGAAGATGATTCTGTTGCCGCCGGCACCGCCGCCGCCACTGGCGAGCTTCCTTTTTTTGTCTGTGGTTCATACGGCTAATGGCTTGGCGGCTGCCGCCGTTACTCGGTTGAAATAGCTTTTCGGCTGAAATATCGGCTCAAAATCGGTTCTTATCGGCTCATATCGGCTCATTTTGTACCTTTGTGCCATGAGTACTATTGGGATTTATACGGAAACACTTGACTTAAACTGGAAATTGATCAGCCTGATCAGTGAGGTCGACCGGTTCGACGCGGCCTGGCAGGCTATAGAGCGGAGGGAAGGTCAAAGTCTGAAAGAACTGAAGTCAATGGCGACCATAAGTAGCGTTGGGGCATCCACCCGTATCGAAGGATCTAAACTGACTGATGAAGAGGTCGACGTGCTTTTGAAGAATCTCGACATTACAAAATTGACGGATCGAGACCAACAGGAAGTCGTTGGTTATTTCGAAGCGCTCGATCTGATCGACGAGCATTATGAGGCGATAGACGTTGCCGAAAGTTCTATCCGAACCCTTCACAATCAATTAATGAAATATAGCCAGAAAGATGAATGGCACAAAGGCAACTACAAACAACTCAGCAATTCTGTCGAAGCTGAACTTCCGGATGGTACAAAGCAGATCATTTTTGAGACCACTGCGCCTGGCTTTGCAACGGAAGAAGCCATGCGAGCAGTGGTTGAGTGGTATCATGCGGACAATGAGGCCCACCGGCTAGTGAAGTCGGCGCTCTTCTGTTATGAATTTGTCTCCATCCATCCTTTTCAGGATGGAAACGGACGGCTAAGTCGTTTGCTGGCGACCTTGTTACTCAGAAAATCTAACTATCAATGGATCCGATACGTCAGCTTTGAACATGAGATCGAAAGGCGGAAAACGGAATACTACCGTGTTTTAAGGGCCTGCCAGTCGCAGCGCCCCGGAGAAGACGTTACCGAATGGGTGTTCTTCTACCTTTCCTGCCTGCAAAATATCCAAGCGGCATTACTCCGAAAATTGGATGCCCACGGTGTCGAACAGTCGATTTCCGCGAGAGAAAAGCTCTTGTTGGTTATCATCGAGAGTAACGCAGGAATAAAAACAAGTGAAATGGCCGTCAAACTCGGGGTATCGAACGCCACGGTGAAACGACTAATTGATCGATTGATCGCAATCAAAATGATTGAACGTCATGGCCTCGGACCTGGGTCTTATTATACCCGATCATGATCAACTCAGGATCAGCTCATATCGGATATATTTTTGATTTTCTTGTCCCCTCACAACCGGACATACAATTACACATTTGCTTTCGAATTTCTTTGCTCCAGCGCCCAGCGGATGGAGTTGATCGCTCGGGCCTTGTGTAGCGAGATCTTGGTTGCGAACGGCGGGGAAAAGGAAAAAGAAAAGGGCAAAATGCAGGCTAAAGGTCGAGCTTCAAAAATTGGTGCCAAATTGCGAATCGTACCAATTTTAACGCCCCGAACCGCTATCAGGCCAATGGCTTTCAGCTTCCCTCCCAGGTACGCCCGGATGCCATGCGCAACCATGTGCTGATCTGGAATCAGTCGAATCAATCCGCGAACATTGATCAGCTAAAAAATACCTTTGCGGTGGAGGTGAAAGCGCACTCAGGCACACTGGAGCTAAGCAGCAACAGCAATCAAATTCTTGGCGAGCTGGAAGTCCTTTCTGCCTCCATGCAGGCCATCGATGCGGATCCTTATTTCCAGGCGATCTATCCGCCCGTCAACAGCAACACGCTTAAAAATGCACCCGTGTTATTCTTTGTCACGACCGATGACACCCAGATCGGACAGTCGATCATCAATGAAGCGAGAAACCGGGGCATTAATATTTGGCAAAGCAAGGCCATCTATGATCCCGCTACCAACCAGCTATCATTCAGCTCGCCCCGGATCGTTTATAGCAAAGACCCGGCTTATCCGCCCGGTACGGTCGTTCCGAAAGATTTACTGCTGGCTATTACCACCGGACCTGTTACCGCGCAGGTGACACTCGGAGATGCTACCACGCTCAATTTTGATGTCGACCCGGAAACGATTGAATAGGGTTTCGGCGGCATTTTGTAATTTACATGTTGTATAATTGTTGCAACCCATGAAGCGATTGACCAGGGAACAGATCGAAGAGCTACTAACCCGGCACCACTTTGAAGAGCGGCCTGATCTGCGATCGGACACGTATGACAGCACGACTTATCGGTTACTCGACAACGGCCAGCTGCTGTATTACCGGTCCGAAGGGGCGGGAACTCTGATGCCTTCACTGCAGCACTTTTTGCAGGCCAGACAGGGGATGCCGGTTACTGAGCCGCAACATATCTTGGCGGGAATTATTCCGAACCGGGAAGCTTTTATGGCCATGATTCCCGGTTCGGCTTCCCGGCTCGCTTCCGTATTACAGCTTCCCGTGTCGGAACTGGACACCGGTTTCGCGAGCCTGCACCGCATCGATAAAGCTATCCGGTCACAACACATCAGTTTAACAGATTATGAAAAAGAACTATTTCCTTGGCTGATCGCCTATCTGGGACTCGTTATCCTGCATGAACAAGGAGGACGGTGGGAACTACAAATAGATTGACGTAGACGAGCTGATCACGCTTCTTGATATCCAGGGAGGCACCATCGAGCAGCAAGTTCAGCTTCAGCCATAAGGCGGAATTGGGAACATAGGCGCCTTTGGTATCGACATTTTTCAGGGATGCTCCGAGGCCAGTGACTTCGGGGTCGAGCTGACCATTAGCGGCCGGGAAACCGTCGGGCAGGAGGTATTGCATTTGGTACATAGAACGCTTCTTTGGGGGAAGATAGAAGCGGCAAAGTATTTTGGAAAAAAATGGAGTTAGAAATTCCGGGGACTAGTGGTAAGCTCTTAGGCGGGTGAAAAGGATGGTTTGGGTAATGGTTATTGCCTGCAGTTAAGGTGCAGTGGAGGGAGGGATTGCTATGTTTGTCTGGTTTGAACTTTTGGTTTGGCCAATTGCCGCTTCGGACCGGTATCTTCCAGCCGAAACCTGATCCAATCGTGTTTTTTCAGTACCTCTATCACCGGCTGGAAAGTTTTGTACTCCGCGTGCCCATCCCCATAGATAACGATCTTATTGGGGTCGATCTCTTTTATATGCAGGTCCACGAATCGGTTCATCTCCAACACTTCTTTGGTCTTCAATTTCCACCGACCTACCCGGACGGTAAAAGAATCCTTTTCAAGCGTAAACGTAAGTGCAGTAGCATCAATCGGCTGTTGCAGGGCAAAAAGTAAAGCTAAGGCCAAAAGAAACGTCATAAAAGTAAGATAAGCAAAAGGCCGCAAACGGCGCTATTTCCGGCCGAAAGCAACTCTTGATGGCAAGTACCAGGAGCTCCCATTATTGCGCATCTCTGGTGGGTGAGGCCGCGAAAAGTTCCTGGATTTGCTGCTGAAAGTCCGGTAGGAAGACCTTCCACCCGATTTTTCGAAAGCAAGGACTTGGTCGTTTCCAACGCATTTTATACGTTTGTCCCTCCTAACCCACAAACTATGCGAATTTATCTGGCTACTTTAATACTTCTATTTACCACTACAGTTTTCGGACAATCCTCCCCGCTGCAAAGCCTTGAATTGGTTAAATCCGTTGAAGACGCCCAACAATTCGTCCGGAATTACCCTAGCCTTCAACCCGTCTTGCAAGAGCGCAATTCCCAGCACGACACATCTTCCATTGACCGGCAGCTTTACCAACAAAAAAAAGGCGCAATCGTCACAATCGGCAACTACTCCTACAAAATAGTGGCCGACACCGCCAAATATGCTTACCGAGCCAGTTATATTTACCTCGATGGCTCCAAACTGTCACCTACATCCATAGACAGCCTCCGTACGCTCATCCTGCAGCAATTAACCGCCGGCGTGGCTTTTGGGCAATTGGCTGACACCTACACCATGGATGATAATCCAAACCATGGTGACTTAGGCCTTTTTGAAGCGGGGATGATGGTCAAGGAGTTTGAGGACGCGGTCCGGCAACACGCCAATGGTGAGGCTTTCACGGTTGATATACCCGGCCGCAGTTGGTTTTATGTCGTCAAAAAGACAGCCAATAACCAAATTACGCGAACAATGACGGTGCTGAAAGTGAAACGTAACTAGTCTTATACGCTATGGAATTGGCCGGATTGACTGAAAAATGGAAAGACCAAGGAGTAACGTCAATCACCTATTCTGCGGTAGCCCTGATTCATACTCGTTGAGGTCCAAGGTTTACCATCTTCAGTACAGAAAAGGCGGTTTAGTTGTTGGGTGTCCAACCACCAGATGGCCAACCCCACTTTGTATGTTTTCGAGCTCACTAATCAACATGGCACTACCGACATGGATCCGGCCATCTTTATCCGGAATGCCCACCTGACCTTTCTTTATCAGGGCAGCATAATTATTTAAATATCCTTGTAATTCATGTGGTACAGCCTGAACGGTCTTCGCTTTCGCTTATGATGCTTTCCAGGTCGAACAATTTCTTTATTAGCAGCGACCAGCCCACGAAGCTGAATACAGGATCAGCTGGAGAGAGCGTCGACCAGTTTATTGCCCGCCGGCATTTCTTCGCTCTACCGGTACCGCAATTGCATTTTTTATCAGACGCAAAGTCTTTCTCCCATGAAAAAATATACCCCCCTTTTCAAGTATGGGGGATATATTTTTTCATCGTAAAACAACTTGTATGACTTTCCATCTGATCTTTCTAAAAAATGAATTGCACATCGTACCGGTAGGGCCCGAACAGGAAATGGCTTTCTTTCAGCAGCATGGCCAGCGAATCCTCGCTTCAGGTGAAAGCATTCCGGAAGTGCTGAGGATTTTCAATGCCTTACCGGTGACTATTGACAGCGGGAGTTGACCGTTGTTCTTATTTATGCCAGAACTTTATGTTATAACAGGTGTAAATGGAGCTGGCAAAATCAGTTCAGCGTTCCAGACTTCCGAAAATACCTGCAATTAGAATCTTTCTAAAATGAAATAATCTTCGAAAACATTCCTTTTCAAACCACTATATTGCCTAAACGCCATAAACCCAAAAGGGGAATAAGTAGCTGGAGATATCGACAATATTATTCGGCCGAAAGGCCAATTTCCAAATTCATTCCTGGTGGCCAAGCCTCATTCGCTTCAATGGCGCTCCATGCAAAGTCCAGCTTCTTCTTCCACAATTCTATGGTCAACGAAGTCTCCTTTCTTACACTATTCTTATGAAGACGCAACAAACAATACAGAACTTCACGGCAGATAGGTTCAATCTCGCTTAGGTATTTGTCATCAATCGACAAACCTGCATGGACATACTTACTTCTCAAATCATAAATAGCTGCCAGAATTTTCTTTTGTTCATAATAGTTTCTGTTAAGTTTGGCATAAGTCAATAAAGCACATCTGCTGCTAACTGTTTTTGTACTCTCCTGCTTATCGCCAAACACCAAATCGATAGCAATTACAAAATGCAAAAAACCATCGTCTTTTTTATTTTCATCCAGGTACCTGTATCCTTTCGCAATGAATTTGGTAAACGTTTTTATAGTTTGAAGTGTCTCTCCGCTGGCTGGCCCAGGGAACGCATAATCTTCCCTTAATCCTTCACTCAATTGATCAATTCTCCGACCCAGATCAGTTGGAATAGATACCCCAAAATTGCCCACCTGCACAGGAACAACGTAGCCCATTCTTTTACCGTGAACAATAACATTCTGAAAAATAGTAATCGCATTTGAAAGGAGGACCTCCCGAAACAACCTATCCGGAATACTTCCTATCCCAAGAGAAATATACAGATTTTGTTGCTCATTAAAATTGAACCAGAAATCATTGAATAATGACGCAGCTACAGCTTCAAAATAATACAATACCATGTTCTGAAATTCCAGATGGTACTCCCTTTTAACCCTATCCTGAAAAGAATGCCAATTGAGAATCACTCCAGAGAATTTCTTACGTGCAATCCAGGGTCGCCTGAGAAGACTATCTTCATACAATTTAAAATAGTCCGACCCTGCCTTTTCACAATTGTATGCCAATCTTTTAGGGTCCATGATTTCAAAAGAGAAGTCCCCGAAAAAAACCGACCTAAACTCCTCCGCGATCACGTCCCTCAATATATAGAATTGAGATATTTCCGACATAATTTTCAAATCGATTATCTCCGTCAGCGCCTTCACACCATCATTCTGCTGATAAGGATGGAATGTAAGCAGCAATAGAACAGTCTTGGCTATTTGTTCATTAAATGGGTGTTTCACGAAATCAAGTTCCTTTGCTACTTTCGTAAGCATTCCGTCGATTGTAACACCAGCGTCCGTTTTATACCAAAGATGTAGCGGAGGCTTTTTGACATTCCTGCCATCCACCAGCTTAGCAGTTACTTCGTCACTTATTTGAATGCTCCCATACTCCGGAAGTCCAGGATTGTGTCGGGAAACAGAAGAAAGAAAGTCCATAAACGAAGGAATATTTGGTATAGACATGACGTTAATTATCAATAAATAAAATAATCATAAATATATTCGAAAGAAATTATTCCAAGAAAACTCTTCTAAACTTTCTGATAGGCATAATATAATTACTCCAGACGGATTTCACGAGCAGGGCGAAGTTCCGAAAGGAACTAAGGTCTGGTCAATAGACTCCGATCCGAACAATTTAGTGAGTTTTAAAATCAAAACCGCTTAAATGGTTTGTCCTTTAAGGGTTGCAGCTTAATCCCCTCAAATATGTAGCCGCTTCCGAAGGCCATAGACCCATATCCCCAAAAAAACATCCCCTCCTGGGGAAGGGAACAGAGGATTCTACATTATGTTGCCAGCCACCGTCCCTGTTATACATCCCCGTATAGGATTTTTGTCTGACAAAAAAAACCGCTTTTTCACCCAATTTTTCGCCACTTAATACTAGTCAATCAAAAATCTAAAACAGTACATTTATGGGATGTGGTTAAAATTTGAACTGTATATTTTATCGCTATTCATCCTATTTTTCCTCTTGTTTTTAAACAAAGTACCCGTTTATGTTGGGCCGCATAGTCATTTTGTCGGGCTTCACACTTTACTTACGAAGCATCTTCTGGTCACATTGTGCGTCCTGTTTATGGCTTTGGGATTACTTTTTTACTGGCGATTCAATCACAAATTCGCACATGGCTCAAGCCTTCCCGCGGTAAAGGTTGATCAAGTAGAAAACATTAATTATGAGTCGGTGACCTTTTTGGCCACTTATATTGTCCCTTTAGCCTGCATCGACCTAGACAAAGACAGAAGCGCCATGATGTTGATCACCATTCTCATTTTGATCGGATGGATATATATCAAAACAAATCTATTTTACACCAACCCCACTTTGGCCATTTGGGGTTATCAAATCTATAAAATATCCACGGCAACAAAGAAGAATATCGTCATCGTTGTGCGAGGAAAAGTTAAGATCAATGACGATCTATTGTTGAAAAACATCGACGACAAAATCTATCTAGCCAGAAAAAATAAACCATGACGTTACCAGAACTAACAGCGGAATTAAACTATTTTACCGCAACGGTGGAAGCCATTTCTCTAACTCTCTATGTAGCGCTTGAAAATGAAGAAGGTGTCGATCAACTGCGTATTGCAGACATTGATGAAGACACCGCTCAAGAATTAATGGAAATGTTCTTGGGCCAACTAACTTCTCAAGTACTTCAGAATGTCGAATTATCGCTCATGGACATCAGCTCGGCTGATGACCGGTCGAATGCAATTTACCAATATGACTTGGGACAGCGCCCAATCGATCTTGAATTAATGACTACCCTTTTAGCGAATGATGAGCATCCAGAATTCGAACCAACTACTGAAAACTTCGAGAAGATAAAAGCATTCCTGATAAGCATCGGGAATGAACAACGCAAACTTATCTTGTATAAGAATCGTCATCGGCTAAATTTAATCAAAGGCGGAAATGCTTTCGCAGTATGGGTAGGTAATAACCGCCTAGAGCGATTTCGAGGAGATCTCATTAAACTCTCTTCGGCAATAGACTTTCTCCAGATAGGCCAATCCTTAATCATTCTAAATTTAAAAACATTGGAGTCCACGTTCGGATTCGAGCAAGCAATTCGCCACAAGGCCGCACTGAACATTGCTTTGATTGAGGCGGCCAATATTTTGGAAGATATTGCGCCCCTGACAGCAATGGCAGAGGACCTGAGAAGTGCCAAACGCCTTATGAAGATTCGGACCAATTCCCCTGTATTACAATTACCCGTCGCTGAAGTCGTGCAATTTGTATCAAATCATCCTCCCATCATGCGAAAATTCAGGCTGTCCGAAGACGGTACACGCCTGAAGCTTGATACCAACGTCTCAAAGAAACTATTCCTCGATCTGCTCAACGACGATCTTTTGACTTCAGAACTCACTAAGCGGTATTATATGGGACGCGCCAAAGATAACATGGAAGTGGCAGCAGAAGTTGCAAACTAAAATGAACTCATTTGAAATTGGAGTAATAGTCACCGAGTCTCATAGTGCCTTCTAATTCTTTGAAAGGGGTCATTAACCGCCGAAATCCGCCTAACCCATTTCATTTGCCATACTGGCTCCTCATCATTTAGCCAGCAATCCCTGACCAGCTAGCCGAATTCTTTAAAACATCTCGGTTGGTCTTCGAATACCATCCGCATGACGAAAGCCATTCTCTTTATTACCAATCGAAAACGTATATTAAACTTAATCATACCATCAATGCTTCTAATTTATTTTTCCACTTCTCCCAGTCCGGCATCAGGGTCGATTGTAAATGAAAAAACTTTTGTGTGTGGTGTTTATGTATCAGGTGGCACAATTCATGGATCACGACATATTCAATACATGCTTTAGGTGCTTTAATAAGTTCAGGGTTGAGGATAATCTTCCCTTTTGCGGTACAACTTCCCCAACGGGTTGGCATTTCCTGGACAAACAAACCTCCGGGCTGTACGCCGTATTGTTCGAAGCGTTGGATCCAGGGTTCAGCTATTTCAGCAAACTTCTCCTTTGCACGATGCCGATACCAGTTGATAAGCACAGATTTTGTCGTGCTTTTCGGAGTATGATACACTTGAATATCTCTCCCGGTAAAATGAACCTCGTTTTTCTTCGCTGTCGATGAGCGTAAGCGATATTGTCTGCCAAGGTACAGGTGCGACTCTCCGCCTCGGTATTGCTTCTCCGGCATTTTGGGATAAAACCGCAGAAAGTAACTCTGCTGCTTCAATATCCAGTTGGCACGTTTCTCCAACTTTTCGTCAACACGTTCCTGTGGTGTTCCTTCGGGTGCTTTCACCAATATCTCCATATCAGGCGTCACTGTGATACCTAGTGTTTTCCTATTACTGAACTCGAGACTATAGGTAATCTTTTTCGACCCATACTGCAGCTCTTTTTTCATGCTTTGTACCTCGCTTTCGCTATGTCCATACATTTATTGGCAAGCGCCTCAGCTTGTTCTATATATAAACCCAATTCATCGATCAGGTATTCCCCAATATAAAAATTAATTTTTCGGATCACGTCCAGTTTATATTGCCAATCAACAACAAGAAATTGCCGGATGATCCGGTCTGTGGCTTTTGCAAATTCAATGCTTTGCTCTTCCGACAACTTACCTTCCGCTATACCCAGGCGGTAAAATGCAATAGATTCGGCAAATTCCTTCAATGTCGACGGCACATCTTCATCACCGCGATTTATAGCCTGCTCGCGGTATTGACTCAGTTTTCTCAAGGCCTCTGCCTCCGAAATGCGCTGCGCCCGCAAATCAGCGATCGTCTCCTGTATAAGTTCTGATAGTCTTTTATAGAACACAGGATCCTCATCCATGCGTTCGGTGATGTGGCGGGACGTACGGCTGGCAATCGTCTCTGCCTTAGCCCGGTCACCAACTACTTTTTGCAGTTCACGTTCAAAAGCTTCCGCATCCAGTATGCTTATCTGTTCCGTGAGTCGTATGATCTCTTCGGTCGCAACATGCTGATCCAACAATTTCTGCAACTGCTTTTCGTAGCGGCTGAAATCTACTTTATCAGAGTAAATTTGACTGACAGCATTACGTAACTGGGTGAAAAACTTCAAATCATTTTTATACCGTTCCTTCCGGAACTCGTGTGTATTGTTCTCAAAGTCAAGCGAAGAGAGCGCCAGCTTCAGACAACGGGCAAGTTCGCCGAACTTGTCATAGAAGGGCTCCCGGATAGCTTTGTCTGCAAGCAAGTTACTGTAACTAACAATATCGTACTTATTTGGCAGACTGCGGAAAATGTCATTCAGTTCCGAGTGTACCTGTGGCAAACGGTCTATCTCCGATTGAATATCCGTTACCGTTCCATCCAGGTCAGCAGCCTCAAACTGTTCCAGGCTGGCATAGATGTTCATCGCCTCATCCAGGTCGCCCAACACACCTTCATAATCAATGATATACCCCCAGTCTTTTCCAGGCGCTACCCGGTTCACCCGGGCGATAGCCTGCAGCAGAGTATGAGCTTTCAGCTTGCGGCAGAGATACATAACAACGACGCGAGGTTCATCAAAACCGGTAAGGAGTTTATCTACAACAATCACCAGGTCGGGATGATCCGTCTTCTTGAATTGGGTGATGATACCGGATTCAAAGTCCTTTCCATGTTTGCTTTCCATCTTTTTCCAAAAGGCAACTACTTCGTCGGAAGGGTTCTCGTGAATATCATCGTATCCCTCGCGCATATCTGGCGGGGATATGATTACTTCACTGGTGACCTTACCGATTAAGTCAAAAGCTCTTTTATATTTTATAGAGGTGGCTTTATCCGGTGTAACAACCATGCCTTTGAAGCCGCTGCGTTCGCCGGTCCGATCCGGCCCCCAGTTTTGGGTATAATGATCGCAGATGTCGCGGGCTATTTCGTCAATTCGTTGTTCGGTCTTGCCAATGAGGTTGGCGCGGCTGTATTTCCTTTTCAGGTCAGCAGTTTCATATGGCGCCAGGTCTTCGGCAACTTGGTCGAAACCTCGGTCCAGGGCTTTCTGGTTCACACTCTGCACAGCATGCCGTCCTTCATAGATGATGGGAACTATGGCGCCATCTTCGACTGCCTGCCTTATGGTGTATGCATCGATAATACCACCGAACTTCTGTGCCGTACTTTTCTCCTTCTTCATGAGCGGCGTACCGGTAAAAGCCAAAAAACAAGCATTGGGCAGCACCTTCTGCATCTTGACGTTAAAGCTGCCATATTGGGTACGGTGCCCTTCGTCTATAAGCACAAAAATATCTGACGATTCCAACGGCGTGTGCCCCAGACGTTCTACGGCTGCTTCAAATTTATTGATGACGGTGGTTACCACCGCATCGCTTTTGCTCTGTAAGAGTTCTGCCAGTTGGGCGCCGGTACGGGCGCGGTATACGGGCACTTCGGCCTGCGCAAAGGTTTCTGTAATCTGAGTGTCGAGGTCGACACGATCCGTCACCAGCACGATCTTTGGGTTACGCACCTCCTGGTGGATACGCCGTGCCAGCATGGCCATTGTCAGACTCTTACCGCTTCCCTGGGTATGCCAGATTACTCCACCACGGCGCCTGCCATTTTCTGTTTCTTGTATACGTCGAATGATTTTTTCAATGGAAAAGTACTGTTGGTAGCGGGCTATTTTTTTATACCTGCCTCCTTCAAACAAGATGTAATCTTTGACCAGAGGTAACAGACGCTGCGGACGGCAAAGGTGGTATATGTACATGTCCTGTACGCTGGCTTTTACGCCGCCGGACAGGCGCAATGCCCATACATTCATTTCTTCTGCACTACGGGTTGCACTCATTGCCACCCGCTCGGTGATGCTCACTGGTTGGTTAAGTAATTCGTCCAGTTCATCATTGATTTCCTTTTCTTCCTTCCAGATCGACCAGAATTCCGCTTTGGTGTCCGTTGTGGCATACTTTGCCTGCAGGGTAGCACAAGCAAGTAGCAACTGGCTATAAACATACAGCGGACGGATGGCGTCCTCCGTCTGGTTGCGGGTATGCTGTGAAATAGCCTGGCCTATCGGATCTTTCATATCCGGGCGCTTGCATTCCATAACTACCAAAGGTATGCCGTTCACAAAAACTACTATATCGGGACGAAGATGCTCGCGACTGCCAGTGCGCATTACCTCGTACTCTTCGGTAACATGGTATACATTCCGCTCCGGGTGCTGCCAGTCGATGTATTGCAGAGTAAAGCTTTTCCTATCGCCATCTATACTTTGTTCCAGCGCCTTCCCCAGAGTAAGTCTTTGGTAGGCGTGCTGGCTGGCGCTGATATAGCCGTCCTGGAAGGGTAAATCTTTAAGCGCTTGGATACCGGCTTCTATATTGGCATCGCTGAACACAGTAGTTTTATTGCTGCCCGCCTGTATGCTGTTGATTGATTTAAGCTGCATTCGCAGTATATCTTCGAGCAGCACATTGCTAGCCTTACCGTCGCGTGCAGTCAGAGCTTCCTCGGGGTTGAGGTAGGTATAGCCTATCCGCATCAATAATTGAAGCGCGGGCAGTTGGGAAACATCATCTTCTCGGAAGGATGGTTTGAACATTGGTTGGTATTTTATTTTCAGCAAGAGTTCTAAAGAGATAGCTTCCAATCTTTGACACAATCCTAACGTTCTGCCGTCTTTACCCGCACCTTACCCGTAAGCAGCACTTGCATGAGCCCATTCTTTTGTTGCTTCACAGCAGCAATGCGACGGCGATGGGTTTGGATTTCATGTTCAGATGTCCTGAGAACTGCAACGATGGCGGCTTGTTCTTCTGATGACGGCAATGACATTTGAAGACTTAAAAATGCATCAAAGTCAAACGTCATTTTTTCAATATGCACTCCAAAACTAGAAACGTAAGTCTGGTGATAGAAATATGGAAGCCGACTATAAAAGTTAAAATAATGTATGTTCAACTTTTTCGGGTCTCTGGCAACCACAGCGATGTAAGAGCCTGAGATTTTGGCGCCATCGAATTCATCCGTAACAAGTGCGGATGCGCCATGTAGGATTTGCATCTTAGAAAAAAGAAAGTCGCCTGTGTTAGCCGTTCGTAGATCTTTTACTTTAATCTGATGACCGAATAATGCTTCCCTTGAGAAAATTCCACCCGATCTTCTTCGCACACTAATCAACTTATATATCTCATGATCATTCCATGAAATAGGTCGTATAACTTCTTTCAGTAAACTGCCATAAGTCACCTCCCACCACTTCCCCGTAAACCCTTTCAATCTTTTTTTCCCGGAGAGCAATTGCTGCATCAGGGCTCGGTGTCGGGCGCGTAGGGCAGCAATCAACTGTTGCTCTTTGCCTATAACTGCATCCCAGGTAGAAAGGATGGCAGCTATGCAGCGTTGCTCTGGAAGGGAGGGAAGGGGTATTGGCAGTTGACGTAATTGCTCTAATGAGATTTCTTGAAAAGTACTGCCCTTGGCTTTTATTATGATAACTTTTTTTAGAGTAGGTCCCGAAAGTGCATATTTGATATATTTAATATCTTCTTGCAAAACAGAAATGCGAGCCGTACCTTGCGTAAGATTTCCATGCTTTAAACCTTCGGGGACAATACTTAATTCACCAATATTACCTCTTAATGAAAAAACAATATCTCCTGGTTCTATGCCGGACCTCTTATATTTATTCGCAATGGTAAACGAAGTCCTACATAGACTATTTATATCGATTTCCCCCCCAACATCTGAGCTTTTTATATAAGGGATGCCATCTGCGACGTGAGGACCGGCTTGTACAATTCCATAAACAATAGACCTGGATGTTATATCCTTCAGTTCCTTCACCGTCCAATCCGACGGTATCCATCCAAGGGGCGTCAGTTTATACCCAGCTTTTTTCATAAGGCAAATAGTGTTAAATGATATTCATTATTTTCCTTCCATTTCAATGCAAGCTTCTTTGTGTTCTTATTAGCAAGCACTTCACCTAAGCCATCGTATAAACATAATACCCCACTGCGGGCCCTGCCATCTCTTGAGCCGATCCTGTAAGTACAACTATACGCATTATTTCCATAGATAATATTTACATCGTAGATCTTGCGGAAACCCCGCTGTTCCGCAGGAAAGAGCTCTTTCTGATTCGCCAAAATGCGGATCTGCTTCCGCTCACAGTCCTTTGGGGTAATATTAGCAATAATTATCTCCTTCATATTTTCTTAAGTTAACAAATCATTTTCCCGAAACCGTTTAAGTGATCGCACATTATTCATTCTTTCAATTCCCACCCTGCAGGCGTTTTATGGCTTTGTCCAGTTCATCCTGCTGTCCCGCATCCAGCGCTGTCCGATATCGCTCAAATTGCGCCAAGGCGTGTGCCTCAGCATCTTTGGCACTTCGACTACCTGCATCAAGCAAGATTTCTTTATCGTTAAGCGTAAGGAAACCATGCAGTTTAGTAACCCAGTCCTGCATGTACATGGGCTTGCGATTCATGGCCTGTAGCTCCGCAAAATCCAGATACTGAGAAACAATAAGGTTCAATTGCTTGAGTTCATTTTCATTAAGATAATTCTTAGCCACCTTCACATCCGCCTTTTTGATCTGTTCTCCAGGGAAATTTGTCAGTCCCATTTGTGGCTTGGTACTGTCAGCCCGGCGCATAATCAGCTCAGCTGCCGTATGCCCATGAATCGCCCAATGAAACTTATTTTGCACTGTCGCAAAAAACTCCTTGCTCATATCGGACTTCGGGTCATAATCAATGCTGGTCGCGTAGATATCGCAGACTTTTCGGTAAAATACCTTTTCCGAACTGCGGATGTCGCGGATCCGGTCCAGCAATTCATCGAAATAAGGATCACGGGCTTGTTTCAATCGCTCGTCATCCAGTATAAAACCTTTGATAATATATTCCCGCAGGCGTTGGGTAGCCCAGATACGGAAATGCGTACCGACGTGAGAACGAACCCGGTAACCTATCGAAATAATTACATCGAGGTTGTAATAAAGTGTACGGTAATCTTTGCCGTCTGCGGCAGTCGTCAAGTATTCCTTGACAACTGAATCTTGAGTGAGCTCTCCTTCGTTAAAAATATTCTTTATATGTAAGCTTATGTTTTGCTTAGTAGTCTGAAATAATTCAGCCATTTGTGCTTGAGAGAGCCAAACTGTCTCCCCTTCCACACGCACCTCTACCCTGGTATTACCTTGTGGTGACTGGTAAATCAATATTTCTGATTCCTGACCCATAAGTATTCGTTTTAAACCCCCAGTTCTTTTAAGTATTTCGCCATTTCTTTTTCCACGGCAGCAAGTTCAGTCTTAAGCTGATCTATTTCCTTCTGCGTAGCGGCAATGTCTATTTCCGCTTCCTCCTCGAAAGTATCTACATAGCGGGGAATATTCAGGTTGTAGTCATTACCGACTATTTCTTCCTTCTTAGCTACGTAGCTATATTTTTCTTCGACTACACCGGCCGATAATTTGCCTTCGGTAAAATGGCGATAGGCTTGAACAATCTCGTCCACGTCCCGGTCCCGGAGACGATTCTGGTTCTTTCCACTTTCAAAACGTTGGCTGGCATCGATAAACAGGACATCGGTTCTTTTGCCCCTGCCCTTATTGAAAATCAGAATGGCAGCGGGAATGCCTGTACCGAAGAACAGGTTCGTGGGCAAGCCGATCACAGCATCCAGAAGGTTTTCCTCAATGGTTTTCTGTCGGATCTTGCCTTCGCTGCTGCCCCGGAAAAGCACACCATGCGGCACTACCACTCCTATTTTACCGTGCCCTTCATAAGCCACTTCGATCATATGACTGATAAATGCCCAGTCGCCCTTGCTCTTAGGCGGCACACCGCGCCAGAAGCGCTGATAAGGGTCGGCGGTTGCCTTGTAACCACTCTGGGGTTGACCGGCATTAGTTTTATCGTTTTTCTTTTTGTCCTCTTTCTCGGTATCGTCAGCACCCCACTTGTCTAATGAAAATGGAGGATTCGCTACCACTACATCAAACTTCATCAAATGATCACCCTCTTTGAGTTTAGGGTTACGGATGGTATCCCCCCAGCGGATGACCGCGCTGTCAAAACCATGCAGAAACATATTCTGTACTGCCAGCGCCCAGGTGCTGCCGTTGGCTTCCTGTCCATACAACGATACATTGGTAGATCCTACTTCACGCCCGGCTTTGACGAGCAAGGATGCGGAACCGCAAGTAGGATCACAGATGCGTGCACCCGGTTGTGCCTTCGTGAGCT
>Ga0193717_1000314_pt1 | contig 35149 bp, 35 predicted proteins | sample U2c2metaG_FD_145900 | JGI IMG/M metagenome (GOLD analysis project Ga0193717, IMG submission 145900) | Soil microbial communities from a riparian zone of the East river system, Colorado, United States - U2c2 | ecosystem: Environmental > Terrestrial > Soil > Riparian zone | place: USA: East River... | reverse complement strand
GTGGCTTCGTCGTGTGTCTGCCTGGTGTTCGCGGCGCCAGACAGACCAGCGAAGGCCCTGGTCAATGGCTTGATCGTCTTTGCCGATGAGGTTGAATAGGCGCCGGATCTCGGCGATGGAGAGCCTGATCAAGCGACGGATCCGGCGTGGGCTGTCCGGTTGTCGTTCCGTCTGCTGTGGCGGGTTCGTGCCGTCAGAGCGTGTGGTTTGTCCACAGGTGAAGGTCCCCTTTTTTCGATTTGTGTCTCATCACCGCGAGGAATGCCATGGCGAGCATCGCTAGCGTGATGTGTCGGTACCAGGCGTGGTAGAGACGGACCTGGTAGTTATCCAGTCCTGCTTCGCCTTTGGCTGCCTCGAAACATTCCTCGATCGGCCAGCGGGCACCGATGACACGGACAAGTTCTACCATCGATTCACGGCGCGGGTTGTAGCAGTGGAAGTAGGCGAGTTCACCATCCGCGATGTTCCGCCGGAACACATACTGGTGACCGTCGGCATTGTCGTCGACGTTGACCAGTGCCCAGTCATAAACCCGGAACCCCTTCGTGCCGATCCCGCAGGAACGGCGGGACCAGTCGTGGGGTTTCAACCGGGCCGCGACATGCTCGACCAACGTCGTCACACCGGTTGCCGTGGTGATACTGCCAGTGACGGTATCGGTGTTCTTCGGCACGGCCATCGCATACGCGACTCCCTCGCCTTCCAGATACGAACGCAACCCTGGGTTCTGGCCGAACTCCTCATCCGCGGCGAACCACGCGAACGGCACCCCGGCCGCCACCGCCCGACCGATCATGTCCTGGACCTGCCGCGGGCGGGTAGCGAACGTCACCTCCTCAGGCACATGCGCCTCGGCTCGGCGACCGGGATCAGCACACCACGACTCCTCGGGCATATACAGTTCCCGATCGATCAGCACCCGATCACCACGGGAATTGGCATAGGCCAGGAACACGCCGATCTGACAGTTATCGATCCGGCCCAACGTCCCCGAATACTGACGTTGCGCACCCGCCGACTTGGTTCCCTTCTTAGCAAAACCGGTCGGGTCCGCGATCAGCACACCACGCGGATCAGCGAAATGTTCCATCGCGTACGTCCGCACCACATCCCGCGCCTCATCGGCATCCCACGGCGACAGATTCAACAACCGCTGCAGCGCCTTCGGCTCCGGATCCCCGGAATACTCCGCGATCGTCCAACCGTTCTTCCGCTCCAACGAAGCCATCAACCCACGCACATAATGCCGAGCATGCACACGCGAATCCGTCCGATAAAACAACCCATCAAGACGCGTACACACATCCCGGAACTCTCGATCCCACACAGCCAGATCTTCCCTGGTCACACCACCCGCGACGTCAGCCCGCGCAGCAGAAGGAACGGTCATACACAAACACTCGCACAACCAGCACCCGACATCACGAACCAACACACGAAAGATCTAGCCCTGTAGTACTAGGCGCCCAGAGGTCCCGAACGTGGCCCGTCACTGCTTGGTGATGGGCCCACGCCCCTGTGGACAACTGCCCTCAGCACGCCCGCGACTGTCGGTGGTGCGAGATAAAGTGGATATCGGGGGCCGGAGGCCAGGCCGGCTCACCGGCCCCCGCGGACGTGTCCAGCCGAGGTGGCAATTCCGCCCACGCCAGTTTTGGACGCCTCTGGCAGGGACTTGACCACTCGAGCCAGACCTTCAGCCCGACTGAACGATTCAGTCCAGACCTGTGGACAACCGGGAGCGAGGCACGAATTCCTGTCGGTGGTCGCCGGTAGAGTTGATACCGGGGGCCGGCGGCCGCGCCAGGCCTCACAGCAGTCTCAGCACCTTGCACTGCCACTCGTCGCCGTCGCGTTCGAAGCGGCCCGCCGCCGCGATCACACGGTCGGGCGCCGTCGTCGACGTCACGCGGATCACCGCACTCATCTCCACCACCTCCCGCGTCGGGTAGCACGTGCGGATTCTGTGCAGCACGTGCCGATGTCCGGGTCCGGTCGTCCGCAGCCGCGTCAGCAGCGCCTCGAACGCAACGTCGGGCAGCAGCGTCCGTAGCTGGCCGATGGGGCGGCGGCCGTCGAGCACCTCGAGCACTCGAGTCAGCAGCCGCCACAGCGAGACCGGCGACTCCGGCGGCGGGCCACCCGGCGTCGAGGGAGCGGGCAGCACGAGCTGCGGCCCACTCACCGGACGCAGGCTCGACCAGCGCTGTGGCGGCGAGAAACCCGCCTCGGGCTCGTAGTCGGGCAGCGGGCGGACACGGATGTGGTGGTGCAAATCCGGAACGGTCATGCCCTTACAGAGGAGCGAGATCGTCAGATGTGGACAAATACCACCCGACGGGCTGACGGAGTCACTTTAAGTGACGGCGAACCAGCTCGAAACACAGCACGGCCGCCGCGCTCGCGACGTTCAGCGAATCGACCCCGCCACTCATGGGAATCGACACCAACCCGGTGACCTGCCGCCGAACCGCCTCACTGACCCCGGCGGTCTCGCCGCCCAGCACGTACGCCGCCCGTCGCGGCAGGTCCGCCTCGAACAGCGACTGGCGCGCCGACCCGTCCAATGCGTACAGCGGGTAACCGGCGCCGCGGAGCGCCTCGGCCGCCTCCTCCGCCGTGTAGCAGCGCAGCACCGGCGCGTGGAACGCCACGCCGGCGGACGCCTTCACGACCAGCGGGTCGATGCTCGCCACGCCGCGCCGCGGCACGACGATCCCCTCGATGCCGGCGGCGGTCGCGGTGCGCAGGATCATGCCGACGTTGGCGGGCGTAGTGATCCCGTCGAGCACCAGCACACGCGCCGGTCGCTGCCCGGCGAGCGCGTCGACGAGCCGGCGCATCCGCGGCGCGACCACGTCGGCCAACACGCCCTGATCCTGCTTTCCGTTACCCGCCAACACTTTCACCCGATGCGCGCTGGCCCGCTCGATCCGCACGGACCGCGCACCGGCCGCGTCGATGATCTCCTGGGCGGCACCACCGCGGGCGTTGTCGGCGAGCACGACCTTGTCCACGTCGAGGCGCCGGTCGGCGAGCGCCTCGAGCACCGGCTTGCGACCGAACACGGTCACGAACCGATCCTTTGGTGATTGGCCCTCCACGCGCGAGAGCATTCCACGTCCGCGGGACGCGGGTGTGTCAGGATCTAGACCTTGCCCAGCGCAGAGGGAACGGGAGCACGGTGAGGGTCTACATTCCGGCCACGGTGTTGATGTTGCGGACGTTGAACGTCGCCGGCGAGTTGGCCGCGGTGAACGACACGGCTTTCGCGCTGACCCCGATGTTGCGTGAGTCGTACGCCTCGGGCACGGCGGAGGAGTTGGAGTACGCGGCGATGCTGGAGGCGTCGCGCGCGTCGCTGCGGCTGCTGGCCGCTGAGCTCGAGGAGGACCCGGAGCTGGTGCTGCCCCGGCGGGCGGTGGTGTCGGCCGATGTCGACGGCGCCACGTTGCGCCCCGACCTGGACTTCGCGGTGGTGCGGCTCGCGGGCCCGGTGCAGCTGAAGTCGGTGGCCGCCGTGCACCTGGACACCTCGGACTCGGAAACCGCTGTGCGAGCCGCCGCGGCCGTGGTGGACGCGGCAGACCTCGGCGACGGCGACGCGGAGTTCGCGCTCGGGGAGGCGGAGGACCACGAGTTGGCGTGGTACTCGCCGGAGGAGCTGCCGTTCCTGCTGGAGCTGCTGTAGGGCGGTTGGCCGCTGGCCCCCTCGAACCACACTACCGGCGACCACCGACAGAAACGGCCGTCGCCGGGGCGGCTGTGGATAACCGCTGAGGCTGTGGACAGTCGCGGTTCGGGCCGCCGGGATTGTCGGTGCCCGCCGGTAGAATTGAAACCGGGGGCCGGAGGCCAAACCCGCCGAACCGCGCATCGCGCGGCTGAGGTTGATCGTGCTGTCGCATGGCCTTCTCGCCCATGCCGCCGGTGCGCCGGGCAGTGACGTAGGTGTCGAACTCACCGGTCGTGAACGTTGAACTCGCGCGTCCTGAGCGTTGGACTCACCGGTCGTGAATGTTGAACTCGCGGGTCGTGAGTGTTGAACTCACCGGTCGTGAGCGTTGAACTCGCGGGTTCTGAACCGGCGACTCGCCGGGTCTGAACGGGGGACTCGCGGGTTCTGAACCGGGGACTCGCGGGTGGCGGTAGCGGCGGGGGTCAGGCTTCCAGCACTATTTTGCCTGTTGCCTTGCCGTCCATCAGTAGTTGCAGCGCCGTCGCGGCTTCCTTCAGCGGCAGCCGCTTCTCGATCGGCGGGTTCAGCGTCCCCGCGCCCACCAGCCGGTACACCTCCGCGAGTCCGCGGTTGAACCGCGCGCCCGGCTTCACGTAGTAGAACGACACCCGCCGCCCCCGCGCGCGACCGACGAGCTTTCCCAGCTGCCAACCGGCGAACCGGCGCATCGTGCGCAGGTACGGCACCGCCCAGTGGTTGGGCTCGCGCAGCGTCGTCGCAGAGCCGTAGTTGATCAGGATGCCGCCGTCGGCCAGCAGGTCGTACGACTGCTGCAGGCTCGTCCCGCCGAGGTGGTCGAACACCGCGTCCACGCCGTCCGGCGCGAGCGCGCGCACCCGCGCCGGCACGTCCTCCGCCCGGTAGTCGATCGGCTCCGCGCCCAGCTCACGCACGGTCCCGTGCTTGGCGGCGGACGCCGTCCCCAGCACCCGCGCGCCCGCCGCGACCGCGAGCTGCACCAGCAACGTGCCGACCCCGCCGGACGCGCCGTGCACCAGCACCGTCTGCCCGGCCCGCACCTTCGCCACCTCGTGCACCATCTGCCACGCGGTCACACCGTTCATCGTCGCCGCCGCGGCCACGCCAGGGTCCATCCCATCGGGCACCGGCACCACGCGGTCGGCGCGGACGACCACATGTGTGCGCCACGCGCCCGTCACCATCAACGCGGCCACCCGCGCGCCGACGGGCACCGTCGTCACCCCTTCCCCGACCGACTCGACCGTCCCGACCAGGTCATATCCCGGCACGAACGGGTACTTCGGCTGCATCGGGTAGCGGTGCGCGAGCATCTGCACCTCCGCGAAGCTCACCCCGCTGGCCTCGACCCGCACGCGCACCTCGCCGCGACCCGGCGCCGGCGAGTCGGCGTCGTCGATCCGCAGCTTCTCCGGACCACCCTGCTCGGTCAGCACGATCTCCATGTCATCTCCAAAGTTAGAAGGTCTAATGATAATTAGATGCTGTTACAGTGAGCATGTCAAGTGGGATGGAGAGACATGGACCGCAGGCAGCGTTACCGCGAGGAGACTCGGCAGGAGGCCAAGCGCATCGCGCTGGAACAGCTCGCCGAGGATGGCGTCACCGGCATCTCGGTCAACGCCATCGGCAAGCGGATGGGCGTCACCGGCCCTGCCCTCTACCGCTACTTCGCCAACCGCGACGCGTTGCTCACCGAGCTGATCTCCGACGCCTACCACGACCTTGCCGACACGGTCGAGCAGGCGATCGGCTCCGCCACAACGGATCGACTGCGTGCGGCGGCCGACGCGATGCGCGACTGGGCGGTCGCCGAGCCGCATCGCTACCTTCTCCTGTTCGGCACCCCGGTCCCCGGCTACGTGGCGCCGTCGCACACCCTCGACGCCGCCAACCGCACGATGGTCGCCGTGCTGAAGGCCGTCGGCGCCGACCACGAGAAGCCGGGGGGAACCGAGCTCGACGGCCAGATCGCCGAGTGGGGCGAGCGAATGGGATATGAGAACTTGACCCCGCGACAGCTGCACTGGGGCCTCACCGCGTGGACCCGTATGCACGGTCTCATCAGCCTCGAGGTCGCCGGACAGTTCACGCTCACCAAGGTGGATCCGGCGCTGCTGTTCGCCGCCGAGGTCGAGGCACTCCGGGCCTGGTGGGACACCGACTCGTGACAGGATGACGGTGCACCCGCCGCGCCCGGTCACAAGCCGGCCGGCACGTCGAAAAGCCATGGGAGGCGAGCCACATCATGGACGCCGTTTCGTCCGTGCCCGAGCCGGTCAACGAGCCGATTCGTGCCTACGCGCCGGGCAGTGCCGAGCGTGAGTCGCTGCAGCGCAGGATCGCCGAGCTGGAAGGTGAGCAGCACGAGCTCACCATGACCATCGGCGGCGAGCAGCGCATGGCGGGCGGCGACGCGATCGACGTGGTCCAGCCGCACGACCACCAGCACGTGCTCGGCCGCTCCGCGCAGGCCGTCACGAAGGACGTCGCCGACGCTGTCACCGCCGCCAAACAGGCCGCGCCGGCGTGGCGCGACCTGCCGTTCGACGAGCGCGCCGCCGTGCTCCTGCGTGCCGCCGACCTGCTGGCCGGCCCGTGGCGGGACACGCTGAACGCCGCGACGATCCTCGGTCAGTCGAAGTCCGTGCAGCAGGCCGAGATCGACGCCGCGTGCGAGTTCATCGACTTCCTGCGGTTCAACGTGAGCTTCGGGCGCCGCATCCTGGAGGAGCAGCCGAAGTCGAGCCCGGGTATCTGGAACCGGTTCGACCACCGGCCGCTCGACGGGTTCGTCACCGCGATCACTCCGTTCAACTTCACCGCGATCGCCGGCAACCTGCCGACCGCCCCCGCGCTGATGGGCAACACGGTGGTGTGGAAGCCGTCGCCGACCCAGCAGCTCGCCGCTCACTACACGATGCGCCTGCTCGAGGCGGCCGGCCTGCCGCCCGGCGTGATCAACCTGGTGACCGGCGACGGTGCCGCGGTCAGCGAGGTCGCGATGACCGACCCGGACTTCGCGGGTCTGCACTTCACCGGCTCCACCAAGACGTTCCGGAGCCTGTGGCGCCTGATGGGCGAGCGGCTCGACACCTACCGCAGCTACCCGCGCATCGTCGGCGAGACCGGCGGCAAGGACTTCGTGGTGGCGCACCGGTCGGCCGACCCGGCCGTGGTGGCGAACGGCCTGGTCCGCGGCGCGTTCGAGTACCAGGGGCAGAAGTGCTCCGCCGCGTCGCGCGCGTACATCTCTCGGTCCCTGTGGGAGAACGGCGTGCGGGAGCGGCTGGTCGACGTGACCAAGTCGCTGTCCTTCGGCGATGTCACCGACTTCAGCCACTTCGGCGGCGCGGTGATCGACAGTCGCGCGTTCGCCAAGCACAAGGCGGTGCTGGCGCGGGCCGCGTCGACCTCGACGCTCGAGGTGCTGGCCGGCGGGAGCTGCGACGACTCGGTCGGCTACTTCGTCGAGCCGACGGTCCTGCTCGGCTCCGACCCAACCGACGAGGTGTTCACCACCGAGTGGTTCGGGCCGATCCTCGCGGTCACGGTGTTCGACGACAGTGACTACGGCAAGGTTCTCGAGCTGGTCGACTCGTCCTCGCCGTACGCGCTGACCGGCGCGGTCTTCGCGACCGACCGCGCTGCCGTCGAGGAGGCGCACCGCACGCTGCGGTTCGCGGCCGGCAACTTCTACGTCAACGACAAGCCGACCGGCGCGGTCGTCGGTCAACAGCCGTTCGGCGGCAGCCGCGGCTCTGGCACCAACGACAAGGCCGGGTCGATCTACAACCTGCAGCGCTGGGTCAGCCCTCGGTCGATCAAGGAGACGTTCGTCCCGCCGTCCGAGCACGGCTACCCGCACATGGGCTGACGACGAGCCGGGGACCGGGTTTCCGGTCCCCGGCTTCCGCTCAGTTGACGCAGGGCACGTCGTCGCCAGCAGGCGGTGTGCCCGGCATGGCCGCGACGAACTCCTTGACCTGCGCCGGATCCACGCCGATCACCACGCCGCCCTCCGGGGTTACGAAGGTCGGATCCGTGTACGGGATGACCCCCGAGTGCACCGACGTGGCACGGGTGAGGTCCTGCGCGAGCCCGAGCAGGTCCAGCGCGTCGTCGGTGTGCACGTTGCCGCGCACCGCGTCGACGACCGCGCCCATGTCGGCGCCGCGCAGCTTCACCGCGAGCGAACCGAGGAACGCCCGCAGCCGTGCCGTCCGGTCGAAGTCGGAGCCCGGCATGCCGTGTCGTTGCCGGAGGAACGCGAGCGCGGTCTCGCCGGTGACGACCTGCTCCCCGGCGGGGAAGTCCGCGCCGGTGACCGGGTCCGAGGTGGCCGCCTTCAGGCACACGGGCACGCCGCCGACCGCGTTGGACAGCGCGGCGACGGCCGCCATGTCGACCACCGCGTAGTGCTCGGCGGTGATGCCGGTCAGGTCGCGCACCGTGGCGACGAGCTGGTCGATGCCTGACTTGACGTAGACCTGGTTGAGCTTGGTCATCGCGCCGCCGGGCTCCTGCGCCCACGTGTCCCTCGGCAACGACACCAGGCTGACCGACCCGTCCGCGCCGACGCTGGTCAGCACGATCGAGTCCGTGTACCCCTTGGCGTCCACGCCGACGACCAGCACGTTCGTGGCGATCACGGCCGCGTTCGGCTGGTCGGCCGCGGGCGGTGCGCTGCGCTTGAACACCTCGGGGACCACGAACGTCGCCACCGCGACGATCACGACCGCCAGCGCGGCGACGACCAGTGCGGGGCCGTAGCGGCGCTGCGGGCGCGCGCGGCGCAGGTTGGCCATCACCTCGCGGGCGTCAGGAGCCCGGTCGGCCTCCTCGGCGAACGCCTCCCGGATGAGCTGTTCGGTTGGGTCGAAGGTCATGACAGGGCCTCCTTCACTGGCAGATCGGCGGTGGTGCGCAGGGTTTTGAGCGCGCGGGAGATGTGGCTGCGGACGGTGCCGGCGGAGCAGCCGAAGATGTCCGCGATCTCGACGTCGGTGCGGTCCTCGTAGTAGCGGAGCAGGATGGCCGCGCGTTGTTTGCGGGGGAGCGTCGCGATCCTGGCGCGCATGGCGTCGCGTTCCGCGTGTGCCGTGGCCGGGTCCGCGGTGGGCGCGGCGATGGCGTCGAGCGTGCTGTGCGTGGACGCGATCGTGCGTGATGCCTTTCTGCGCCGCCAGGAGAAGTACTCGTTGATGATCATCCGGCGCACGTACGGGTCCGGCGACGGCATCGCGCCGATCTTGGCCCAGTGGCGTTGCACCCGGAGCAGCACTTCCTGCACCACGTCCTGCGCGAGGTGCGGGTCGCAGGTCAACGCGGTGGCGAACCGCAACAACCGATCCAGACGATCGGCGACGAACCGGTCGAAGGTGTCCTGCACCGCGACTCCGTTCTGTTCGATGACTGTCGCCGATAGAACGCGGTGAACCCTGCCAGTTGTTGAGTGGGTTCTCCACAACCCACCGAGTTATCCACAGGCAAGATCGACATCGCCTGTTCTGTCGGGGGTGCCGGTAGACTGGGCACTGGGCCGCCCCCGGGATCGGGTGGGGGATGCATCGCGCGCGAGCGAGCTTGTTGCGCTTCCGCTGAGTTGCGTAGGTCCTGGTCGGGCGTGTGTGGCGGCCCCTCTCAGATTCATGAACGTGACACAGGCAACCGGGCAACAGGTAGTGGCGTATTGATCACTAGCTGAAGCGGCAACCGGTTAGGTGTTGTCGTGTTCACTCTGGAGGGCTGATGATCCACAAACGGGCGCGCGCGAGAGTCGCGGGCTTGCTGGCCATCGTGACGGCGGCAGCAGCGGTCTCGCCGCCTGTCGCCGGTGCGGCGCCGGCGGCACCGAACACGGCAGCACCGGTCGGGCCGACCGTCACATTGCTGACCGGCGACCAGGTGACCCTCGGTGGGCAGTACGGCGTGCGGGTGCGCGCGGCGGCCGGCCGTGAGGGGCTCACCTTCTACAGCCGCAAGGACGAGCGCGGCGACCTGCACGTCATCCCCGCCGACGCGGTTTCCCTACTGTCCTCAGGAAAGCTCGACCCTCGGCTGTTCGACGTCACCGAGCTCGCGCGCGCCGGGTACGACGACCGCACCCGCGGCCGGCTGCCCCTGATCGTCGACTACCCGGGCGCCACCCCACGCGCGGCGGGCGCACAGGTCAGCCGCGAACTGCCCGCGGTGAGCGCCGTCGCGGTCGCCGTCGAGCGGACCCCCGCCTACTGGCCGACCGTGCGTGACTCCGCGCAGCACATCTGGCTCGACGGGCCGGTGCGCGCGAGCCTCGACCACTCGGTGCCGCAGATCGGCGCGCCGGAGGCTTGGGCGGCGGGCCACACGGGCGCCGGCAGCACGGTCGCCGTGCTCGACACCGGCGTCGACGTCACGCATCCGGACCTGTCCGACGCGGTCGTCGGCGCCAAGAACTTCACCGACAGCTACTCCGACGACGACCGGTTCGGCCACGGCACACACGTCGCGTCGATCATCACCGGCAGCGGCGCGGCCGAGGGTGGCAAGTATCAGGGTGTCGCGCCGGATGCCAAGCTGCTCAACGGAAAGGTGCTCGACGACCAGGGTGGCGGCTTGGAGTCCTGGATCATCGCCGGCATGGAGTGGGCCGCGACCAGCGGCGCCGACGTGATCAACATGAGCCTCGGCAGCCCGTTCCCGTCCGACGGCAGCGACCCGATGTCCGAGGCGGTCAACCGGATCACCGCGGACACCGGCGCGTTGTTCGTGATCTCCGCCGGCAACTCGGGCCCAGACCCGGAGTCGATCGGCAGCCCCGGCGCGGCGGACGCGGCGCTGACCGTCGGCGCGGTGGACCGCGACGACCAGCTCGCCGAGTTCTCCAGCCGCGGCCCGCGCTGGGAGGACGGCGCGCTCAAGCCGGACATCACCGCGCCGGGCGTCGACATCGTCGCCGCCAAAGCGAAGAACGGCGTCATCGGCGATCCGGTGGGCGACAAGTATGTGTCGTTGTCCGGCACCTCGATGGCCGCCCCGCACGTCGCGGGCGCCGCGGCGATCGTCGCCGGGCAGCACCCGGACTGGGCCGCCGACGAGCTGAAGTCCTCGCTCATGGGCAGCGCCAAGCCGAACGACGCGCTGACGGTGTTCGAGCAGGGCGCCGGCCGGGTGGACGTCGCCGCCGCGACCACGTCGTCGGTGTCCGCGTCGCCGGCGAGCCTGTCCAACGGCACGGTGCAGTGGCCGCACGATGACGACCAGCCGATCGCGAAGACCGTCACCTACACCAACTCCGGCACCGCGCCGATCACACTTGACCTCGCGGTGGACGTGAGCGGTCCGGGTGGATCGGCTGCGCCGCAAGGGATGTTCACGCTCGAGCCCGCGCAGGTGACCGTGCCGGCCGGCGGCCAGGCGACCACGACCGTCACCACCGACACGAAGCTCGGGACCGCGGACGGCGTCTACAGCGGTGTGCTGACCGCGACCGGCGCCGGCACGTCCGTGCGTACCCCGATCGCCGTGAACCGTGAGGTCGAGAGCTACGACGTGACGCTGAAGTTCGTCGACCACAACGGTGCGCCGACGGACCTGTACGGCTACCGGTTCGTGGATGTCAACAACCCCAAGGCATACCTGCCGTACGACGCGTCCGGGACGGTGGTCGCGCGGCTGCCCAAGGGCGAGTTCTACTTCGAGGGCTTCGTTCAGACACTGCAGGGCGAGTACGACTACCGCACCACCCAGTTCGCCGAGCCCGCGTACGTCGTCACCAGGGATGCCGCGATCACGGTGGACGCGCGGGACGGCAAGTCGCTCGGGTTCCAGGTCGACAAGCCGAACGCCCGGCCCGGCAGCGCGATCATGCAGTTCGCGCTCGACACCGCGTGGGGCGACACCGGTTTGACGGCGTTCATGGCGAACTTCGACGACATGCTGGTGAAGCCGGCCACCACGACGAAGAAGGACAAGTTCCGGTTCACCGCCGAGGTCAGGATGGCGGAGCCGACCGGGGCGATGTTCGACAACAGCCCGTACCTGTACAACCTGCGCAAGCAGGTGAACGGGACTGTGCCGCCAATCCTGACGTGGCGGGTGCGCGACAACCAGCTCGCGAAGGTGCGGTCGAAGTACGCGGCCGCGACGCCCGGCATGATCGGCGTGCGGGAGGGCTTCCTGACGATGCCGCTGCCGACGACGCTCACCGAGTTGTACACGCCGAACACGCCGTGGGACGCGCAGTTCTTCGAGGTGGCCGACCTCGAGTCGGCGCCGGTGTCCAGCTCGTACGCGGTGGCGCAACGCACGTTCAAGCTGGGCAAGACCGTTGCGGAGCGCTGGAACGTCGGGGTGTACGGGCCCGCGTTCCCGGTGAACCCGTACGACCCGGCGTACTACGCGGGCCGGCTGGGTGACGACGTCGGGGTCGACCTGCCGTTGGTCACCGACCAGGACCCGGGCCGCGAGGGTTGGCCGAGCAGTGCCGGCAGCACGACCCTGCTGCGCGACGGCGAGGTGATCGGCGAGAACCCGTGGCCGGGCGCGGGTGTGTTCGCGGTCGGGCCGGAGTCCGCGCGGTACACCCTGCGCGCGGTGGTGGACCGTTCGGCCGCCGCTCGACTGTCCACACAGGTCAGTGCGGAGTGGACGTTCACGTCGGCGCACAGCGCCGGCTCGGCGATCACGCCGTTGCCGTTGCTGGCGGTGCGGTTCGCGCCGGACCTGGACGACCACAACGCGGCGCGCGCCGGCCGGAAGTTCTCGTTCCCGGTTTACGTGCAGCGCAACGGTTCCGCGTCGCCGGGACGCGTGGAAACGCCTCGGGTCGAGGCGTCCTACGACGACGGCAAGACGTGGGTCGCGGCGCGGGTGAAGCGCGACCACGGGCGGTGGACGGCCTCGGTCGAACACCCGCGTGGGGCGGAGTTCGTGTCGCTGCGGTCGTCGATCGCGGACGGCGACGGCAACACTGCGACGCAGACCATCATGCGTGCGTACGCGCTGAAGTAGTTCGACGTGGCAAGCGGGGTTCGGCTGCCGCCGAACCCCGCCCCGCCGCAAGCGGCGTGGCCTCCGGCCCCCGTTATCCAGCCTACGGCAAGGGTCCGACACTCCAGGGCGCTCACGGCGGCACTGGGGACAAGTCCGCCTCCTGTGGACAACTGCGCTCGCGACACCCAAAGCTGTCGGTGCTCGCCGGTAGGCTGGATAACGGGGGCCGGAGGCCAAAGCCCCGACCACGCGAAGTGGCGTGCTGCCTCGGCCGTTGCCGGCCATAATGATCAGGTTCGGACCGGACCGACCACGAGGGGGCGGCGTTGCCCACCATCGACGTGAATGGCACGACCCTTGCCTACGACGACACGGGCGGTGCCGGTCCCGCGGTCGTCTTCAGCCACTCGCTCTTCTTCAACCGGCGGATGTTCGACCAGCAGGTCGAGAAGTTCGCCCGCGCGCACCGCGTCGTCACGTACGACCACCGCGGCCAGGGCGAGAGCGCCCGCGACAAGGACCTCGACATGGACACGCTCGCCGAGGACGCCGCCGCCCTGATCGAGGCGCTCGAGCTCGCACCCTGCCATTTCGTCGGCAACTCGATGGGTGGGTTCGTCGCCCTGCGGCTTGCCGCGCGGCGGCCCGAGCTGCTGCGGTCGGCGGTCGCGATGTCGTCGTCGGCCGATGCGGAAGGGCAGGTCGAGAACTTCTCCGCCCTGCTGCACCACGCCAGGTCCTTCGGGGTACCGCAGACCGCGGATGCCCTCGTGCACATCATGTTCGGTGATACCACCATCGCGTCCCGGACCGCGTTACGGGAACGCTGGCGCACTCACATGAGGGGCCTCGACGCCGCGGTCATCGATGCGGCGGAAGGGGTCGTGCACCGCAAGGGCGTCCTGGGGGAGCTGGTCGGCACGACCGTGCCGCTGCTGATCCTGTCCGGGGCCGAGGACCACGCCTACTCCACGGAACTGTCCCAGCGGATCGCCGACACCGCGGCCAACGCGACCCATGTGACGGTCACCGGCGCGGGTCATTCGCTGGCGGTCGAACAACCGATGGTCGTCAACGACCATCTCGCCGAACACTTCGCCGCCACATAGAAGAACGCCCCCGGCCGAAGCACGGCGGGGGCGTGCCTTTTTACAGCAGCGATCAGGCCGGAAGCTTTGCGATCTCCTCGGCCGGCGGCGCGGTGACGTCCACCGGCTCGCCCCAGTTCGAGTAGTCGATCTGCGTCTTGACCGTCGTGGAAGCACCCGTCGCCGGGTTTGGGGTCGGCATGTCGAGCGCGATGCGCACCGGCAGCTGCTCCTCGTCCAACCACACGTCGACCATGAAGTCCTTCAGGCCCGCCTTGATGGCCTCGTTCATCGCGGTCTTCATCGTCTCGTCGGTCTGGCCGTCGGCCATCTTCTGGACGTCGACGGTGATCGTGTAGTGCGTCGTCTTCTTGCCGTCGATCTCTTCTTCCTTGGTGTCCGTGATATCACCGGACTTCTCGAACTCCTTGAGCGTCGCGCGCGGGTCCGCGTTCTTGCTCATCTGCTCGGTCATGCTGCCGAGCGCCTTCGCGAGCTCGCTGTTGCTGCTGGAGTCGATCTTGATCCACGGCTTGCCCGGCTCGAGCTCGGTCGGCAGCTTGATGTACAGCGCGGCGTCGAGCAGCACCATCGACATGTTGCCCTCGGACGTGGTCATGTCCATGGACATCGCGGCGTCCTGCGCGCCGAACTTGATGTCGCCCTCGCCGGTGATCTTCTGCCCGGCGGCGTCGGCCGTGAGCTTCATGTGCGCGGAGCTCTTGTCGGCGGTCTTGTCGCCGATCGACTTCGCCAGGTCGACCACGTTGGCCGCGACCACCGTGCCGCCGCCGTTGCTGTCGGCGCCCTTGGCCTCGCCGCCGTTGCCCTTGTCGCCGCACGCGCCCAGCGTTACCGCCAACGCGAACGCGGACAGCGCGATCGCAGTCTTCCGCATAAGTCCTGTCTCCCTCAGATTTGGTCCGCACAGGGTAACCCGATTGGGCCAACCACACTCAACTGGTGTGGAGCGGATGGGCTAGTCGGCGTACTCCTCCAGCCTCGCCCGCGAGCTGAGCAGCCGACGCAGCGACACGAGCCGTCCCGGCGTCGCCTGTCCCTCCGCCGTGACCACGTCGAGCATGCAGTCCGGGTCCTCCGGCGGGCCGAGGTGGCCACAACCGGACGGGCACTCCTCGGCCGGCTCGACGAACTCGTCGAACGCCGCGACGATGTCCCTCGGCTCGATGTGCGCCAGCCCGAACGACCGGATGCCCGGCGTGTCCACGACCCAGCCGCCGTCGGGCAGCGGCAGCGCGACCGCCGTCGTCGACGTGTGCCGCCCCTTGCCGACCGCGCTCACGGCACTCACCGCGCGGAACGCGTCCGGCACCAGCTTGTTGACCAGCGTGGACTTGCCGACGCCGGAATGGCCCACCAGCGCGGAAACCTGCCCCGTCAACCGTTCGCGTACCTCGTCGGGCTCCTGGTCGCTGCGTGTCACCAGCACCGGCAGGGCCAGCTCGGCGTACGCGGCGACGACGTCGGCCGCGCTCGCGAGGTCGGACTTCGTGAGGCACAGCACGGGTTTCAGCCCGCCCGCGAACGCCGCGACGAGGCAGCGGTCGATGAACCCCGTGCGGGGCGGGGGATCCGCGAGCGAGCACACGATCAGCAACTGGCCGGCGTTGGCCACCACCACCCGCTCGAACGGGTCGTTGTCGTCGGCTGTGCGACGCAGGACGCTGGTGCGGCCGGCCACTCGCACGACCCGCGCGAGCGTGTCCGGCCGGCCGGTGGTGTCACCCACAAGGTCGACAAGATCACCGACAACGATCGAGGTACGGCCGAGCTCACGCGCACGCATAGCGATGACCCGCTGGTCCGGGTCGCCATCCAGCGCGCACGTCCACCGCCCCCGGTCGACGCCGACGACCATCGCCGCGCGCGCGTCCAGGTGCTCAGGCCGCTGTTTACTGCGTGGCCGGGTGCCCTTGCCGGGTCGCACCCGGACGTCGGTCTCGTCGAGGCGGTCCCAGTCCGACTTGTCGCCGCGCCGGCTCATCGCGACCTCACCTGGCCCGGCCGCCGAGCATGGTCGTCCACATGGCCGGGAAGTCGGGCAGCGTCTTGGCGGTGGTGCCGATGTCGTCGACCACCAGATCCGGCACGACGAGCCCCACGATCGCGCCCGCGGTGGCCATCCGGTGGTCGTCGTAGGCGCGCCAGCCGCCGCCGTGCAGCGCGGTCGGGCGGATCTCGAGGCCGTCGTCGGTCTCCCGCACGTCGCCGCCGAGGCCGTTGAGCTCCGTGACGAGCGCGGCGAGCCGGTCGGTCTCGTGACCCCGCAGGTGGGCGATGCCGCGCAGCACGCTCGGCCCGTCGGCCAGCGCCGCGAGCGCGGCGACGGTCGGGGTCAGCTCGCCGACATCGTGCAGGTCGATGTCGATGCCGGACAGCCGGTCCGGGCCGGTCACGGTCAGCCCGCCGGGCTCGTGGTGCACGACGCAGCCCATCCGCAACGCGATGTCACCGAAGACGTCACCCGGCTGGGTGGTCGTGGGTGGCCAACCGGGCACAGTGACCTCACCGCCGGTCACCGCGGCGGCCGCGAGGAACGGCGTCGCGTTCGACAGGTCCGGCTCGACCTGCCAGTCCCGTGCTGCGATCGGCCCCGGCTCGACCCGCCAGGTGTTCGGCTCGGAGTTGTCGACGGAGACGCCGGCCAGCCGCAGCATCTGCACGGTCATCTCGATGTGCGGCAGCGACGGCAGCGGCTTGCCGTCGTGGTGGACGGTGATGCCGGCCTCGTAGCGCGCGCCGGCCAGCAGCAGACCGGAGACGAACTGGGAGGACGCGGAGGCGTCGATGGTGACGGCGCCGCCGGGCAGGCCGCCCTTGCCGTGGACGGTGAACGGCAGGGAGTTGCCGTCGATCGACGCGCCGAGGGCACGCAACGCCTCGAGCACGGTGTTCATGGGCCGTTCGCGGGCCCTCGGGTCGCCGTCGAACCGGACCTCGCCGTCGGCGATGGCGGCGGCGGGCGGCACGAACCGCATGACGGTGCCCGCGAGCCCGCAGTCCACGTCGGCCGCACCCGTGAGCCCGGGGTGCGCTGCGACGATGACCTGGTCGCCCGTGTCGTCGATCGGCACGCCGAGCGCACGAAGGGCCTCGATCATCAGCAGCGAGTCGCGGCTGCGCAGCGCACCCGTCAGCGTGCCGCCGCGCTCGCTCAGCGCGGCCAGCAGCAACGCCCGGTTGGTGATCGACTTCGAGCCGGGCACGGCCACGGTGGCATGGACCGGTCCGCGCGCGAGCGGTGCTCCCCAGGGCTGGTTCATGCGTCGATGATTCCGTATGAGTGAGCTTGCGAGCGAATCATCGGCACATGAGAAGGCACTCGGTGCAAAACTGTCGGTGCTCCGTGCCACGATCCCGGGTGGAGGTGATCGAGGTGTGCGGGAGATATGCCGCCACGAAGGACCCGGCGACGCTCGCCGCGGAGTTCGACGCGCTGGACGACATGGCGGACCACGCCCCTGCCGTGGACCACAACGTCGCGCCGACGAAGGACGTGGTGGCCGTCGTGCAGCGGCACCCGCGCGACGACTCGGGTGTTGCCGACCCGTCGCGCACGGTGCGCAGCCTGCGCGTGATGCGCTGGGGCCTGATCCCGGCATGGGCGAAGGACCGGTCCATCGGCGCCAAGATGATCAACGCGCGTTCGGAGACGGCGGCCACGACGGCGGCTTTCCGCACGTCGGTGACCAAAAGGCGGTGCTTGTTACCCGCCGACGGGTGGTTCGAGTGGAAGCGGGAGGGCGGCGCGAAGCAGCCGTTCTTCATGACCAGCCCGGACGGGCGGAGCCTTGCCATGGCCGGTCTGTGGACCGTGTGGCGCGACCCGGCCGCCAAGGACGGGCCGCCCGTGGTGAGCGCCGCGGTGCTGACCACGGACGCGATCGGTCAGCTTGCCGACGTCCACGACCGGATGCCGCTCCTCATGACCCCGGATCGGTGGGCGGCCTGGCTGGACCCGGACGCCGACGATGCCGACTACGTAGCGGAGTTACTCGGCACGCCGCCGTCGCTGGAGCTGGTCGACTCGCTCGAGCTGCGACCGGTGTCCAGCAGGGTCAACAATGTCCGCAACAACGGTCCCGAGTTGCTCGACCGCGAGGAAGAGAAGGCCGACCTGACGCTCTTCGACAACCCGTCATGACCACGCTGACGATCGACACCCCGCACGGGCCGGCCCGTGCGGAGCTGCACCGTGCGCAGGCGGGCCGGGCCGGGTTGTTACTGGGCCACGGCGCCGGCGGCGGGGTCGGCGCGCCCGACCTGGTCGTCGCCACCTTGGCGGCCGTGGCTGCCGGCGTGCACGTCGCGCTGGTCGAGCAGCCCTACCGGGTCGCCGGGCGGCGGTCGCCCGCGCCGGCCAAACAGCTCGACACGGCCTGGCTCGCGGTCGCCGAACGACTGTCGGAGGAGTGGTTCCACGAGTTACCCCTTGTCTTCGGCGGCCGGTCGTCCGGTGCCCGCGTGGCCTGCCGCACGTCCGGTGACGGCGGGGCGGTCGCGGTGTTGTGCCTCGCCTTCCCGACGCACCCGCCGGGCAGGCCGGACCGCACCCGCCAGCCCGAGCTGGACGGCGTGACGGTGCCCACGCTCGTGGTGCAGGGCGAGTCCGACCCGTTCGGCATGCCGGTGGCCGGGCCGCACCGGGAGGTCGTCGTCTTCCCTGGTGACCACTCGTTGAAGAAGGACGCCAAGGCCATCGGCCGCACGGTCGAAGAGTGGCTCGGCCGGATCCTGGCGCCGTCCGGGTAGGGAATGCGTCATGCCGATCAGACGTTTACGGATACGTGCTCACTCAGACTCGCCGCGTATCCTCACAGTGGTCCCACGCCATACCGACGATGGGACAGTTCCGACTGGAAGGGAGCACGGTGCCGAGCACCGAAACCCAGCCAAACCCCCAGGCTGAGACCGAGCAGGAACGGGCAGAGCGCTTCGAGCGCGACGCCATGCCGATGCTCGACCAGCTGTACTCCGCCGCTCTGCGGATGACCCGCAACCCCGCCGACGCCGAGGACCTCGTCCAGGAGACGTACCTCAAGGCGTATGCGGCGTTCGCGTCGTTCTCGGCGGGTACCAACCTCAAGGCCTGGCTCTACCGCATCCTCACGAACACCTATATCAACGGGTACCGGAAGCGGCAGCGCCAACCCCTGCAGTCTCCCACCGAGGAGATCAGCGACTGGCAGCTCGCGCAGGCCGAGTCGCACACCTCGGTCGGGCTGCGGTCCGCCGAGATCGAGGCGATGGACCGGCTGCCCGACAACGATGTCAAGGAAGCCCTGCAGCAGCTACCGGAGGATTTCCGGCTCGCCGTCTATCTTGCCGACGTCGAGGGCTTCGCTTACAAGGAGATCGCGGAGATAATGCACACGCCGATCGGGACGGTGATGTCTCGACTGCACCGTGGCCGGCGGCAGCTCCGCGACCTTTTGGCGGGGGTCGCACGTGACCGCGGGTTTCTGCGGTCGGCCAAGCATGAGGTGACTGGATCATGAGCTGCGGCGAACCGCACGAGACCGATTGCTCGGAGGTGCTTTCCGAGGTGTGGCTCTTCCTCGACCACGAGTGCGACCAGAAGCGTCGCGAACTGTTGGAAAAGCACCTCGACGAGTGCAGCCCGTGCCTTGAGCACTTCGGCATCGAGGAGCACCTGAAGGTGTTACTTGCCCGCAAGTGCGGTGGTGAGCATGCCCCCGATGCCCTCAAACAGCGACTCCGGGACAAGATTCGGAAGACCGTTGCCGATCAGGGCGGCGTGACGGTGCAGGATAGGTCCGACATTCCGTGATCGCGGCGCGCGCCGCATGGAAGGACCAGGGCGATGGCCGAGGAGATTCGCGCTGAGATAGTCGCCAACGTGCTGACGGTCGTCGTCTCGGAGGGCTCGGCCGTCGAGGAGGGCGACACGGTCGTGATCCTCGAGTCGATGAAGATGGAGATCCCCGTCCTCACGGAGTCGTCCGGCGTGCTGAAGAGCCTGGCGGTCCGGGAGGGCGACGTGGTGCAGGAACACGACCTCATCGCCGTGGTCGAGTGAGTCGCTGACTCTTGTCCACACTCTCCGACCTGCTCGCGGAACACACGAAGCTGTCCGGCGGCGAGGTCGATCACCTGCAGATGGTGGTTGCCGAATGGCAGCTGCTGTCCGACCTGTCGTTCGCCGACCTGCTGATGTGGGTGCCGATCGGCGAGCCGCCCGCGGTCAGCAGCACGGAGATCGACTTCCTGTGCGTCGCGCAGGCCCGTGCGACGACGGCGCCGACCGCGCATCCGGAGGATGTCGTCGGCAGCCAGGTCAAGGTCGACGACCATCCGCAGCTGCGCCGCGCGATCCGCGAGCGCCGGGTGTGCCGCGAGGAGGACCCGTCGTGGTATCTCGGGGTGCCGGTCCGCCGCGAAACGATCCCCGTGACATACGACGATCGGGTGATCGCGGTGTTGTCGCGGGAGACCGACCTAGCGGTGCCTCGGGTGCCGTCCGCGTTGGAGATCGCGTACCTCGGTATCGCCGCGGACCTGTGCCAGATGGTCGCGGACGGCAGTTTTCCCACGTCGGAGCCGGCGCCGGACGTGCACACGTCGCCGCGCGTCGGTGATGGCCTGATCCGCCTCGATCCGACCGGCGCGGTCGTGTTCGCGAGCCCGAACGCGCAGTCGGCGTATCACCGGATGGGTCATCCCGCGGAGCTGGTCGGGGTCCGGTTGGCGCCGTTGACCAGGGGTTTGATCGCGGACCCGTTCGACGCGACGGAGATCGCGCAGCGGATTCTCGCCGCGCTGGACGGCCAGCCGAGCATGCGTGCCGAGGCCGAGTCGGGCCGCGGCGCCGCGGTGTTGTTCCGTGCGCTGCCACTACGTCCCGGCGACAAGGCGGCGGGCGCGCTGGTGCTGGTCCGCGACGTGACAGAGGTCCGCCGCCGTGACCGAGCGTTGATGTCGAAGGACGCGACCATCCGGGAGATCCATCACCGGGTGAAGAACAACTTGCAGACCGTGGCCGCGCTGCTGCGTCTGCAGTCGAGGCGCACCGCGAGCGAGGAGGCCCGCGCCGCACTGGGCGAGTCGGTGCGCCGGGTGGCCGCGATCGCGATGGTGCACGAGGCACTGTCGACCTCGGTCGACGAGCGGGTGGACCTGAACTCGTTGGTGGACAAGGTAATCCCGGTCGTTGGCGACGTCGCCGTCGCGGAGAACCACGTGCGTGTCCGCAAGCTCGGTCAGTTCGGCGTGGTCGCGGCGGAGGTCGCGACCCCACTGGTGATGGTGTTGTCCGAGCTTGTGCAGAACGCGGTCGAACACGCGTACCCGGCCGGCGTCAGCGGCGAGGTGGTCGTGTCGGCGGAGCGCTCGGCACGCTGGCTGGACGTAGTCGTGTCGGACGACGGCCGCGGCCTGCCGAGGGGCTTCTCGCTGGAACGCTCGAACGGGTTGGGTCTGCAGATCGTGCGCACACTGGTGGAGTCGGAACTGCGCGGGTCACTGTCGTTGCGGGGCAGGCAAAGAGGTGGCACGGAAGCAGTGCTTCGGGTGCCGCTGTCGCACCGCCGCTGAGCCGGGCGTGGCCTCCGGCCCCCCGTATCCCAGCCTACGGCCACCCACCGACAATCCGCCGCGCCTCGAGGCGAGTTGTCCACAACCCCTCCGGTTGTCCACAGACTTCCCCGCCCTCGCCTCCACGGCCGGAAAAGTGTCGGTGCCGTGCCGTAGCGTGGAAACCTGGGGGCCGTAGGCCACGCCGGGTACCGGAAATGCTGTGCGGGCACGACGATCACCCGCCTTGGGATACCGACCTCGATCAGCAGGCGGATGTCTTGGCTCGGGCGGTGACGCGATGCCGGCGACGGTCTTGGCGTCCAGCGGTGGGACCCAGTTGCGAATCCAGCTCGGATGACGAGGCGTGCAGGGACCGACGGCTACCAGCCGCGATCTCCTGCTCGGCGGGCGAAGCGGGCGGCGTTGGTGCGGCCGCGACATGGTCGGACCAGCCGCGACCCACCGCCGACGGCGAGACGTCCGCCGAATCATGAGGCAGGTCGTCATACGGCCGGAACTCTTGCGACGCACGAAGGCCCGGTGCCTTGCGGGGCACCGGACCTTGGCGGTTCTTGAAATTCTCAGGCGTTGCTGCGAGTGCGGGTACGCGCGTTGCGGCGCTTGAGCGCGCGGCGCTCGTCCTCACTCATCCCGCCCCACACACCTGCGTCCTGTCCGCTCTGAAGCGCCCAGGTCAGGCAGTTGGAAGCGACGGGGCAGCGATGGCAAACGGATTTCGCCTGAGTAACCTGCAGAACTGCAGGACCGCTGGTCCCCACGGGGAAGAACAGCTCGGGGTCCTCGTCACGGCAGGCCGCGTTGTGGCGCCAGTCCATTTCTTCTTGCTCCTCGCTCGGGGCGCGTTCCGGTGCGCCTCTAGTCGTCAACCGGTCGTTTGGGGTGCTTGTGAATGCTTTCACGAACCAGCCATATGTCAAGGGTTCTTCATCAGCCGGTGTGTGAACTCACCCGAAAGATCCACGTCAGGGGCTTGTAGATGCGCAGAGCAACAATCTGGTCACAGGTGAGTCTCGCCCGTTACGGCCGTTCGTCGACTACTTTTCGAGCACGGGAGGGTCACCCGACGACTGTCAGAGCATGCCGAACCGCGGTGATTTCGACGCTGGTCCGCTCCCCGATGAGGTCTCCGTCGCACTGCACGCGGACCGGCGTCGCACTGGTCACGCGAAGCCCGGGGATGTCGTCGTGGCGGAGCAGTTTGCGGCCACAGGTCTCACCCTTTCGGCTGATCGCCTGACGGAGGTGTCGGAGCACTGTCGGTAGGGCCAGGCTGCGCAACGCGAACACCCCAAGATCACCATCGAAGCCGCAGCCCCGGTTGAGGTGGAGCGGTCGCGAGCCGAGGTAGGTCCACGGGTCGGTGTTGGACACGAAGACCAGCCGCAACCCAGAAACCGGCTCCTCGCCGGGAATCTCGACGGTCAGCTGCGGCTGCCCGTGCGCCGGCCGCAGGTACTGCGTCAGCGCCACCCGTGTGTACAGCGCGGGGCTCGCCTTCTTCCCGCGTCTGCGGTCCACCTCCGCGACCACGTCCGCGTCCCAGCCGACGCCGGCGCTGAACGTGAACCATCTCGGCGCCTCGTCGGGCGCCGGCGAGTTGACGCGGCCGAGCCCGACCCGCCGATACCGTCGGTCCTCCAGCGCGTGGAGCAACTGGTGCGTCGCGTCGACCGGGTCGCGCGGCACCCCGAGCGAGCGGGCGAACACGTTCGCCGAGCCGCCCGGCACGATGCCGAGCATCGGCACCGACTCGCCGGGCCCGCGCGCGAGCAGGCCGTTGACCACCTCGTTCACGGTGCCGTCGCCGCCGTGCGCGACGACCAGGTCGGCGCTGTCGACCATGGCCTGCGCTGCCGCGGCCAACGCGTGGCCGCGATAGTCGGTCTCGAGGATGTCGAGTTTCACCTGGCTGGCCAGTGCGTGCGCGAGCACGTCCCGGCCGGCCGCGGTCGTCGCGGTCGCCTTCGGGTTCACCACCAGCACTGCACGCATAACCGCAGGGTAGCTACGATCCAGTGCGTCTGTCCGTCCCCGCCCCTGGAGCGCGCGCGTGCACCTCGAGTCCGACGCCCCCACAACCGTCCGCAGCGCCGGCATTCTCGTTGGCCTGCAAGGACTATTCGGTGTCGGGTTCGCCGTGGCGCTGCTCATCCGGGCGTTGTCGGGGGCGAAGACGATCGGCAACCTCTACGGTGAGGCCGCCTACTTCGCGGTCCTCGGCGCGGCCGTCGTCGGCTGCGGGGTCGCGCTGCTGCTCGGCAAGCGCGGGGCACGTGGTCCGACCACAGTCGTGGAGATCCTGCTGCTGGGTGTCGCCTGGTACGCCACCGGCCCGTCCGACCGGCCCGAGTACGGCATCCCGGTCGGCGCGGTGTCCGTCGCGGTGCTCTACCTGCTGTACAACGCGAAGGCTCGGGAGTGGGCGACGGACCTCCCAAAAGCGAATGAATCGGACGCGGATCGGAATCCCGACTAACGGCGGGTAGTGGATCTAACTCGAACGAGTGACCCTAACGAGGTCCTTGTGTCCCTGCTCCGCGACCTCGAGTCGCGGTTTCGAGGTGATCTGCAATGCGTTTAAGTCGTGTCGGGGCGGCTCTCGCGGGCGTGGCACTTGCCGCGTTCGGTGTTCTCACGGTGACGTCGGCGAACGCCGACCAGGCCGGAGACGTAGGGCCGGCGATCATTGACGGCGGCAACGCCGAATCGGGGCCGTGGGCCGCGCGCTTGTTCGTCAACGGACAGGAGAACTGCTCGGCGACGATCATCGCGCCGACCTGGATCCTCACCGCCGAACACTGCGTCGCGGGCGGCGGCGAATACACCTTCCACATCGGCAACCTGGACCAGACCCAGGGCGAGCAGGCGACCGGGGTGGCCATCCACACGCACCCGACGGCCGACCTCGCGCTGGTCGAGCTGGACCACGCGGTGACCGCGACGTACTCGCCGCTCGGCAGCCCTGGCGCTGTCGAGGTCGGCGAGACGGTGCAGGTCTACGGGTGGGGCGCCACCTGCACCGACCGGCCGGAGATCGAGTGCCAGTCGCAGCTGCTGAAGGTCGCGAACGTCGGCGTCAGCTCGATCGAATGCTCGGACTACCGCGGCGGCACCGCGGTGTGCGCGAACCGCATCGACGGCATCACGGCCGGTGGCGACTCGGGCGGTCCGATGTTCGCGACCGCCGCCGACGGCAGCTACGTGCAGGTCGGCGTCGCGTCGACCAGTGACCGGCAGACCTTCACGGCGTACGGCAACGTGACCGTCTACCGCGACTGGATCGCCGGCATCGCCGGCGTCTAGAGCACGGGGGGCACAACGCCGCGCCGGCACCCGTTGCCGGCGCGGCGTACCCGTTGGCGGGGTGTGGACGGTTAAGGGTGGCGGGGCATGAAAGAGACCCACACACACGCGTCCTGACCAGCACGAACCGACTTCGCCGGCAAGCCGGCTCGCGCGCGATGCATCCCCCACCCGATCCCGGCAGAGCCCCGGCAAAGTGCTGTTCACCCCAAAGCCACCGATGGCCCCACAACCATGTTGTGAAAGGCGCCGTTCAGGGCACCCAGCGCCGTCAACGCGCCTTTCACAGCACGTACGCGAGCGCGGGTCGCCGGGTTTGGGGCATCTTCACCAGCCGTCACATGACTTTGCCGGGGCCCTGGTCTACCGGTGGGGTACGACAGTCCTGGGGATGTCGATCTTGCCTGTGGACAACTCGCGTGGTTGTGGACTACTCGGCCAGCGTGTGCAGGGGTTCGTCCGTCAGTCGGTAGGTTGTCCAGTCCGCCATGGGAATCGCGCCGAGGGACTTGTAGAACGCGATCGTTGGGGCGAGTGAGTTCAGCACCACCCACTCCAGGCGGGCGTACCCGTTGCGCACGCATTCCGCCGCGAGCTCGGCCAGCAACGCCGTGCCAAGACCGGCTCCGCGCGCCTCCGGCCGCACGTACAGGTCCTCGAGATAGATCCCGTGCGTGCCGCGCCACGTGGAGAAGTTGAGGAACCACAAGGCATAGCCGACGACGACGCCGTCGAGTTCGGTCACGTGTCCGAACAGGGTGGGCGCCGGAGCAAACAGGGCGGCTCGCAGTTGGGTAGCCGTCAGGTGGCACTCCTGCGGGGCGTGTTCGTGCGCGGCGAGGTCGTGCACCATGGCCACCACCGCGTCCACATCGGACTCGACGACCCGCCGCACGCGAGGGTCAGTCATCGTAGAAACCTCGCTCCGGCAGCGGGGGCACGTTGAGCCGCCGGATCTGTGGCACGCCGCGCTCGTCGCCGAGTACGGAGATCGCCGCCGCGTCCAGTCCGAAGTGGACGCCCGACGACGGCGGCAGCCCGAGCCACGTCGCCACCAGCACGCGGCTGAAGTGCCCGTGCCCCACCAGAACCACGTCGCCGTCCGGGAGCGTCGCGCGCACCCGCGCCACCACCTTCGCGGCGCGGGCACCGACCTCGGCCGCCGTCTCGCCGCCGGGGCTCACGTGCGACCACACCGTCCAGCCCGGCACGGTCTCGCGGATGGTCGGCGTCGACAGGCCCTCGTAGTCGCCGTAGTCCCACTCCGCGACGTCCTCCGTCACGTCCGACACCGTCAGCCCGGCCAGCTCTGCGGTGCGCAGCGCGCGGGCGCGCGGCGACGACACGACGAGCGCGAGCGGCCGGTTCTCGCGCAGCCCGGCGAGCATGCGGCCGGCGTCGGCGGCGCGGCGCTCGCCGTTGGGCGTCAGCGGGATGTCGGTGCGGCCGGTGTGCTGACCGCTGCGCGACCACTCCGTCTCGCCGTGCCGGAGCAGGTACAGCGCGGGCTTGGCGATCATCGGGAACCTCCGATAGTGTTACTCGTCAGTAACTTAGTGAGGTGACGTATGGCCAGCACATTCGCCATGTGGCGCAAGCTAGCCGACCGGCCACTCGGCAAGCGCCTGTTCTCCGCGGCCATGGTGGCCAGGGTGCCGTACTTCGGCACGGTCCTGCCGAACGTGGTCGCCATGGCGCCGGGGCACTGCGAGGTCCGCGCGCCGAAGTGGTGGGGCGTGCACAACCACCTCAGGACGTTCCACGCGATCGCCGCGTGCAACCTCGCCGAGGTCGCCATGGGCATGCTCGCGGAGGCGACGGTGCCGGCCGGCCACCGATGGATCCCGAAGTCGATGACCGTCGACTACCTGGCCAAGGCGACGACCAGCCTGCGGGCGACCGCGCACCTGGACACACTGCCCGACTTCGGCGCGGACCCGTTCGACCTGCCGGTGCCGGTCGAGATCCGCGACCGGGAGGACGTCGTGGTGGTGCGCGCGGTGATCACCGTCAGGGTGTCGCCGAAGCGCCGCGAGTCGGCGGGACTCGTGGCTTCGGATCCGTTGAGGAGGTAGCGTCCTTACTGGTCGGGGTCACTTGTCACACGGGAGCGCGGATGAGCGGACCGCCGGTCTTCAATCTGACAGACAACATGCTCATCCCTCGGTCTTATCTTTTCGAGGTTCGACGCATACTGAACAGCGGTGGCTTGTGCGTGGTTCCGTCCGACACGTGCTATGCGCTTGTCGGAATACCCATGCTGAAAGGCGTTGGCGACGCCATTCGCGCCATCCTGGACAAAGGTTCGACGCCGATATCGGTCACCTTCGGGACGCAGAAACTCGCCGAACGCTTCGTGGAGTTCAACCGGGCGAACCTCAAGATCATCGACGACTACAGTCCAGGCCCGTTGACTATCGTGGCCGCCTTGCGCGCGGATGTCTCCGACCAGCACGCGAAGCTGCTCAACGAAGCGCTGATGAACCCCAAACGCGAGATCGGCGTCCGCTTCCCGGACAGTCCGGCCGAACTCCAGTTGTCGAGTGAGCTGGAGCGGCCCCTGACGACGACGGCGATCATGTACCGGAACGGGCTGCCGGTGAGGAGTTTCGACGACGCACTCGACATCGTGCTCGAAGGAGCGGCTCGACACGGACTGGACAGAGGGATATGTGCGATCCGGCGAAAGGAAGCCAAGTTCGTCGGCGAGCTGAGCACTGTGGTTGAGGCGGAGGTCAACTCTTTCGACGGAGGCAGCAAATACATCATCCATCGAGAAGGCGATGTGTCGGAACGTCGGATCCGTCGGTCTCTCGCGGGTCTTGACCGCTATATCATTCGAGGTATCGACGAGTGGGAATGACGCCGAGTTCATGTCTGATCTAGCGTTCCGAGAACACGCGGAAGGTTCGGTTCAACGAATCGCACAGAGCCTGTTCGCCTTCGACCATGAGACCTCGGCCGCGCAGGCGGCTCTCGCGGATATCAGCAAGGCGCAGTCGGCGACGGCGGTGCAGGAGCAGATCGAGGCGATCGACGAGATCCTGTCGCTTGTCATGTCCCGCGAGTCCGGGCGCACCCAGTTGAAGCGCGATGACCGGAGAAATATCGAGGAAGGGCTCGCGAGTCTCGAGGACCGGCTCATCATGGAGATCGAACAGCGAAAGCGCGGACAGCGGCGTGACCTCCTCGCGCTCGGCGGTCTCCTGATGTTCTCCGTCGTGGCGGTACTGGCCGGCGGGGTGTTCCTTGTCGTACGCCCGGCCGAGGGGCCGCCGGGAACCGTCGGTGGCGGGTTGGCGCTCGCCGCGGGCCTGTCGTGCTGTCTCATCGTCTCGCGGTTGATCCAGAACACCCGCGAGTCCCTGGAGCGGTTGGACGAGAAGATCGTGGCCGTCCGCTTTCTTCGGATGGCGCTCCACCCGAGTTGGACCACCGAGGTCGGCGGCGCTCTGATGGCGCCGGCGTTGGTGATGTTCGCTCAGCACTTCGCGCCGAGCTCCGCGCCGCTGGGGCACGAGGACACCAAGGCGGTACTGGACGCGTTCAAGCTCCGGTAGTCCGAACGACGAACGGCGCCCACCTGCGGAAACTCAGGTGAACGCCGTTCAGGGGGCTGAACTCAGGCCTGCTTGGTCTCCCAGAAAATCTTGTCAATCTCGGCGATGTAGTCCAGCAGCTCCTGGCCCTTGGCGGGGTCCATGGAGCCCTTGGTCCCGGAGGCGCCGGCGGCCTTCGTCGCCTTGTTGACCAGCTCGTGGAGCTGCGGGTACTTCTCGAAGTGCGGCGGCTTGAAGTAGTCGGTCCACAGGACCCACAGGTGGTGCTTGACCAGCTCGCTCCGCTGCTCCGCGATCAGGATCGCGCGCGTGCGGAACTCCGGGTCCTCGTTGTCCTGGTACTTCTGCTGAACGGCTTTGACCGACTCGGCCTCGATGCGGGCCTGCGCCGGGTCGTACACGCCACAGGGCAGGTCACAGTGTGCCGTGGCCTCCAGACGTGGGCCGAGAATGCGCGACAGGAGTCGCATCTTTCCTCCTGAACAGGTTGACGCTCCGACAGTCCGGACACTACTCCCGGCATGCTGTTCGGACATGACGGAGGTGATCGAGTGAACCCGCTCGGCCGGCTGCCCTACCGGCGCATCCGCGTGCGCGGACCGTCGATGGCGCCGACGCTCGCGGACGGCGACGTGGTGCTCGCACGGCGTGGGCAGGAGCCCCGTCCGGGTGATGTCGTGGTGGTCACGTGGGTGAGTAGGCCGGGGCAGTTGTCGATCAAGCGCGCACGCCGTGCGGAGGGCGCCTGCTGGCACGTCGAGGGGGACAATGAGCACGCCTCCACCGACTCGCGGGAGCTGGGTCCCGCACAGGTGCACGGCGTGGTGCGGCGCCGGCTGTGGCCGCGCCCGGCGAAGCTCAGCTGACGCGCAGCTCGCGGTAGCGCGCGAGACAGTCGGCGTAGCTCGGCAGGTGTCCGGCCGACTCCGCCGCCGCCAGCGTCGGCGCCTCTAGATCCTTCGACGACAGCAACGGCTCGACGTCGGCCGGCCATGGCAGTCCGAGCGCCGGGTCGAGCGGGTCGATGCCGTGCTCGGCGCCGGGGTTGTAGCCGGTGGAGCACAGGTACGAGATGACCGTGTCCTCGTCGAGGGCCATGAACGCGTGCCCGAAACCCTCCGGCACGTACACCGCGCGGAAGTCCACCGCGTCGAGGCGTACCGCGTCCCACTGCCCGAACGTCGGCGACCCGACGCGGATGTCGACCACGACGTCGAGCAGCGCACCCTGCGAGCAGTACAGGTACTTCGCCTGGCCGGGCGGCACGTCCGCGAAGTGCAGGCCCCGCACGCTCCCGCGCCGCGACCGGCTGTGGTTGCTCTGCGCGAGCCGCAGCGGGTGGCCGACGGCCTTGACGAACGGCTCTTCCTGGTACGGACAGGCGAAAACGCCGCGGCCGTCCGGGAACACGCGCGGCGTGAACTCGAACACTCCGGCAATACTGAGTTCCCGAGCCTCCATGTGACGGAGGGTACTGGCCCCGGCCCAGGACACCGCCGCACGTACCTGTTTAGAATGTGTAACACCGCAGCGTCCGCGGTCGTTCGCCCTACCAAATGGCGGACGGCTGACGTGCCCGGCCCGGTCCTCCGCATCGGTGTCACCCCGATCGATGCTCGACCACGCCGCGATCGAGCGGAGCCAACCTGATGCATTCCTGGCTCCCGCATCGGCCCGCAGGAGGGACGCAATGACTGCCGTGAACGATCCGCTAGCAGACCTGAACACTCCCGTCACCGACGACGAGATCTTCCGTGCCCACGAGGGCGGCAAGCTGGACATCTCGGTACCACGCCAGATCACCGACTCGCGCGCCCTGTCCATCGCCTACACCCCGGGCGTGGCCAAGGTCAGCATGGCGATCGCGGCGGACCCCTCGCTCGTCAACAGGTACACGTGGACCAGCCGCCTCGTCGCCGTCGTCAGCGACGGCACCGCGGTGCTCGGCCTCGGTGACATCGGCCCGAGGGCCTCACTGCCGGTGATGGAGGGCAAGGCCGCGCTGTTCAAGACGTTCGGCGGCCTGAACTCGATCCCGCTGGTGCTCGACACCACCGACGTCGACGAGATCGTCGAGACGCTCGTGCGCCTTCGGCCGTCGTTCGGCGCCGTGAACCTCGAGGACGTGGCCGCGCCGCGCTGCTTCGAGCTGGAGCGCAGGCTGATCGAGGCACTGGACTGCCCGGTCATGCACGACGACCAGCACGGCACCGCGATCATCCTGCTCGCCGCCCTGCGCGGCGCGAACATGGTGCTGGACAAGCCGATCGCCGACCAGCGCATCGTCATCGCCGGCGCGGGCGCGTCCGGTATCGCGTGCGCGAACATCCTGTTGTCGGCCGGCGCCGGCGACGTCACCGTGCTCGACTCGCGCGGCATCGTCCACGAGGGCCGGGACGGGCTGAACCCGGTCAAGGCCGAGCTCGCGACCCGCACCAACTCCGCGAACCTGCGTGGCGGCATCGCCGAGGCGCTCAAGGGCGCGGACGTGTTCGTCGGGCTGTCCGGCTCGACCGTCGCGGAGGACCTCATCGCCAGCATGGCGCCGGACTCGGTCGTGTTCGCCCTGTCGAACCCGACCCCGGAGATCCACCCCGAGGTGGCACGCAGGCACGCCGCGATCGTGGCCACCGGCCGCAGCGACTTTCCGAACCAGATCAACAACTCGCTGGCGTTCCCCGGCGTGTTCCGCGGCGCGCTCGACGCGGGCGCGCGGCGGATCACCGAGCACATGAAGCTGGCGGCCGCGGACGCCATCGCGGCGGTCGCCGCGGAGGACCTCTCCGCCGACTACATCGTGCCGAGCGCCGTCGATCCTCGGGTCGCACCTGAGGTCGCTGCCGCTGTCGCCGCTGCGGCTCGGGAGGACGGGGTAGCCTGAGCTCCGGCGGGAAGATCGGCGACTACGCCCAACCCGCCGGCATGCGGGCGGAAGGATGGCGTGGTGGCCGAGCATGTCGTGCGTGCCGGCCGGCTCTTCGGTGAGCCGCCGACCGGCGACTTAGCCGTGCCCACCAGCGCGGACGGCGCTGGTGTGGTACCGCTGATCGACCATGTCGTCACCGATGGGGACCACGCGGCCGAGCTGCTCACGAGTGTCGAACACATCGCCGAGCTCGGCGTGTGGAGCGTCGACTTCGAGGCCGGCGAGGCGTACTTCTCCGCAGGGCTGCGCAGTCTCTGCGGACTGCCGGACACCTGCACGGTCACCGAGGCGCTGCGTCTGGTGCATCCCGCCGACCAGACGCGGCTCGGGCTGTTCCGTACTCGGCTGATGTCCGGCCCGGCGCCCCAGCCCGCCGAGGTCGAGGTCCGTGACGCGGCGGGCGAACGCACCTTCCAGGTCCGCGCGCACACCGAGTTCGGGCCGGGCGGCGATCTCGCGCGCGTGCGGGGCACCGTGCAGGACGTCACGAAGTTCCGTGCCGCCGAGCAGCGCGCCAGCCAGGACCGGCGGCTGTTCGGCGACGCGCAGCGGGTCGCGCGGATGGGCACCTGGGAGTGGAACACCGCGACCGGCGCGTGCGTGTGGTCCTCGATGCTCTACGAGCTGTTCGGCGTCGAGCCGGGCACCCCGATCGCCTACACCGACTACCTGAGCCTCGTGCACCCCGACGACCGGAGCTGGGTCGACCAGCGGTGGCGGAATCTCGCGGTCGACGGTCGGCCGATCGAGGTCGAGCACCGTGCGGTCCTGCCGGACGGGTCGCGGCGCGTGTTCCGTTGTCGCGGCGCCGCGTTGGAGGCCGGCCAAACGGTGCCGATCATGATCGGCACCGCGCAGGACGTCACCGAGCAGCGGTCCACCGAGACCAGGATGATGCGCTCGTCGCAGCGGTTCTCCGACCTCGTCGCGATCGCGCCCGTCGGCATCGGCCTGTTCGACGAGTCCGAGCGGCTGGTCGACGCCAACGACGCGCTGTGTCGCCTGCTGCAGATGGACCTCGAACGGCTGCGTGGCAAGCCGGCGATCGAGCTGACGCATCCCACCGATCGGGGCGAGTCGCTGCTGGCCGGGGTGTCGCGGCGCAACGGCGACCTGCGGGCGGGGCAGCGGGTGCTCGTGACCGCCGCCGGCAAGGCGGTGTACTGCGAGCTGAGCGTGACGGTGTCGGTCGCCGACGACGGGCGCCGGTTCTGGCTGGTCGTGTTCTCCGACGTCACCGAGCGGCGCCGGGCCGCGGAACGCCTGCGCTACCAGGCAACACACGACGAGCTGACCGGGCTGCCCGGCCGTGCCGCGGTCAACGAGCTGCTCAGCAAGCTGCTCGGCGGGCCCGAGGCGGACAGCGTCGCGGTGCTGTTCTGCGACGTCGACAACTTCAAGCGGGTCAACGACTCCCTCGGTCACGACGTCGGCGACGAGCTGATCATCGCGCTGGCGCGCCGGCTCGAGCGCGGGCTGCCGCCGTCGTGCACGGCGGGCCGCATGTCCGGCGACGAGTACGTGGTCATCTGCTCGGACGTGCACGAGGTCGGTGGCGTCGAGGCGTTGGCCACCAGGGTCGCGAGGTTGCTGCGCGCGGCGGTGCCGGTGCGCGGTCAGCTCTTGCGGGTGTCCGCGGCGATCGGCGCGGCCGTGCCGGACGGCGCCGACACCACCGCCGCCGACCTGCTGCGTTTCGCCGACGCCGCCATGTTCAGCGCGAAACGTCAGGGCACCGGCCGCGTGTCGCTCGCGAACGCCGAACTGATCAAGAACGCGAACAGTCAGATGCTGCTGGAGGGCCAGCTCCGGGACGCCATCGCCAACGACGGGCTCGTGCTGCACTACCAGCCGGTCGTCGGCCCCGACGGCACCGTCCTGTCCGCCGAGGCGCTGGTGCGGTGGCCGCATCCCGAGCGCGGGCTGCTCGGGCCCGGCGAGTTCCTGCCGGTCGCCGAGCAGGGCGACATGATGCGGGAGCTGGACCGCTGGGTGCTGCGGACCGCGCTGTGCGAGGCGTCGACGTGGCCGATAATGGCCGGCAGTGTGCTCGGCGGCGGAGTCGGTGTCGCGGTCAACCTGTCCGGCCTGGTGCCCGGCGACCCGGAGTTCACGGAGATCGTGGCGGCCGCCGTCGCCGAGACCGGCATCGAGTGGGACCGCGTGGTGCTGGAGCTCGTCGAGACCAGCCTGATCGACCTGCCGTCCCGGACCCGCCAGACGATGGTCGAGCTCGCCGACCGCGGCGTGCGGTTCGCGGTGGACGACTTCGGTACCGGGTACAGCTCGCTCGCGCGGCTCAAGGAGCTGCCGGCGCAGATCATCAAGATCGACCGGGCGTTCGTGTCCGGGGTCGCGACCGAGGCGTCGGACTTCGCCGTGGTCCGTGCGCTGGTGGACATGGCCCGCGCGATGGGGCGGACGTGTGTCGCCGAGGGCGTGGAGCAGGAGTCGCAGTTCCACGTGCTGCGCAGCTTCGGCGTCGAGGCCTACCAGGGGTGGCTGCTGTCGCGACCACTGCCGGCGAGCGAGTTCCGTGAGCTGCTCCGGCTCGGCCCGGTGCACATTCCGCGCGGTTCCTGAGTTTGGCCGCCGCCAGTCCGGGCGCCCGGAGGTGACGATCTGGTCACCGCTACCCCGAACGGTCTAACTCGCCTAGCCCGTGCGCAGGGGTCAAACTGTGGGATGGCCTGCCGCTGTCGGTGATTGGGGCTAAGGTCGGGCGACCCACGGCCGGATGGTGGCCGTCTCGACCTGAGGAGTACTCGAGCGTGATCGAGTTCCAGGCCGTGACCAAGAAGTATCCCGACGGCACGGTCGCGGTCGACAGCCTCGACCTGGCCGCCGAGGATGGTCAGATCACCGTCTTCGTCGGACCTTCCGGGTGCGGCAAGACGACCTCGCTGCGGATGATCAATCGCATGATCGATCCAACGGGCGGCACGATTCTGTTGGACGGCAAGGACATTCGGCAGTCCGACCCGCCGTTGCTGCGGCGCGGCATCGGGTATGTCATCCAGCACGCTGGCCTCTTCCCGCACCGCACGGTCCTCGACAACGTCGCGACCGTGCCGTTGCTCACCGGCAAGAGCCGGCGCGAGGCACGGGCGCGGGCCAGTGAGCTGTTGGAGCTCGTCGGCTTGCCCGTCGAGTTCGGCAAGCGTTACCCGGCGCAGCTCTCCGGCGGACAGCAGCAGCGCGTCGGCGTCGCGCGGGCGCTCGCGGCCGACCCGCCCGTCCTCCTCATGGACGAGCCGTTCAGCGCCGTCGACCCGATCGTCCGCGACGACCTGCAGCAGCAGCTTCTGCGCCTGCAGTCCGAACTGGACAAGACGATCGTGTTCGTCACCCACGACATCGACGAGGCGATCAAGCTCGGCGACAAGGTCGCGGTCTTCCGCGTCGGCGGCCGGCTCGCCCAGTTCGCCACCCCGTCGGAGCTGCTCGCCAAGCCCGCCGACGACTTCGTCTCCTCGTTCGTCGGCCGCGACCGCGGCTACCGGGCGCTGGGTTTCCTTACCGCGTCGGGAGTTCCGATCGGACCGCTGGCGACCGTCAAGGCCGGCACCGCCGCGAGCGCGGCCGCCGGCGCGCTGACCGACGGCTGGGCCGTCGTGGTGGACGAGGACAACCGGCCGCTCGGCTGGGTGTCCGAGGCGCAACTGTCCACTGTGGACAAGTTGACCGCGGAACACCTCGTTTCCGGCGGCTCACTGTACGAAGTGGACGGTGCGACGTCCGGCACCGCGGGCTCGCTGCGCAACGCGCTCGACTCCGCCCTCAGCTCGCCGGCCGGCATCGGCATCGCGATCGATGGCGCCGGCGCGGTAGCGGGCGGTGTCAAGGCCGACGCGGTGATCGCCGCACTCGCGGAGGCGAGGCGGTCCGGCGAGGTGCCGGCGTGAACGTCGACTGGCCGTGGCCGTGGCTGGGACGCAACCTGGACAAGATCGCGGACGCGACCGGGGAGCACCTCTTCCTCGCGCTGCTGCCAGTG
>Ga0193717_1000313_pt1 | contig 35191 bp, 28 predicted proteins | sample U2c2metaG_FD_145900 | JGI IMG/M metagenome (GOLD analysis project Ga0193717, IMG submission 145900) | Soil microbial communities from a riparian zone of the East river system, Colorado, United States - U2c2 | ecosystem: Environmental > Terrestrial > Soil > Riparian zone | place: USA: East River... | reverse complement strand
TGTGAGAAGTCTGGCGGTGATATTGGTTCCCACCAATGCTATCTTCTCACTATTTTTTATCTCTTCTGCAAGGGCCAACGCCTTATAATAGTATTCCATGGCCTGGGAAAAATCGGATTCCCTTTGGTAGCTTCTGCCGATATTATTCAGGTTGTTGATCTGGTTGATCTTTGAGTCGATTTCCTTATTCAACAAATAGCTTTTCTCAAAATGGACCCTGGCCAGGGTATTGTTACCAGTGTCGCCGATCATCAACCCCAGGTTATTTTGGAGATTTGCAATCCCTCTTTTCCAATGAAGTTTTTCCGCCAGCTGCAAACCGCTGTCTATAAAATTGAACCCTTTCTGTTGGTTGACCTGCATATAGGTTGCCGCAACCCGGCCATATGCCTTGACCTTGTTGGAATCCTCTTTCAGTGCGGGCAAGCCGGCGACCAGTGAATCGATCAGGGGCTGCCCGGTTTTTTGGGCAGTTACGGAATTTACCAGGAAAACTAAAAAGGCCAGGAGTATAGGTTTCATTTATTAGGACTTTAATAACCTGTCAATTGATTCCTTGTAGCTTCTGCCGACAGGGAGCTGCATATTATTGATCATAACGTCTCTGGGCGTTATCTTCTCAATAAGATGTTTTTGCACGGCATAGCTGCGATGAATGCGAATAAAAGATTGAAAAGATTTTTCTTTGAGCAGGCTGCCAAGCGGTGTAAGTACACAGTATTTTTTTTGCCGGGTTATGATGCCTGTATAGTCTTTCAGGGCTTCCAGGTAGATTATTTCATGCAACTGGAGCTTGATGTGGTTGTGTCCGTCCTTAATAAACAGGGTATCCTCCCCCAAAGTATAATCCAGCAGTGCGGCCTTGTGATGAACCTCCAGGAATAGCTCCAATCTTTCCATGGCTTTTTCAAAACGATCCGGCCTGACCGGCTTTACCAGGTAATCGAGGGCGGCGGTCTCGAAGCCTTCCAGGGCAAATTCGGGGTGAGAAGTAATAAAGATACAGGCGGGTATATCGCCCAATTCCTTCCGCAGGTCCAATCCGTTGAGTCCCGGCATGTCGATATCCAGCAAAAGAATATCAAGCGGTGTCTTACGGGCAAACTCCAGCGCTATGAGGGCTGATTCAAACAGCCCATCGACCTGGATAAAAGGGTATTTTCTGACAAATGACAAAATAGTAAGGCCATCCAACTTATTGTCATCCACAATGATACATCGGTGTTTTTTGGTTAGCTGGGTCATAGAACGATTCTACCGGTATCCAATATAACGTTTTTTTGCCGGTAACTGCATTCATCTATTCAAAAGGTCGTTCAGCGATTGGCTTTTCAAGGGCGGGTTGATTGGATGTAGGTTTGCCAAAACTGACAATATGAAGCATCTACTAACTTCTTTCCTGCTCCTCTTCTGCTTATCATCCTGCAATAGTCAGCAGTCCGATGCAAAGAAACTGGCTGCGGATATAAAGCGGACCATTGAAATAACACCGGGGTCGAGCCCTACCCGGGAAGGCGGCCTGACGATGAAAGCCACCATTGCAGGAAAGGCCTTTGTGGCTAATGATATGATACCGGCTGAAGCAGCGGCTCGGATCATTGGCAACTACGGTACCGTACAGATCAGTCTTCCTTATGACCGGCGGTATCTGTACGTAGGAAAGAAAATAAAATTTAGTGAACATGCCGCGAACCTTTTCTACGACGATGAGGTCGGAATCTGGGGAGGAAGACAAGGGGAAATGGAAATTACAAAAGTGGATGACAACTGGGCCGAAGGCACCTTCTATTTTACCGGCAGCACACTTGACGGCTCGAAAACAATAGCCGTCACCAATGGGTTCTTTCGCATAGCTGTCCCTAAGCGAAAATGATGTAACTGCGATCCTTCAGGATAGTTTATTTTTGGGTATGGAAATAAATATCCTGGAGTCGCACGAAGACTTGAGCCAACAAGCGGCGGCAATTATTCTCCGGCAATTGGATGCAAAAAAGGATATGCTGCTGTGCGCAGCCACCGGCAATACGCCGTCCAGGACCTATGAGCTTCTGGCGCAGGAGTACGGGCAACAGCCCAAACGCTTTACGGACATGCAGGTGGTGAAGCTAGACGAATGGGGCGGCCTCCCAATGACCGATGCGGGAACCTGTGAGCATTACCTTCGGACCAGGCTGCTCGCACCGCTGAGTATCAACGACAGTCGGTATATTTCTTTCCGCAGCGATCCGGCCGATCCACAGGAAGAATGCAGGAGGATGCAGGGACAGTTGTCCGAAGCCGGTCCCATAGATTGCTGTCTGCTTGGGCTGGGCCTCAATGGGCATATCGGGTTTAACGAGCCTGCCAGTTTCCTCCAGCCCGGCTGCCATATTGCACGCCTTTCCACGACGACCCTGCTGCATACCATGGTGGCCGCCGCGAACCGCCAGCCCACCTATGGGCTGACCCTGGGTATGGCCGACATCCTTCAGGCCAGAATGATCCTCATCCTCATCAGCGGATCGTCCAAAAAGGATATTGCCCGCGAATTTTTGTCGCGGCGGGTGACTCCGGAACTTCCTGCTTCTTTTTTATGGCTGCATGCAAATGTCATCTGCCTCCTCGACCATCAGGCGGCAGACTCATGGGACATCCCGAACAATAAATGATCTCAAATATGTCATACGCTATCGGCATAGACCTCGGAGGGACCAATATAAAATATGGGCTGGCGGATCATTTGGGTAACGTTTTGTATGACTCGATCAAGCCCACGTATTTGCCGGGGAAGAGCGTTTATGATAATATTCTCGACATTGTCCTGGAGCTAAAGGCACATGCAGCTTCGAAAGGGCTTACTCCGGAAGGTATTGGCATAGGCGTTCCGGCGATCATCGATGAAGGTTTGGTAACGGCCTGTACGGCTAATCTACCCGAGATGGAAGGAATGCCTCTCGGCAGCCGGCTGGCAACACAGTCAGGGATGCGCGTATCCGTAGGCAACGACGCGAACCTGATGGGGCTGGCTGAATGGAAGTTTGGTGCGGCCCGGAACTGTACCGACGCTATATTTCTCACCATCGGTACCGGAATAGGAGGGGCCATGTTGGTGAATGGCAAATTATACGCCGGCTATCGAAACAGAGGAGCAGAGCTTGGGCATATTATCGTTGAGACAGATGGACGTTCCTGCGGTTGTGGCGGAAAAGGCTGTCTCGAAGCGTATGCTTCCATCAAGGCACTCATCGAAGATTATAAAAGCAATCTTCCGGAACAGGAAAAGGATCGTCTTGAAATGGAAACGGTCATAACCGGAAGCCTGATCGTTTCCAGGTATCTGGAAAGTCAACCGGCTGCAGTGCTGGCCATGCGCCATCATTTCGATTATCTTACAGCAGGCATTGCCGGGCTTATTAATATTTTTAGCCCACAGAAGCTGATCATCGGAGGTGGGATTTCCGACGCGGGCGATTTCTATATCCAACAAATCCGGGAGCAGGCAATGAACCGCGCCATGAAGGAGACTTCACTCAATACGATCGTCGAGCTTGCGCAGCTCGGTAATAAGGCTGGCTTCCTCGGTGCTGCCGCACTTGTATCCCGTAAGTAAAATTTGTAAATACCCCCGATTTTGGGGTAGGCGGGAATCGAAATTTATTCTCACTTTTGAATCATCAAATAATCAGGACAGTTATTTTATTGAGATGATCAAGCTGAGCATAAAAGAGCGAAGGGAACAATTTGTGTTCCTGCTAGGAATATTTCTGTTTACCATAAGCCTGTTGGGCTTTGGCCTCCTTCACAACTTCGGAGACGAGAATAGTTTGTCAAAGCAGGAACTGACTGACAAACTTTCCCAGGATGTCGAGTTTGAGAATGTAGTCAAAGTACAGCGCGCCACTATCGATACTGCTTATAAGCAGATCGTCAATTTTGATCCTGCTGTTAAGGCGGTATTCCTTGAAAATGACATTAAATACTCGCTAGGCTCTATCAAGTCAAACTATGACAGAAAAGCCTTTGATCCCCGGTATAAGACTTTCCTCCAGGTGTCCCTGCTATATAACACGCTCTTCTTTAACAGGCGAGATCTAAAAGGCAACATCAATGATATTGATAATTTAAAAAAATCATTAGAGGATTGTAAACTTTCCACCCGTCAGTTGAAAGAAACCCTGGGTAACAGAAGCAACAATTAATTCAAAGACAAACATAAAGACGAATATGACGGACACGTTTAACACGAATGAAAGGGCTGTACGCAGTAATTCACAAGGGTACATATTTGGTTATATCCTCATTGCGATCGTAATCCTTGCTGCCTTGATTTTCTTTTTCAAAAGCATTTCTTTCGAGAAACGGACCAGCGATGCCGGCATCTTAAAGAATGAGCTGTACTTAAATGAAAACCTGGTTTATAACGATAATACAAGAGGCGCTAAAAACTGGCTCTGGGAATTTGGCGATGGCGCCAGGTCGAGCGAACAAAGTGGGTCTTATCGTTATACAAAGGCAGGTTCGTATATTGTTCGGTTAACAATCGACGGTACTATACGCGTACAATTTCCGGTAACCGTAAAAGATACCGTCGTTGAAAAAGTAGTCGATACTGCATTGAGTGTTAACGGTCCCACATCAGGCGTCGTAAATGAAGAGGTCCGTTTAGAGGCGGAAGGCAAGGGCACCCAGTTTGAATGGTCATTTGGCGAAACCGGAAGGGTAGACGTAAATGGCAGAACGGCATTATACACATTTCATTCCCCGGGGAAATTCCTGGTAAGGCTGACCAGCGATAAAAGCCGCCCCGCAACTCATATCATGTACATTACCGATCCCAGCCAGGATACTGTCCTGGTGATACCTGGCGAAGGCGAACGCCGGAGAGTGGATGATATACGAGCTCACTTACAGGCCATTGCCAACGGAGATGACTTCAATTCAAACTATTATTACCTCACGCGCAAGTATTTGTGTGACAATGAAAAAGTCACTGTAGCTATTGACCAGGACAGCGTCAGGCGTCGGAGCGACTTTTATACGTATTGCATAGGACTCACTTTCGGAGGTGAGATATCGGTTGATCAGGCGCAATTGACCATCAGCGCCAATGCTTCCTGTGCTACATTATTAAATATCAAACAACACTCTGCTAAAACAGTAAAATTATAACCCTGTGAAAAGACTATTCCCGCTATGTTTCCTGCTTGTTCAGGCTGTTTTTACAATGGCGCAATTTCCTATACCCTTTCAAAAGAAAGTGAAGTCGATGCCCAAGGCATTCGAGAGACCATCCGAATCCAGCAATTTAAATGACAATGGCGCAAAGACCGGTACACCCTGGGTGGTTTTCTCCGACCGCGACGATAATTTCACTACCACTACTGCTGGTGGAAGCCTGTTTATGAAAAAATTGGATTTTATGGAGCCATTTTACGTTAGTGAAGAGAAGAATGGCTATTTAAAACTGATCAAATATAATCCAGGGCTGCTCACCGGAAGAAAAATAAACGATAAGAAAAGCGCCGTAAGTTATGGCTGGATCTCGAGATGGAAATTACTGATGTGGAATAAATCATACATCAATGGAAAAACAGGTTATCCGGAAAAATCGATTGCCATTGTTGACGGCAAGCTGCCCCTGACAGTATCACAATTTTATTATGACAATACCGATTCGGCATACGTCTATAGTTCGCCCGAATTAAAAAAAGTTGTCGCCAAAATAAGACTTCACCAGCTGAATTACATCTTTAAAAGATCGGAAGATAACAGGAAATACATGATAGGAAGTGAAGACCAATTGGTTACTGACAGCGCACGAAGGGTAATTTACGGCTGGATAGCTGCCGATGCAATACATAACTGGGGCCAAAGGTTATATATCTCCCCGGTCGATCCGGGCTCCGACGAGCAAACCGATTCGGCTTCTATGACCCTGAACCAGGAACACACCGATCCTTTGTTGGGCCAGGACGATATTATCCTGAGAAGTTCCCCGGTCATAAGCGATAGCTCGCCTGCAAATTACGTGCTGGGAAAGGCGATCGATGTTTATGACAAATCTAAAAATACGCTTATAACCATTGACGGCTCTTCGCTTAAATATCCTGATTACCTTGATCTGAGAAAGCATATCCACAAAGTGAACGTAGTTTTTGTAATTGATGCCGGGAGCTCCATGAAAAAGTACTATCCGGGTCTGACCAATACTGTCCAATCCCTTGAGAATGTTTTTCTCGAATACGACAAAAAGCATCGATTCAGCTATGGGGCCGTCGTTTACCGGGATAATGCGAATTGTATTGCCCGGGGTATTGAAAGTACGGATGGCATTTACCCCGATTACCGTAAATTAATGCGTTTCCTGAGCGATCAGGCTGAAAAAACGGCACAATGCAATACTAACGTAAGCCCGGTACCTTTATATGAAAGCGTACGTGCTGCTCTGGATCTGCTAAAGACTCATACCAATGAAACCAACCTGGTTGTATTAATAGGCAGTGTCGGCGATTCAGCTGAAAATTTCAAAGAATTAAGCGGACAGTTTGGCGGTCAGAACGCCCGGTTGCTGGCCGTCCAGATGTACAGCGACTATAATGAATGGTATAATACTTTCGTCCTGAATGCTAAAAAGCTGGTCTCAGAATCTGCCGCGTTTTCGGCCGAACGAAAAAAGAAATTCCTGATCAATGGCGAGGGACTGGATGCCAACCAGACCTACAACACTAATCTGCTTGACTCTGTTTCCTATTTTCTTGATTATCCGAGTAATAGTTTGATACAGGGAGGCGTAGTTTTTCCCACCAAGGGCGCGGTAAATTCAAATAAGTATATCACAGGGGCGGTTAGGCGTTTTATTAAAGAGACGGATCTTGATATACATAGCCAGATCACCTCGCTTGACAGCGCTTTCCGCCTGAGGGGTATAGCTAATTCAAATCTGTCGGTAGGGGTAAGATCGCAGCTTGCTGCACCTGTCAGCGAGGACGTGGCAGATAAAATGCCGCATAATGCCTTTAAATATTTTACGACATCTACTGCGCCCGCAGACGTAGTGACTAAAAACAAAGGTCTTCTCGAATATACGCTTGTGCTGAATGGAATGGAGTACAAGCAGTTGAATGATATCATTGCGTTCATGGCAGGCCAGAATCTGCAGCCCGATCAATCTTCATTCCGGCGAAAATTGTTTAGGAATTACCTCAGCATACCCCGAAACCAGCTCGACCTCCCTGTTTCCAAACGCAGCGTCAAATCAATGAAGCTGGCCGGATACTTCAGAACAGTTACCGGTTTGCCTGTAGAAGAGAAATTGTTCGACCGCTTTACAGTCAAAGACCTTAAAAGCGACAGGCGTATGCCCAGAGCCGATTTTGAAAAATATATGAAGTTCCTGATCAAATGGGGGGAAAATATTAAAACGAGCACCCAGGTAGGGCAGCAGTTTATTTCCAACGGCAAGACTTACTATTATATCACCAGCGACAATTTGGCCGCCGACCCTGAACAATTAAACGGATACGGTTATGACTATTTCAAACATAAGTGAATCAGTAAAATTAGCCATCAGGGTTGCCCAGTCCCTGGCTAAAGAGTACCACAATCCGGAGTTTGCAGCGGCTCATCTTTTAAAAGGGCTGATGCATATGGAGACCGGTATAGGAAATTTTCTGTCCTCAATAAATAAGGATACGGAATATATTTCAGAATGGGCAGAGGTAAGGATCGAAGAGTTGGATAAAACTGCGGTCGCCCAGGATGAGATAAAAGGAAACGCCGGGATCGCTATCGTATTTGAAGAAGCCGATCACATCAGGATCAGGTTGGGACTGGATCTGATCACCCCGGTCTGTGTGCTGGCTGCCTTATGCAAGCCAACGATCGGATTTACGGTGAATCAGCTACGGTCGTTCCCGGTGAAAGAGAAAGAGCTGCTCGATCTGTATATCCGTAATGAAGAGATCAAACAGGTGGTCTCGCCGGCCGGTGCAGCTGCAACCGGCTTAAAAAATGCCGCTGTATCAACCGCCTTGTATAAATTTTGTACGGACAGGATAGCATTAGCCCGCGAGGGTAAAACCGATACGATTGTCGGCCGGGACAAAGAAGGGCGGATGATCATGGAGATCCTTTGCCGGAGAACCAAACCCAATGTGATCATTACCGGAGATGCCGGGGTAGGCAAAACCGCATTGGTGGATGGGTTTGCACAGGATATTCTGGCGGGCAACACACCCGAGCTGCTAAAAAACACGCAATTGTTCGAGCTGGACCTTGGAGCCTTGATTGCAGGGGCTTCTTATAAAGGGGAGATAGAAGACCGTTTAAAAAATATATTAAAAGAAATCAAGCAGTTTGATAAGGCCGTATTGTTCATTGATGAAATTCATACGCTGATCGACCCTAAAGGGCCTGTAGGCGGCGGCGTTGGCAACCTGCTGAAACCCGAATTGGCCAGGGGCGCGATCACGGTGATCGGAGCTACAACCGTTGATGAATATCGGAAATTGATAGAGCCCGAACAGGCTTTTAGCAGACGGTTCGAAGTGTTACCAATTAGCGAGCCCAGTGAACCTTCTGCCATAAAGATGCTCGAAAGACTGAGCAGTAAATACGAAGAACATCATAGACTGAAGATTCAATCCGGGACTATCCCGGAATGTGTACGGCTGGCAAAACGATATATGAAAGACCGCCGGCTGCCCGATTCGGCCTTTGACCTCCTGGACCGCACCCTGGCTGCTATAAAATTGATGAACGATACCTCGGAAAGAGTGCTGGACGATCTCAGCGTCGCATTCAACACACTGCAATCTTCGTCTGACATCCAGGATGAATTGGCCGATCATAAGTGGCTATACGACCAGCTGCAGGACAAAATAAGTCCCGTACTGTTAGGCCAGCTGCAGGATGAAACACCGGTAAGAAACTTCGAAACCACAGACGACTACCGGCAATACCTGGCAAAGAATCTGTCGGCATTGCGCGTCCTTGCGACACAAAAAAAGGGCGAGGTAAGCAGCCATGAAATTGCCGCTATCGTTTCCCATAAAACCGGCATTCCATTAGGAAAGATACAATCCCAGGAAAAAGAAAAACTGCTTAATATGGAGCAGTTTCTTAAAAAAAGGGTAGTGGGCCAGGATCATGCGGTAAAGGCTGTTGCCGACGCCATACTTGAATCAAGAAGCGGATTAAATAAAAAAGGCCAGCCAATGGGATCGTTCTTTTTGCTGGGGCCGACCGGTACAGGAAAAACAGAGCTGGCCAAGTCCATAGCCGAGTTCCTGTTCAATGACGAAAAGGCGATGATCCGCTTTGACATGTCTGAATTCAAGGAAGAGCATTCTGCCGCTTTATTGTATGGAGCTCCTCCGGGATACATCGGATACCAGGAGGGTGGTATGCTGGTCAATAAGATCAGGCAGCAGCCTTATGCCGTATTGCTGTTTGACGAGATAGAGAAGGCGCACCCCTCGGTATTCGATACTTTTCTACAGATCCTGGATGAGGGGCATATGCACGACAGATTAGGAAAAGAAGGGGATTTCTCCAATTCCCTGATATTGTTTACGTCCAACATCGGCAGCGAACAGATCGCCGCACAGGTGAGCAAGGGCGGGATCCCTACCCCGCATCAACTGCTGGAGACGATGTCGGGGCATTTCAGACCCGAGTTTCTGGCCCGCCTTTCGGAGATCGTCCCATTTATGCCAATAACGGAACAAAATGTCGTCAGCATATTTAAAATTCAGCTCAAAGGCCTCATCGATGCACTGAGCAAACAAGGCATCGGGTTCCATATAAATGAAGAAGCCGCACGTATGTTAGCGCTGGGAGGGTTCAATCCCAAATACGGCGCCCGGCAGTTATCTGGTGTGATCCGCAATCAATTGCGAAGGCCTATCTCTAAATTTATTATTTCCGGCGAATTGAAAAAGGGCCAGGCTGTCGGAATCCAAAAACACGAGCGGGAAGAACGGCTTGACTGGACGATCAACTAAAAATAATGTACTTAAAACCATTAAATAGTAACACTATGTTTGATTATGAAATAGGCGGCAACGAAAGAAAGATCGATACATCGGAAGCGTTCGCAGACATTGCCCACAACAAAACGCTCTTTGTCCAAAAACTAACCAACAACGAGCCCCTGAAGCCTGAAAAGGTGGAAGGCTTAAAAACCGTGCAGGAAGTGTTTAACCATTACAAGCCCAATGTTGATGTGGAGCTTGAAAGGTATGACGGATCGACCATAACAGAAAAGCTTCAATTTAATCACCTGGGAGATTTTTCGGTGAAAAGCATCATCAGCCAAAGTCAGCACCTCAACAACGTGAGCATTGAAAAAGCCATGTCGCTAAGCGTGATCAAACAGCTGAAGTCGAATAAAACATTAAAGACCACACTCGATAACGCTGAAACGAAGAATGCATTTATCGATGCCCTGAAAAACTTTGTCACCGAACTGGAAGAAAATAAATAATAGGCATACATCTTCATACTAATCAAAAAACATACATATGGCAACTCCGGAAAAACAGCAACCAGTCGATACAACCGGTTTTAAGCCGGCTGAAAAGGAGACAGTGGAAAAACTTTCCCTGGAAGAGAGTTTAAGTAAACTTACCCGGGTAGGAGGCATCGACCTGCTGGAAGCAACGATAGACGGCCTTCAGAACTTAAACCCCGAAAGAAAGGCCAGAAAGCAGATCTTTCTCACAGGCAGCGAGAAACGGAAGGAAAGGGAAGAACTAAAAAAGAAAATTCAGCTATGGATCGACATACTCGAAAATTCTGGATCTGTAGCGGCTATGATCGACAGAAGCACTGAAAAGCTGAAAACCGCGGAAGAGAACATCAATAAAAATGTGGCTGCGGCACTGAGGACAACCAGGGAGTTGGAGACAGCTTACCGGTCGGTCAACCTGTTCTACCAGAATACGGAAGCCGACAAGTTAAAAAACGTCGTGCTGCTCAACGCTTCACCCGACCAGGTCAAGGACCTGGATAACCCAAGGTTTATCGATTATGTCAGCGACGAGCTGAGGCAAAACTACGACAGACTGGACCTCCGGGAGAACTATTCATTACTGGTTATTCCCGGGTACATGGGTTCCAATAAGGTAGTGGAAAAATGGGCTTCGATAGCCTACAGGAACAAGGCCATGCTTATTACCGATTTTGCCGATCTCGATCAGCCGGATGACGTAATTGATCTTTTCACTGAAGCCAATTTGACGGGCGGCGATGCTTTCCGGGCAAATATGATGATGACGTGTAACTGGTTGGTGGGGCGTGGAAAGGTGCAGGAAATAGGGGAGGAGGATGACCTTACCGTTCCCGGGTCGGCAGCACTGGCCGGCAAGATGTACAATACACTAATGTCGCAGGTTACAGCCGGCAAAAAACATGGTTCGATGATCGATGTGGACGGCGTCAGGTTCGACCTTAAGAAAAGTGAGATCTCACATTTGGAACGCCTGGGACTGGTGCCCATGGTAAATGAATATGGGAAAGTGATGGCTTTTTCCGCAAAGACGCTTTTTAATGGCGACAATATTGGTTTACAAACCTATTCTGTAGTGCGTGTTTTTGACTATATCACGAAAGTCCTCTTCGACTTTTTAAACAGGCGCGCTTTTGAGAACTGGACCTCAAAGACCGAGAAGGATCTGCGCGGTCAGATCGTAAAATTCCTGGATAAGATTCAGGGCCCCGACCGCCTGATCGAGCATTTCAAGATCATGCGTTTTGAAAGAGATGAGGTGCAGAAAGATATGATCCATTTGGATATTCACATTACACCCTATTTCCCGGCAAAAAGTTTTGTGGTGAAACTGGATGGGCAAAAGGGTGAAGACGAGGCAACTACCTGGGCCTCGGAGTATACCCAGGAATAAAATATACGTGAGCTAATATTTATTTATAACCAATTAAAGAAACAAGTTATGCCTTTTAAAGCAACATTAACCTTCTCAGGCAAACAGTACGATGTACTGCAGTGCTCTTACGCTTTGTATCGGGACGTGGATCCTAAAGGAAGGCCAACCTCAGGAGTATACGGCGGTAAGATCGATGTCGAGATTGAGTCGACCCAGGACACATCGGTCATTGAAAGCATGGTGAATAACCAGTTTAAAGCGGTCAGTGGAAGCCTTACCATCAAAAAGCAGGATGAGGACGCCAAAATGAAGGAGATAAGTTTCTCCGATGCCTACATCGTCAACTATTCGGAAAGCATGAATGCCTACAGCGATAGCCCGATGACACTCAATTTCCAACTGTCCGCCCGCCAGATAAAAATGGGTTCTGCCGATCATGAAAATGATTGGCCCAAAGGTTAGATCAGAACTGCGGCAAAAAAATAATTTTTTTGCCGCAGTTCACTTTGAAAACGCTTAATAGCTGAAATATGTCGGATATAGTATACAGCAAGCCGTTCCGGTTTAAGAACGTCCTGGCAAATAAGGAACTGGAAACAACAGACATTGGCAAATCCATTTCCTACAACATCGAATTGGTCATTTTTACGAGGTTCGGCGAGCACAGGCATAATCCCCAATTTGGCTGTGAAATATGGGATCTTGATTTCGAACTGGTAATAAGCGAAAGGATCTGGGAAGAAAAATTCAGACTGTCATTGTTCAGGTCGGTTACCGATTATGAACACCGGCTATACCAGGTGGAGGTGGACGCAAAAATGAGCGAAGTAGAAAAAAAGTTCTTTGGAAGGAATATTTCGGAGATCAAAAAAAAGGTAGATATCGTTGTCAGGGGAAAAATGAATGTAACAGGAGAGAATTATCTTTTTACTACTTCGCTTTTTTTAAGTCCGCTGTGCAGCTAAATAATAACGAACATGAACGAACTATTTTATTCCTCAAAAGATGAGATCAGGAACCGGGTATTAAAAAATGCGCGTGATCTTTGGGCTATAAAAAATACGGCCGATCTTGACCCGCTGGTAAAATTGCTGGTAGAGGCCCTGAGCACGGAGCTTTTTAATATATCCAACGAGGTAAATAACCTGGAGAACCGGATGGTTGACAAAATATCGAAAATACTGGCTTCCGACACCCTGATCTCTGCTATTCCGGCCCACGCTATTCTCCATGCAAAACCGGTTGAATCAACGGAGATCCTGGACGAAAAGACCCAGTTCTTTTATGGCAAGCGGTTAAATGACAAGGATGAGAACAATAGAGAAATTACGATAGAGGTCTTCTTTAGCCCCTTAAAGCCCGTTCGGATCTTCAATGCTGCGGTAGCCTTTATAGCCACCGGTGCCAACCTGTTTCAAATCGATGCCCGGCAAAACAAATCGCTGTTGGCTCAATGCAAACCGGGCCACCAACTGGAAAAGAACAGTGTTTATATAGGTATCGATGTTTCCCGGGAACTAAATTCTCTTGATGGGTTGAGCTTTTATTTTGACTGGCGGGGTTATAAGGTGGAAAAACAAACATATGACCTGCTTACTTTTTCCGAATGGTTGGTGAATGATATGCCGCTCACCATATTGCAGGACAAGTTTTATGAAGAGCCCAAACAGCAATCCCGATCTCCATTTGATGAACATACTATTCTCAACTTGATAACCCGTGATGTACATGCTTTTTACAGGAACAGATTTTTTACGCTGTCGGCAAAAGGCTTAAATCCCGTTCCCCGTTTAAAGCTGTATCCTGAAGCATTTAGTCCCGTCTTTCCTGCTGGTAACCTGGAAGGCCTTAAAAAGCCGGTTCTCTGGATCAAAATGATTGTTCCAGGTGCGATTACTCAACCTATCCTTAATGAGCTTTCTGTATCTGTAAATGCCTTTCCGGTGGTAAATAAGAAGATGCACGATCTCAAACACCGGCTAAAGATGATGAACGATATCATCCCATTAAAACTTTCCGGCCACGATCAGTTTTTGAGTGTAGATACGCTAAGAGATAATTTGGGCAATCATTATACCGAAATTCCGCAGGGTTATGACGAGGAAAGAAGCTCTGGTCTGTTCTCTGTCAGGTATGGAGGAGCCGAGCGTTTTGATAGCCGGAATGCCAGGGAGATACTGGATTACCTGTTTGAGCTTTTGAGAGATGAGAAGGCGGCTTTTGTCGCATACGGGTCCGATTTTCTCAATACATCTTTAAAGGAGCTGGATCAAAATATCTCGATGATCGCGCAAAAGACGATGGGGCAATTGAAGAGTACCAGGGAACTGGTGAACTATGTTGTTTTTAAACCGCTTGACAATGCCGATATCATGTTCCTGGAGTTTTGGACGACCGGTGCGGAGCTGGGAAATAATATCAGGGCTGAAAGCCGTTTGCAGGCATTTGAAAATACAAAATTTGTTGCCGAAAGCCTGTTCCTGCTAAGCACTACGCAGGGGGGCAGGTCGAGATTGAATGCCGCAAACAGGATACGGGCCTATAAATACGGGCTTACCACCGGGAACAGGGTGGTAACGCAATCAGATATCATAAATTTTTGTTTTTGGGAATTGGGAGACAATATATCAGCGGTAAAGATTGGGAAGGGATTGATGAATTCCCGGAATCCAAAGGAAGGTTTTATAAAAACAGTGGACATTATCGTCACTCCGGCCTCAGCTAGTGAATTAAAGCCGGAAGAATGGAAGCCTTTACTGGAGCTTACGCGATCAAAGCTGGAAACACGAAGCACAATGAATTTAAACTACAGGCTGTTGCTGGCATCCGAAAAATAACAGGCATGAAAAAGGAGCTGAATTTATTGAATGACCTCGGGACCGATTTTAAAGCTACCACGAAGGTCGCTGAATTGCTGGAAAACGGTGATTGGGATAAAGACCAGGTCATTATTTTGCCTTTGGGGTCAAAACGAAGCGCTTATGCAAAGGATATTAATGGTCATTCATCCTATCATTCCGAAAACTTGCTGAAGGATTGCCTGATTGTAGAGGTTAACCGGGAAGGCCTGTATGATATGCTTCCGGAGGGGTTGTTTCATCTGCCTGCGAGAAGCTCGGGTTTCTCTGAACTGGAAATGATGGAAGATGTTCAATTGAGAAGAAACGAGGAAAAGGACGCCCGGAAATTCTTCATGCCTTTTGAGGCTGAACTGAACCATATGCGGATTCTGTTGGAATGGTATGAGAATAGATTGGACAAGAAAACATGCTATAACGATCTGTCGATGATCTTTGGCGCGGAGTGGAAAGAATTTGAAAATTTGGATAATGATCAGAGAATAATTTGGATGCATCTTTTGCCCGTTATACAGCAAAAACGGAATGACAGGCGTTTTCTGGGGGAGTTTCTTGCTGTGTTATTTAATATTCCTGTTACTGTTACTTTAAACCCGTCCGTTGCTATTCAAATACCGATTGATGAAACCAGTCAGTTTAAATTAGGGGGCGGCGCGCTGGGGACGGATACGGTCATCGGTAACAGCTTTGAGTCTGACCGGGAGGAGATTCAAATAAATGTTGGTCCGGCCGATGGAGATAAACTGCTGGGTTTTTTGCCGGGTAACCGCTATGCCCGCCTTGTCGATATTGTAACATCCTATCTCGTACCCGTGGAAACCGAAATGAAAATTGAGCTGGTCGTCAGCGCAGAGAACAGGGTCGGCTCATTAGATCCCGGTAGTGCAAATTCGATTCTTGGTTTTATGGCTTATCTGTAAATCTTTAATGCCCCTTTAGTCACACACACTTAGTCACACACACATGGACGTACAACAATTTTTTATGAGATACCTTCTTTTTCCGCTGATTGCGGTGGTGTCTGCAATAGTACTCGCTATTGTCAATAAAAAGAACAAGTTTATTAATAACAGGAAGCTTATCGTTTGCCTGTTGCTTTTAAGCATTGCATTAGCCCTGCCCGGTCTTTTGGGCTTTTTAAGCCTGGATTTTATGCCCTGGGGATATGTCATCAGCCAGATCTATAGTATTTCGCTGGGTTGTGTTTTTGTATACCTGATGACCAAATATTATGCGGATGAATTATTGGAGAGAAAAGGATTTATCCTTGTATCCCTGCTGATAGCCTGTCTGCTTGGATTTTACCTGTATCAACTGGGCTTTAATGCGTTGAGCACTATCCGCATTGGCTCCTGGGGCGCTACGAGTGTTTTCGATTTTATTATCCCGCTATTGTTCTGGTGGTGCTATGTGGCCCTGTTAAGCATTCCTGCTGAAATTTATAAGGTATGGCAGTACCCGGCGGCGCCGGTAAACCTGGACATGGAACTCCTCGATTTTAACCGGATGCTGGTTCTTGAGCTGGAGGTATATAAAAATACAATTGATGCCGAGCCTATAAAAGTGAAGGTTAAAGCTCCCGGAAATATGCTATTTGGCAACTGGTTCTATAAATTTATTGAAGATTATAATATTAAGTTCCCAAAAAGCCCGGTCGCCTATTTAGCCGCTGACAACATGCCATACAAATGGATGTTCTTCATCAAAAGACCAATTTTAAAACGGAATATTTTTATCGATCCGGACCTGGACATCCTCAAAAATGGTATCTCTGAGAAAGTGACCATCTACGCCAAAAGGGTATCGGAAAATATTGCCAAACCAATAAAAACAGGGGACGAGTCCATTTTTATTTAGACACAAATACAATTACCAATGTTCTTACCACTAAAATACAACCCCGTGAACTGGGTGGATGGCATGAAGCTGTCGAGCGCCCATTTTGTTGCAACTGACCAGTACAACCAGGATCTTGTCCGGGACGCCCGGTCGCTTCCGCTGACAAATTATAATTATGGGTTACTTCCACCTTTTTCGGGACAGCGGGTCTCGCATGATATTGAGGTAACAGAAAAGGCAACCGATCATATCGAGATCAAGGTCCGGCTTTGCAATGCAATAACTGCGGAGGGTTGCAGGATTGATATTGACAGCCCGGCGAACTATGGGAAACCGCTTACGTATACCCACTATTTTACGGAGAACACCGGATCAGGCAGCATCGTTTATAATATTCTTTTGTCTGTTAACCCTTTTGAAAGAGTACCCTCAGGCAGCCCGGACCCGCAGGACAATCCGCCACGCTATCCGGATATCGCAAAAGGGTACAAGATCTTTTTGGTGCGGGCAGTTGAAACGGCTTCCCAGGGTAGAGACAGTTACAGCTTAACCATCGGGCAACTGATCCAGACAGGGGGTAAGATCTCCATCAATACCAGCTATATTCCACCAAGCAGCTCTATCACCAGTCATCCCGGCCTGATCCGGTATTATGAGCTGTTTAATACGCTGATCAATGACCTTCAGCTATCTGCCTTTACCATCATTGAAAAGACAATGGGTAAAGAATCCATCACCGTATTGGGGAAGAATATCCGTTTCATCTCCGAGAAAATGCTTGACTACCTGGCGCAGATGTTCTTTACCTACAGGAATCTGGGATATCAGCAGCCACCCGCTTACCTTGCCGGCTGTTTTTCAAACCTGGCCCACCTGTTTTTCACCGGCATCCGCCTCATCGAAGCGAAGGAACGCGAAGAAATGCTGAAATATTTTTACGAATGGCGGGATGTTACGCCCGGAAATTTTGAAGAGCTGCTGGCGCGTACCATTGAGCTGATCTATGACCACCAGGATATTTATGCTTCCCTATCGCTGGTCGAAGAATTTCTAAAAGTGGTCACGGCACTGTGGAAAAAGCTTAGTACGCTGGAATATATTGGACAGCGTAAAGAGAATATTGTCGTGGCTGAACAGCAGATCGTGCAGCAGGTGCAGGCCAAACGGACATGGACTTTATTGGATTAAGCAGTGCACGTTACTAAAAACGGAAATAATGAAAATAATTAGTCAGTTAACTGCCAAACAGGCTGGCGACCTTGGTGATGCAGTGAAATTGCTTCCGGGGTTGAGTGATTATGAACGGAATGCTATCCGTAATAATAAGATAAAAAAATCCCGCGAGAGTGGAAGGATGATCCATTTTGAAGCAGTGGTGCCAGTTAAACAGCCGGGATATATCGAATATGAAACTACGAGGTATTGGTACAGAACGATGAAAAGGGACGACTTTCTTTCTTTGGCGAAGAAAAACCAGGTGATCACTGAAAGGACCAATGACTATGGAGGGATCGCCCCAAATTATGAATATGCAAAAAAATATCTTGGGAATGACAAGGGAACACATATTGTTGAGTTTGCATTTGAGATAACAGGAAAAGAGTTTCATGAAAAAATAAACGAACGGGAAAGTTCGCTGAAGGGGAATAAATTTCGGCCGCAAACCGCCAAAGCAGAAGGTGGGGGCACCATCGGGCTTGGTCCGGCGGGGATGTATCAGGGTATTGCGGGTAAGGTTTTCAATGAAATGCTCGACCGGCATGAGATCACCTGGAGACTGGTCTATTTCGGCATCCCATTGTAATAAGATCATACTTTTTTTACAGAAACTAAAAATGAACGGTAATTATGCCAATTGTAGGACAGACCTATACGACAAGACAGTTGCCTGCGTTGACCAGGGCCTACTTATTTGACCTTATAATAAATGGCCGGGCAGGCAATGCACCCAAAGAGTTGCTTCAAGAGAATCCGGATGGCCAGCCAGGCACTACGCATAAATTTGGGAGTGACAGCAACCGTCCACCGGGCGCCGATATGTATAGCAGAAACAGAGGGCAATTTAAAAACCCGCCGGGGAAATATAGAATAGTAAGGCATATGCGTGGCGCCCAGGACATCAAATGGTTCTATGCCGAACATGTGGGAGAAAATTCCTATAGATACCACCATATAACCTTGCCTGATTGCGCCGGCTGTGATGGATATGCCGAGGTTGAGTGCGATAGGTGCCATGGATCGCAGGTCAGAAATGTTGTTCACAGGATCAACCCTGCAAATGGAGTTGAGCAGCTGAGTGATTTGCGCAGGTGCCCGCGATGTAATGGAAGAGGTTTTATACACTGTGCCTCGTGCTGGCCCCAGAACGTCACGACGCCGAAGAGAATTCAGGGTCCAATGGGTCCTTATACCATAAGCCTTGACCGTAACCGCTGGGATAATTTTTAGACAGTATGGAGATACAATTAGTTAAAGATATCAATATAGGCGGCAAGGCCATCGCTTATATCATTTCATTCGAGCTTCGTCAGGCGTTCAACACACACCATTCTTTTGAACTGCGCTTTAATCATGACCATATTGGTGCGCCAGGGTTGATTACGCTCGATGACAGCCGCGATCTTGTCGGTAAGACCCTTACGGCATCCTTTGGCCTGACAACGGGTAAACAGCAAAAATTTGCCGGGGTGGTCACCAGTGTCGAGCTTACCCAAAGCCACGGCTATCATGGAGTGATCATTGCGAGCGGCTACAGCCCCACGATACTCATCGACCGGGGTCCCGATCTGGGTTCGTATTATAATAAAACCCTTGCCGCCATTGTGAACCTGGTTACGCATGATACGCCCGCCAACGACCTTCGGGTAGTATCGAACCCCGATCGGAAAAAACCGGTCGATTATGTGATGCAGTACCGGGAGAGCGATTTTGATTTTTTAAACCGCTTAAGCGCCGAATATTACGAATGGTTCTTTTACGATGGGGTGAGTCTCAATTTTGGTAAACCCGGCAACCAGACAGAGGTAGCCCTTGTGTATGGCAGGGATATCCAGCGTCTGCAGTATGGTATCGAGCTGGCACCCATAAAAAATACCCGGTTTGCCTATTTTCCGCAGCAGGATCAGCTGTTACAGGGACAAAGCGCCGGGAACGCTGCCGGAAGGCCGGACCTGGTCCATGCAGCGAATACTTCCGGCACCACTTATAGTAAGACATTCAACCAGCCGGCTTTGATCCGTGTTGAAAACAACGGCGATATCAAAGACCTGGTGGATAACGAGGAGAAAGCCAGCACGAGCCAGCTGCTCAAAATAAGCGGCAGGGGCGATAACCCGGAAGTAAGCATCGGCAAAATAATAGATGTATCCATGAGCATCAACCAGGGCGCTGGTTTTGAAACCAAAAGCCTGGGTAAGTTCCTGGTTACCTCGGTCACTCATTCTATCGATAACGAAGGGCGTTATTCCAACCAGTTTGAAGGCATCGTATCTACTGCTGAGCGCATTCCCTTCTCCGGGTATCAGCGCCCGGACCCGGAAATGCTATTGGCCGAGGTCTTTGACAATGCAGACCCAATGGGGCAGGGTAGGGTAAGGGTAAAATTCAAATGGCTGTGCGAAACCAACGATCCGACGGAATGGCTTCGGGTCATTACCCCTGATGCCGGCAGCAGTAACAAGGTAACAAAAAACAGGGGTTTTGTGTTCATACCGGAAAAAGGCGACCAGGTGGTGATTGGATTTGAGGACGGCAACATAGCCCGCCCCATTGTGATGGGAAGCGTATTCCATGGCAAGAACGGCATCGGCGGCAGCAGTAACAATGACCGCAAAAGCCTGACCACCAAAAGCGGCCATACCCTTAGCATGGATGACAGCGGCGGCATCCTGGTAAAAGATAAGACCGACCTCAATTTCATTGCTATCGATGGCAAAAATGCCATTACAGTCAATACCGATAACAACATCACCCTGCAAACAGGTAAAGTAATGATCATTATGGATAAAGAAAAGGATAAGATCATTATCCAGGCTAAAAACATCGAGATACGTGCGGCAGATGATTTTCTGCTTACCGGCGATGGAGCCCCGGCCAGGAACGGGAACATGGAATTTGACGAAAAATTGCAGATATCCTCCCAAAAAGAGCTGTCGATGGTTGGCGGATCGACCGCTAATTTAAACGGTAAAGACGTAACGATAACAGGCGCCAGGACCAGTATTGATGGAAGCCCGGTAAAAATAAATTCTTAGAGCAATGGATCAGTCAAAAGAAAAAAGCTATCGTTTAACGGTTAAGGGAAATGTGAAAATGCTGACCATGATGGACAGCTTTTCCACCGCAGCTACTTATAATCTGTTTGATAAGGGCCTCAATGCGATCAGACCCGAGCTGAAGGAATATATACTCGAAGAAAAAGAAGTATCGCTTACCGAATACTTCGATCCCAATACCTATCAGCTGATCGAATATGTGAACAGGCTGGCCAGGATCTACAGCAGGCAGCACATTTGCATCAGCAGTACAGGCGCAATTAAAGGCCTGTTGAATCTTACCGAGATCAAAGGTAAATGGGACGCGCTGAAAAAGGAGCTGATGCAGGTAAACCCTATTGCCGCCTTCGAGATCATAAGACATAAAGACCGCGAGCTTGGCAATCCGGTTGAAGTGGTCGAAAATCTGGCTAATACACATTTCATGCAGCTGTTTCTCTATGCCTTCGGGGTTAAGCCTGACGATGCGAAAACTACGCGGAAACAGCTGGTTCGGGATCGTATGGGGATAGGGTTTTCACTTCCCGTAATTCAAACACTCGCAGCTGATCAAAAGGAACAGGGGTATGCTGTTCATACAGAGGCAATACTGGATGACAGCGGCAGGATAGATAAAAATGGGATCACGAAAATAACGGGGCAAAAAGAGTTGGACATAAAACATTTTACCCGGGCCAGTTTTAATTACAGCCAGGACGGAGACCTGAGATCGGCAGAAATGACGGTTTTTGAACAGCTGAACAACGATTACAGATCTGACCTTTTTTTACACCTTCAGGACATTAAATACGACATCAAATAGGACATTCAATATGGCGGAGGAATTACAATGGTTGACGGAAAAGCATTACCTGGTATGTCCCAAAGGGGTGATGTTCAAACAAATGAAAGTAATGAGTCAGCGACAGGTCTCATTCAGTGGACATCTGGCAGCGACCACAGCCGATACCATGGTGGGTAATGCCTTTATGTGCATGGGCAATCTGGCTGCTGCGGCACCGCCCGTTTCGGCTTTACAATCAAAAGCCGTTGCCATAATGGTTGCTCCCGGCATCGGCTTGCCCCGTATCGGCATTCCTCCCCAGTTATTACTATTTGCCAGCGGCGCCGGCATGGTGAAGTGTAACCTTAGCGCCCTTGCACGGGTGTGGATAGGCTCTTCTCCCAATCTTATCATCAACCACCATGAAGGCTTAGTGGTAGGGCAAAGTAAGCTGTTATGTCCGCCGGAGACGGCCGTTATTGAAGCCAAGGAAACCTTTTGGGAGGCCATGACAAGCACAAGCCATTACAACATCGGGAACATCGCCAGCTTTGCCTTTAGCTTGCTGGCGGGTCGCGGCCTGGGCAATATGACCGCGGGCCAGCAGGGAGCACCCGCCCTGTTCGATCCGGCATCTTTATTCGGCGGGATGAACCTGATGAGCCGTAGCGTGAATGGCTCGACAGTATTTTCGGGGCAGGCAGAAGAGCTCTGGGACAGCGACGAAAAACGCAATGGCGACAAGTTGCAGGCAAGCGGGACAGAACTAACCCTGGCTATCTTTTCCGCCAGGGGAGCATCGCTGACCTGTTTCCCGGCAGGCACTATAATACATACCAGCAACGGGTTGCTGCCTATCGAAGAAATTACTACGGGGATGCTTTTATGGACGGTAGATGAGTACAGCGGTGAGCGTCAGTTAAAACCGATAAAAGAAATTCACCGCCGGACAACACTGACAATGATGATCATTGAATTGGAGAATGAAACCCTGTTTGAAGTTACGCCAGATCATCGTTTCATGGTGGCCAGCGGGTGGCGCGAAGCAAAGGACCTGCAACCGGGCGATGAACTGGAAAACATTACAGGACAGGCGGTAAGTATAAAGAATATAGGCCTGATAACCAGAACTGCAGTTGTCTACAACTTTTCGGTTTGGGAAAATGAGAATTATTTTGTTACAACCGATGGGGTTCTGGTTCATAATGCTTCTTATACGGAGCCCGCCCAGCTTTAACATATTAATAATACACCATGAAACCAATAAATACTAAAGAATTAAAGAGATCATATCTTCTGTTCGCTGTAAATTTTATTGCGCTTGCTGCATTTTCTATATTTTGTCTATATCTTTTTTTTGCAGCGCAGGACTATGAAAACAAACTTCTTCAAAATGATGCAGATCAGGCTGACCGGCTTCTTTCAAAAAGAAAAGATATCAATACCCAATTTGATCGGATCCTTTCCAGGTTTAATGACCTTTCCCAGTTTTCATCCATTAATTCGGAAGAAATGGATAACCAGGCCATCATGCTGGAAGATATCCAGAAGGAGATAGTCAACGTAAAGGATCTCCTGAAGCAGCAACAACAGGCCTCTGCCAGCTTTCTCCTGTACAAAAAAATGACCGATGATGTCACGCAAATGGCCGGCATCCAGGATTCGTTGTTTAATTCCAGGTTTCAGCTGGAGAGCATCAAGACGCAACTCGAATCCTGTTTAAGGATCAATCATTCGGCCGAGAATAAATTGAGCTTTGGGATTTTCAGGAAGTGATAAAATACTATTTTTTTTATTGTGACGATCCATGTATCTTGACAAAAATAAACTTGTCGATCTTAAAATCTTGCTATGCCGGTATTGAAAGAAATCTGCCTCCCTTTCCTGGTATTTCTTTTCTTATATTCCACCAATCTTCGTGCACAGAATGATGTTCGGATGCTCTTTAAAGAGCCGGCTGGCAATTATCATTCTTCTTCACCCCTGGGTAATGGCCGTCTGGGCGCCATGGTTTTTGGGGGGACCGACAGGGAGCGGATCGTGTTAAATGAAATTTCAATGTGGAGTGGAGGAGTACAGAATGCTGATGATCCCCAGGCAATTAACTATCTTCCTCAGATCAGGCAGTTGTTGCTCGAAGGCAGAAACGCAGAGGCGCAGAACCTCATGCAGAAACATTTTATTTGTAAGGGAAAAGGTTCTGGTTCGGGCGAAGGCGCTAACGTTAAATTTGGATGTTACCAGACGTTGGGGGATCTTTTTATTAATTGGGCGGATGCTCATTCGCCGGCACAGAATTATCAAAGAGTACTCCGGCTGGACAGTGCTTTTACTACTACTACCTGGCAAAGAATGGGCATCAACTATACGGAAGAAGTTATGGTATCGGCACCATCACAGGTGATCGCTGTTCGTTTAAAAGCATCTAAGCCGGGCTGCCTTTCTTTTTCTGCCCGGCTTTATAGGAAGGAACGTGTTGCTTATGTGATGGAGAATGGCCAGATGTATATGAAGGGAACCATGAATAGTGAAGGAGACGAAGGCATCTATTATGCTGCCGTATTAAAAGCGATACCTGTTGGCGGGCAGTTGTCTCTTACTGATACCAGTATTGTGGTCACAAACGCAAATGAATGCATATTACTGGTAGCCGCTGCAACAGATATGAACTGGCCAAAAGTAGAAAAGCGTGGGCCGGCCCCTTTGCCTGTCGTATTGCAAACGGTAAACAAAATATCGGGCAGATCGTGGACAGAATTGCTGACTGAACATGTAAAGGACTTCAAATATTATTTTAACAGATGTCGTTTGAATTTTACTTCCGCTGAAAACAGCAAAGAAATAGCACGGCTAAGTGTATTGGAAAGATTGACCCGTTTTGGCAGCGGTGCATCGGATCCCGATCTGATCAATATGTTCTTCAACTTCGGCAGATACCTGCTGATATCTTCTTCCCGCCCTGGTGGAATGCCGGCAAATCTGCAGGGTTTATGGGCTGATGAATACCAAACACCCTGGAACGGCGATTATCATACGGATATTAATGTACAAATGAATTACTGGCCTGCCGAAGTTGCCAATCTTGCGGATTGCCATCAGCCAATGTTTACTTTATTGGGTCAAATGGCTGATTACGGAAGCCGCACTGCAAAGACCTATTACGGCGCCAGGGGTTGGGTAACACATCCTATTACCAATCCATGGGGTTATACCTCGCCGGGCGAAGGCGCTACCTGGGGTTCTACTGTCACTGGCGGCACATGGGCTACCATGCATTTGTGGCACCATTACCAATACAATCCGGATATAAAATTTCTTGCGTCTGTGTATCCCATCATTAAAGGCGCTGCCCAGTTCTATACCGATATTTTAATAGAAGAACCAAAGCATAAATGGCTGGTCACGGCTCCTTCCAATTCACCGGAAAATTCATTTTTGGGACCCAATGGCGAATATATCGCTACATGTATGGGGCCAACAGTCGATATGGAGCTCGGCCGGGAGATCCTGGGTGAAGCTATACAGGCTGCTGCTATTTTAAATATTGATAAAGCCTGGAGTGACAGTCTTCGCTCTATTATGCCGAGGCTCGCACCGCTGCAAATAAGCCCTTCGACCGGAGCATTGCAGGAGTGGCTGGAAGATTATAAGGAAGTGGAACCGGAACATCGCCACACTTCACATTTGATGGCGGTTTACCCGCTTGATGAGATCACACCCTGGGAATCCCCGGCTTTTGCAAAAGCGGCAGCTACGACTTTAGAAAGGCGTAAGAAAAGCGGCATAGGATGGGTCTGGGCCTGGCGGATGGCTTTAAATGCCCGTTTGCAGAATGGTGACAAATCCTTGTATTTCTTGCGTAGCTTTCTAACGCCTTCAAGTGCTTCTGAAATAGATTATAACAATGGAGCCGGTACATATCCCAATCTTTTTTGTTCAGGCCCGCCTTTTCAGATAGACGGTAACCTGGGTGCTGTTGCCGGAATCGCGGAAATGTTGATGCAGAGTCATGGTGAGAGAAACATTATTCGTTTATTGCCAGCTCTGCCGACAGATACCTCCCTCCAAAGTGGGTCCGTAAAAGGATTAAGAGCCCGCCAGGGATTTGAAGTTTCATTTAACTGGCAACAGCGGAAAGTGCAAAACATAAAGATCCGCTCGACCAGTGGATTGCCCTGTCATATTTTATTGCCTGGTTCATTTACGGTTAAAAATTCCGCGGGTAAACCCATCTCGTATAAAAAAGATACAAAAGATGTAATTGAATTTACTACACAAAAAGGGATGGAGTATTTATTTTTCATTAAGCCGCAAGCAAAAGAAAAAATCTGAGTGGTTACCCCTTTTTCTGAAATGCTCTATATTGATCAGGTGAGACTTTCATGTATTTCTTGAAAAGCCGTGAAAAATAATAAGGATCGTCATAGCCAATTTCTTTCGCTACTTCTTTGACTTTTATGTCCGAGCTGTACAATAGCAGGCAGGCCTTCTGTAATTTCAGATGAATAAAATAGTCAAGAGGCGCCATGCCGGTTGCTTTACGAAACAGGCTGGAAAAATGGGAAGTGGACAAGCCTTTTTTTTGCGCCATGGCTTTTACGGTTAGTTGCCCGTGCAATTCGCTTTGCATGTACAGGATAGTATCGGTGATCAGATCTTTTGCATCCTGTTTCTTTTCATTCACCTGCCGGTCAGGATAGAGGAAGGTGGCGATGAAACTATACAGGAACATATTTGTGTTCGTGAGATTCTCTTTGCTATAACCCATTTCCAGGTTATTGTACATCATATGCCAGATTTGCAGGCCTTTTTCGTTGTAGATGATTGGCTGCGGGCCGTCAAATATTCCAATTCCGAAACTACGGTTGAATGTGTTCATATCCCTGCCGCTAAAATGTACCCAGTAAATTGTCCACGGATCGTTTTCATCTGCTCCATACCGCAGGTAATCCTTTGTTGCCGGTATGATGATAAATTCATTGACACCTACTTCAAAACGTTTTTTGCCAAGCTCATACCAGCCCTTTCCACGCAGGCAATAGATTAATATATCATCCGGGCAACCTTTTTGCCACTCCCGGTAATGATAGGTTGCGTTGGGAAAATAGCCAATATGTTTTATATGAAGCTGGTCCAGTACAACATTTTCCCTGATCAGTTTCTTCCATACAGTTTCAGGGAGATTTATCATTTTTTCCCCCTCAAAGCCATCACGCCTTTTAATGGTTTTCATTGTACAATGATAAAGAATAATACGTCTTAACCCGCTGCGCAGATCTGGTAGTGATGAGCTTTTTTTTCTCAATACCCGGGGTTCTGCTTGAGTTGCGGACTGAGGTTAAGGGTATTCTGCCCTAACGGGAATATATTGGTATGGGCATCCGGGTCGGGCGTCTTATCCCACCAGGTGCCGGTGTTGAACACGCCCCAACGGATCATGTCCGTACGACGCCTTCCTTCCCCGATGAATTCGCGGCCCCATTCGTCCTGTATCTCCTGGTCCGTCAGCTGGCTGCCGTCGGGATTGTACAGGCTGGGAGATCCGGCGGGAAAATTGCGCGCCCGGACGGCATTCAGCAGTTTCGCGGCGCCGGCTTTGTCACCGGCCCGGTACTTGCATTCGGCTTGGGTATAATAGATTTCCGATAGTCTTATCTCGGCAAAGGAAGACGTGATCCGATTGGCATCCGAAGTAGGGTAGTAGGGGTATTTTACGAGATTGACACCGGATGAGTAGTCAGCATGGTTCATATCCGATTCCTTGTCTGCGAGCGGAGTTCCGGGAGGGGTCTTTAGGAACCATCCGACCTGGTCGCGGATAAACAGCGTATAGTTCGTCGCTTTCCCATCCCTGACAGTATCCTGTTTTCCATTGACATTCGTATAGGGAAGGTAGCCATAGAGAAACATTCCCTGGCGGGTGCTGTTACCTAAATTCTTATACACTTTTAGGCGCAGATCGTCGGGATAATGTTGGAATTTTATAAAGGGTTTGCCAAGGGCAAAAGAATATTCTACGCTGTCTACATCCCTGCCGGGCTGGAGAGCGAATTCAGGATTGGCGCTGCCGAAGTCCGAGAATCCCAGGTAGAGAGGCGCCTGATAGGTCAGGCAGTAAAAATACATACTGCCGCCGTATTGCCAATGGGTCTGATTAAGGGTAGACGGGAAGCCGAAGATAACCTCGGAATTTGGAGCGCTATTCGTATAATCGAACGGCGCATCCCAGCGGGTTGCCAGTCCATAGGTACCGTAGTTACCGTTGATGATGCTCTGGCAGATCGAATCGCAGCTGGCAAACCTATCCACGCCTGTCCATACTTTCGAATTCAGGTAAAGCCTGGCGAGGAGGGCAGCGGCTCCGGCCTGGGTCCACCGGCCAGCGACATTGGTGCCGAGACTGATATTGGTAGGCAGATCGGGCAGGGCGGTCTTAAGCTCCGACTCAATAAAGTTGAAGGCTTCCTGGGGAGAGACCTGGGGGCCGCTCTGCGTCGAGTCCTTGACCTCTTTTACCAGCACGATGTTGCGGAAGAAATCCAGGGCCCGCAGGTGAAACCAGGCCCGCATTGTTCGGAGTTCGGCCTTGAAGTCGGCGAGTTCCGCGGTTGAGACGCCCAGCTTATCCGGGCTGGTGATCGACTCCATGTCCTGGAGGGAATTGGTCGCCAGGGAAGCGCCCTGGTAAAAGGCGATCCAGGCGCCGTCGCAAAAGGCGTCTGTTGGTACCCAGGTGTGATAGTGCATCCGCTGGAAATAGCCCCCGTTCTGCCAATCCCCCTGGCGATTGGGCGTCATCAGCTCATCCGTTGGATCTTCTTCTGCGGCAAAAATATCATTTCCCTGGATGCTCCAGTAGCCATGCTCGAAGGAGCGGATAAAATCCTGGATAACGGCTTGCCGGCTTGTCAGGAATTGACTGGCGACAATGGTAGAATAGGGAACTTCGTTCAATTTCGTACATCCCCCGGCGATAGCAAGACCTAGCACCAGGCAAAACAGGCGAATATAAAAAGATGGTTTATTATTTTTCATCGTTGGAAAATTTGTGTGTGTTTAGAATTGTACCTGGACACCGAACACTAGCTGCAGGGCAGAGGGATAATAGGTCAGACTGTTGCGGACACCAGGCCATAGACCGTTCAACGGGACCTGGTCGGGATCGCCGCCCTTATATTTGGTGAACGTATATAGATTGCGGCCGGTCGTATATACGCGGAGCGAGTTGAGGTATTTCGAATTGAAGTGCCGCGTATAGCCAAGCGTGACATTGTCCACTTTCACGAAACTGCCGGGCTCCAGGAAATAATCTGACAGGATGGCCACTGTCTTGGGGTTGGTTAACCTGGAATATTTTCCCCCGTCATAAGCCGTGGTCAGCAGGTTCACGTTCGACTGCTGGGCCGGGGTGCCTAAATAGAAAGCGTAGGTATCGAAGATCTTGTAATCGAAACTCCCGCGCAGGAATATGCCCAGATCCCATTGTTTATACCGGAAATTATTACCCATGCTGGCCATGTATTTAGGGAGGCCATTGCCCACGAACCGTCTGTCGTCATTGTTGGCCTGGGTAGCGGAAACAACCTGGTTCTTTTGGTTATAGACCAATAGTCCCCCGGTGTTGTCAACTCCTGCGGCGTGAAGCGTATAGTAGCTGCCGACCCGAACGCCTTCTTGAAGGCGCTGGAGGTTGCCGGGACTGCCCGGGGCAGGCATGGGTACACCGTCCTGGAAGGTACCTCCATTGTACAGCTGGTTAGAAAAGGATACAAATTGGTTGTTATTGCTGTTTCCCGCGAGCATGATGTCATAAGAGAAATCCTTTGACCGGACTATGCCTGCATTCACCTGGATCTCGATACCGGAGTTCTTCATGGTTCCTACATTGACATAGGTAGTCGTCTGAAGATTGGGCGGGACGGGCACATTGTAGCTGCCCAGCAGGTCCTGATTCTTCCGCGTATAATAGTTGATGCTTCCCGAAATCCTGTTGTTCAATAATCCGAAGTCGATACCCGCATTGAAGTTGATGGCCTTTTCCCAGCGTAAGAATGGATTGACATTTTGTGCCGGTCCGTAATCCTGGTAGGTGGTACCGTTAAAAGGGTAATATCCATAGCCTCCATAGGTGAGCAGGGACTGGTAGTTGGCGAAATCCTGGTTACCGGTAACACCATAGTCGCCGCGAATCTTCAGCATGCTCAGCCAACCGGTCGTGCTTTGCATGAACTTTTCGTCTGACAGCATCCATCCGACGCTGAAGGCCGGAAAATCCCCCCATTTGTTGTTGGTGCCGAACTTTGTGGAGCCTTCATGACGGAGGCTAGCGGTGAGGAAGTACTTTTTGTCGAAGTCATAGGCTATCCGGCCGAAGAAGGCGGCCAAAGCGCTGCTGTTTTGAGTTGAGGCGACTCCGCTTACACCTTGCTCCTGGTCGTAAAGTCCTGAGCCCAGGTTATTCCAGGAAAGTGCATCGAATGGAATGTTCTGGTTCTCGGCACTGAACTGCTGATAGTTGAACCGCTGATAGGAATAGCCCCCCAGGAATTTAAAGGAATGTTTCCGGATAAACAGCGAATAATTGCCTGTCCATTCCAGGCTAAGCTGCGTGTTTTCCGTCTCGGTCTGTTTGGCATCATTTCGTCCGTTGCCTCCGTTGATGAGCATGGTCGTCGACAGGTTGGAAGGAGAGAAGTTCAATTCTTTGAGGGATTGATAAACTTCTCCGATGGTTAGGGCCGTGTTCAGGTTGGGCAAAATGTTCAGCCGGAACACGCCGCTCATGTCGAGTTCTTTTATCTGTTGCTGGTCCTTTACTAGCTTCAGCTTCTCGACAGGGTTGCCGGCAAACAGCCCTCCGTTGATGTATTTATAATTGCCCAGGCTGTCATAAATGGGCAGGGTAGGATTCAGGGTCAATGCCCAGTTAAAGGCATTGCGATTGTTGTTATCTGTATAGTCGTTGTTGTCTGCGACATCGGTCTTCATGATTCGGGGCGCCACGGTTACGTTGGCCGTAAAAAAATTGTTGGCGGAAGTATGATTGAGATTCAGCCGGGCTCCATACTCCTGCTTATCGGCCCTGAGATCGAGGCCGTTCGCATCGCGGTAGTCGATCGTCGCCAGGAAATTGTCATGAGGGCTGCCACCGGAGAACTGGAGGGTATGCTTCTGAGTGAGGTCCGGCCGGCGGGTTATCGCCTTGGTCCAGTTGGTACGGGCGCCAGCGTCGACACCCCTGTTATGCGCCAGGAATTCTTCGGGGGACAGCACCTTCAGCTGGTCGGTGAGGAAATTATTGGCGACATAGACGTCATAGAGAGTTTTGCTTTGCGAGGTGCCCGACTTGGTCGTGATCACGACCACGCCATTGCTGCCTCTTGTCCCATAAATGGCGGAGGCGGCGCCGCCTTTCAGCACATCGATGGATTCGATGTCGTTCTGGTTGATATTGTCGATATTCCCCCCGGGAACGCCATTGATCACATACAGGGGACCCAGGCCTGCGTTGCGGGAAGATACTCCTCTCAGCTGCAGGCTGGATGTAGAGTTGGGGTCGGCGGCTGTCAAATTAGTCACGGTCAGGCCGGCCACCTTTCCCTGGATTCCCATGAGGGGATCGTTGTTGGCGCCTGGAAGCATGTCCTTCGACGACACGTGCGTGATGGCACTGGTCACCTCCCGCTGTGCCATCGTGCCATAGCCGATGCGGACGACGACCTCCTGCTCGCTGACCGGGTTGGGGTTCAGCGTTACGTTCAGCTCGGTTTTGTCGTCGAGGGTGACTTCCGGGTTGGCGAAGCCGACATGGGAGATGATGAGTGTTGTGGTACTCCTGGGAACGCGTATGCTGAAATGACCGTTGCTGTCCGCCGCTGTCCCCGTGTGACTGTTCTTCAGCTGAATGGAGGCGCCGGATACAGGCTGACCGCCGGCATCCACTATTTTACCGGTAATTTCCCTCACCGACAGGCGGGCGGGTGTCGTGTCGGCTATTGCAGCCCGCTCCCCCAGTGGATCGGGCCGCCGACTGACAAATACCGTTTTGTCTTCGATGTAAAAATCAAGCGGCTGGCTCTCGAAACACTCGTGTAACACATCCTTTACCGAAGCATCCTTTATGTGCAGGGTAACTGGTTTTGCATCCTTTAGCAACTGGGCCTTGTACAAAAATTGATAACCTGTCTGGCTTTCGATCCTGGAGAATACCTCTCTGAGGGACATGTTTACTCCGGAAATGGTTACGTTCTGGGAAAGCGCCCTGCCGCTGGCATTTAGCAGAGTCATTGTCGTGAGGATGAAAGTAAGCTTGAAACATAAAAGGAACGGATGGCGCGAGCAATCGCCGTTGGCAAGTTTTTTCGTTTGCATTGGAAATAGTTTGTTCTATAAATGTTGCTTAATGCGCTAAGGCTGTACAATCAGTATATTCCCCTCCAGACGGCACCGGACGCCGCACTTGTCCAGACCCGTCAGAGCCTGTGACATCTGGAGATTTCGTTGCATCCTTCCTTCGAACAGCTCGGTGGACGGCTGCCCTTCGTATTTTACTTCGATGCCGTACCATCGGGCCACCTGCCGCATGATCGCGCGGGTATCCAGGCCGTTGAAGTCGAAATAGCCATTCTTCCATGCCACTGCCTGCTCTACATTCGCATATTTTTCGAGAACCAGGCCTGACGTTGCACTGGTCTGTACCTGCTGTCCCGGAACGACCATCAGACTGACATCACCCTTTGTCACCTTGACAAGTCCCTGGACCAGCGTGGTTTTCGTAATTGGTTCTTCCACGTAAGCATTAACGTTGAAAGCCGTGCCCAGATCCTCAATTAGCTGGTTGCCAACTTTTACCCGGAAGGGCTGACGAGGGTTATGAGCTACTTCGAAATAGACTTCGCCCGTGATCTCGACCTCCCGTACCGGTCCGGTGAATTGAAGGGGGTAGTGAATGGAACTTGATGCATTGAGATAGACTTTGGTGCCATCGGGTAGCGCAAGCTGCCATTGACGTCCGAGGGCGGTGGTGATCTCATTATAGATCAGCTCATCCGCTTTCCCCACATATTTCAATACTCCGTTTTCCTTGACAACCTTTATCGTTCCCTGCCGGGCCAGCGTACCATCCTGTGCGCTGTCGAGTATTATCGTCTGCCCGTTGGACAGACGTAAGACTGCTCCGTTATGGCCGGGTTGTATGTCCCTTTTGTGTGGTATAGCCACTATCTGTAGTTTTTCAGGTGCCTGGTTCCGATGAGCAATGAAATAAGCTGTACCGACTGACACTAGCAGGAACACGGCGGCCGCGGCCCAGCGAATGGTCCTCCATCTTTTTTGTGCAGGGATCACCGGCGCAAGCAGACCTGCCCTTTCGCGGATCGCCTGTAACATCTGTTGTTCCTGCATGGCTTCGCTGGTGGCAAAACCAGGAGGAAGCTGAACAGGCAGATCCTGTCCGGCATTGTACCAATCTTCCAACTCTTTTCGTTCGGCGGGTGACAGGGTACCCTGTACCCATTTGTCTGCCAGTTCCTGGTAATGTGCTGCGTCGAAAGGAGATTTTTCCTGCATGGGGATAGGTTATGTATACAGGTCTATAAAAAAGACCTGTACCCCCACGCGGGTATCGTTTTTTTTACAAAAAAAGCAGAAAAAGGGAAAAAAGGAAGCAGCGGAGGACTGTGCGCAAGTGATGCAATGCCCTGGTGACTTGATTTTCAACCGTTTTTTCCGATATATTCAGTTGTTTGGCTATTTCTTTGCGGCTAAGCCCTTCATTCCGGCTTAACTGGTATACAAGCCGGCAACGTTCCGGCAGCTGAGCCGTGGCTATATCTAATTTGACCATCAGATCTTTCAGGTTGACCTGATCTTCAATGTAAGGAGTGGAGAAGGATGGGGCAGGGGTAAAGCCGGATTCCTGGCGACGATGTTTTTGTTTAAGGGACAGGCGGGTATAGACCCGGAATTTGACAGCGCCTGCCAGATAGGCTTTGATGGAATGGTCAATCGTAAGTTCTTCGTGTCTTTTCCAAAGATTAACGAAGACGTCCTGTACCAGCTCTTTTGCATCTTCCGGGTCATCCAGTTTATTAGCGGCCACCGAGAACAGCAATTTCCAAAATCGTCGATAGATCTCTGTGAAAGCTGCCTCGTTGCCTTCTTTTAAGAGCTGCAATAATTGTTCATCCGTATGGGAGCTATACAAAGGCATGAATGGCAATAATACTGGAATGGGAGGCTAAGATACAAATTAATGGGAAAATGATTTATCAGTAAATTGCCTTTCACTCTCATCATTCGGTAGCTGGCCGTGGAAATTGTATCCAAACGTCATCACCAACCCTGTCTATAGGCAGTTGATTCAATTTGTCATACCTGCGCACATCGACCCATCGGTGACCTTCCCCAAACAAAGAATACCTTCGTTGATTAAGGATCTCATTGATCAGGCTGTTTAAGTCTGTCGCTCCTGAATAGTCGGGTAGTCCCGCTGCTTTCCGAATGACATTTATTGCATTTGTCGCATTTGTGGTGTTGGCCAACTGAGCCTGAACTTCTGCATAGATCAAAATGAGCTCTTCATTCCGGATAAGTGGGATCGGCGCAACATTTGACTGGTAAACCCAGAAGTCATAATCACTCTGTAGGCCATCCTGGAACGCAGTGGCCGTTCGTTTACTTGTTTTGGATGTAACGCGTGTATCACCTGCCTGAGCGTCCGTAATGAAAGAAGGTTCTACCACTCTGGTTTCACCACTCGAGTTCTGAGGGTAATACTGAGGATTGAGCTGATCGCCACCTGCGGTGGAGAAAAGATGCCAGGAGCCGGTAGTCAGGGATCCGGTGATATCAAAGAAAGATTCTGACAAAGCTGTATTGGCCTGATTCCAATCTTTCCGGTATATGGCCACTCTTGCTGCAAAAGCCCTGTTCAATCTCGAAAAGTCGCTGGCCACATTACTGTACAGACTTGTGGTGAAGGGTAGCGTGGCGGCATTGCCTTTCAGATCCACATTTGCCTTATTCAATGAATCCTGGATTGCGTTGAGTGATTCTTCCAGAGACAGGAAAGGACCTAGCTTTGCCGGGTCTGACACGTCAACCCGAACACCATTGCCGTACTGTTCATTAAATACCATTAATAGCTGGTATGCCTGTATAGTCAATGCATAGGCGATACCTGCCTTGCGCTGTGCTTCCGTAATGGTCGCCTTTGTGTTTTGAAATGCTTTGATAAGAATGTTGGTATTCTTTACCACCCTGTAGCGGGCTGCAAACGGGTTGGTGGTATAAAAGGTGTTATTGTCCAATGTTGCACTTCCTTTTCCCAGGAGGTCTGATGTCAAACGCGGATCGGAAGTTGAGTACCGATAGAATTCCCTGCCGATGACCCCTACACCGTCAAAATAGTTACCCAGGTTATCCCGCATCCCGGATTCTATTCCATCAACGAGATTCTGTAGCTCGCTCAGCGAAGCATTTTCCGAAATAGTTCCGGCTCCCGGGTTATTAGGGTCGTTGATAACATCCACTTTGCAGGAAGTCCAAATAAGTATCGCCACAATAGACAGCAGTAAGATATTTTTTGAGTAG
>Ga0193717_1000312_pt1 | contig 35236 bp, 30 predicted proteins | sample U2c2metaG_FD_145900 | JGI IMG/M metagenome (GOLD analysis project Ga0193717, IMG submission 145900) | Soil microbial communities from a riparian zone of the East river system, Colorado, United States - U2c2 | ecosystem: Environmental > Terrestrial > Soil > Riparian zone | place: USA: East River... | reverse complement strand
TGCGGCTCAAAGGTCAAGCTGCGCCCGCGATCTGGAATGCCGTGCTTGCCGCGTAAGAGCCAGAAGCCCCGCTTCACCTCCCACCATCTGGCCCATTCTGGCTATTTGCACCACAGCCATCGAGAGTACGTTTGTGGACTTGCTCAATCGACTCACCCCAAACCAGAGCGAATGGCATTGATACATCGCATCTTCCGCGCATCATGGACGGAACGAAACCAAGCGGCTAAAACCGAATTAGCTACCCTCAAGCGTGAGCTTGCAAAGGAAAAGGCGCGAAAGCAAAGAATCCTCGACCAACTGGCCGATGGAATCCTTAGCCCCGAGGACTACAGCGGACTAAACAAGGGCATGACTCTAAAGATTGCAGACCTGACCGAACGTCTGACGATTTCAGAGTCGAGCGAGCTGGACTTGGAGACGGCGATTGAGTATCTGACACACCTGCTTTGGAACACCTCAATCGTGTGGCAAACGAGTGCTCTGAGCGGCAAGTCTTCGATCCAGCGGAGAGTGTTCCCGAATGGGTTGACTTGGCAGAAAACGGGCTTTGGAACACCCGTAATGCATTCGATTTACAGCCTGTTAGGGGATGATTCAATCGATGACGAAGTGTTGGTTGCCCCCCAGGGATTCGAACCATTTGAAATGGAACAAGATATGACCAATTGAGTCGAAGATGCCCACATGGATGCCCACACATCCAAAAAATATTTAAATGCTCGATTTCTCTTGCCATCCATCGCACTTTCTGGGACCCTTTTGCACCGCGTGTCGCCTAGCGAAACAGACCGATCTCAGTTGCTAGCAGTACTGTTGATGTGGTGAAGCAATCCCAGGCCACTTATCTGCCCCATCTCCACATCAGTGATGACGCAAGAGCTCTTTTGCAAACCACCTGACTCGAGAAACTCCTCCGCCGAAGAATAACCTTCAGCTTTATATCCGCCGGAGGCCAGATCCCGCAAAACGTTAGGTCTCTATCGGGACTGCCCCGTTAGTAGTCTCGAACCTACAACCCGCCGGTTAACAGCCACGGAATTTGTCGATTCACCTGCTGCCATCGGTTGTTATAAGTTATTGTCTATTATGCCCTTAGACCAGCGCTCCTTTCTTAAAAATTGCTATGCATATGTGCCCAATTATGACTGATTTTGAAAGAGTGTGGGCACAAAAATGGGCACATCGCTTGCCACGAGGCACCCGAAAGTTGATTCGCGCGCTCGCCGGTCGTGACCAGGACTCGCTCTTTACACCAGCTAGTTTTCTTTACGTTAAACTCTTGGCGCCTCGGCGAGCAGCTGTACTAAACGAATTTCATTCTGTGAGGGCTCGGGCTAGTGGGCTCGGACCCAGTCCGCGTCGCGCCCGATTCGCTCAGGCGAACTGTCCCGATGTCAGCAGCTCCATTCTCATAAGGACTCGCCGAACTCTCTTCATGGCTTTGCCATGCTTGTTCTGCTTCTGCTGTGCTCCACCAGCCAATCGCACTTGTGCCTCGCCAAATTCCATCCGGGCGCGAAATGGCCGCGATTCTCGAACTCAAGGCAGTTCTGGATCCTGCGTTTCTTGTTGAACGGACGACCCGGTTCCGATTTCCTTTTCAATTTAAGTCCTCTATTCAGAGGATCTCAGGAACAGCGCAGGTATGTTCTGATCCCGCACTATCTTGTTGAACTCTCCTACATCTTGCGTTTCGACTGTATCCGTCATGCAAAACCACATTGACAGTTACAGATTGCTAGCGGCCCATGCGGTGGGAGTGATTTCTGGAAGTCTCTGGATGGATAAGTTGGCGAGCCCTGGCAGGGCAGCGGCTAGGTACTCACGGGCCGGGATCTTGAGTCGGCGGCAGGTTTCGACGATGGAGAGGATTGCTGCGACGCGTGGTCCGGCCTTCTCGTGACCGATGTGGGTCCAGTTGCGACGGCCAATCGCCACCGGGCGCATGGAGTTCTCCGCAAGGTTGTTGCTCAGCTCCAGCTCTGCATAGTCGAGGAAGCGAGTGAGCTTGTGCCACAGCCGAAGGGTGTAGGAAGATGCCTTGCCGAGTGGGCTCGATGGGAGTGCGGTTCGGCTGGCAGCCTCGATCTGCACCTTGAGTTCGCTGAGCACCGACGGAGCCCGTTCCATGCGCAGCGCGTGACGGGCAGCGTAGTTCATGTTTTCGTCGCGTGCCTGGGCATCGATGGCAAACAGCTTCGCCATCTGCGCCACGATTCGTGTCGAGGCGACATCCTGCTGATTGAGCTTGATCGCCTCTACAAAGCGTCTTCTTGAGTGCGCCCAACATGCGGCATGCACCATCTTCGGTCCGCCGACACGGTCGTAAGCCGCATAAGCGTCGGTCTGTAAAATGCCTGCGAAGTTTTCCAGGAAACGCATGGGCCCTTCGCGTCCGCGCCCCATGCGGAACTCGAAGATTGCTGCGCCGCCCGGAGTTCCGTATTGCCACAGATAGCCGGGGTGGTTCCTCGACCGGCCATCGCGTGTCTGCACATCCACCGGCGTCTCATCGGCCTGGATGTAGTTACCCCTGACTAACTCGCGGCCCATGACCGCGACCAGAGGCATCAGTAAATCCCCGACGCGCATCACCCAGCCATCGATGGTTGCGCGGCTGATGTCGATGCCTGCATCGCGCAGCAAGATCACGCTCTGACGATACAGCGGACAGTGATTCGAGTATTTGCTGATGATCGCATCGAGGATCACCTGATCGCTGACCAGGCTCTTCTCGATGAGCCGAGGCGGCAGCGGTGCGGCCATTACGCCGCGTTCTTCGCAGGACTTGCATGCACGCTTCTCGCGCCTGGTCACCAGCACGAAATACTTCACCGGCTCAACATCCAACTGCTCGCTCTCTTCGTAGCCGATCACCGCTGTCGATCGCCCGCAGCCACCGCACACGCACTGCTCGGACGTGCAGGCAATCACGCGCTCCACGCGAGGAAGATTCGCAGGCAACGTCTGGCGGCCAGGATGCTTGCGCTTCTTCTTGTCTGGCGTTGCTGGCAGCACCTCGCGTTCGCCCTCTGCCGCGACTTCCAGATTGCTGACCCCGGGCTCCAGCTCCAACAGTTCCAACTGCTGGTTGGTCAACTTCTCGCTGCCCGGCCCGTACTTCGCGATCCGCTGCTGGCGCAGCTTATCTTCCAGCAACTGGACTCGCAGCTCAGAAAGTTGCAGCCGCTGCGACGTCACATCCAACTGCTGCTTCAGCTGTTCGATGATCTCTGCGTCGGAAGGAGCGAGAGAAGTCGTCGGAGTCGCAGAATGGAAAGGCGCATTCACTATGTCTATTGATTAACAGACCTGTCTATTGAGTACAAGCATTTTATGCAGTGTTTATGCGGGAATTTGTGAGCTTCCTGATTCCTCGACGACGGGCCTGCGATACCATCGCCGACGCTGCGTCTGCGCAAGGTCGATTCCACCCAACAGCATCGCAAACTCCTCGTGACTTAGTACAATTTTGCCTTGCGTGCCGCCCGCCTTCGGCCAGTGAAATCGGCGTTAGATTTGCCTGCAGCCAAATATTCACACCCGGCAATGGCAACTGCACTTGGAAAACTTAAGACCCTCCTAATCTCCCCAGAGGGAGCGCGCAAGGTTCCCAGAATCATGATGGAGGCTGGGGTAAGGTTCGTCATTGTTGAAGCATTGCCATCCTCGAAAATTGATGGCGTTTGTTTCTGGCTAAACGACCGACACCCCGTTATCGGGATGTCTCTTAGGTTTGATCGCATTGATAACTTCTGGTTCGTCCTCCGGCATGAGATTGAGCATGTCCTGCGTGAGGATGGCCGGAGTCGAACGATGCTGGACGCCGAACTTGAGGGAGATCGGGCCGGCTGCAAACCGAATTGAAGCAATTGGTCGAGTCGGCCCCGGGAGTTTCACCCAGAGCCGCTCACAGGACCGGACGTGAGCCTCTCGACTCATCCGGCTCGTGCCACCAATTTGAAGGCTACCGCCTTCCGTCCAAATATGAGGGCTCATCCTGTTGCCAGTTGGCCCGATTCGGACGTTGGTGACCCACCCCCTTCGCTCCACGATCATTACAATCGCTTCATCACTACTACGGGGCAGTCCGTCCCTGATCGATGTATCGGTACTTTCGGCCTCATGGGTTCTCCACTTGCGCCTTTTCCCTTAACACCACCGATCAGGTTCTCAAGTTCCGTATGAAAGCCAAAATGAGAGTCACGCCTCCTCTACACCGGACACCACATGGTCGGTAAGTAAGTTTCCACCATGCCTATCCCGGAATCCACTACAAAACCCCGGTTTTGATGTCATCTGGCTGACTTTCGATGCTTAGCCAGAGGTTCACTTGCGCTCGTCTCTCTCATTCACACCTGACGCAGTCTAGCCACGCCTTTTAACCATAACGTTCACCACCGCAGTCTTTCGACCTCAGCAGCTTATGGCGGTTTGAAGCCTCCTTACAAAGCGGCTCCGGAGGGCCTACCTCCATCTCTCATCCAGCATGAAGCTTTCGCTCCTTCTTGACACACGTAGTGGATCAATTTGAAAGGAACTTTTCCTCAGGGATAAAGCTCCAAACATTTTGCTTGTTTTATGTACGGGCTGAAGACCGTACCCTTCAAACTGAACCACTACTAAGCGATTTGTGGCGCCAGATGATTCTGGTACTCTGAAGCGAGTTATCCGGAAAGCATCTTAGTTGCAACCGCAAACAAAAATGCAGGAGGAGCCCAATGGCCTCGAGTTCGCTACCGCTCACATCAATCCCGAGTTCTGTCCTTAATATCGAGACCGTCGTGGTCTTCGGGGACAGCCTCTCCGATATTGGCTCAAAATGGGTCACAAAAATGGGGAGAGTCGCGCGATGGACGGGGGAAATGGTTGTTAGTTCCACAGGGAGATTCAGCGACTGCAGGAACTGGACAGACTTCATGTTCGAGGCGGCAGGAGGGACAAGTCTGGTCTCATTGGATGCAGAAAACTCCATTGCAAAAAGTGCCCTGCATAGAAGCCTGAGCGAGAAAAGCGAGGCGCACCCCGCCTCGGGAAGATACTTTCGCTATGCGAACTATGCCGAGGGAGGTGCATGCGGTCATACTCCTGCCTCGCTGGCATTTGCACTGGGCACCTTTGAGGACCAGGTCAACCAGTTTAAATCGGAGTGCGCGAGTTTGCCACCCGGGGCGCTCGGCAACGTGCTGTTCCTTATCTGGTTTGGAGCCAACGACCTCTACACGGCGGGATGCCAGGCCTGCCAGATGGGCGGCGTAGCAGAGCAAGTTGCGAACGTACAGCGGAACGCTCTTAAGGAAATCGTAAAAGGCATCGCGACGAATGTTCGTTTTGTCTTTATGGATCTTGCAAGGCCTCTTACCTCTGTCCGGTACAAGATGCGGCTCAAGAAGGCGCAGACCGCACTGAAAGTTGCGGTGATGAGCCACTTTCCTGGGCCTTCGCGTGAAGGCTATGCGCCTATACCGAGTCCAGGTTACAGTCGCTTCGGCAACGTGGCCGGGTATGTCTCGCATGCAGTGGAGCACAACTTGGCGGCTGAACAGCTGAAAGCGCTCACAAAGCAAATGTACGATATTGAGAATTTGGAAGTTGGAGTGCTTACCTATAACTCCTGTCTTGCCAAAGCGACAGGGAGGAATGGAGATACGCTAGTCAAAATTGGCAGCTGCCTCACCGAGGATACCGTACGTGCTTTGGTCCGCGGCAGATACCGACTTAAAAAAGGCGCTGCTACCGATAAGGCGGGGTTCATTAGCGCACATGACTACGACCTGCTCGGGAGTAGTGAGGGCCGCGCGGTAAGTATAACGACGATCGATGAAGTGCACCCATCCGATGAGCTATACCGGTTGATATGGCTAGAGATTCACAAGGGGATCATCGCTGCAGGATGCGCATTTGGTAATTTGGGGAATGTAGTTCCTACGCCGGTCCTCTCAACTCTGGCCTCTTCCTATATCTGAACCCAGGGATTGGGACTACATTAACAAAATCTCTGGTGCAAAAACATCGGTCAGTCCACTAATGCCGGCATTTAAGGACTATTGTTCTGTCATCTCAGCAAGGTCAATAAGCGAATCGACGATTTGCACTAAGCCGCTAGAGCCTGTTCAAAACTTTGCACCAAAGTAGGTGCTTTGCCAAGAGGACGAAATTGGCGAGCATAGGTGGATGGAGAACAAGCGGGATTGGGAATCTAAGTGATGTGAGCGATGAGGAGCGGGCGTTTGTGGCGCCGTATCTGGCGCTGTGCCGAGAAGATGCGCCGCAGCGGACGCATTGCTTGCGGGCAGTGTTCGACGGGCTGCGCTACATTGTGCGGACCGGCAACCAGTGGCGCTTCATGCCGGCAGGATCTGCCGCCGTGGCGGGTAGTCTACAACCAGACGCAGCGTTGGATACGAGCGGGTTGTTTCGAGACGATGGTGGAAGACCTGCGCTCGCTGCTGCGCTAATTTGCCGGGCGCAAGCCCAGGCCCACGGCGATGATTCTGGACAGCCGCACGCTGCAATCGACGCCGGAGTCGGGCAGCCGCGCTGGATACGACGGAGCCAAGAGGAGGAAGGGATTCAAGGTGCATGCGGCGGTGGATAGGCTGGGCCATCTGCTGGCCTTGCACGTCAACGCTGCCACCGAGCAGGACCGGGCGCAGGTAGAAAAGCTCGCCGCCGAAATGCAGCAGATCACGGAACAGAGTGTGGAGTTGGGCCTATGTCGATCAGGGCTACACAGGAGAAGCCGCTGCGCAGGCTGCGGCAAAGCATGGCATCCAGCTGGCGGTGGTCAAGCATACCCAGGCCAAGCGCGGCTTCGTACTGCTGCCACGCCGCTGGGTCGTGGAACGCAGCTTCGCTTGGGCCGCTCGCTTCCCCCGATTAGACTATGAACGCCTTTCCGCTTCTCTGGCCGGCTATCACTACTTCGCTTTCGCCTGGCTCATGCTTGCTCAACTCTTCAAGCTACTCAACCAAAGTTAAGAACAGGCTCTAGACGCGTTTCACCAACTGCTGTAGATCTTTTAGCACACGACTTAAAAACATCTCGGCTCAGATATCCAATTCCGCTCGTTGACATCCAGCAGGCGTTACCTTCGGTCGGCAGTCTGGCGGGTAGTCCAACTCTTTCCGGGAATGATCTGGTAATAGGGGGGCGATGCCGGTCTTGCTTTTCAACAGAGGCACTTCATCAATAACGTCCTCTGATTCCTGGTCTGCGGGACCGGACCTGCAAGCTTGTCGTCGGCATCGCGTTGCACTGGCGAAGCTACACCTGCCCTATCGACTCCAGACCCGGCGTCCACACAGCAAACGAACATGGGATGCTACTTGGCACAGTCCTCTCTTTGATAAGAGACTACTTGCATTACCTGAAAGGTATTGCCGTGGTGACCTGGCGAGAGATTAAACAACCTGCACTCCCTGAAGCGGCTGAAATTCTTTGCTGGCGCGAGACAAGCCGTTCGTCGGGTTACTATAGCGATCTCCACATCGCGCGCGACGCCTCACCTATTGAAATTAGAGCCGCCTATCGCAGGCTTGCGTTGAAGTACCACCCGGATCGCAATCGCATTTCTAGAACCGAGTCGGCGGAGACGCGGATGAGGCAATTGAATCTTGCTTATCATGTGCTCAGCTCCCCGGATCGGCGTAGGGCCTATGATCGTTCCAATGGGTGAGACAGCGATCACCTTCCGGCAGCTTGCGAATAACGAGCGCTTCAGCAGGCAAAGCCAGATACACGGTTGGTCGCAGGAGGTGCTCTCCCGGGCAAAGCTGCTCATTGCCGGTTGTGGCGCACTCGGCAACGAAACGCTCAAGAATCTCACCCTGCTTGGTATCGGAACCCTGGGAATCATCGACTTCGATTCCGTCGAAATCACTAATTTGTCGCGCTCCGTCCTCTTTCGCGAGACCGATGTAGGACAGCCAAAGGCGCACGTTGCTGCGCTGCGTCTCGCCGAACTGAACCCTGAAATCAAAGTCACTCCGATACATCTGGATCTCACCTCGGAGCTTGGCGCCGGCACAATTGCCGACTACGATCTGGTCCTCGGCTGTTTAGACAATATCGAAGCTCGCTGGCGCCTTAATCGGCTCTGCTATTCGGCAGGTGTCTCCTGGATCGATGCTGGGATCGAAGCGACTGCGGGACAGATCGCCTACTTCGATGCTCACAATGGTCCCTGCTACGAGTGCAGCATGACTTCATCCATGTGGCAGCGCCTGAACGAAAAACGCTCTTGCCTGCTGCCTGTTCAAAGTGTCGCCTCACCGCATATCGCAACCAGCTCCATCATCAGTTCCCTTCTATCTTCTTTGCAGGCACAGGAAGCCGTCGCACAGCTCCACCATCGTTTCGCTCCACTCCCAACCAGGTCGAAGTGGTCCGTTCTGCAAAGCGGCGATCGCGTCTCCACCACCCTCGCACCTTACTCGATCTACGTAATGCATGCCAAACGAAACGACGCCTGTCTCGCGCATAGCGACGAGTCGATTGAAACCTTCGACCTCGAGGTATCGCCAAGCCAGATTTCGGTAGAACAGATCCTGGCCCGAACGAAGATGAATGCGCTCGAGCTTGACTGGGACATAGCAATTGCCTTTGACTGTCCGACCTGTGGAACCAAGCCCGTCTGCGTTCCCTCGTTTCGCGTCGTTGCCTCTGCTCTGATTTGTCCAGGCTGCTGCCATCCGCGTCGGCCGGAATGGCAGAATCGCATTACCCGTGAATCCAGGCTCGCAACTCGAACTCTAGCCGAACTTGGAACTCCGCCGCGCGCCTATCTCTCTCTCGTGACTAACCATGGACATCGCCTTCGTTGCCGCCTTCACGAGCCCTAAGATTATGAGAGCCTGAGAGTAGCCGTGGACACTATTACCATCACGATCAGCCTTTACGACGCCAGTCGCCGCGCCGAAGTGACTCTTCCCACGAGCATGTCTGTCGGAGACCTCATGGACCAGTGTTCAAGGCGCTGGTCGCTCCCGCACGCGACCTTCGTCTTCCGCCTCATCGGCTCCGATGAACTTCTGCTCGAAGGAGAATCGCTGCGGTTAGCCGGTGTTCGCGACGGTGCCGAGCTGCAGATCTATCCCATTCTCGAAGGAGGTTGAGCCCATGCACCCCGTTCGCCATAGACGCCTCTTGAGTGATCTCGCCGCAGTCCAGCGCCTCGCCGCAGCGTCGGAAGGCCGAATCGTTCTGCAAAGTGCGATAGGCGATCCTCCCGAGTCCTACGTCTTCCTCTTCCGATGCCGAGGCCTCTCCGCGCTGACTCCCCGTGGTCCCGTCTTCACCGATCAGCATCACGTCAAGCTGCAATGCTCGGCAACATATCCCGCACAGCCGCCGTTTGCCACCATGCTGTCCCCCGCGGTCCACCCGCACATCTGGCCCAACCGTGTGCTCTGCCTGGGCACCTGGAAGCCGCATGAGAAACTCGACAGCCTCGTTCAGCGCATCGGCTCCATCCTTTGTTACGATCCGACCGCCATCAACTGGCGCAGCGTGGCCGACGACGAGGCAGCCGCATGGGCTCGCACCCATCAGCACCTTTTCCCCCTCGACCATCCCTTCCCATCCGTCGCCACGCTCACCTGCGCTCATGTCTGATCGTCCCGCAGGCGACATTCTGGAATGGCGCGAACTCCCTTGCATTTCCTCGGATGAGGATCATCACGCGCCCGCATCTCTCGTAAAACTTTTTCCGGCTGCACTAGCCGCAGTCCAGAACCACCTAAGCAGCGATATCACTATGGAGCAGGTCGGCCTGCTCTTCGGGTATGTTGAGGAGACGGCAGGCAAACCATCCATCGTCACCATCCTGACCTCACATCCGCTTGACCCGGCGTCGGCGTCTTCCACGCATGTTGCAATGCTGCGCGATCAGTGGCCGCCTGTATGGCGCCGCCTCACATCCTGCAAACCAGACCTGCAGCTCGTCGGCTGGTATCACAGCCATCCGGGGCATGGCATCTTCCTCTCGGCCACCGACCTTCGTACCCAGGCCGTGTGGTTTCGTCAGCCATGGCACGTCGCGCTGGTCTTCGACCCGGTCTCTCATTCCCTTGGCGCATTCTGCGGCCCGCAGGGTCACAGGACATCGATCCTCGCTCCAGAGATTGATTGATGCAGATCACTATGCCTTTAGTGACATGCCTCGACAATCTGGGACGATTCCACCGCGCATCCACAATGTACGCACCGTCCCGAAAGATTCTCTGTCATCCACTCCAGACTCTCTCGTCGATAACCCACACCGCATCGGCACGTATGAATCTTCTCCCCCGGGGTAAACGGAACACCATCGATCGGATCGGCATAGAGGTCTTCATGGTTCGCCTGGTCCAGCAACGAAAGACTGGGCGCCGCTGCAAAGGTTGGAGTCCGATCCTGAGTCGCCTCCACGGCGAAGCGCTCGTTCTGCGCCACCGTCCCAGGCGCGCTTACAAGATCGGCCAGCACTGCAGCAAACTCCGCGGGTGGATCGTCGTCGACACTGGCCCGCACCTGTGACCTTCGCACGATTCGCACCGCGAACCACACTGCTAGCGTCAGGAGCAATAGATCGACCGTCAGCATCACCGAAATCACACCATCACCTGGCAGGCAGTAGCCTCGGAGATCGCCTAACACCATCGGCAGGCGAGACGATCACCTTTATCATTTTCATCATGTCCCGCTGCGGCCTTGCACACAAGTACCGGCGCAGTGTCTCCCGGGGCGTCCAATCGTTTTCAAATTGACGGCCTCTTCGGGCCGGGCTATAGTCAAGTTCAACAAATCATGTACCTTTCTCGCTTCTTCCTTACGCTCGCCGGCCTTCTATATTGCATCGGCATGGTGGGATGTTCGGCCGTAACCCAGCCACTCAGGAAGGCGAGCCACCTCAGCGGACAGATCACCCTGGATGCCTCGATCGCCCCCGACGCCAACCAGAACATGCCGGTCGCGGTGGATATTGTCACCGTCGACGACAAAAAAACTCTCGCCGAAGTTTCGGCTTTCACCGCTCAAACCTGGTTCGACAAACGGACTGCCTACCTCCGCATGCACCCAACCGCCCTGCACGTATCTTCCTGGGAATGGATCCCAGGTCAGCAGCTGGCTTCGATCAAGATTCCCCAAACCGCAGTGGCTGATGGTATTCTCCTCTTCGCCAACTACTCCACTGCTGGCGACCACAACGCCGTCCTTCCCAGGAGCGGTACCGTACACATTGAGTTCGGCCCAAAGGACTTCAAGATCCTGTCCAGCACGAATTGACCGTTTCCAGGAGCCCCGCACGTGTCGCAACAAACGCCGCTCAGTACTATTCCTGATGCCATTCTTTGGCACGAAGGCATGCTTCTGCGTCCGGAGCACTTTGAGCAGATGACGGCGCGGCAGGAACTGCTTCTCCAGCACCATGCATCCTCCGCCCCATTCGCCTGGGGAATCTCCCGCCTGCTCGTCGACGAAGCATCCCTGTTGCAAGGACGTTTCACGCTGCTTCAGCTCGACGCGCGCCTTCCCGACGGCCTGACCATCCACCTCGCCCAGAACGACGACCGCGACCAGAGCTCGCAGCCTTCGATCGATCTTGCCGCCCTGAACGTCAGCTTCCAACAGCAGCCGTTCCTGGTCTATCTCGCCGTCATCGCGCTCCAACCCGGCGCACTGTCCACAACCGATCTACGCTCTGTCGCCGTTACCGAGGCGGATGAAAACCTCCGCCAAGGCGGAGCTTCATTGCCCGAGGAAGGCGAAGAAGAAGAACACCTCCCGATTCCGCGGCTTCGTCCCCGCTTTCATCTCATCGCGTCGCAGCAGGGCGTCTCTTCCAAATACGTCAGTATGCCGATCGCAAAGCTCGGCTTCCGTAACGGTATATGGGTAATGGACGACCGGTACATCCCACCGGCCGAGCGTGTTCCGTCCGACTCACCTCTGGCCAGAAGCTGCGCTGATGTTTTGCGCCGCGTCCGCGAACTTGCCATTGTTATCCATGATCGCTTTTGCGCCATGTCGGCGAAGGAGCGCGGGGAGAGTCAGCACGAGCTGACCGCCGTGCGCAGTCTTGTCGCCGCCCTTCCCCACTGCGAGGCGCTTATAACCGCTGGCTGTGTTCATCCCTTCTCTCTCTATCTCGGTTTCTGTTCGCTCGTCGGACACATCTCCGGACTCTCGGCGCAATCCATTCCACCCATCTTCCGCCCTTACAATCACAACGATCCCGCCCTCAGCTTTGCTGAACTGGATCTCTACATCAACCAGGTGCTCTCTGAGAGGGATTCGCGCGAGTACTTTGGCGTGCCGTTTACCTTCAATCAAAACGTATTTTCCATCTCCTTCGCGCCGGAATGGTCCGGTCGCCGCCTTATCCTGGCCCTCAGGGCCTCCGGCAATAACGATGCCGGTGCAGCCGCCTGGTGCGAAAGCGCCCTCATCGGTTCACGAAAATTTCAATCGAGCATGCGCGAACGCCGTGTGCTCGGCGCCCAACGCACACGCATCAACTCCGAACCAGGGCTCTTTGCCGGCTCTGGTGTGATCCTCTATCAACTTCACGAAGATCACGACTATCTTCAGCCAGACGAGCCGCTCGATCTGGTCACCGGCCCCTCCATTCTCTCCACCGACATTCCTGTGGAGATAACCCTCTACGTTCGACAGATCTCAAACTAATCCTTCACCCCAGAGCTCAAGGCAGTGAGATCCAACTACTCTACTGAAAATTCCGTGCTGCTCATGCAGTTCCGTCAATTCTGCGGCGAGCTCATGCGTCTGAAGGCAATCGTCGAGGAGCTGTATCCTGTTGACGCGGCTACGCCTCCAACCCCGTCCGATACGCACTCGGACTCACGCATCGACGAGGTTCGTGAAAGTCTTATCACCCTGCTCGAGCAGCAGTCCCAGCGCATCGGCGACATCGGTGGAACCATCGGATTTGGTCTCTTTCGCGAGGCCGAATATGTGATGGCCGCGCTCGCTGACGAGACATTGCTCAACGCGCGCTGGTCCGGCCGCGAGCACTGGTCCCTCCTGGAACAGGAGCTGTTTCACACCCACGCCTCCGGCGATCTTTTCTTCCATAAGCTGGATCGCCTGCTCACCGGCGGCTCCGCCTCGAACGACCTGGCCATGATCTACTTTCAGGCGCTGGCCCTCGACTTCAAAGGGCGCTACCGCAATGCCGATCCACGCCACCAGATCGATCGCTATCGCCGTCAGCTCTTTCTAAAGATCTATGGCCAGCCCGTCGGTGAACTCAAGCCCGAACCCATATTCCTTCAGAGCTACGAATCTACCGCCATCGATGACGAAACCCGTCACATCCCCAGTCCTCACCTCTGGTGGTTCGTCCTTGGCGGCGTGCTCGCCGTGTGGATCGTCGCCTCAACTCTGCTCTGGGACAACCTCGAAAGCGGCATCTCCTCCCGCGTGCAGCGCATCCGGACCTCTGGAGCGGCCGCCAGATGATAGTGGCCTTCTTCATCGTTGCGCCGGGAGTCATCGCCCTTCTCTGGGGCTGTCTTGTCCTGCTTCTACTCTGCCTCATCCTGTTTATCGTTTATCTCGTCTGGCTTGCCCGCCGGACCGCGAATCCATCACCCGCATCAAACCCCGACCCAGCCTCACCAGAAATCGATGCAACGAACCCTGCGCTCGCCGCGGAACTCCCCTCTACCTTCTCCGGTGCGCTCGATGTTCTGCGTTCGCACGTGCCTGGCCCGGACTTCCGCTACACCCTGCCCTGGTTCCTCCTGCTCGGCCCGACCGGCGCCGGAAAGAGCAGTCTCATCTCTGACTCCACCCTCTCGAATGTGGTCGAAGAGCAGATCCGGCTCGAACAGGGTGCCGGCTTCACATGGAGCTTTTTCAGCAATGGAATCGTAATCGAAGTTGGAGGCTGGGCTTTGTCCTCTGCGGTTGACGCCGTCTCCGCATGGCGTCGGCTGCTTCGGCTCTTCCTCAACAATCGCCCGGAACGCCCTCTCGACGGCATCCTGCTCGCCATTCCCGTTAGCGATCTGGCTGGGCCCGAAGCACTGTCTCACTCGGCGTTGATCTCGCGCGGAGCCCTCATCCAGCAACGCCTGAAGCAGATCACGCAAACGCTCTCCTTTCAGCTTCCGATCTACGTCATCCTTACCAAATGCGACACCGTACCCGGCTTCAGCCAATTCACCGCCGAGCTCGCGCCGGACGAACACCAGCAGATCTTTGGCTGGTCCAGGCCGCAGAACGATTCCATCGCCTTTCACCCTGGCTGGGTCGATCAAGCCATCGACTCCATGCGGATCTCTCTCGAGCGCAAGCAGGGGCAGCTGTTCGCACTTAACGAACCGGACGGGGGACGCGGAGCCATGTTCTTCTTCCCCGGTGCGCTGTACAGCATCGCTCCAAACCTGCGCCTTCTGCTTGACCGGGCTATGCGCGGCAACGACCATACCCCACCACCCTTGCTCCGCGGTATCTACTGCTGCGGTTCGACGGATATCCAGCCGCCCCGCACCAATGCCATTCCTCCGCTCGTTCCGGTCTCGGTGCCCATTGGCATTCGCGCAGACGACATGACATATACCGCGCCAGCCAACTACTCATGGGCTGCCAATCAGATCGAGTCCTGGCTTCAGTCTGACCTTCAGGTCGCCTTCACCCGCGATCTCTTCCTCAAAAAAATCTTTGCGGAGAAAGGCCTCGCCACTCCTCTTGCCCGGCATTTCGCGATCCGCGACCGCGTACGCCTTGCGCTCCAGATCTCCACCGCGGCTGTCGCAATCATCCTCGCTGTCGGCACCGCTCTCGCCTATCACCGTCTCCACGGCGTTCGGCAGCAGCTCATTCCTCTGCTTGACAGTATCGAGGCCGACCTTCAGACCCCGCCGCGCCTGGAGGTCGACACTTCCACATCCCAGCGGCACGCCGGGGCTGCGACTTTGATCCATGCCATGGCTGGTTTCGAGACCGAAGGTTTCCGCTCCGTGTTCATTCCGGCATCGTGGTTCACCAACGTCAACACCTCCATCCAGCAGGCGATGGTTCCCGCCTTCCAGGTTCTTGTGCTCCAGCGCTTCCATCAAGGCCTCGAAGCCCGCATGCGTCAACTCTCCGATCCTTATCGCCTCCCTCTGCCGAATCTTTCCGGCACCTCCCCCAATCACATCGCACCGCCCACCGAACCTCTCGGTCAGATTCCCGAATACCTTCAGATGCAGGCATTCATTCAGCAGGCGTCACAGCTTCAACAGTTTGTCGCCAGCTACAACCAGATGAGCAAACATATGTCGGGATTGCCGGTAAGCTCCATCATCGAACTCGATGGATATCTTCAGCATCGCCGCTCCGAGGTCGCCAGCAATGAAGTCTCCAATCCATACTTCGAGCAGGCGGTTCGCGAGGCCAACTGGATTCCCCTCGACTTCACCGAAGAAACGCGCCGCAAGCTTGCCGCTAAAGGTTTAGCACTCTCCGAGAGTCTCTTTGATGCCTGGATCGAACATAATCCAGCACGAACCGTTACCGAACAGCTTGCCGGCCGCATCAACACGCTTTCCCTTCCCTCGCGCCACTCTTGTCATGAGCTGGTTGAGGCTCGCACCGACTTCTCAAACGCCATCCGCACCTACAACGAACCTGGCCTGCAATGGACCGGGGCCGAAGACTTCGTCATGCCGGCAAGTTTGGCTGCCGTGACCATCGACCCTCTCGGCAACACCGAGCTTTTCGCACCCACGGTGCGCGACGAAGCGCTTGCGTTTGCCACCGAAAGCTTTGCCCGGTTCGCATCCGCAACAGACGAGGTGGAGACCTCCCTTACCGGCGCAGTCGTGAAGGCAGAGGGGGGCAAGCTGGCGCTGAGCGATCACGCTCAGGAGATGCAGGTAGCCCTTGAAAACCTTCTGAACCTTAGCTTCATGTCCAACTACAACTATGCTGGCGACTCCCTCTCCAACCCGCCCCCGCCTCGTTCCTTCACCTGGAACAAGGCTTCACTCGAAGCTGCCGCCACCCTTCCCGCCATCTACCAGCGATACCTGAACGAAGACCTCGATCAGGCTCCTGTGTCTCTTCGTGCAGCCTTCAGCCGCATCGCCTCCGAACAACTCTCGCGTACGCTCATGCTTGCGCTCGACCAGTCCATGCAGCCTGCTCCCCCCATCGGTAACGACCCTCGTTTCGCCGACCTCAACCAGCAGGCTCAGGACTTCGCCGACGTCGAAGGAACCATCACCTCGCTGGCAGCCGTCCTTCAGCAGTCCAACCTTCACGCGCCCCTGACCCAGCTTACTCAGTCTTCGATTAACCAGACCGGGGAACTCCTGCTCGCCTTCGATCGGACCCTCGATGCCGAACGTCCTTATGGCGTCTCCACCGAAGCCTTCAGCCACTGGAGCGCCGGCGGTAAACCCTCAGTTCAAATCTTCGACGCTCCCACCTCCGACGCCATCGAAGCTTACCTCGCCGCCCAGCGGAGCACCGTTGAAGGCCTGACCTCCTCCGCCGCACCTCTGGTTGACTATCTTCGCGCAAATCGTAGCTCGCTTCCACCACGCACCGCTCGCGCGCTCCTTCGCTGGCAGGGACTTACCAGTGCGGTCGAGCAGTACAAGTCAAAGCGTCCCGGCAACTCTCTTCAACTCCTTGAAGATTTCATCGCCACCGGTGCGGACAAGTTCGCAACGTCGAAATCCTGCGATGCCCTCCACCCCTCCACTTTCCGCCAGACTGACTACTTCTCGCTCGAAAATGCCCAGCTCCATCGCGAACTTGTCCTCCGCTGCCAGGCCCTGTCCAACGAAGATTTCTACCGTAGCTACAACCAGCTTGCAGCCCGCTTTAATCGCGACCTCGCAGGTCGTTTCCCCTTCGCGCCGCTCGAGTCCTCAAGCCTTCTCGAGGCCGATCCGCAACTCGTGGCCGGTGTCTTCGGTCAGCATGATGCCTTCGACGATCGATTGGCCGCCGCCGCGGATGCCTCTGTCGAGGCTCATATCTTTCTCTCTGCGTTGCAAGCTGCGCGCCCATGGTTCGCCTCCTTGCTTAGCACCGCAACCGCCGGACAGCCTCCCTCGCTCGACATCGTGCCTGCCTTCCGGGTTAACCGCGACCAAGAGATCGCCGGCAACCAGATCATCGATTGGTCTCTTCAGGTTGGCGCAGAGGTCATCCATGCCTCGGAGCCCGAACGCAAACTTCACTGGAACGTGGGCGACCCGATACGACTCTCTCTCCGCTGGGCCAAAGACGCGCCGTATCTGCCAGCGCCCGCCGGCAGCCAGGCGCACTCGGGATATGATCTTATTGTTTTCGGAGACACCATCACCTACAACTTCAAGGACCCCTGGTCGCTACTCCGTATGATCCAAACTTTTACTCCGTCCATGAGAAGGAACGACGGGCCGAATTCATCTGAGCCGTTTACTTTGGCTCTTTCGATTCCGGAGGTACCAGCCTCCGCCGGCAGCGCAAAGCTGCAGCCCGCTCCCACGAGCCGGGCCCTGGTCTTCCTTCATCTCCTGCTCTTTGCCCCGGGAGAGAAACAAAATATCCGTGACGACTTCTTTCCGGTAGTCGCTCCCTTTCTGCCCACCGCGAGCGAAAACAACATCCCCACGCCATCAGGCGCCGCGTCGGATCGACGCCTTGCGGGAGGTAGCCGATGACAAATCTTTCCTTCGATCATCAACTCTTGGTTCGGCCCATTACGCCGGATGCCCCGGCCGGCGAGTCACTCCGCTACGACCCTGTGTACGACAACATCGCCGCCGCCCGCCACCAGGAAGCCTCCCTCCCGCAAGGCGTCTGGCAGCGCGCCACCCAGCAGGCTGACTGGCATCTCGTCGAAGAGCTGTGCCGCGATGCCCTCGCCACCCGATCCAAGGATCTCCAGATTGCGGTGTGGCTCACCGAGGCCTGGCTTCACCTCTTCGGTCTGCCCGGTTTTATCAGCGGCTGCAGCCTCATCAAGGATCTGCACGACCTCTACCTCATCGAACTGATCCCATCTCCCGAGTCGGCTCGACAGATCCGCGAAGCGGGCACTCCTCTTCCCCTCGACAGCGCCGACCCTGCCATCGAACACCGCCTTAATATGCTGCAGTGGATGAACGAGAAGCTTTCCCTGGAGATCAAGTTTCTTCCCCTCACTGCGCCTGTCGAAGGCAGCGAGGTTCCCGCCGTCTCTCTCGCCGACATCGAAGCAACTCTGCATCGCCAACGTGCTGCCCGACGCCAGGGTAATACGCAGGACCTCACCGTGGACGACGCTCAGTTCGCTCGCAGCCTCCAACTCACTTCGCCTCAATTTATCACCCGGACTTGGCACGAGCTCCAGCATGCAGTCGAAGTCATCGACCTGCTCGGCGCTGCGCTGGACCGCTACTACGGCCCGACAAATAGCGGCCTCCTCCGCATTCGTTCCGTCCTGCACGACATGGCCGTTGCCATCTCTTCGGCCATTCCTGAAAACAAGCCTGAGCCTTGCGAGGAGTCCCCCCCCGTATTTGAAACCGACAGTGACAACATGCCTGCTCGTCGCGAGCTATCGGCCTCAGTCAATTTCGACAGCTCCGATGACAACTCAGGCATTCACACGCGCGAGCAGGCCTATGAAACCCTCGTCCAAATCGCCAATTTTCTCGCTCGTCTCGAGCCGCACAGCCCGGTCCCCTACCTCCTCCATCGCGCCATCGCCTGGGGAGGCATGAGTCTGAAGGAGCTTCTCCCGGAGCTGTTGCACGACCAAGCTGCATTGAAAGATGTAGGGCATCTGCTTCGTTTTGAGGGAGCCGACGCACATTCGTTCGACAAATAGCCCACGGAGGAAGTCATGGCAGAAAGTACACAGCATAAGCTCGACCGCGTTCGCCCACCCCGAGTTCAGATCACCTACGACGTCGAAATTGGCGGAGCCATTCAGAAAAAGGAGTTGCCCCTGGTCGTCGGCATCATGTCCGATCTCACCGGAGCAACCGTCAATCCCGTCCCGCTCAAAGACCGCAAGTTCGTCGAAATCGACCGCGACAATTTCAGCGAGGTCATGAAGTCCCTTGCGCCAACAGCTTCCATCTCCGTCACAAATCACATCGACAAGAATGCCTCCTCGCTGCCTGTCTCACTCAGCTTTCAGACCATTGAGGACTTTTCCCCCGCCAACCTGGTCGAGCAGGTAGAAGGTTTGCGCAAGCTCCTCGCGTCACGCCGCCGCCTCAACGACCTCATTGGCAAGCTCGACGGCAACGAGGAACTGAACTCCGTCCTGCTCGACGTCGTCGCCAAACCTGAAGAGCTCAAGCAGCTCAAGGCCAGCAACACACCCCAAGAGGAGGTCACCAATGGCTAATACGCCCGAAACAAAAACTGATGCCGTTCCAGTCACGGTCATGGACCGGGTCATCGATCAGGGCCGCATCATCCGCGACGACTCTCAGCGACCCTACGCCATGACTCTCGTTTCCGAGTATGCCACTCAGGTTCTCGATGAGGGTATGACGGTCAACAAGCAAAGTGCCCTTTCCGGGATCAAGCAGCGCATCGCCGAGATTGATCAGACGGTCAGCGACCAGCTCAATGCCATCATGCACTCCGAAGCCTTCCAGGCCCTCGAGGCGGCATGGCGGGGCCTGCACTATCTCGTCATGAACTCCGAGACTGGCACCATGCTCAAGCTGCGCCTGCTGAGCGCTTCGAAAAAGGAACTCCTGGCCGATCTTGAAAAAGCCACCGAGTTCGATCAGAGCGCCCTTTTCAAGAAAATCTACGAAGAGGAGTACGGTACCTTCGGAGGCAATCCCTTCAGCGTCCTCGTCGGCGACTACCACTTCGGTCGCAGTCCTCAGGACGTGGCCATGCTGGAGCAGGTCTCCCACGTCGCCGCAGCCGCTCACGCACCTTTCCTCACCGCAGCCAGCCCCGCGCTGTTCGATATGGACAAATTCACGGAGCTCTCCGTTCCTCGCGATCTCGCAAAACAGTTTGAGTCCACTGAACTCATCAAGTGGCGCTCCTTCCGCGACTCCGAAGACTCGCGCTACGTCACCCTCACCCTTCCCCGCGTCCTGCTTCGGCTTCCCTATGGTCCGAAAACTGTACCCGTCGACGAGTTCGACTTTGTCGAAGACGTAGACGGCAAGAACCACGACAAGTATCTCTGGGGAAACTCCGCGTACGCGCTCGCCCAGCGCATCACAGACGCCTTCGCCAAGTACAAGTGGTGCGCCGCCATTCGCGGAGTCGAGGGTGGAGGATTAATCGAAGGTCTCCCCGCTCACATCTTTCCAACGGATGACGGCGACCTCGCCCTCAAGTGTCCCACCGAGGTCTCGATCACCGACCGTCGTGAGAATGAGCTGAACAACCTCGGCTTCCTGGCCATCTGTCACCGCAAGAACAGTGATCAGGCAGCTTTCTTCGGCGGCCAGACCACCAACAAGCCCAAGCTCTACAACACCAGCGAGGCAAATGCGAACGCCCGCATCTCCAGCATGCTTCCCTACATGCTGGCATCCTCACGCTTCGCCCACTATCTCAAGGTCATCATGCGCGATAAGATCGGCAGCTTCATGACCAAGGAGAACGTCCAAAAGTATCTCAACACCTGGCTCTCCGACTACATCCTCCTAAACGACGACGCACCCCAAAACGTCAAAGCCGCCTACCCACTCCGCGAGGGTCGTGTGGACGTCTTCGATATACCCGGAAAGCCCGGCAGCTACAACGCAGTCGTCTTCCTCAAGCCCCATTTTCAGCTCGACGAATTGACCGTTTCCATCCGTCTGGTCGCCGAGCTTCCAGCCCCCGCAGCCTAGCCAACCTGTTAGCCGGCCTTGCTCTATAAACCGCAGGGTCGGCCCTCACTCACGCAAATCAATTCATGACCACGAGGAGCATTCATGGACGTACTCATTCTCGACTGTGGTAGCACCATAACCGGCGAATCCACTCTCACCGACTTCGTCAAGAAGATCGAAGTTCTCTCCTACAGCCACGGCGTAGCTCAGCAGATCACCGGAGATCAAAGCAATCAAAAGCGCACCTCCGGCAAACCCAACCATCAGGACTTCACCATCACCAAGTACCTCGATCTCGCCACCGCCAGCCTGATCAACTGCTGCAATCAGGCAACGATCCTGCCCACAGTCAAGCTCGTCATCGGCCAGAACGAGGGAGGCAAAGTCAACCAATACATGTCCTACACACTTACCAATGCATTGGTCTCTTCTGTCTCCGTCGGCGGTGGGGGAGGCGGCAAACCTCAGGAGACCGTCACCTTCAACTACACAGCCATCAGCTGGGATTACAAGCTCCAGACTGCAGCCGCAGGCGACAGTGGAACCGGCGGAGCCAAGTGGAACCTGGCCACCAACGCCACCGCTTGAGCATCCAGCCCAAATCCATCCTTGGCCTCCGGGTGCCGCTCTTCGATCGTCTGGTCGACGACGCCCCGGAGGTCCGGAAGGAACACGCCCCCCTTCGCATCTACGGCAGGGCCGATCTCTTTGCCTCCATCGCTCGCGATCTCAGCCGCCTTCTGAACGCCCGCAACAGCGTTCCTGCAAACACCGCTCAACTCACTGTGCTCGACTATGGCATCCCGGACTTCTCCCACATCGCCTCCTCGGACGAATTCGCCCTACGCACTCTCGCCGAAACCATCCGCCAAGCCATCCAGCACTTCGAACCTCGCCTCGAAGAGGTCGTCGTCGCCTTCGAACGCGATCCTCGCAGCACAGTGCAGCTCCTCGCCTCCATCTCCGGCAAAGTCCGCCTCAGCACCCACACCGAACCCATCACTTTCTCTGTACTTCACCAGAGCAGCAGCGGCGAAGTCGAAGTGATCGCTCCCGAGACCCTTCCCCCACACCCTCATGGATGACCGCTCCGCAGCTCTCGCCGCCTTTCGCGAGGAGCTTGATTACCTTCGCATCGCCGGCCAGAGCTTCGCACGCCAGCATCCCAAGATCGCCGAGCGCCTCGAACTCTCCCGCGATGGCTCCTCCGATCCGCATGTAGAACGTCTCATCGAGTCCTTTGCCTTTCTAACCTCTCGCATTCAGCGCCGCCTCGATGGCGAGTTCCCCGAGTTCACCACTGCCCTTCTCGGCCTCCTCTACCCCAATCTGACCAACCCGATTCCACCGATGACGATCGCCCGCATCGTCGCCGACCCTGCCCGCGGCAAGTTAACCACCGGCTACACGGTCCCGCGCCACACCGAGCTCTTCGCCCAGACATCCAACGGTCTCACCTGCCGCTTCCGCACGGCCTACCCGACGACCCTCTGGCCCTTGCAGGTAGTCGAAGCAGACTTCGTCCCCAAGGCCCGCTTCGACTTTCTCGACGCCAACACTCAAACCTCCGGCGTCCTGCGCCTCCGACTCGAATCCCGAGGCGCCACCTTCTCCGACCTCGAACTCACCCGCCTTCGTTTTCATCTAAACGGCGCCAGCCACATCACCGGTCTGCTCTACGAGTTGCTCTTTGGCCACTGCACCGGCATCGTTCTCCACGACCGGGCCACTAACCGTTTCGTCTCCCTTCCGCTGTCGAGCCTCACGCCCGTCGGCTTTGGCCCCGACGACGACGTCATTCCGTATCCCAGGCAGTCTCATCCTGCCTACCGCATTCTGCAGGAGTATTTCTGGCTCCCCGAGAAGTTCCTCTTCTTCGATCTCTCCGGCCTCGATCGCAATCCGTCGATCGTTGATCTGGAGATCCTTTTCCTCTTCGACACCACGCCTCGCCAGCACATTCCGCTCACCATCGACACCTTTGCCCTGGGTTGCACCCCAGTGGTCAATCTCTTCGCGCGAACCAGCGAGCCCATCCGCCTGGATCACACCCGCACCGACTACCGCATCGTTCCCGACGCACGTCGCGAACCCACCACCGAGGTCCACTCGATCATTGCTGTTTCCTCAACCTCCAATCCAGCTGATGAGAGCCGACGCCTCCGTCCCTTCTACAGCACCGCAGGCAGCACCTCGCCTGGCGATGCCTTTTGGTATGCCCGCCGCATCCTCACCGAGCGCGCCGGCCTCTCCGGAACCGATGTCCTGCTCTCCTTTGTCGATCTCGGCTTCAACCCGAATCTGCCTCCCGCCGAAACCGTCTTCGCGCACCTGCTCTGCACCAATCGGGACCTGGCCCAACAGCTGCCCGAGAACGCGCGCCTCCAGACCGAGGAACCCGGTCCCATCTCGCACATTCACTGCCTGCTCAAGCCCACTCCCAGCGGCTACCCTCCGCTCGGCGGCCCCAGCCGCTGGGCTCTCATCTCGAACCTCAGCCTCAACTCGCTGTCGCTCTCGAACGATCCCGCCTCGCTCGAGGCCTTCAAGAAGATCCTCTCCCTCTACTGCCTCTCGAACTCCACCGCTACGCTAAGACAAATCGACAGCATCGAAAAGATGACCGTCCGCAAGATAACCCGTCGCCGGGGCTCCCACCCCTGGAAGAGTTTTCAGCAGGGGTATGAAGCGAAGCTATTGTTCAACTCGAATCGCCTGGATTATCAAAGCTGGTTCCTCTTTACCCAGGTGCTCCAGAGCTTCATCGCTCTCTACGCGCCACTGGATAGCTTCATCGATGTCATCGTCAATTCAGAAAACATCTAAGAACTTTCACAGCCGGCAACACGATCAACCGGAACCGCCGCCGAGGGGTTCAGGTTGGGATAAACACGCGCCTGTCCAAATAAACCCAACGGAAAACAGATCCTCTCACGTAGCTGGAATGAGTCTGCAACGTATTTCTACCCAAGTGCTTTGCGAATCTGCGGTGAATAATCTTTCGCAACCGGATGGGATACAATTGCGGCTGATCATGGTAGCCGCTCCCAAACCGTACCGGCCAAACTTCGCGCAGTCCCTCAGCCCGGTTCGGCCCTCCTCAATCGGCGCCCTCGCTTTCACCGGGAACTCAGAGATCCACTTCGCCCCAGGGCAATACAACCCCCACACACCCCATGGCCAGTTCCTCCTCGGCCATGAGCTTCAGCATGTTGTGCAACAGCGGGCGGGGCATGTCTCGAACCCGTTCTGCTCGGGCGTAGCCGTCGTACAGGATCACGCCCTCGAGTCCGAGGCTGATCGAATCGGCCATCTCGCCGCGAGCTGGCGTCCATCCAGCAATTAGCCACAACCTGATCACAAATGACCACCTTTGGCTGGCGCGAAAAGCCCTCAACCCGTCAGTGGCTCATCGCTGAGCCTTATCGTTTCGAGTTCATTCAGGCCGTTCGACTCCTCGAACAGTTCTCTCTCTCCATCCCCGACGGCTCCTCATCACCCGTTCCCCTCGCGCTAGGTCCCGACCCAAACAAAGAGGCCGTCCACCTGCGCTCTCACGTCGGATTCGACTTCTCGCCGAGCGAACTCCGCGCCATCCTTCCATCGCATGACTCCCGCCAGCCTCCCGAGCTCGTCGTCAATCTATACGCCCTGGCCGGCGGAGCCTCGCCGCTTCCCGACTGGGTCGCCGAGCTGCTTCAATCACAAGCCCGCGCCCGCGACCACGCCCTTCGCGATTTCCTTGATTTATTCCATCACCGCCTCCTGTCACTTCTCTACCGTGTTCACCTGCAGCATCGCTCCTGGCTCGAGCCCGTCCAGCCTCACAATCCACAAGTCGGAGACGTCGCCTCAGTCCGCTCGCGAAATCAAATGTCCCAGTACCTCCTGGCATTTGCTGGTCTTGGTCTCCCCGAACTCCAGAACCGGCTCTCCATCAGCGACGATGAGCTCCTTCCCTATGCCGGCCTCCTCTGGCAGCGCCCACGTTCTATGATCGGTCTCGAGCGTATCCTCGAGCACGCCCTTGAGGTCCGCGTCGCCAGCCGCACTCTACTCGGCTCATGGCATCGCATCGAACCCGAAGATCGAACCCGCCTCGGTCCCCGCCGCTCCTCCCACCGTCTCCCCACGCCATCGCGCGGATACAACCACGCCCTGGGCCGCACCTCCGTCCTGGGTACTCGCACCTGGAACCCACAGGGCCGCTTCGACATGACCCTGGGTCCACTCTCCATCACAGGCCTTCGAAAACTTTTGCCCGGCGGACCGGCCCACCGTCGCCTTCGTACGCTCGTCCGTTTCTACACCGGCGACCTGCTCGAAGTGCGTACTCATCTGCGCCTCACCTCCTCCGATATACCCGCAAGCCGTCTCGGCCACTCCCGCCTGGGTTGGACCTCCTGGCTAAAAACCAGACCTCTTACGCAAGTCGCCACCGTCACGCTTCGTCATCTGTAGGCAACGCGTCCAGTTCGATACAATCCCAACAGGCTCACCTCCCCGGAACCCTCCTCATGCCCCTCGACGTTTCGATTGCCACTCCGATCAGCGACACACTCAGCCTGGTGTCGATCGAGGGGGAGGACGGCCTATCAACCACTTTCTCCTTCCGGCTGGAACTCGCCTCCTCGAATGCCTCACTCGATCTCAACCAGGCCCTCACCAAAGCCATCGCGATCAACTTCAACCTGCCCGGCGGCCAATCACAGATCGTCCACGGCATCGTCACCTCCTTTGGCCAGGGAGCTCAGTCAGAGAATGGATCCACAACCTACTTTGCTCGCATTGAGCCTTGGTTCGCTCTTCTGCGCATGAATACCGATCAGCGCATCTTTCAAAACCAGACCGTCCCCGACATTATTACCAAGGTCTTCAGCGACCTCGGCCTATCCGACTACAAGAACTCCCTGACCGCCTCCTACACGGCTCGCGACTATTGTGTGCAATACGGCGAAACGACCTTCGACTTTCTCTCTCGCCTCATGGAAAGCGAAGGCATCTTCTATTTTTTCACCCACACCGCCAGCGCCCACACACTCGTCCTGGCCGACGATTCCAGCGCCTTCCCCGCCCTTCCCGGCATCGACACCATCCGCTTCAACCAGACAGGACGTTCGTCCGAGACCATCGATGCCATGATCGAAGGCAGCATCGAGCAGCACCTTGCGCCGGTCAAGATCTCTGCCGACGACTTCAACTTCATCACCCCGACCACCGACCTCTTCGCTGTCTCCGAAGGCTCCGGCGGCGGAACCTTTGCAAGCGTTCTGTCCGTCTACCAGTACCCCGGGCTATTTACCGCCAAATCTGACGGCGAGACCATGACCAGCCTCCAACTGACCAGCTCCGAGGTGGAACAGCTGCAACTACACGGCAGCAGCATGTGCCGCGCCTTTCAAGCCGGGGCAAAATTTACGCTCACAGGCCACTTCAGCACTGCCGCCAATACCGCATACGTCCTCCGCTCCGTCAGTCACCGCCTCGAGGTCTCTACCGCTCGCTACAGGAACCGTTTCGTCGCATTTCCCGCATCCGCAACCTTCCGCCCCCCGAGAGTCACGCCTCAGGCAATTATTCGAGGCGCTCAGACCGCAATCGTTGTCGGCAAGAGCGGCGAAGAGATCTGGACCGACCAGTACGGACGCGTCAAGGTCAAATTCCACTGGGATCAATCCACAGCACAGGATGAGACCAGCTCCTGCTGGATTCGCGTCGCCCAGCCATGGGCGGGCCAGCAGTGGGGTGGCTTCTTCCTCCCGCGCATTGGCCAGGAGGTCATCATCAGCTTCCTCGACGGCAACCCCGACCGTCCCATCATCACCGGCTCCGTCTATAACGGCCAACAGACCACGCCCTACGGCCTTCCAGACGAGCAGACAAAGTCCACCATCAAGAGCAACTCCTCCAAGGGCGGCTCCGGCTTCAACGAACTGCGCTTCGATGACAAACAGGGCTCCGAAGAGGTCTTCTTCCAGGCACAAAAGGACATGAACATCAACGTCCTCGGCGATCAGGCGATCACTGTCGCCAATAATCGCAAGGTCACCGTCACCTCCAAGGATGAAACCCTCACCGTCTCGCAGGGCAACCGTACTCTGAACGTCACCCAGGGCAACGAAACCCACACCGTCGGCGGCAAGCGTGACCTCACCGTCACCGGCGACGAGACCCACACCAGCAGCGGCAAATTCACCCACACGGTCAGCAGCGACTACGTCCTCAACATCAGCGGTAATCTCAAGATTCAGGTCTCGGGAGCCGTCAGCATCGAGTCCGGCACGACCTTCGACATAGAGGCCGGCACCGCACTCACCAGCAAATCCGGGACCTCCCTTACCAATCAGGCCGGCACTTCCATGAGCAACGAAGCCCAGGTCTCGATCTCCAGCAAGGCGAACGCTCAGCACTCCATCGAAAGCTCTGGAATCCTCGAACTTAAGGGCTCCTTAGTCAAGATCAACTGATATGCCTCCTCATCGCCTCCGCAGCAAAGACATCATTAACGCAGCGAACTGATCCTTTAGAAGGAGATCTCCATGGCGCAACTCGTCTGTATGGGTGCCCTGCTGCAGTGCAGCTTCGGCGCCGCACCTGGCCCACTCTCCGTCCTGCCGGTCAACCGCGTTCTCACCGGCACACCCGCGGCCACAATCATGGATTCGGCTCCCATCGTCAACGTTCCCTCTTTCGCCATGTGTTCCTCTCCGTCGAATCCCGCTGTGATCGCCGCTACCGCTGCCGCTCTCGGAGTCCCCACCCCGATGCCTTGTGTTCCCGTCACTCCCGCGCCTTGGGTGCCCGGAGCACCAACCGTCTTGATCGGCAGCATGCCCGCGCTGGACAATCAGTCCAAACTGATGTGCATGTGGGGCGGTGTCATTCAGATCAATATGGCCGGACAGTTCACCGTTGCGGTACCCTGATCCCAGTACCGTCCATCTCCTTTCCTGCCGGACCGCACCTGATGAGCTACGACTTCAGCTTCGAAAAAAAGAACGTGGTACTACTCACCGCATGCATCCTTCTGATCGCGATGCTTCTCGTCTCGGCCGGTTATCTTCTCGGCATCCAGCACAGCTCGCCTTACGCTTCGATCTCCAAACCCGAGCCGGTACTCCCCATGCTACTGCCCACAGTGAAGAAACCAGTTATCCCTCCACCTGCTCCAGCCAAGCCGCTCGACGTCAGCCCCGAAACTTCATCGGCCACGAGCGCAGGCGATTTGCCGGCCGACGAACCATCGCCGGCTCCGAATCGCGAGTCACATCCGCCGCCGCAATTCAGCCTGCAAATCGGCGCTTTTCACAGCAAGGGGAACGCGGAAGCAAGAGTGAAGGCCCTCAAGGAACACGGAGTCGTAGCCACAATACTGAACGCAAAGGACGCAGCCGGAGCCACTTGGTTTGCCGTCCGTGCCGGCACCTACTCCGATCTGCCGTCAGCCACCAAAGCCGCTCGAACGATGAGCGCAGCGACCAGCGAATTCGTTATCGTACGTCCCGCTCAGTCTCTTTAAAGGGAACGCATGTGTTCACCTCATGATTCATCGCTTTGACTTGAGCCGACCGATAAAACTAAGCTGCTTGGAAACAGGTAGAGAGACGCACCGGCCAGACGAACGTAGACGGCAAGATGAAACTGTCACGGAAGTGTAACGGTTAGGTGAAAAGCCACGATACTCCACGATACCGACACACATATAAAATCAGCAATTTAGAGTTGTGCGATACACGGTGATACACTTATTTTTTAGCTTGAGGTGCTAGCGCCGCAAGGCATAGGGGTTCAAGTCCCCTCCTCCGCACCAATCCAAAGAATCAATGATTTACGAAGAGGTCAACCCGAAAAGGTTGGCCTTGTTTTTCGTCACTGTAGCTGTTTTCGTAGCTGTTGTAGAAATGTAGCGATTTCGGCATTGCCATTTGCCGGTCTTTCTCTTCTCTACCAGCCGGTCGGTTTAGCGAATGTGCGCTTGCGATCTGTGACGGTTCGCGGGAATTGACTCGCTGCCAAATCTCCCTGCCGGATGCGTTTCAGGAAGGTGGCGTATTGCCTGAGTTCCCTGCTGTGAAACTCGTGTGGGTTGAGAATGCCGACCGGAGGCCAAGTTCCTAGGCAACGATCCGGACTGGCTCAGCCAAATCGGAGTCGTTCGTTATCAGAACGGCAACTTCGAACTTCCCGGTGTAGGCGTCGCGAAGGAGATGAGACATAGTGCAACATTATGCCGCCAATGGCAGCATAATGTTGCAACCAGCAGCCCAACACTGGAAGTTGCCGCTAACTCCGTTTTCAAGGCATATCGTGCCCACTCAAGTAAGGTTGCTTTCGGCACAGGAGGCAGCCAGCCCTTCAAGTTGATTTTCGTTACTGCTTTCGTTTCAGCCCAGATTGAAATTGACTCGTTATTTGCGAGAAGAGGCGCTTGCGTCGGGAATTGAGATCATCGATACGAGCCTTTGCGGCGTTTATATACTGCGTGGCTCAAATCATTCGATGGCTAAGCGGTGTGCACGTCGGAATTTCCGAGAACCACACGGCCGTCAGCGCCTGAACCGAACACGCACACGCAGACGTTCCGCGTCCATCACTACCTCATCGTTGCCTGCAACTGCAGTTGCACCAGTTTCGCGCAGCACACCCCGCGGGCCGTCATTGGATGCTGACCCGCCGGGCTATCTGCCCGTTGCTCTCCCAATAGGTGCTCTTGCTGGCGAGGAATGGGTCTTCCGGCGCTGGCTGGACGTTGCCGTCGACGTCGAACGCCCGCGACCGAATCCTGTGCTCGCCCGAGCGGGGCGTCCCCCATTCGAACGTCCAAAACTTCCAGGTGTAGCCACGCGATCTTCTTCTCCTGTGTGACGCGGAGCTCTTGGGCCTCGACGACGACGGCCCGTCGTCGAATTGGGTGTCCACTGCCGCGATCGGCGCGGGATGACTCTCGAGCCTCGCAGCCGTCCAGGGCCCGTCGTCGATTTGGACCTCCACCGCCGCGATCGGCGCGCCCCAGGCGGCACCCATGATGGCGTATCGATTTTGCCTACGCGTAACTTTGGCTGGCGCCGACTTGAGCCGGTCGTGGCTTACGGTGGCAAACGTCCAGACGGTCTGGCTGTCGCGCTGCTCCTCGCGGACGCTGACGTAGTCCCGCGCCATAAAGCGACCCGCGTAGCGGTGGTCCACCACCTCTACGCGCGTCAGCCACTTGACATTGGCCACTCCGTACCAGCCCGGGGCGATCAGGCGCACGGGAAAGCCGCTACTCCGGGGCAGTGGCTCGCCGTTCATTTCGTAGCAGAGCAGGTTGTCCCGGTTGAGCGCTTCGTCGATAGACATGCTGCGGGCGAACTGCTCCGTGATCGTCAGATCGAGTCCGCCTTCGGAATCGGGGGCGACCACTCCCGTCTTGCCGCCACTGACGATCCCCGAGTTGTCGCGGATTGTCACCGTGCCGCTATCAGCCCCCCAGAAAACCACTTCAGTGCCCTGGTCCAGGACACCCGCCTCCTCTAAGAGCGGGGCCAGTTGCGCACCCGCCCAGCGGGCATTGCCGATGCCGCCGATAAAGAAGTCCAGGCCGGTGCCGGTGTTGCCCGAGCACTCCAATGTGAAGTCCACCTCGCGGCGCTGGCGGGCTTTGAGGTCGGCCAGCGTCAGGGACTGGGGATGGGCAACGAGGCCCGCGATGCCGACGCGCCACGTGGACTCATCAAGGCCGCCGGGTTGGCCGTAGTGGTTAACAAAGAAGAAGTTGTTGGTAGGTGTCAGCCAGGAGTCGAGCGACTCCCACTTCAGCAGGTTGCCGACGTTTTCCGGGATAGGGTTCGGCGCGGGCTGGTCGAGCCACGGAATGACCTCGTCGCCCGGGTCCCCGAAGGCTTGCGCCAGGCCTGTCACCCGCAACACCGTCAGCTCCGCCAACGCCGCCCCACCACCCTTCAATAAGGTGCGCCGAGAAAGATCTTGATTTTCCATGGGGCAGGCTCCCTTCCGCGAAAGGCATTAATTATACGCCGAGTGATCTCGGCGGTCAATTGCGTCAGAGCTCATTGCAGGCAGCAGGGACGCCGCATATGCCGCATATTTTGACGTGCCATGAGGCCCTAGCTGTGGCTGGGCCTCATGGCTCTGGGAGCCCTCCTGCTGCTTTCCTGCGGTGAGAGAAGAGAGGAAAAAATCTGAAACGAGAGCAGGCCGAGCTCAAGAGAAAGCAGGCGGCGTTCCTGGCTTCTCGATGTGATGTTCGAAGAGCTTCCGGGAGATGCGGAACCCAGCTATAAACCCAAGGCGTCAAAGCCGGCGCGCTAGCCGAGATTGCTGCACACTGGTCATCTAACGCGCTTCTCGGACAAATGCCCTGTACTTCCTGCGAAGTCGGCTTATCGGCAAGTTCGCCTGACGGCCTGATCGGTGCGCAGATATCCTCCGGGTGCTTCGATTTTTTGGGGCGGAATGTCGAGATCGGATTAAGTCTTTTGTTCAGCCGTTGTTCCCTTGATCCCAGGATGGCATGCAATTTGGATATGCTTAGGAGCGGGCGTTACGCAACACGACCATGAGCCTTCACCCAACCGATATCCAACCGAGTCCGGAGCAGCAACGCGCACGGGAATTGTTCCTCAAGCAGGAAGGCCTCCGCATCGGTGCCTATGCAGGGGCGGGCAAGAGCACGACTCTCCGTCTGCTCGCGTCGAGTACGAACGGGCGCGGACTCTATCTGGCATTCAATCGAAGCATCGCAGAGAATGCCCGGGGAAAGTTCCCGACACAGGTAGCTTGCGCGACCAGTCATTCCCTTGCTTTCCGGGCTATAGCCGGAGCATTCTGATAGTGAAATTGCAGGCGGATCTGTTCAAGATCTTGCCATGTCACTTCAACCACAAGAGGAATTCAGGATTCCGGACCAGACGCGCTGCGTAGCTTTGGCGGCATTTCCGAAAGGGTGTGCATGCCTGTGCGTCGGAGATGTGCTGGGCTGCGTGTATCAGGACAAGCAGTTTGCGTCTCTGTTTCCTCGTCACGGTCAGCCGGCTGAGGCTCCTGGTCGGCGACCTCCAATCCGGCTAGCGATGTATGTGGATGCTGATCTCTTTGTTTGCGGCTCGATCCGCGTATTGAAGAGAGGTGGGTTGTGTGTAGATTTGCGGCAGAAACCTGGATCGATTCTCTATAATTGCGTTCAGAGCGCGAAAAGGCACGCTGAAATCTGCATATGATCGTGGAACCTAATCTCAATATGAGGAAGGAACATGCCACAGGCTCAAAACAGGCTCGTCGGATTGATGAGGAAGTCTCCACCGGAGTTGGCCGCGTCTGTAAAGTGGCACATCCTTAATTTTCAAAGATCTTGCATCTCGAAAATGCGCTTCGGCTTCACTCCGTGGTCGCCTACTGGCGTTCTTCCTCACTTCACCGCTTATTATCCAGATTCAATTCACTCATTTCCTGACCGGGATGATCTGTATCGTCGTTGGATACGCGGCAATAAGATAAACAACAACGGCGATGCATCAAGATTTATGGGGTTTTTGCTGAATCTACGTCAGCTTCAAAATGAAGGAATCGATGGCGATTTTGCGGAGTTGGGCGTCTGGAAAGGAAACTCAGCGGCAGTTTTGGCTGCGTTTGCCGTAAGCTCTCAAAAGAAACTGTACCTTTTCGATACCTTCGCTGGTTTTGACCCACGGGATACAGTCGGAGATCACCGCGCTAAGCCCGGTTATTTTGCGGATACTTCTATCGATTACGTGAGAGCAACGGTGGGCCACAACTCCACCACCGTATACGTCCCAGGATATTTCCCCGAATCGATCACTCCTGAAGTTCAGTCCGCCAGGTTTGCTCTCGTTCACATCGATTGCGACCTCTATGCGCCAATGAAGGCCGCCTTGGAGTTTTTCTATCCCCGGACCAGCAGAGGTGGAATGATGATTCTTCACGATTACTCATCTGGCACTTGGAGCGGTGCCACTCAGGCCATTGATGAATTTCGTAAAGCCACCGGCGAATATATTTCCCTATGGGCAGATAAGTCAGGAACTGCAATGCTCAGAAAGTCACGGTAGCCCTACTCGGCACATGTGCGCTCACCGTCCCTCCACCGTTTCCCATGCTAGCTTCACATAATCTAGACCCATCCGCGCAAACTTCACATGGCATGGCAATGGACCTATTGACTCAAGGCCATGGAACCCCGTTCCGTATTTGAGGTGATGGTTGCCCTTGCGATGACCGCACCCTGAATGGGGACAGAACATCGAAGCCGCACGACTCGTGGGTGCGGAGATAGGGAAGGCGGTTAATGCAAGAGAAAACGAATGTGATGGGAGAAGGGAATAAAAATGCAGAGTTTATCAGCGGCTTATTCGCTAACAATAAAAAGGCTCGGGAGTCGCTATCTCCTAAGCCTCTTAATATCAATTAGGTGTTTAGTACCGGGATTTGGTTGCGGGGGTAGGATTTGAACCTGCGACCTTTGGGTTATGAGAATGACATCGAACAACTAAACTTCCTACCGCTTATCTGCAATCCCCTGCATCCTGCTCGGGCCAAACGTACCGTTATACCGTTCCGCGCATCTCGCTTATCTATTCCATCTTCTGCGCCGTCGCCAAAAAGACCTGAGGTGTTGCAGCCTTCTCTCGCCTATAGACCTCTTCCAAGTGTCACTGAATCGTTAGCTGTCTGCGATCCGCCGCGCCGAAAGGTCTACATGCCATACCAAGATAATGGTCCAAACACGCCAGACAGACGGAAATTCGTTGTCCCCTTGGCTGTCGTTTTGCTAATTAGTTGGCACATTCTTGTTCGGACTATCTGGCACACTGTCGTTCCTGGCGTACGCCCCGCTGATCCGGAGCGCGTCTGAAGCCTAAAATTCCGGCAGGAATGTGCCTGGCGCGCCTTCTCACACCCGATTCGCAGCCGGTGCGCCAAATAATTAGCTCAGAAGTGTGCCTAGCTACTCTCTGGCACCTGCGCCGATCCGGGAAGAGGTGCCGACGGTGGAAGTTTCAGGAGCGGCAAAATCCCTCACCTCCACCTACGCTTCATATCTCCTGTTCGTAGTGATAGCCATCGCGGTCACTAGCGATGGTCGCTACCATCCGCTCGGCTCGTACACCAATCCGCAGCAAGCCGCAGACGATATTGCGGGCGGTCACACACACTCCATTGCAAGCGGAGTAGACACGGCCAAGCTAGCTATTCCTGAGGAATTGGAAGAGTGGGAACGCCTCACTAACGTAGCATGACCATGCGAATGCCGAACATATCTTCCGCCATGGTGCGTCTGATTCTGCATTCTCTGGCTTCGGTGGTGCTACTCGCTGGCTGTCAGCGGAGCATCTCTGAGTTTGAGGCAAATGGATCCGGACGAATATAGCCAAGAGAAGAGAAAACCTTCACAATCGCGTCATTCATTCGGCTAAGAAAAGGCTCCTTGTTGAAGAATCCATGGCGTTGGCCTTCGTAGGTTAGTACGTCGCAACGCACTCCTAGAGATTTTGCTTTCGCGGCGAAAGCGCGCAGCACATCCGCATGGATCAGACCGTCATCCGTTCCCGACTGAATCAACATTGGTGGGGTCTTAGCATTCAGGTATGTCATCGGCGAACGCTTCACAGCGTCGTCTCCGACGTTTTTATGCGAATATCCGCTTTCGCTTACATCGATCACCGGATTCCAAAGTACCATCGCGTTCCCTTGCGGTGAAACAGGCATATCGTCGCCCGGCGAGTCCCACCCGGGAGCCATAGTCGCATATGCAGCGTTGTATCCGCCTGCTGAAGCTCCGCCAATCGCAATACGGTCGGGATCGATCCTCAACGTTTTTGCATGCTCCCTAAGCCATCGCATTGCACTCTTTGTGTCTTCGATACAAATTCTAGGCTCTTGTGTGTGATCCGGGATAAAAAGGTACTGCACGGTCACGCCTACTCCGCCGTGGTGAGCTATTACTCTTGCCTGGGGCAACATCTGTGCTGGCCTGCCCCTACCCATCCTCCGCCGTGAAACAAAACTACAGCGGCTCGCACTGGCGAAGCGTCCGTCCAGCTGACGTCTTGAGGTTCCGTAATCCAGAGAGACAGCTCTCTCCCTTCTACCTGCTTATATACAAACGCTTTGCCCAGAGATGGATCGTCTTGCGCAGCACTGAGCGATTCTTCCCCAGAGCTGAGAGTCGGCATCAAGACGCACACAAATAGGACCCAAAACAATAATCTGACCTTACGCATGGAACCTAACAAATCAATTTGATATTTGGAATTCAGACACGACCGTGTAAAACCTCGCGCATCGCGATGACGATCGCCTCAAGAACTATTCACCTGTCACACGTCCGATAGCTAGCTGATCGCAGGGTCATGATTATGCAGCCGGCTCGGCGTCCTTCTCTGCTCTGGCTTGCTTCGCGTCGTTGCGTTTCTTGATGCGCTCACCAACACCGTTT
>Ga0193717_1000311_pt1 | contig 35320 bp, 34 predicted proteins | sample U2c2metaG_FD_145900 | JGI IMG/M metagenome (GOLD analysis project Ga0193717, IMG submission 145900) | Soil microbial communities from a riparian zone of the East river system, Colorado, United States - U2c2 | ecosystem: Environmental > Terrestrial > Soil > Riparian zone | place: USA: East River... | reverse complement strand
ATCAGCGGGTAGCGGTACGAGAACGGCTGCGCCATCAGCACCATCGCCTCGTAGCAGGCGCTGTCGCCGTGCGGATGGAACTTGCCGATGACGTCGCCGACGGTGCGCGCGGACTTCTTCGGCTTCGACGCCGCGTCGAGGCCGAGCTCGCTCATCGCATAGATGATGCGTCGCTGCACCGGCTTGAGGCCGTCGCCGACGAACGGCAACGCGCGATCGAGCACGACATACATCGAATAGTCGAGGTACGCGCGCTCGGCATAGTCCTTGAGCGGGATTTGTTCGTAGTTCGATTGCAGATTCATCACGGCATCCGGCGAGGCGCGCCAGAAAGAAAAGGAGGCGCGCCGGCGAAAAGCCGGCGCGCCTCGCTATTGTGCCGGATCGTGGCGGCGGTGCGTCAATCCTCACGCCGCCGCGGCGGAACGCAGCGAGTCCCGCGGAGGAGCAGGGACTGCTTGCGCTGCGTTCCGCCCGCAACCGGATACACGGATCACGGGCAGGTGATGCCGAGCGGTTGCGACAGTCGTGTCAGATCCATGTGTCCCGTGCCGTAACCGGCCACCGTGCTGTCGAAGTCCACGCGCCCATGATTGCAGTCGATGAACGTAAAGGTCAGACGGCCCCAGGGAGGCTGCGTGACGTTGGTCGGATCGAAGTTCGGAATCCAGCGTCCGCCGACGGTCTGGATCGCATCGACCGTCGCCGTGTCGCCGTTGATCGAGCCGACGTTGCCGAACCAGGACTGCTGCGTACCGTCCGGGTTGAACGTGAACCACCAGGCGAGGATCTGGTTGTTCGGCAGGACCTCCAGGAAGATTCCGTGCCCGCTCTGTGCCGGGTCGTACCAGGCGCCGGTGAATCCGCCGGTGATGGGCACGTTGCTGGGCGTCGTGTCCTGCACGGTGATCGATCCGGTCATGCCGAGGCTGCCGTGGTTGTCGCAGCGGTAGTTGACTACGCCGGGTTGATTGAACGCCACCGTCGAAGTCCAGTTGCCGTCGACTGGATTGCCATTGCCGCCCTGGCCGTCGCAGCCTTGTGCGCAGCGGAACGAATCGTCGTCGGCATGCACGTTGTGCGGGCCACTGACGTTGGTGAACTTCACCGTGTCGCCGACGTTGATGGTGAGGTTGGGCGGATTGAACATGAGAATCGGGGTGCTGCCGCCGTACGGCCCACCACCAACCGAGCCGCCGACGGCTACCTGATGCTCGACCGCCCATGACGACGTGGCGACGAGCAGCAACAGCAAAGCCATCCAGGTTTTCAGAAGATGCAAACGCATAACCATTCCTCCGTTTCGACCATGTCTTGAGATCAACCCTGACTCCGTCACGGCCTCGCGTCTTGTCGACGCCGCGCATCTCGCTGCTGCACGCCGCAAGCTGCGTACGAGAGATGACGCAACCCGACCTGCGAACGTTACGCCGCATTTCGCACGGCGGCGGCGTTTGCATCGCCGGCAGGGCGCAACCGAAGGCGCCCCGGTGGCTGTCGCGCGCATGCGAGAATTTCTCGCTGCCTCCGGGAACCGCACAACGGCGCGGGTTTCAAGGCTAACGCCGCTCGGCCGATGTCACGCTAACAGGAGGGCGTCCGCGTGCTTGTTGCGTGTTCCTGAAAAGAGACTTCATGCCGGAACACCAGTGCGCGACCGAGAATCCGCCCGAACGACGGCGATTACCTGCCGGCATGCTGCGATCACCCCGATTGATCGCGATAAGCGCGCTGGATGCGCCAATGCCGTTTTTTCATTGGATAGCGCCCGGACGCTCACCTAGCGTGGCGCGGCACCGACCGGCGGTGCGGCTGGGATGAGGGCTCGCAGGGGCGATCCGCTCGCGCGCAATGATTTTTGGGGGAAAGTCGCGTTCGCTTGCCGCACCCCATGGTGTTTCGCAAAACAGGGGAAGAACCGTGAGAAATCCTGTTCCTGGGTCGACCCTGGCTCGTTCGCGTCCGCCAATCGTCCGACAAGGAGATCGATCATGAACGTTCTACTGCGGTATCTGCCTTTGGCTCTTTCGCTCGTGTCCGGCTTCGCGTTCGCGGACGGATCGGGCACGCTCTACCAGGACGGCAAGCAGACCAAGCTGGTCAGCGCCTACGCATTTCGCGGCCCGGACCCGTTCGACAAGGCCAAGCAGATCACCACGGTGGTGTTCGCCGACAAGCCGATCGACGCGGCGACGGCGAATTCCGCAGCCGATCGTGGCGAGGCTGTTTCAGACCAGCTGCGCAACAATGATGCGCTGCGCGTCGAGCTGAATCTGGAAGGCGACGGTTCGGTGCAGAACGTCAACATTCTCGGGCCGGCTTTCAGCGGTTCGCAGAGCGGCAGCGGCTGGTACACGCTGAACCTCGTGCACAACGATGCCAAGCGCATCGAGGGCACGTTCCGCAGCAACGACGAAGCGGACAAGAAGGAAGGCCGATTCTACGACCTGCGTTTCGCGCTCGACCTCCCCGGTGCGCCGGATCTCGGCACCGCGCTGCCGGCGGACGGCGGCGCACCCGGCAAGGCCTATCGCAACTATCTCGCTGCGCTGCAGAAGGGCGATATCGACGTGCTGGCGAAGACGATGACCAGGGAGCGCGGCGATGAGCTGCTGGCGCATCGCAACGATGCCGACTTCAAGATGATGTTCGCCTTCATCCAGGGCAGCGCGATGCGCAATCCGAAGATCGTCAAGGCCTTCGGCAAGGGCGACACGGCCACGCTCGAGCTCAGCGGCAAGGACGGCGACGGCAATGCTGCGAGCAGCATGGCGACAATGGAGAAGCAGGGCGGGACATGGCGGCTGGCCAAGGAGTCGATGACCTCGCACGCGCAATAGCGCGCAGCGGGAGCGGCCAGGCGGATGGCGCACATGCGTGCGCCATCCGCAGGAATCAGCTGGGACTGTCCTTGGCGGCGCGCATGCGCCGCCGGTTGGCCGCGATCAACGCGTCGTCCGCGACGGCGGTGCCGCCTTCACCTAGCATGCGGTTCGCGCTCAGCAGCGGTGGACACTCGCGCGTCAGCGTATCGATCACCGCACGGTGCAGACGCGTGTAGTAGGGCTGCGTGTGGAACTGCAGCAGCACCGGCACTTCGAACGGTCGATATCCGGACACGGCACGCACTTCATGCTCGGGTTTGATCAGGTGCACCGGCACGACGGCGCGGCCGATGCCCTGCGAGACCGCGTCGATCAGGCCGTAGATGTCGTCGAAATAGACGCGTTGCATCTTCGGCACGGTCGAGCCGGTCTGGCTCAGGAAGAAGCGCTCGGTAAAATTGTCGCGCGGCTCATGGTCGATATAGCAATCCGGACGGCCGGTATAGCGGGCCGATTCGATCAGCACGTTGCGTTCGACGCCCACCTGCCGGTTCTCGATGCCCATGCGCTCGCATTCGGACAGCGAAACGCAGAAATCGATCTTGCCGTCGATCAGCATGTCGTGCAGTTCGTGTGCTTCGGCCTTGATCGTCTGGCAGGTCAGGCGCGCATGCTCGCGCAGCAGCACGCCGAGCGCCGGCACGACCACCGAGCGCAGTGACGAAGAGAACGCGGCGATGCGGAAGAACCCGGCGATGCCATCGGCGGCGCGCTTGTCGCCGACCAGGCTGTCGAGCACTTCCTGTTCCTGATGTTCGATGCTCGAGGCATAGCGCTGCAGGATGCGGCCGGATTCGGTCAGCTCGAGTCCGCCGCGCAGGCGCAGGAACAGCACCTGGCCCAGGGTTTCCTCGAGATTCTGGATGCGCTTGGTCAGCGCCGGCTGGGTGATGTGCAGGATTTCCGCGGCACGCGAGAAATTGAGCTCACGCGCGAGCGCCATGAACGATTCGATCTGGGCGGATGGCAGCCTGGCCGGCATGGATGTTTCGCCCCTTGCGACAGTAGAACTATAACCTGAAGTTATGGCGCGATCACCGCCGCGTATCACCATAACCGCCGGGCATTGCCCGGTGAGGAGCTTTCATTGGACCGGACTGGCGGGAAACGGCATCTTTGCCGTAGGAGAGAGGGAGGGACGGTGATGCTTGCCACCGTAACGAACCGTGATTCGCGGCGTACCCATCGCGATGAAATGGGGCCGCAGCCACGGCGTGAAACACTCGACATGGCGCGTCGCAGCCAGTACCTGGTGCTGTTGCGGCGTTGGGCGCAGGAACGCCTGCCAGCAGGCACAAAAGCCGCAACGGAAGCGGCCGAGTGGATTCGCGATGCAGTACAGCACGCAGCCGATCCGGAAGCCGACACGCATCGTGAAAGCAGCAGCCTGCTGGTGCGCCTGCGCGCACGCCTGCTCACGGACCGCGCCGCAAGCCTGCGGGTGCGCGCGGATCGGACCATGCCTTCGTCCCGTGTGGAGCAGCTGATCGGTCGCGATCAGCTCGGCGCGTGGGAGGACGCGCTGGCACGGATGCAGCGGCGGCCGCGCGAACTGGTGATACTGCGCATCGAATTCGGTCTCGACTTCGCGGCGATCGCCGCGGAAACCGGCGTGACGGTCGAATCGGCGCGCGCGGAAACGGTCAATGCGCTGGCCGCATTGATCGACGCGCTCGGCCAGCGGCCGTGCGGCCGCGCCGCCTGATCCGCGTGGACTGAAGGCTGCGTTCAGCGCGGCGCGCGATAACCGCCGCGTACCCCGCGCGGCGACATCACCAACTGCCACAACTGGTCGCGCCGCGAGCGGAACAACGCCGCGGAGGCCGACAGATAGAATCGCCACATGCGCCGGAAACGCTCTGCGTAGCGTGGCTCGAGCGTCGGCCACGCGCGTTCGAAGTTGTAGCGCCACGCCATCAGCGTACGGTCGTAGTCGGCACCGAAATTGTGCCAGTCCTCGGTGACGAAGATCCCTTCGCTGGCATTTGCGATCTGTTCGGCCGACGGCACCATCGAATTCGGGAAAATATACTTCGCGATCCACGGGTCGGTGTGGTTCGATGAGACGTTCGAGCCGATCGTGTGCAGAAGGAACAGCCCATCCTCGACCGTGCAGCGCCGGGCGACTTTGAAGTACGTTTCGTAATTCTTGACGCCGACGTGCTCGAACATGCCGATCGAGAACACGCGATCGAAGGATTCGTGGAGCTCGCGGTAGTCGGCGAGGCGAATCTCGACGGGCAAGCCGCGACAGATGTCGCGCGCGTACTCGGCCTGTTCCTGCGACACGGTCACACCGACGCCGGACACGCCGTAGCGTTCGGCCGCGAGCTTCAGCGCCTCGCCCCAGCCGCAGCCGATATCGAGCACGCGCATGCCGGGCGCGAGGCCGAGCTTCCTGAAAATCAGTTCGAGTTTGGCTTCCTGCGCGGCATCGAGATCCGCGGCGTCCTTCCAGTAGCCGCAGCTGTAGACGAGCCGCTTGCCGAGCATCGCCTGGAACAGGTCGTTGCCGAGATCGTAGTGGTGTTCGCCGATCACGTAGGCGCGCCGGCCGTGCTGCAGGTTGAGCAAGCGCGCCTTGAGATAGAGCCAGGTGTCCTCGGCACCGCCGACGCGCTCGTCCAGGCGTGTGTCGAGCAGGCGGAACAGGAACCCGTCGAGATCGTCCGCGTCCCAGCAGCCGTCCATGTAGGCTTCGCCGAGCCCGAGCGAGCCGTGCAGCAGAATCCGCGAGTAGAGCTGCGGATCGTGCACACGGATGTCCGTGGGCGCATCGCCGTCGATGCGTACGCCGGCGAGATTCAACAGCGATTCGATGCGCACATGCGCCCGTGCCTTTGGCATCGCTTACCCCTGTAGTAACGGTGAAGAATAACGCCCCCAACCGGACGTGTGGAGATCCCGGCGGCATTGCAGGAGGCGCGGACGCATCCGTGCTGTCGTCAACGCAGAACGAGCCGCATGAATGCGATCCCCGCCAGCGTCATCAGCAGCGACCCGAACAGGTGCGCCGCGATGATGGTCATGGTCCATCCGTACTGCTGGCGCAGGAACAGCGTGACGGTTTCGGCGGAGAACGCGGAAAACGTGGTCAATCCGCCGAGAAAACCCGTCGAGATCGCGAGGCGCCACGCGATCGGCAGCGCCTCGTAGTGGGCGAAGAGTCCGAGCGCCATACCCATGATCAGCCCGCCGATGAGGTTCGAGGCCAGCGTGCCCAACGGCACCTGCGGCAGGATCGGATTGAGCGCGATGCCGAGCAGCCAGCGCACGATGGCGCCGGCGAATGCGCCCAGGCCTACGGCGAAAAAGGAGAGAAGATTCATGATGCTTCCAGGTCGGTGGATCGGCCCGGAACCGGAAGATACGCGCCAGCGGTTTTGCGGTGTTCGGCAACGGAGCCTGCGCGTCCCCGGTATCCGGGAACTTCGTCAGGCATCATCAGCCTTGCGGCGGTTCGAGGAGGAATGCCATCTCCTGAGTGCCCGGTTATGCTAGCGCAAAATCCCGCATGCGCGCCATTCCGCCGCTGCCCGCGTCAGAATCCTGTTTTTTCGAGCTCCGCCCCGCGAACCGATGACTGTAGTCGTTTCTCCACGCCGGCGCCGGCTGGCTCCGCTGCTCGCTGCCCTGGCGATGTTCGGTCCGTTTTCGATCGACACGATCTTTCCGGCGTTTCCGGCGATCGCGAGCGAGCTCAATGCCAGTCCGTTCGCGATGCAGCAGACGATCAGCGTCTACATGATCGCCTACGCGCTGATGTCGCTGTTCCACGGACCGCTGTCGGATTCGCTCGGCCGACGCCGCGTGATTCTCGCCGGCGTGGCCGTGTTCGCACTGGCCTCGATAGGCTGCGCGCTGGCCGGATCGATCGGATCGCTGCTCGGTTTCCGCGCCCTGCAAGGCATTTCCGCCGGCGCCGGACTGATCGTCGGCCGTGCGATCATCCGCGACTGCTTCGACGGCGCCGATGCGCAGCGGCTGATGGCGACGGTGTCGATGATCTTCGGCATCGCGCCGGCGATCGCGCCGATCGTCGGCGGCTGGGTCGTCGCCTTCGCACACTGGCCGATGATCTTCTGGCTGCTCGCCGCGTTCGCCGCGGCCTTGTGGCTTGCGTGCCTGGCGTGGCTGCCGGAAACGCATCCGCGCGAGAACCGCGTGCCGCTGTCGTTCGACGAGCTGGCGACGACGTATCGGAGGATCGGCGCCGACCGCGCGTTCCTGCCGCTCGCGTTGGCCGGCACGCTGAACTTCAATGCCTTGTTCGTCTACATCGCATCGGCGCCCGCATTCGTGCTGAATCTGCTCAAGCTCGACGCGCAGAACTTCGCCTGGCTGTTCATACCGGCGATCATCGGCATGATGATCGGCGCATTCGCGTCCGGCCGGCTCGCCGGCAAGCTCAGCGCGGCGGCGACGGTGCGGCTCGGCTACGCGATCATGCTCGCCGCCTCCGCGCTGAACGTGGCGCTCGCGCTCGCCCTGCCGGAAGCCCGCATCCCCTGGTCGGTGCTGCCGATCGGCCTGCATGCGATCGGCATCGGCATCAACTTTCCTACCCTGACGCTGCTGCTGCTCGATCGTTTTCCGCATCACCGCGGCGCGGTTTCGTCGGTGCAGGCGTTCGTCAGCCTGGTGATCAGCGCGATGGTGGCCGGCGCGATTTCGCCGATGCTGTCCGGCAGCGCGTTGAAGCTCGCGCTGGGCGCCGGCCTCGCGACCTTGCTCGGCTTCGTCAGCTGGCGGGTCTACCGCAAGATCGAACAGCGCGAGACCCTCGCCGCTGCGGCGACACGTTTATCGGTCTGAGTGCGCTGACGCACCGAACGCGTCGCCGCGAACACTGCGGGCGCTCCGGCAACCCTGCGTTCAGCATCCACAATGCGAATATCGCGCCCCATGAGATCCGGCGCGCACGCGGGCAATCCCTTATTGCAGTTCCTGGCATTGGCCGCCCTCGCGGCCGTCGCTGGCGGCTGTGCGACGTTGCGCACGGATGTAGTGAAGCAACCGTCGACCGCGATCGCACCCACCGTGGACACGCCTTCGACGCGCTACGTCCATGCGGAGGTTACCGCGCACGGCGGCCAATCCGGCTTCCGCCCGCTGATCAGCAATACCAATGCATTGATGAGCCGCATCGTGCTCACCGACCACGCCGAGCATTCGATCGACCTGCAGTACTACATCTTCGCCAACGACGCGACCGGACGCCTGGTCGCGCAGCGCCTGCTGACCGCGGCCGATCGCGGCGTGCGCGTGCGCATCCTGCTCGACGATCTGGATATCGCCACGGAAGACCATCTGCTCAACGCGCTGGACGTGCACCCGAACATCGAGGTGCGTCTGTTCAATCCGTTCCGCATCCGCAACCGCTCGGTGTTCTCGAAGATGGGGCAGTTCCTGCTCGAAGGCCGTCGCCTCAATCGGCGCATGCACAACAAGTCGTTCATTGTCGACAGCATGCAGGCGGTCATCGGCGGTCGCAACATCGGCGATGCGTACTTCGATGCCGGCGACGAAATCCACTTCCGCGACCTCGACGTCATCGCGATCGGTCCGGTCGTGCCGCGCATCTCGTCGATGTTCGATGCGTACTGGAACTCCGATTCCGCGTTTCCGGTCACCGCCTATCGTTCCGAGCAGGCGACCGAACAGGATCTCGCGCATCTGCGCGAGGCGCTGGCGAAGGATGCTCGCGAGTTCGCCGAATCGGATTACGCGCAGGCGCTGGCCGAGGACCTGCCGAACGGACCCAGCGCCGAACGCAAGGGCGAGTGGTACTGGGGTGCTGCGACACTCGTGGCCGATGATCCCGACAAGGTCGATCCCGAACAGGACGGTCGCACGCTGCGCATCTTGCCGCAGATCAAGGCCATGCTGGACGCGGCCAATCAGCAGGCGCTGCTGGTGTCGCCGTATTTCATTCCCGGCAAGGGCGGAACGCGTTATCTGACCGGGCTTGCGCGGCGCGGCGTCGCGATCAAGGTGCTGACGAACTCGCTGGCAGCGACGGACGAGCCGGAAGTGCACGGCGGTTATGCGCGCTATCGCCGCCCACTGCTCGAGGCAGGCGTCGACTTCTTCGAGCTGCGACCGGCGTCAGGGCAGCCGCAGCAGAGCGCGCATGGCACCTCGTCGGGGGTCAGTCTGCATGCGAAGACGATGGTCGTCGATCATCGTCTCGTCTACGTCGGATCGATGAACCTCGATCCGCGCTCGCGGCTGCTCAACACGGAAATGGGCGTGATCGTCGATTGCCCCGCACTCGCCGAATCGATCGGACGATTTTTCGAACGCGCGACGTCGCCGGCAAACGCGTTCCACGTCGTACTGGAGCGTCCGCAGGGTTCGCGGCGGCCACAAATGCGCTGGCTCGCCACCGACGGCGACAGGACGCTGCGCTACGATCGCGATCCCGGCGTTTCGACGCTGACGCGAATGCGCGTGACGCTGATGCGCATCCTGCCGATCGAGGGGCTGCTCTAGGCCGCCGATGTCGATGAACGAGGATCGACGCGCAGCCCAGGTGCGAAACGCCAACGCGATCCGACGCAGGGCCCGCGTGCGCAAGGCGCTGCGCTGGCTCCTCATCGTCGTCTCGACCTGTGCACTGCTCACGCTCGCAATCGGTATCGGCATCAGCGTGCACGCCGGCGCGTGGGACGATCTTCCGCAGCTGCTCGATCGCGCCGCCGCGTGGAGCACCTCGCCGATCGCTGCGCTGATCGCGATGGCATGCTTCGTCGTCGGCGGACTGCTCGTGTTTCCGGTCAACCTGCTGATCGCGGCGACAATCCTCGTATTCGGTCCGGTCGCCGGTGCGGCGTATGCGCTGACGGGCTCGGTCCTGAGCGCCGCGGTCCTGCATCAGATCGGCCGATCCTTTCCCGAGCACACGTGGGCCCGGCTGATCGGCAGCCGCGGCGAATGGCTGCGATCGCGCGTCGCGCGGCACGGATTCCTGGCGATCGCGGTGGTGAGACTGCTGCCGCTCGCTCCGTACAGCATCGTCAGCCTCGCCGCCGGCGCGGCGCGCATTCCACGCGTCGCCTATACCGCAGGCACCGCGCTCGGCATGCTCCCGGGTGTGCTGCTGTACGCATTCTTCATCGATCGCGCGCGCCAAGTCATCGCCGATCCGGGGCCGCTGAGCTGGGCGATGCTTTTCTTCGCGCTCGTCCTGATCGTCGCGGCGACGATCATCCTGCGCAGATACCTCGCACGCTCGGCGCTCGCGCGCGACGGCGGCGAGACATGACGCGCATTCGCGTCGCGACATACAACGTGCACAGCGGCCGCGGCATCGACGGCCGCTTCAAGCCGGAGCGCGTGAGCGCGGTAATTGCGGAACTGCGCGCCGACGTGATCGCGCTGCAGGAATACGTCTCGCTGGTCGCGGACTTCGACATGCGCGACCACTTGATGCGCGCCACCGGCTTCCAGATGGTCGCGATGTCGACGATGAGAGCCGGGGCCGGCCATTTCGGCAACGCGGTGTTGAGCCGCTGGCCAATCGTCGACGCGGTCGAGCACAAGCTCGATGTGGGCAAATACGAGCCACGCGGCGCACTCGAAGTCGCCATCGGCCGCGACCGGCGCGAGCTGCGCGTGATCGCGACGCATCTCGGCCTGCATGTCGCCGAGCGGCGTGACCAGCTCGCTCGCCTGCTCGACATCGTGCGTCGCGACGCGTCGACGCCGACCGTGCTCGCCGGCGACTTCAATGTCGTGCGCGGCCGCGGCAGCGAGCTGCGCGCCTGCCACGATCACTTCGGTCATTCGGATGCGCCGCGTACGTTCCCTTCGATCGCGCCGCTGCTGGCGCTGGACCGGGTGTGGGTGATGCCGTGTTCGGCGCTGGTCAGCATCGAAGCGCACCGGTCGCGTCTCGCGCGGATTGCTTCGGATCACCTGCCGGTGGTGGCCACGCTGGATTTGCCGGAAGCCGAGAGTTGACGCGCGACGAGTTGATCCACACACCTCGTCGTCCCGGCGAAGGCCGGGACCCAGCGCGTGGCCGTGGATTTTCCTTCGAAGGCACTGGGCCCCGGCTTTCGCCGGGATGACGGAGGAGTATCAGCACTCGATCACATTCACCGCCAACCCGCCGCGCGACGTTTCCTTGTACTTGTCCTTCATGTCGCGCCCGGTATCGCGCATCGTCTTGATCACCTTGTCCAGCGACACGCGGTGCTTGCCGTCGCTGCGCATCGCCATGCGCTGCGCATTGATCGCCTTTACCGCGCCCATCGCGTTGCGCTCGATGCACGGAATCTGCACCAGCCCGCCGATCGGATCGCAGGTCAGGCCGAGATTGTGTTCCATGCCGATTTCCGCCGCGTTTTCGACCTGGTAGATGCTGCCGCCGAGCGATGCGGCGAGGCCGCCGGCCGCCATCGAGCATGCCACGCCGACCTCGCCCTGGCAGCCGACCTCGGCGCCGGAGATCGATGCGTTTTCCTTGTACAGGATCCCGATCGCACCCGCGGTCAGCAGGAAATCGATGATGCCGTCCTCGTTCGACCGCGGACAGAAACGCTCGTAGTAGTGCAGCACCGCCGGCACGATGCCGGCCGCGCCATTGGTCGGTGCGGTGACGACGCGGCCGCCGGCGGCGTTCTCTTCGTTGACAGCGAGTGCATAGAGATTGACCCAGTCGAGGATCGTCAGCGGATCGCGCAGGGCCGCTTCCGGACGCGCGCTCAGATCGGCCGCCATCGCCGAAGCGCGGCGTTTCACGTGGAGTCCGCCCGGCAGCGTGCCGGTCTCGCGCGCGCCGCGCGCGACGCAACCCTGCATCGCATGCCAGATCGTCAGCAGCCCGGCGCGGATGTCGGCTTCGCTGCGCCAGACTTTCTCGTTGTCGAGCATGATCTGCGCGATCGTCTTGCCGCTCTGCTCGCAGAATTTCAGCAACTCGTCGCCGGAGTGGAACGGAAACGGCAGCGCTGTCGTGTCGGCGACGATGCGGTCTTCGGCCGCCTCATCCTGGTTGACGACGAAGCCGCCGCCGACCGAGTAGTAGTCGCGCGTCGCCAGCAGTTCGTCGCCTTCCGCGTACGCGCTGAAGCGCATGCCGTTCGAGTGATACGGAAGCTTCTGGCGCTTGTTGAAGATCAGGTCGGTCTTCTCGTCGAATGCAATCTCGCGCTTGCCGAGCAGGCGGATCTTCTTGTCGCCGCGTATGCGCTTGAGGCGGGGCGGGATCGATTCCGGATCGATCTTGTCCGGCCATTCGCCCTCGAAGCCGCACAGGATCGCCTTGTCGGTACCGTGTCCGCGCCCGGTCAGCGCGAGCGAACCGAACAGCTCGCAGCGCACGCGCACCACGCGATCGAGGATGCCCGGCTCGTCGAGCCAGCGCTGGCAGAAGCGCGCCGCGGCGCGCATCGGCCCGACCGTGTGCGAGGACGACGGTCCGATGCCGATCTTGAAGAGGTCGAAGACGCTGACGGCCATGTGTCGGTAGGTTGGGGCGAAGTTGCCGGTATTCTACGCGCCCGCCGCTCATCTTCCCGATCGATGCGTCTCGTACTGTTCCAGCGCGACGATTGCCAGCTCTGCGACCACGCGCTCGCGCTGCTGGCAGCGGTGCGTGCGCCGGATTTCGAGTCGGTCTGGATCGATGGCGATGCGGCGCTCGAAGCGCGCTACGGCGAGCGCGTGCCGGTTCTGCGCGACGAGGCGTCCGGCCGCGAGCTCGGATGGCCGTTCGATGCGGCCGCGCTGCACGCATTTCTGATCACCGAGCCGACCGCAAAAGATCCCGCACGCTAGCAATCTTTCCCTTCCCCCCGCGCAGCAGGGGAAGGTGCCGAAGCCCGCACGCTAGCGACTTTCCCTTCCCCCGCGCAGCGGGGGAAGGTGCCGAAGGCGGAAGGGGGATCTTTTGTCTTCATTTGCAACGCGTCAGCTACTGCAACGCGATGTGCTCCGGCGGCACTGCACGCGATTCAAGCGGTGGAATCTCGCCATGCGCCGCTTCGACCGCCGGCGTCCGCCAGCCGGCCGAGACGCCCCAGAAGTAAAACGAAACACCGATCGCGGCGACCACCGCCAAATCCCAGCCGAACGGAATCAGGTTGTGGCCGCCGAACTGCTCGCTGCCGAGGTACGACATCAACGCCATCACCGGCAGATACGCGATCAGCCACCAGGCGCCGTCGAGCTGGCGCTTGAAATCGTGCCAGGCGACCTTGGATTGGTAATAGAAATAGATCGGCAAGGCGATGACGACCAGCAGGATGATTTCGCCGGTCAGCGGCCACCTGGCCCAATACAGCAGCTCGGCCGAAAACACGAACGCAAGCAGCGCGATGATCGGAAGTCCGCGCAGGCGGAACGGCCGATGCAGATCCGGTGCGGTGCGGCGCAAGCTGACGACGCTCACCGGGCCGGTGAGATACGAGATGATCACCGCGACCGAGATCACGGCAGCCAGCGTGGCCCAGCCGCGGAAGAAAAACAGGAACACGAACGAGACGGCCAGGTTGAACCACATCGCCGGCCGTGGCACGCCGTAAACCGGATGGATGCGGCCCAGCACTTTCGGCAGCGTGCCGTTGCGCTCCATGCCGTAGATCATGCGCGCGGTGGTCGCGGTGTAGGTGATGCCGGTGCCGCTCGGGCTGACGAACGCGTCGGCGTAGAGCAGCAGCGCGAGCGTTGAGATTCAGCGCGATCGCCAGCTGTGCGAACGGCGAGCTGTAGGCGAGTCCGGCCCAGCCGTGCTCGGCGATCATCTTCGGATCGACTGCGCCGAGGAACGCGATCTGCAGCAGCAGATAGACGACCGTCGCCAGCGCAATCGAGCCGAGCACACCGAATGGCACGCTGCGGCCGGGATTCTTCGCTTCGCCGGCCAGATTCACCGGACTCTGGAAACCGTTGAAGCTGAACACGATGCCGCTGATCGCGACCGCGGTGAGCACTGCGGAAAGGCTGATCGCGTGCGCACCGCCCGTTGCGCCGACGCTGAAGTTCTCGACGTGGAATTCGGTGCCTATCAATGCGATCGCCGTTGCCGCGGGCACGACGAGTTTGAACAACGTGATTGCGGTGTTGGTCCTGGCGAACAGCTTGACGCTCCAGTAGTTGACCAGGAAGTAGACGACGACCAGGACTGCCGCGATGCCGAGGCCCGGAGGCGTCAGTTCGCCGCGGCCGCTCGGCAGATGCACGAACAGATCCTGCGCCCATTGCCACTTCCACGAGGCCATGTACTGCACGGATGCCTCGGCCTCGACCGGAATGACGGAAACGATCGCGATCCAGTTCGCCCACGCCGCGATGAAGCCCACCAGCGACCCGTGCGAATAATGTCCGTAACGCACCATGCCGCCGGATTCGGGAAACATCGCGCCGAGCTCGGAGTAGGTGAGCGCGATCGCGGTGATGATCGCGGCACCGATGAGCCACGCATAGATCGCACCCGGCCCGGCCAGCTGCGCGGCATTCCACGCGCCGAACAACCAGCCGGAACCAATGATCGAGCCGAGGCCCGTCAGCATCAGGGCGAAGGCGCCGACGTCGCGGCGGATGGCGTGGTTCTCGGACATGGGGGCTCCTTGATCGCAGCGGCGCGGAGGGCGTCGCCAGGCGCGGTCGAGGGTGGCCGCGCGGCGCAGGATGTTCGCAGGTTCGCGCCGCGACGTCAGCGTCCCAATGGTCATGACGAAATATCGCGCGCCGTCAAGACGCGTCACCGCGCGGACCCAGCCTTCCCCGAAGCCGCGGTCGAACACGGTGTCGATGATCACGCGGCCGGCGAGAAAGCTCGTGACGGCCGCCACCAGGACGAGTCAGGCGCGCCGTTCCCGCAGCCTGCGCAGGATTTCGTCGCGCGCCTCGCGCAGGATCGAGTCGCGGTCCAGGCTCTCGACGATTTCGGCGACGACGCGCTTGGGTCCTTTCTCGCCCCACGACTTGCCCGCGATGAGATAACGCTCGGCGGCGCGGCCGACCAGCTCGGTCGCATACCAGGCGAGCGCGCCTTGCGCGCCCGCGGTAACGACGGTCGAAAGTCCTGCGCTCATGCCTTTCAACGCGGATGCCGCGAGGTGTACTCCCCAGATCGCTCCCATCAGCGCGACGAGCTGCGCCGAGATCACCGCGATCAGCGAACCCGCCTCGCTGCGCGTCAACGGCAGGCCGTAGACGCGGCCGAGGTGCATCACCAGCGCCGCATCCAGCGCCGCCGCCGCGAGCAGATCTGCGACCGGAATCGGATTCAGCGCGACCGCGACACCTTTGGCGATGCAGTACTGGCGGATCACGGTCGCGCCGAGCTCGCGGCGCGCTTCGGCGATGCGCGCGCCGACCTGGTCCGACAGGCGTCCAGCGAACAGGCTCGCATTGAGCGCGGCCAGCGTCTTGCCTTCGCGTTCGACGATGGCCGAAAGCCGCATGCGCAACGCCTCGATGGCCGGCGCCTGCTCGGCCAGCTCGAGATGCTCAGTGCCCTCCACATCGATGCGGATGCGCTTCAATGGCGTCGGCCGTGCGCTGACCGCAACGACGTCTTCGGAACGCACGAGTCCGCGCGCGTGCTCGCGCAGGCGCTCGATCAGGCGTTCGCGTTCGTCGTCGCCGTAGCGATCGGCCTTGTTCAGCGCGAGCAGCAGCGGCCGCTCCGTGCGCGCGAGCAGCGCCAGCGCATCGCGTTCGCGCTGGGTCATGTCGCCGTCGACGACGAAGACGACGAGGTCGGTGACGCCGGCAACGTCGAATGCGAGTTTCTCGCGCGTCTCGCCGTCGAGCTCGTCGATGCCGGGCGTGTCGATCAGATGCACGCCGCCGCCGGCGACTTCGCGCCAGGCGCGCTGCGAGGCGTCGCGTGTCGTGCCGTGCAGCACGCCGACCGTAAATGCGTCCTCGCCGAGCAGCGCGTTGGCCAGCGCCGACTTGCCGACGCTGACGCGGCCGAACACCGCGATATGCAATTCGCCGCGTTCGAGCTTGGCCAGCATCGCCTCGAGGCGCGTGAACTCCGCGGCGAGCTGGGCGCGGATCGATGCCGGAATCTGCGCGTCGTCGAGCAGCGCGCGCAGGCTCTCGACTGCGTGCAGGCTGTGCGCGTCGCCGCGCGGGGCGATGGGCACCGCGTCATCGGCCGCGGCAACGGCGCGCGTCACGCGTGCGCGCAACCGGCGCCAGAGCGGGCCGATTCCTTTCATCGCAGCCGGCGCATGATCGTGGCGGACGCGAGGCGCGCCGTGCTGGAAGTGGCTACTTGCCGATCAATACGAGGTGACCGTGCACGGGGACATCGGCACCGATATCGGCCCAGTCGCTGCCGTTGCCAAGACCGAAGTCGGCGCGCTTCAGCGTCGTATCGACATCCAGCGTCGCGCTGTTGCCGCTCTCGGCAAACTTCACCTTGAGCGTGACCGGCTTGGTCTGGTTGCGGATGGTCAGATTCCCTTTCGCCTCGACGCTGCCGTCGGCGGCCTTCGCGAACGATTCGGTGACGAAGTGCGCCTTGGGCGTCTTTCCGGTGTCGAAGAAATCCGGCGTTGCCAGCGTTTCGTCGCGTTCGCTGCTGTTGGTGTCCGCGGTAGTGAGGTCGACGGTGACGTCGAACTTGGACTTCGACGGATCGGCCGGGTCATAGGCGATCGTCGCGTCGAATTTCTTGAACTTGCCGTCGAAGGATTCGCCCTGGTAGCTGCTCTTGAAAGTCAGCGTGCTTTTCGCGGGGTCGACTTGCCAGTCGCGGGCGAACGCGGACAGGGGAAGCAGCAGTGCAAGGGAAATCAGGGTGCGCAGCATTCTCGTTACTCCATCGAAAGCGCAGACATTTGGGTGCTTCGAAAATAACTCAACATCCGTCATCCCGGCTTTCGCCGGGATGACGAGGTTTGGTTGGTTTTCGCTACCCGGCAGCGTCCGAAGAACGATCGCCGCCCGGCAGCATACGCCGCAGCACCGCATCGCGATTGAAGAAATGATGAATCAGCGCCATCGCGGCATGCCCCGCGGCGACCGTGGCCAGCGTCCAGAACAGCCACTCGTGCGCCGCTTCGGTAACGTCCTTGAGCGACTCGACGGGACCGCCGGTCAGGCTCGGTATCTTGACCAGGCCGAACCAGTAGAGCGGCCGCAGGCTGCTCGCCGAATCGAACAGCCATCCCGACAGCGGCACCGCGAAGATCAGCGTGTACAACAGTGCGTGGCCGATGCGCGCGCCGGTCACCTGCCAGTGCGGAACACTCGCCGGCTCGTCGGGGCGCTGGTCGAACAGGCGCCAGCCGAGCCGCAGGACCGCGAGCGCAAGGATCGTCAGGCCCAGCGATTTGTGCAACGTGTAGACCGGAATCACGTTCGGCTTCTTCGGCAGTTCCACCATGATCAGACCGATCGTCGCCTGCACCAGGATCAGCAGCACCATCGTCCAGTGGAAGAATTTCGCCAGGCTGCCCCAGTGCGTGCTGTTACTCTTTAGCGCCATCCGGGTTTTCCTCGGCAGTGGATTTTTCGGCCGCACCGCGGTCGCGGATGCCTTCGATCTCGAGATGCACTTCGATCGCCTCGCCGACGACTTCGGCATAGCGTTTCATGCCGAAGTCGGAGCGCCGCAACGTCGCTTTCGCCGAAAAGCCGGCCTTTTGCTTGAACGCGTACGGATCGTTGCCGATGCGGTTGAACGTGAACTCGACATCGATCGGCTTGGTCTCGCCGCGAAACTGCAGATCGCCGTGGATGATGCCGGTCTTGTCGTCTTTCTTCTCGACGCTGCGACTGATGAATCGCGCGGTCGGCCAGCGCGCGGTGTCGAGAAACTGGCCGGAGCGGACCATGTCGCTCCACTTCGCGTCGCCCATGTCGGCGGACGCGAGATCGATCGTCACATCGACGCGGCTCGCGCTCCAGTCCTTGTCGTCGAACTGGAACCAGCCGTCCTTGACGCGCAATCGGCCTTGCGGGTGCGAGAAGCGTTGATGGTCCGCCTGGAACCACACTTGCGTGTGCACCGGATCGAAGCGATAGGTTTCCGGCGCCGCGCCGGCCGATGGGCTGGCGGACAGCGTCACGAGCGCCAACAGCGCGAGGCAGGTTCGATGCGACATGCGCGAAGCTTGGCAAAAATGCGCGGCCGGCACCACTCGCGCGGCGTGGACGGACTGTTCTCGCGACAATCCGTCGCACGCGCGGCGATATAGGGTGGGCCTTGGCCCACCGACGTGCGCACGGTGGGCCAAGGCCCACCCTATGAGCTAACGGCGGTCGCGCGCTTCCGCGATCGCAGCACGGGCAAGACGCTCCACGCGCTCGCGCGCAGGCTCGGCCAGCAGCGCACGTACGCGCGTTTCGACGTCGGCGGCATCCAGCGCGGAGCGCTCGGCCAGCGTCGCCGCGAGCGCATTGCCGAGACTGTCGAACACCAGGCCATAGGCAACCGCGTGCAGCGCGCCGCCGCCGAGCGTGCCCAGTCCGGGAAACGCCTTCAGCGCATTGCCGGCGATCGCGAGCACGATCGCGGTCGTGTTGCGCACGGTGAGCCCGACGCGCGACAGCAGCGCCTCGACATCGAGCTCGCGCACGGCGACGCCGTGAATGCGCGCGAGCTCGCGCACCAGCGCCGTGCCGAGCGCGCCCTGGATCAGGATGTCGCTGCCGGGAGCGACTGCGGCGAGTGCGCCGACGATCGCGCGGCGCGTGTATTTGGCCACGGCATCCGCCGATTCGCGTGCGGCGAGGTCCCGCGCCAGCGCATCGCTGCGCCGTCCGACCTCGGCCAGCACCGCGGCCTGGCGCGCAGGTTCCAGCGCATCCGCGCCCGGCCGGATCAGCGCGGCCAGCGCATCCAGCAGCGGCGCTATCTCCGGCGCGCGTTCGCGTTCGACGCGCTCGCGACGCCCGTCGGCCAGCGTGCGTTCGTAGCGCTCGCTGCCGCCGGCGCTGATGGAAACGATCGCCCGTGCGCGATCGCCGTAACGGCTCTCGAAGGTGCGCAGCAACGCGCCGCGTTCCGCTTCGTCATAGAGATCCGCCTTGTTGAGCGCGAGCACGAGCGGCTTGCCGAAGCCGGCCAGCCAGCTCAACTCCGCGTCCTGCGCGCGCGTGAGATCGGACGCGCTCACATACACGACCGCATGCGCGCGCAGCGCTTCGTCGCGGGCGATCTGCTCGCGCACGCGGCCGTCGATTTCGCCGCTGCCCGGCACATCGGCGAGCACCAGCTCGCGCCCGTCCGGCAGGCGGCCGCGATGATGGCCGACGCTGCGCGTGGTGCCGCCGCGCACATCGATTTCGGTGGCGGCCTGCGGTGCCAGCGCGCGAATCAGGCTGCTCTTGCCGGTCGATATCTCGCCGAACAGCGCGACATAGACCTCGCCGCTGGCGCGACGCTGATCGAGCTCGGCCAGCTCGGCTTCCAGTGCGGCGGTTTCCGCCTTGCGCGCACGCAGCGCGTCGATGCGGTTCTCGACTTCGTCCCGCGAAACCGCTGCGGTAGCCGAATGGCCGGCTCGCCCCGACGGCCGCGCGACGCGCCACAGCAGCCAGAGCAGACCCGCAAGCGCCGCCGCTCCGACCGCGATCAGCGGCAGGCGCAGCCAGATTGGCAGTTCGGTCAGGCGCTGGTAGAACTCGAGCAGGCTGTTCAACGTCGCCACGACCAGGCCGAGCAGCAGCGCCGCGCCGATCGTGATCGCGGCGACGAAGATCAGGCGCAATGGCAGGCGCGGCTGCGGCATGGCCCGATTCTAGCGGTGTTGCCAAGGGGCTATCCTGCCCCTTGCCAACTCGCACGCGCGGCAAAGCCGCGCCACCTGCTCCACGGATCGATCGCTCACGCGATCGACCGCGAGCGATCGATCCATGGATCGCGATAGCAGGCCCGTGATGCGCTTTGCACCGCGTCGCGGCCGATTGGCAGCTGCGGCGCGCGCGCACGCGTGGCAGTATCGGCGGCCGGGAGGGCGCATGCGCCAATTGCTCACATTGCTCTTTGTCGCCTTCGCGCCGACCGCCGCTGCGGCACCGCCGCCGGCGCCGCCGCAGTTCGTCAGCCTGACCGTCGCCGACGGGTTGCCGTCGAGCTCGGTCTACAAGCTGGCGCAGGATCGCTACGGATTCGTCTGGATGGGAACGGCGGACGGGCTGGCCCGCTATGACGGCGTCAGCTTCCAGGTTTTCCGCAACGATCCGGCCGATCCAGGTTCGATCAGCGGCAACAACGTCACCGCGCTGCTGATCGACCGCGAAGGCCGCGTCTGGTGCGGCGGCGAGGGCTCCGGCCTCAATCGGCTCGAACCGGACGGCGTGCATTTCCGCCACTGGCGCCACGTGGCCAACGACCTCAAGACGCTCGGTGACGACGATATCTGGGCACTCGCCGAGGACGCCGGCGGCGCGATCTGGGTCGGCACGTATCTGGGCGGCCTCAACCGCTTGCTGGCGGACGGCAGCTTCGCGCACGTCGATCATGATGCCGAGGATCCGGCCAGCCTGCGTTCGAGCACGGTGGTGAGCCTGCATGCGGACAAATCCGGGCGTCTGTGGGTCGGCACCGACGTCGGACTCGACGTGCGCGAGGCGGACGGGCGCATCGTCCATGTCGACCTGCCACCAATGGAGCAGCGCAAGGGCCCTTCGCATGTCTGGGCTTTCGTGCCCGAGCCGGACGGCAGCATGCTGGTCGGCACGCGCAAGGGATTGTTCCGCGTCAGCGCGAACCTGCGTTATCTGGGCGAAGTCGCCGAAACGACGCCGGCATTGACGATCGTCAGCATGGCACGCGGCGCGCCCGATGAACTATGGATCGGCACGCTGGGCGGGCTGGTCCAGTTCGACGGACAGCGCGCGCACCGCTACGCCGGCGAGGAGTCGGTGTCGGGTTTGCTGCCGGAGATCCGCATCAACGACGTCATGCGCGATGCCGAAGGCGGGCAGTGGTTCGCGCTCGTAGGTACCGGCGTTGCGCGCCTGCCGCCGCACTGGCGCGACTTCGCAAGTTTCCGCCACGTGCCCGGCGATGCGGCCAGCCTGAGTTATCCGCGCGTCCGCGCGATCGCGCTCGACGACGGAAACGCGGCGTGGGTGGCGACCGGCAACGGCGCGCTCGACCGTATCGATCCCGCGACCGGCGCAATCGAGCGCCGTCTGCGCGGGATGCCCGGATCCACAGGCTATCTGACCGCGGTACTGCCCGAGGGACGCGAGCACATCTGGCTCGGCGACCGCAACGGTCTTGCGCTGCACTCGCTGAGCGGTGGAGCGCCCGTCGACATGCCGGTCGAGCTGACGCGCGCGGACGCACTGCCGCCGCCCGGCTATGTCACCAAGCTTGCGCGCGCCGCCGACGGCAACGTATGGGCGGTCGCCCTCGGCGGCGGCGTCGCGCTGATCGCGCCGACACCGCCGCATGTGCTGCGCCGCTTCACGCCGGGAGAAAAGACGCTGGGCGACGCCGACATTTCCGCGCTCGTGCTCGATCCTGCGGGCCAGCCGTGGGTCGCCACCGCCAGCGGCGTCGAACGCCTGGATGCCGACGAGGGTCATTTCGTTTCCATCGCCGGCATCCCGCACGAACGCATCCATGCGCTGGGGTTCGCCGCCGACGGCACGCTCTGGCTGCACCGCCTCGGCATGCTCGAAAGCTATCGCGTCGACGGCGTGACCGCGTTGCGTGCGCAGCGGTTCGATGCCGCCGATGGCTGGCCCGCGATGACAGCCAGCGCGCTGATGGTCGCCGACGACGGCTGCGTATGGCTCACCTCGTCGCGCGGACTCTGGCGCATCGATCCGGGCACGCGCGCGATCCGTCGTTTCGACGCCAGCGACGGTCTGCCGAGCTCCGAATTCAGGATCGGCGCGCTTGCGCGCAGCAACGACGGCGCGTTGTATGGCGGTACCGAGGCCGGAGTGGTCGCGTTCGATCCTGCGCATCTGCATCTGGATACGCCGGCACCGCCGTTGCGGCTGGTCGGGCTTTCGGTGCGGCGCGGCAGCCGCATCGTCGCGCTCGATACCGCCAGTCCGATCGATCTGCAGCATGACGATCTCGATTTCACCGTCGAGGCGCGCGCGCTGTCGTACGCGAATCCGTCTTCGAACAGATATCGCTTCCAGCTGGTGGGCTTCGATCCCGAATGGATCGACAGCGAGCGCGGCGAGCGGACGTATTCGCAGCTGCCGGCCGGCGACTACACGCTGAACGTGCGTGCGGCGAACGCAGACGGCGCATGGAGCGCGCTCGAGCCGCTGCCGATCAAGGTCGCGCCGCCGATGTGGGCGACGCCGGGCGCCTATCTGCTGTATGCGATCGCGGCGCTGCTGGCCGGATTCGCCGGGCTGCTCGCATACCGCCTGCGCATCCGGCGCCGGCATGCGCTTGCGCTCGCCGACGAGCGCCGCCGCAGCGCCGAGCAGCTCACCGAAGCGAAGTCGAATTTCCTGGCGACGATGGGCCATGAAATCCGCACACCGATGACCGGGGTGCTCGGCATGAGCGAGCTCCTGCTCGGCACGCCGCTCGACGAACGCCAGCGCGGCTACGCGAAGGCGATCCACCAGTCGGGCGAGCTGCTCCTGCGTCTGGTCAACGACAGCCTCGACATCGCGCGCATCGAAGCCGGCAAGTTCACGCTCGACGATCGACAGCTCGATCCCGCCGCGCTGATGCGTGAGGTGGCGACGCTGGAACACCCGCTCGCCGAGCGCAAGGGCTTGTCGATCGCGGTCGACATCGCGCCCGGCGTGCCGGAATTCGTCTGGGGCGACGAACTGCGCATCAAGCAGATCCTGCTCAACCTCGCCAGCAACGCGATCAAGTTCACCGAGCGCGGCGGCATCACGCTGGCGCTCTCGCGCATCGGCGGCGATCAGCTGCGATTTCGCGTGGCGGATACCGGCCCCGGCATGAGCGCCGAAGTGTGCGCGCGGCTGTTCAACCGCTTCGAGCAGGCCGAAGGCGTGATGCGCCGGCACGGCGGCAGCGGTCTTGGCCTGGCCATCTGCCGCGAATTGACCTTGCTGATGGGCGGCACGATCGCGGTGTCGAGCGCGGTCGGCGAGGGCAGCGTTTTCGACGTCGAACTGCCGATCTACGAAGCGCAGCGCTCCGACGGCGAACAGCCGGTCGTCCGGCATGCGCCGGCTCCCGCGGGAGCGCTGGACATTCTGCTCGTCGAGGACGACGTGACCGTCGCCCAGGTGCTGCTGGGTCTGCTCGAAGCGATGGGCCATCGTGCCAGGCACGCGGCGAATGGCCTGACCGCGCTGGTGGAATTGAAGAACGGGCGTTGCGACCTGGCGATACTCGATCTCGACCTGCCCGGCATCGACGGGCTGCAGCTCGCGCGCATGATCCGTGCGGATGGAACACACGCGATGTTGCCCCTGATCGCGGTCACGGCGCGTTCGGTGGGCGACGAGGAGGCGAAAATCCGTGCCGCGGGCATGGATGGTTTGCTGCGCAAGCCGGTGACGGCGGCGCTGTTGGCGCAGGCGATTGCCGAGGCTTTGCACGGGAAGGCGGCGGTCGCTCTGGGAGCTTGAGCTAGCGCGCGCGCTCCCTTCCGGCTGCCGCCACCTTCCCCCGCTTCGCAGGGGAAGGATTCACATCGAAACTATTTCCCTTCCCCGCTTCGTAGGGGAATAACCATTTCCTTCCCCCGCTCGCGGGGGAAGGTGCCGAGGGCGGAGGGGGGCGCTTCCGTGCGACGCCTCAGCCCAAACGCGACCTGCGGCTCAATTCGTGCACCGCATCCACAAGCACAGCCACATGCGCAGGATCGATATCCGGCGTGATGCCGTGGCCAAGATTGAACACGTGACCCGGATGCGGGCCGAAATCGTCGAGCACCGCGCGCACCTCGTTGCGGATAACGTCGGGATTCGCCGCGAGCACGACCGGATCGAGATTGCCTTGCAGCGCGACGCGCTTGCCGACGCGCGCGCGCGCTTCGCCGATCGCGATGGTCCAGTCGAGACCGAGCGCCGCGCAGCCGGTGTCGGCGAGCGCTTCGAGCTGTGTCGCGCCTTTGGAAAACAGGATCACCGGCAGATCGCGCGCAGCGGGATCGGCCTTGAGCAGCGCAACGATTTCGGCGAGATAGCGCAGCGAGAACTCGCGGAAGTGGTGCGGCGCGAGCAGACCTCCCCAGGTATCGAACACCATCAGCGCCTGCGCGCCGGCCGCCGCCTGCGCGGCGAGATAGCGTGCGACCGATTGCGCGAGCGTGCCGAGCAGCCGGTGCATCAGCGCCGCATCGTTCCATGCCAGCGCCTTGGCGCGCGAAAAACTCGCCGAGCCTTCGCCCTCGATCATGTAGCAGGCCAGCGTCCACGGGCTGCCGGAAAAACCGATCAGCGGCACGCGATCGGCGAGCTCGCGGCGGATCAGGCGCACCGCGTCCATCACGTAGCGCAGATCGGTTTCGGGATCGGGCACGCCGAGCCGTTCGATGTCGGCCGCGCTGCGCAACGGATGCGCGAGCTTGGGCCCTTCGCCTTCGACGAAATGCAACCCGAGCCCCATCGCATCCGGCACCGTCAGGATGTCCGAGAACAGGATTGCCGCATCGAGCGCGAAACGCGCGAGCGGCTGCAGCGTGACTTCGCAGGCGAGCTCCGGTGTCTTCGCCAGCGCGAGGAAACTGCCGGCGCGTTCGCGCGTGGCGCGGTATTCCGGCAGATAGCGACCGGCCTGACGCATGATCCAGACCGGCGTCATGTCGACCGGCTCGCGGCGCAGCGCGCGCAGGAAACGGTGATCGCGCGGCGCCGCGGCGCGCTGGGATGCTTCGGACATTCTGGGTTTTTCCTCTACTGATCGCTCAACCGGCGCGCGGCCCGTCGAGTCCCTGACTGAACATCACGCGGAAGCCGCGCCGGATCTGCGCATCGCGCGCGTGCTCGAACGCAGTGAGCGCCGCGTCCCGCTCGAGGAACACTTCACGCTTGCTGCTGGCACGACCGCCCTGCTGGCCCCATTCGCGGAACAACGTCCAGCCGCCCAGCAGATCCTGCTGCAGCACGATCTGGTAGTAGCGCGGCGCGTCGGAGCCGGCGGGTTGGGTTTGCATGAAGAGGCGCATGGAACCCGTAATTGTATCTTTGCGGTGTGGGTTGCGGAGTAGTCTTTAGCCCTTCCCTTCAAGGGGAGGGTTGGGTGGGGATGGTGTTGGTTCTCCTCTCATCCCGGCGAACACCCACACTTCGTCATCCGGGCGAAAGCCGGGACCCAGTGCCTTTGCTTTGCTCTGGTGTTCTTCGCGAAAACCGCCTCACGTCCGTGTGTGGTTCCATGCGCATCCCTGCGCGCGGGTCACTTTCTCTTGCTTGCCCAAGAGAAAGTAACCAAAGAGAAGGGCACCCCCGAGGGCGCGGTCGGCCGATGGCCGACTGCGCGAGGCCGCTACGGAGGTTCGCTGACAGGCCATCCATGGCCTGACAGCGAACTGGCCGGCCTCCTGCCGGCCACCCCGCGGGCTTCTTCCTCCGCGTCCTCGCCGCGCCCAAGGGGGACCCCCCGAAGAGCCAAAGCCGGTGGGCCAAAGCCCATCCTATAAAAGCGACATAAAGCGCTTCCCTTCCCCCGCTTGCGGGGGAAGGTGCCGAAGGCGGAAGGGGGCGCTCTTGATCTTGGCACCCGGGGTGCCCTTCTCTTTGGTTACTTTCTCTTGGGCAAGCAAGAGAAAGTGACTCGCTCGCCATGGATGGCGAGTGAAAAACACAGGGACGTGAGTCGGTTATCGCGTAAGAACGCCAGAGCAAAGCAAAGGCGCTGGATCCCGGCCTTCGCCGGCACGACGAAGATTTCGATGCGCGACTACATCGCGTCGCGCAACACACCGAGGATCGCTGCCTCGTCGACATCCGACACGATTTCGGCCAGTCCCATTCCGCGCCAGAGAATCAAGCGCATGCGCCCGCTCAGGTTCTTCTTGTCCAGGCGCATGCGCGCGAGCAGCGCATCCGCCTGCGCATCGGCAGGCAGCGCCGTCGGCAGAGCGAAGCGTGCGAGCAAGGTCGCGAGGCGTGCGGAATCGGCGGACGGCGCGCGTCCGAGCGCCGTCGACAAGCGTGCCGCGAGCACCATGCCGATGGCGACGGCTTCGCCGTGCAGCAACGCGCCGTAACCCGCCTCGGCTTCCAGCGCGTGGCCGAACGTGTGGCCGAAGTTGAGCAGCGCGCGTTCGCCGAGCTCGCGCTCGTCGCGCGCGACGACGCCGGCCTTGTGCCGGCAACTCGTGGCGATCGCTTCGGCCAGCGCATTCGCATCGCGCGCGGCCAGCGCCTGCGCATGCGTTTCCAGCCAGGCGAAGAAATCCGCATCGCCGATCGCACCGTACTTGACGATCTCGGCGAGGCCCGCGGCGTATTCGCGCGGCGGCAATGTCGTCAGCGTCGCCGTATCGATGACGACCGCGCGCGGCTGATGGAACGCGCCGACGAGATTCTTGCCGGCGGCGAGATTCACGCCGGTCTTGCCGCCGACCGAGGAATCGACCATCGCCAGCAAGGTCGTCGGCATCTGCACGAAATCGACGCCGCGCATCCAGCACGCGGCGGCGAAGCCGGCGAGATCGCCGATCACGCCGCCGCCGAGTGCGACGACGGTGCAGTCGCGGCTGGCGCCGAGCGCGGCGAGCCGATCGAGCACGACCGCGACGTTGTCGAGCGTCTTCGATGCTTCGCCCGCCGGCAGCACGAGTGCCGCATGCTGCAGCGGATCGAGCGCGGCGCGGATGCCGGCGAGATACAAGGGCGCGACGTGATCGTCGGTGACCACCAGCACATGCCTGCCGCGTATTGCGGTGCGCCAGCGTGGTGCATCGGCCAGCGCGCCGTCGCCGATCCAGATCGGATAGCGGCGGTCGCCGAGCGCGACATCGAGCTCGATCGGCTTCATGCGTTCGTGGCGTACTCGGCGCGCTGCCAATGCGTTTCGAGCAACGTGACGATATGGCGCGCCGTGTGCGTGCTGTTGCCGGTCCCCGACGACGCCACGCGCAGGTCGGCAATTTCCGCGTACAGCGGACTGCGCTCGCCGGCCAGCTGTTCGAGACGCGCGCGGCGGTCGGGCGCGTCGAGCAGCGGCCGCTGGCGATCGCGTGCCAGCCGCGCGAGCTGGGATTCGATCGTCGCGTCGAGCCAGATCACGAAACCGCGTTCGCGCAGCAGGCGACGGTTGTCCTCGCTCAGCACCGCGCCGCCGCCGGTCGAGAGCACGATGCCGTTGCCCGCCGCGAGCTCGGCCAACGTTGCCGATTCGCGTTTGCGGAATCCCGCTTCGCCTTCCAGCTCGAACACCAGATGGATCGTCGCGCCGGTATGCGCCTCGATCTCGTGGTCGAGATCGTGGAACGGCATCGCCAGCAGCTCGGCCACGTGCCGGCCGACGGTCGTCTTGCCGGCGCCCATCGGGCCGATGAAGAACAGATTAGGCGCGGGATTCATGTCGCGATTATGGCTTATGCTTGGCCCATGCTGCGTTTTATCGTGCTTTTCCTGGTCTATCTCCTGGCGCTTTTCTCGCTCGAGGTGATGGAGCCGGTCGACCGTTTCGTGATCCTGCCGTTCACCACGGCGATCGCCAATGTCAGCGTGTGGATCGTCGGCCTGTTCGACCCGCACGCGATCGCCTACGGCAAGGTGCTGCAAAGCACGACCAATAATTTCGCGATCTCGATCGAGCGCGGCTGCAACGGTGTCGAGGCGGTGATCATCCTCGTATCGGCGATGCTGGCGTTTCCGGCGCCGTGGAAGCACCGGCTGGCCGGCATCGGGCTCGGTTTCGTCGCGATCCAGGCCTTGAACCTGGTGCGCATCATCAGTCTTTTCTATATGGGTCAATGGAACCGCGTCTGGTTCGACTGGTTCCATCTGTATCTGTGGCAGGCGCTGATCGTGCTCGATGCGCTGGTCGCGTTCCTGATCTGGTTGCGCTATCTGCCGCGGCGCACCGAGCCGGCGTTGGCGCCGGCGTAGTAAGCGACGGCAACCGGTAGCCGGAAATCGGCAGCCGGCCGATTCCCCATTGCCGATTCCCAATTCCCTTTTTTACCAAAGCAAACCGCCAAGATACGCCAAAAATGCGGCTGGATACGCCCGCTGGCGCTTCGTTGCCGCTTTGCTATAGTGGCTGCGGACTCGATACGCGGAGGATTCGCACATGTCAGTCAGCAAGGTTATTGAACTCAGCAGTTCATCGGCCAACGGCATCGAAGACGCGGTTCAGAAGGGTCTGAAGAAAGTCTCGCAGACGGTCAAGAACATCAAGAGCGCCTGGGTCAACGAGATCCGCGCGATCACCGGCGAAGACGGCAGCGTGATCGAATGGCGCGTCAACATGCGGATCAATTTCATCGTCGATTGAAGTCGCGGCAATCGGAACGGAAAGTCTGGTCGGCGACCGAAGACACGCTGTGAAAAAACTCGATCTCGTAGTCGGACTGCTGGAGGACGATGCGGATCAGGCCGCGCTCGTCGGCCAGTGGCTGGAGGAATCCGGATACGCGGTGCGCATCTTCCGCACCGCGGCCGAATTCCGCAGACGGCAGGGCGGTGAGGTCATCGATCTGCTGCTGCTGGACTGGATGCTGCCCGACACCGCCGGCATCGAAGTGGTCGGCTGGATCCGCGCTTCGGCCAACAGCAGGCTGCCGGTGATTTTCCTGACCGCGCGCGGCACGGAGGAAGATCTCGTGCGTGGTCTGGCCAGCGGCGGCGACGACTACATCGTCAAGCCGGCCAAGCAGAGCGAGCTGCTCGCGCGCGTCAACGCGCTGCTGCGGCGGCACGGCGCCGACGGCGACAACGCCGGGCACATCGACCTGCCGCCGTACCGCGTCGACCCGCAACGCCGGCGCATCAGCATCCATGGCCGCGAAATCGAGCTGACCCAACGCGAATTCGATCTCGCCAGCTTCCTGTTCCGCCGCCAGGGACGCATCGTCGGTCGCGATGCGCTGCTCGAGAACGTATGGAATCTCAGCGCCGCCGTGTCGACGCGAACGGTCGACACGCATGTCAGGCCTGCGCAAGAAACTGGATCTCAACGGCGAAAACGGCTGGCGGCTCGCCGCGATCTACCAGCACGGATACCGGCTGGAACAGATTTGAAGTGCGGCGGCAAGAATGCCGGCGCATCGTCAGCGCATATGAGCAGCGAAGGGGAGGCGAGCCGTCGTGAGCAAGCCAGCGAAACCGATACGCAGGAAGGCTGCAGGACTTCGCGCGCGGACCCAGACCATAAAGAGCACGGCCGGGCCCATGCGCATGCAAAACCGGAGCAAGGCCATGGCAGACAGCAACAAGCCGGCGGCTGACGGCGGCGCGGAGCGCAACGTCGATCAGATCCGCGACATCCTGGTCGGCGGACAGATGCGCGACTACGAGCGTCGCTTCCACGAGCTCAACGAACGCCTCGAGGCCGAGCTCGCGCGCATGCGCGACGCGCAGGAGAAGCGCCTGGCGCAGATCGACAAGCGCATCGACGATCAGCTCGACAAGCTCGGCAAGCTGTTGCGCCAGGAGATCCAGGATCGCAACCGCTCGATCGACGATATGGAATCGCGGCTGCAGCAGGCCGCGCGCACGTCGCGTGGCGAGGTGGCGTCCTCGCTCGATGCGCAGGCGCAGGAGCTCGCGGCGACCGACGAACGGTTGCGTGCGTCGCTTGCCGATCTGCACAAGACCACCGTGGCGCGCGCCGGCGATACCGAAGCGGCGCTGACGCGGATGAGCGCCGAGCTGCGCGGCGAAAAAGTCGGCCGCGAGGATCTCGCCGCGGTGCTGACCGAATTCGCGCTGCGCCTGCGCGGCGATTTTGACCTGCCCGCGTCGAAATAGCGGAGAGCTCCGATCACTGCCGCGCCGGCACCGATGCAGCACGCGCGACCCGCGGGCGACGGCCGCGCCGATGAGCTGCCGCCACCGGACGATTACGACCGCCTCAAGGACCTGCTGCTCGGCGAAGAACGCGAGGCGCTGGATGCGGCACAGGCACGCATCGCGCAACTCGATCGCGCGCAGCGCGAGCTGCCCGCGCGTCTGCCCGATGCGATCGAGCGAGCGCAACAGGGCGCCGGTGCGGAGCGCATCGCGCGGGCGCTGGCGCAACCGGTCACGCAGGCGCTTGGCGCCGCGGTGCGCGAGAACCGGCAGGTCATCGTCGACGTGCTGTTCCCGGTCATCGGGCCGGCGATCCGCAAGGCGATCGCCGAAGCGCTGCGCGGCCTCGTTGCCGACGTCAACTCCGCGATCGAAAGCAGCTTCACGCCGCGTGGCCTGCGCTGGCGCATCGAAGCGTGGCGCAGCGGCGTGCCGTATGCGCAGATCGTCATCAAGCACACGCTGGCGTACCGCATCGACCATGTGTTCCTGATCGAACGCGATTCGGGCATCGTGCTCGATCGCGAATCCGCGCCGGATCTGCCCGAGCTCGATGGCGATGCGATTGCCGGCATGCTCACCGCGATCGGCGATTTCGTCAGCGACTCGGTCGGCCGTGACGGCGACAACACGCTCGATTCCGCGCGTGTCGGCGAGCACCTGTTGTGGGTAGTGCGCGGTCCGCGCGCGAATCTCGCCTGTTTCATCCACGGCGTGCCGCCGGCGGGCTTGCACGCACTGCTCGAGCAGCGGCTCGAGGAGATCCATGCGCAATTCGCGGACGGCGCCGATGCCGGCGCAACGGATGCGGTGTGGCGCAGCCTGCTGCGACCCGAGCGGCTGACACGCGATGTGCGCGATGCGGCGCCGGCCGCGCGTGCGAGGCCGTCACGCTGGCCGGTGTTGTCGATCCTGCTGGTCGGCCTCGGCCTGCTGGCTTTCTTCGCCGTGCGCAGCGAGCGCTGGAACGCGCGCGTCGACGAGCTGCGCACGCGCCTGGCCGCGCATCCGGGCTTCGTGCTCACCGGCATCGAACAGCGCGGTCGCGATGCATTGACGGTGCATGGTTTGCTCGACGCGGATGCCGAGCCGCCGGATGCAGCGCTGCGCGGCGCTGGCGCCGAGGTGCCGGTGAAGCTGGATGCGGTCGGCTACGTGTCGACCGACGACGCCGTCGTCGCGCGGCGCGCGCGCCGCCTGCTCGATGCGCCTGCGGGCGTGACGATCGCAGTCCGCGACGGCGTGCTCTCGCTCGATGGCCGCGCGGCGCCGGCCTGGATCGATGCCGCACGCGATCGCGCCGGCTGGATTGCAGGCGTGCGCGGCGTGCAGTTCGGCGTGGTCGCCGAAACCGACGAGGCCGCGATCGCGCGCGACAAGCTCGATGCGTTGGCGCGCACGCTGCAGACGCGCCGCGTCGGCTTCGTGCGCGACGTCGAGCTCGCGCCGGGCGCGGCGAACGTCGTCGATGACATCGCCGAAGACGTGCGCAACGCGCTTTCGTACGCCAAAACGGCGGGTGTCGGCATCGCCTGGATCGCGGTCGGCACCAACGACGAGCCGGGCAGCGACGAGATCAATGCGCGCATGCGCGCGGATCGCGCACGCTGGCTCGCCGACGCGCTCGTGCAGCGCGGAGTTGCCAACGTGCGCATCGCGGCGGACGACGACGTGGAATCGGCGCAGGCGCGCCAGCGCGGCGCATTCCTGCGCATGGTCCCGCGTGAGGCCTCACGATGAACGCGGTCGCGCGCAAGCTGTGCATGCTCGGCGATTTCGGCGTCGGCAAGACCAGCCTCGTCGCGCGCTTCGTGCGCAGCACGTTCTCGGAAAAATACCTGACCACGGTCGGCGTCAAGGTCGACAGCAAGGAAGTCGCGCTGCCCGGTCGCACACCGTGCAAGCTGGTGATCTGGGATATTGCCGGACGCAGCAATCTCGATGCACTCAACATGACGTATCTGCGCGGCGCCTCCGCGTTGCTGCTGGTCGCCGACGGAACGCGCGAGCGGAGTCTGCACGCGGCGCTGAATCTGCTGATGCAGTCGCGCACGCTGCTGCCCGATGCGGTTGTCGTGCTGGCGGTCAACAAGCTCGACCTGGTCGAGCAATGGGAAGTCGCTCCCGCCTCGCTGGCCGAGTTGCGCCGCACGCTGCCGGTGCACGAAACCAGTGCGCGCTCCGGCGAAGGAGTCGAGGCGGCGTTCGCCGATATCGCAGCGAGGTTGACGGCATGAGCGGCCTCGATTTCAGCGCGATCCCGACGCGCGTCGAACGTTATCTGCGCGAACTGTTCTGGCAGCGCGTGCATCCGCTGCTGCTGTGCTTCGATCCGGACTGGCGCCTGCGCGACGTCCATGGCGATGCCGCGCACTACGGCATCGACGTCGACGATCCCGCGCACGGCGTGCAGGGCTTGCGCGATCTTTTCATCGGTCTGCCGCTCGACGAGCCGCAGGACGTGCCGTTCGTCGAGCTTGGCAACGGCCGCAGTGCGCATCTGCATCTGATTCCGGACGAGAACCTGTTCCATGTGCTGCTGCTCGACGCCGAGATCGAGCGCGACCGCCGCCGCGTGCAGCAGCAGCTCGGACACGAGGAAGTGCTGGCGAGCCAGGCCAAGTCGAAGGCGATCGGGCAGCTCAAGCAGATCCGCAGCGAACTCGAGCGCCAGCACGCGCGGCTCGAGGAAGCCAACGCGCTGAAGAACGCGCTGATCGCGACGCTGAGCCATGAATTCCGCACGCCGCTGACCTCGATCTTCGGTTATCTGCACCTGGCCGATCGTCGCGCGAACGAGGAGCCGATGATGCGTGCGGCTCTGCACGCGGTGCGCCGCAACGCGACGTATCTGTTCACGCTGGCCGAGAACCTGCTCGAATACGGGCGCAGCGAGACGACCCAGCCGCTGCTGAATCCGACACCGGTTGACCTCGCGGCGCTGACGCGCGATCTCGATGCGATGTTCCGGCCGCTGGCGGAGGAGAAGGGCCTGGCGTTTCACGTCACGCTGAAGCTGGACGATGCCGCCGAACCGGTATTCGACGAAGTGCGGCTGCGCCAGATCCTGCTGAACCTCTTGTCGAATGCCGTGCGCTACACGCGCCGCGGCGAGATCACCGCGGATATCGTCTGGCGCGCGCACACGCTCAGCGCCGACATCACCGACACCGGCATCGGCATCGCCGCGGCGCATCGCGAAAGCGTGTTCACGCCGTTCAATCGCGGTGGCCACGCGGGCAGCAAGGGCGCGGGGCTCGGTCTCAGCATCGTCAAGCGCGTGGTCGAGCAGATGCACGGCACGCTCGGCTTCGAATCAGAAGTCGGAAGCGGAAGCTCGTTCCGCGTCGTGTTGCCGCTGGCGCAGGTGCGCGCCGCGGCGCGCGCCTGCGATGCGACCGCACCGCGATTCTGGTTGCAGGGGCGCAGCGTGCTGGTCGCCGACGACGATCCGGATATCGCGAACCTGCTCGCGGCATTGCTCGGCGATCTCGGTTTTCGCGTGCGTCTCGTCGCCGATGCACAGAGCGCCGTTCTGGAAGCTATGGCCGGCCGGCCGGACGTGCTGCTGATCGATGTCGAATTGTCCGGACTTTCCGGCAACGCGGCCGTCTACAAATTGCGCTCGCGCGGCTACAAGGGCCGCATCGTGACGTTGTCCGCGACCGCGACCGGCGAAGCACGCGAAGCGGCGCTGCGTGCGGGCGCGGATCACTATCTGACCAAGCCGCTCAACGTCGAGCAGTTCGTGCATGTGATGCAGCAGGCGGCCAGCAGCGGCTGGAATGGAGGCGGAAATGGCGCAGATGACCCGTGAGATGGTGACGACGACGAACGATGCGCACACGCCGGACAATCCGACCAGCCATTGGCGCGCATCGCGACGGCAGTGCGTCGAGCACGGCATCCACGGTGGCGCGGCCGTAGCCGATCTGCGTGCTAGCATCGCGGCGCATGACCACGAATTCTCCGCGTGACGAGTCCGCGTCGCTGTATCAAGAGGCACTGGCGACGTTCAGCCGCCTGCTCGACGAGGCGCGCGAAAGCGGCGACCCTGAACCGACCGCGATGACGCTGGCGAGCGCGGATGCGCACGGCCGCGTTTCCGCGCGCATCGTCCTGCTGAAAGGCATCGATGCCGACGGGTTCCGCTTCTTCACCAACTACGAGAGCGCGAAAGGCGTGCAACTGACGGCGCATCCGCAGGTCGCCATATGTTTCCACTGGAAGACCTTGCGCGATCAGGTGCAGGTGCGTGTCGAAGGCAACGTCGAGAAGTTGTCCGCCGCGGACTCCGATGCGTATTTCGCCTCGCGCCCGCGCGGCAGTCAGATAGGCGCGTGGGCATCGCTGCAATCGCAACCGTTGCCGGACCGGCAGACGTTCGAGCAGCGTTGCGATGAAGTCGAGCACCGCCATGCCGGCCAGCAGGTGCCGCGGCCGCCGAACTGGGGTGGCTATCGCGTGCGGCCCGATCGCATCGAGTTCTGGTACGGCGCGTCGTATCGGTTGCACGAGCGGGTTTGCTACGCGAGCCGCGACGGGGTTTGGGAAAAAGGTTTGCTCTACCCGTAGCATGTCCGGCCCCCAACGCATCGTCTGCCTGACCGAAGAGCCGACCGAAGTGCTGTACGCACTCGGCGAAGCGCACCGCATCGTCGGCATTTCCGGCTTCACCGTGCGCCCGCCGCGCGCGCGCAAGGAAAAGCCGAAGGTTTCCGCGTTCACCAGCGCGAAGATCGGCGCGATCCTCGCGCTCGAACCGGATTTCGTCGTCGGCTTCTCCGACATCCAGGCCGACATCGCGCGCGACCTGGTACGCGCCGGTGTCGAAGTATGGATATCGAACCATCGCAGCGTCGGCGGCATCCTCGACTACATCCGCCGGCTCGGCGCGCTGGTCGGCGCTGCCGACAAAGCCGAGGCCTATGCGCAAAGCGCGCAAGCGCACATCGCCGAGGTCGAACGCGCAGCCGCATTGCTGCCACGCCGTCCGCGCGTCTACTTCGAAGAGTGGGACGATCCGCCGATCAGCGGCATCCGCTGGGTCGCCGAGCTGATCCGCATCGCCGGCGGCGACGACATTTTTCCGGAACGCGCGGCGAGGCCGCTCGCGCGCGACCGCATCATCGCCGATCCGCTCGAGGTCGCGCGGCGGGCGCCCGATATCATCCTGGGCTCGTGGTGCGGCAAGAAGTTCAGACCCGAGCAGGTTGCCGCGCGGCCGGGGTGGCAGGCGATTCCCGCTGTGCGCGATGGCGAATTGCATGAGATCAAGTCGCCGATCATTTTGCAGCCAGGACCGGCGGCGTTGTTTGAGGGGCTCGATGCGCTCCACGGGGTTTTTTCTCAGTGGGCGGCGCGTCGCGCCTCGACGGGTTTTTAGCCCTCCCGAACAATCTCGTCATTCCGGCGAAAGCCTTTCGACATCGTCATCCCGGCGAAAGCCGGGACCCAGCGCCTTTGCTTTGCTCTTGTTGCTCCTCGCGACAACCGCCTCACGTCCCTGTGTTTTTCACTCGCCATCCATGGCGAGCGAGTCACTTTCTCTTGCTTGCCCAAGAGAAAGTAACCAGAGAAGG
>Ga0193717_1000310_pt1 | contig 35485 bp, 25 predicted proteins | sample U2c2metaG_FD_145900 | JGI IMG/M metagenome (GOLD analysis project Ga0193717, IMG submission 145900) | Soil microbial communities from a riparian zone of the East river system, Colorado, United States - U2c2 | ecosystem: Environmental > Terrestrial > Soil > Riparian zone | place: USA: East River... | reverse complement strand
ATGTCAAAAGAGGGACAGGCTTGCTTGTGGGCAAAATACCGCGAACTCCGGCGACAAAAGCAGCAGGATCGAACTCTGTGCGGACAATCTCATCCGGGCAGTTCGTCATGATAGCTACGCGCCAATTACAGACAAAGGCGACGAGCTGTTCGTTCCGGGCGGTCTTGATCTCCGAACAAAGTTTCTCGGCCTCGCCGATTCCGTATTCCCCTTCCACGTCGATCAGCACGAGGTCGTAGGGGCGAGCCAACAGGATGGAAAGACCCTCGGAGTGACTAAGGGCCGAATCCACGTGAAAGCCTGAGATACGAAGGATCTGGTCGCGCAAGGGACGCAGCATCTCTCGGTGGCAGATGTGCAGAATGGAGGCTTTATTGTCGGTCGGGGTTTTCATAAGATTCTCACTCGATTCTGACGGCCACGGCTCGAACGTTCGCCTGGGCTTGAAGAGCAGACAGAGCGGAAGAGAATAGGTGGAGTCGAAGTGCGCCTATTTCAAACTTCTCCATTATCTCGCGAATTCGCATGGTCCAATGTTAGTTACGCGACGAAATATTTTGCCTGTGGGTGGTGGACGATCGGTGCGTTCGTGCTCTGCTCCGGCTCCAGGTGGTTGCCCTCGGTCAGGCGGACGCCAATATTCTCTTCAGACTTCAGCAACGTAAAGATCTTGGCCTGATCTTCGAGGTTCGGGCAGGCGAGGTAGCCGAAGGAGTAACGCAAACCGCGATACTTCTGGGTCCTTGACGTCAGTCGCGCCTCCCCGGGCGATGCCCAGGTCCTTGCGCATCTCGGTGCATGTATTCGGCCATGCTTCAGCGGTCTTGACGCTGAGGCCGTGGAGTTAGAGGTAGCGTGTAAGTCACCTGCATTGAAGAGCTCCTGCGTCACCTGGCTGGCTCTGCTGCCGATGGTGACGACAAAGAAACCAATAACGTCCATGCGACCGGAGAACTTGAGGATTTTTATCCAGGGTCGTAGTTCAGGTTTTGCCCTAGCCATCGCTCGACCTCAGCCACGCTCATTCCCTTGCGTTCGTGATAGTCGGTGACCTGATCGCGGTCGATCTTGCCGAGGCTAAAATATCGCGATTCCGGGTGGGCGAAATAGAGCCCACTCACGCTCGAACCGGGCCACATGGCAAACGACTCAGTAATCAGCATTCCGATGTTCGCCTGCACATCGAGCAAACGCCAGAGCGGGCCCTTTTCCGTGTGGTCCGGGCACGCCGGGTAGCCCGCGGCTGGCCTGATCCCACGATATTTTTCCTGGATGAGGTCTGCTGGGCTGAGGTGTTCTTCACAGCCGTAGCCCCATTCATCGCGCACCTGTTTATGCAGGCATTCGGCGAAGGCTTCAGCGAGGCGATCGGCGACGGCTTCGGCCATGATCGCGTTGTAGTCGTCGTTGTCGGCCCTGAAGCGGTCGCACACTTCCTTCAGGCCGATCCCGCTGGTCACCGCGAAAGCGCCGATGTGATCGGGCAGGCCGGTTTGCTTCGGCGCGATGAAGTCGGCTAGCGATCGGCACGGTTCGCTGCCTTCCCTATTTGATTGCTGGCGGAGGAAGTGGAATTGCTCCAGCACGTTTTTGCGTGTGTTGTCGGTGTAGAGTTCGATGTCGTCACCGACTGCGCTGGCGGGAAAGAAGCCGTATACGCCGCGCGCGGTGATCAGATTTTTCTCGATGATGCGATCTAGAAGAGCGTTCGCATCCGTGAAGAGCTGGCGCGCTTGCTCGCCCTGCTCCGGATGCTCAAGAATGCGCGGGTAGACGCCTTTGAGTCCCCATGCGTGGAAGAGAGGCGACCAGTCGATGAAGTCGCGCAGTGTGACCAGGGGAAAGTTGTCCAGCACGCGCACACCGGCAAATGCGGGTGTGGGCAGGTCTTCGGCGCGCCATTCGATCGGGGTCCGCCTTTTGCGAGCGGTCTCAAGGGAGACGACCGTCTGGCGCGGCGTGGCGTGGGCCTTGCGCAGGGCTTCGTAGTCGGCGCGGTGCTGCGCCACGAACTCCGGCTTGCCGTCCTCACTCAGAAGGCTGGTCGTCACCGGCACTGCGCGGCTGGCATCGAGGACGTGGACGACTGGCTCGCTGTAGTGCGGCGCAATCTTGACGGCGGTGTGACGGCGGCTCGTGGTTGCCCCACCAATGAGCAGCGGCAACTTGAACCCCTGACGTTCCATCTCGCGGGCCACATGCACCATCTCGTCTAGAGACGGCGTGATGAGGCCGCTGAGCCCGATCATGTCCACCTTCTCCGCCCTGGCGCGTTCGAGGATCTTTTCGCTCGAGACCATCACCCCCATGTCGATGACCTCGTAGTTATTGCAAGCGAGGACGACGCCGACGATGTTCTTGCCGATGTCGTGAACGTCACCCTTGACCGTTGCGAGCAGGATCTTTCCCTGCGCTTTGACCACATGTCCAGCCGCCTCCAGCGCGGCCTTCTCGGCCTCCATGAACGGCGTCAGGTGAGCCACGGCCTTCTTCATCACCCGGGCAGACTTGACCACCTGGGGCAGGAACATCTTGCCGGCTCCGAAGAGATCGCCGACTACGCTCATACCGGCCATCAATGGGCCTTCGATCACCAGGAGAGGGCGGCCCAGCTTGACGCGGGCTTCCTCAGCGTCGATCTCAATGTATGTGTCAATCCCCTTGACCAGGGCGTGCGAAAGACGCTCTTCGACCGTGCCGTTGCGCCATTCTTCGGCTTTCTTTTCACTTGCGACTGAGCCTGCGCCCTTCAGTGTTTCGCCGAACTCCACCAGGCGCTCTGTCGCGTCGGGACGGCGGTTGAGCAATACGTCTTCGACCAGCACCTTCAGCTTACGCTCGATCTCTTCGTACACCTCAAGCATGCCGGCGTTCACGATGCCCATGTCCATGCCCGCCGCGATGGCGTGGTAAAGAAACGCAGAGTGCATGGCCTCACGAACCTTGTTGTTGCCTCGAAAGCTGAACGAGATATTCGAGACGCCACCGCTGACCTTCGCGTGCGGCAGGTTGGCCTTAATCCAGCGGGTGGCGTTTATGAAGTCAACCGCGTAGTTGTTGTGCTCCTCCATGCCGGTGGCAACGGTGAGGATATTTGGGTCGAAGATGATGTCTTCAGGCGGGAAACCGACCTCGTCGACCAATATCCGGTAGGCGCGCTCGCAGATGCGGATCTTTTCTTCGTACGTTGCAGCCTGGCCCTGTTCGTCGAAGGCCATCACGACCACGGCTGCGCCATATTTCAGTACTGTTGCGGCATTCTGGCGGAATTTGTCTTCGCCTTCTTTAAGCGAGATCGAGTTTACGATGCCTTTGCCCTGCAGGCACTTCAGCCCTGCCTCGATGACTTCCCACTTCGAGGAGTCCACCATAAAGGGGACCTTGGCGACCTCGGGCTCGCTTGCCAGCAACTGCAGGTAGCGTGTCATTGCAGCGACGCCATCGATCATGCCCTCGTCCATGCAGATGTCGAGGACATTCGCCCCATTCTCGACCTGCTGCCGGGCCACGCTTACGGCATCCTCGTATTTGCCTTCCTTGACGAGCCTTGCGAACTTCGGCGAACCGGCCACATTGGTCCGCTCACCGATCATGATGTAGACGCCGGGTTGCTGGGTGAAGGGCTGGGATCCCGACAGACGGAGCGGCTTCGTCTCCCCAGTTTCAGCTACAGCCACGCTCATGCTGCGACCTCGATCCGGCCGAGCTTCCGCGGCGGCTGGCCTTCGAGTGCTTTGGCGATAGCAGCGATGTGCTCGGGTGTGTTGCCGCAGCAGCCGCCGGCGATATTGATCAGCCCTCCCCGTGCAAAGTCGCTCAGATAACGGGCCATGTCCTGCGGCCCCAGATCGAACCCGGTCTCTGAGAGTGGATTCGGCAGGCCAGCGTTCGGGTAGCACGAGATCGCCACGTCCGCTTTCTCCGAGAGCTCCTCAAGGAACGGATACATCAGATCGGGACCGAGAGAACAGTTGAGTCCTACGGACAGCGGCTTCACGTGCTGGACGGCATTCCAAAAGGCCTCCGTGGTCTGCGCGGAGATCAGCGTCTCGCCGCCACGCCCCACTGCTGCGGAGATCATCACGGGCAACTTCTTGCCGTCTTGATCGAACACCTCACGGATTGCGACGAGGGCAGCCTTGGCGTTCAGGGAGTCAAAGATTGTCTCGACCAGAAGCAGGTCTGAGCCGCCTGCGATAAGAGCACGTACTTGCTCAGCGTATGCTTTTTTAACCTGATCGAAGGTGACCACACGGAAGCCTGCATCATCGGCATCGGGCGAGTTCGACAGAGACACGGTCAGTGGCCCGATCGCCCCCGCCACGAAACGTTGACGTCCGGTTGCGTTCCCGACACGATCGGCCCATTCACGGCACTGCCGCGCCGATTGCTCATTGATCTCCCAGGCCAGGTTGCTGAGCATCGGATCGTCGATGATCTTTTGGTAGAACTCGGGATCCTTCCTACCGCCGTGCTCCCGCGGATCGTCCACGAAGAATTCGCTCTGGGTGATGCTGGTCGCGCCGAAGGTGTTCGTCTCGATGATGTCCGCCCCGGCATCTAAAAACCGGCGATGGATGTCACAAATCATCTCCGGCTGAGTCAGGGAGAAGAGGTCACCGTTGTTCAACAGGTCCTTCGTCGAGTCTTTGAAGCGCTCCCCGCGGATATCAGCTTCCGTCATGCCGTAGGTGCGGATCGTCGTGCCCATCGCTCCGTCGATGATGGCAATTCGACTCTCGAGGATCTTTTCGAGAGGATGTTGGTGGACTTTCGTCATTTCTATCTGATGTCCTTCATTCATTGCGCGGAGCACTCGAGCGCAAGCCCTCAAGACTCCCGTTAGTTTCCACGTTTCACCTGAATCTTTAGGCGAGACTCTCGGCCTGATCCTTGTCCGAAAGGACCGCGTCGGGAAGCTTATGCGTCGGCACCAGCAGATCTTCCTTGCGCATGACCAGATTCGTGGCATTCAGCGAGGCGAGCTCGAAGCCATGACCGTGGGTGATCGCGTCAGTGGGGCAGGCCTCGACACAGTAGCCGCAGAAGATACAGCGGTTGTAGTCGATGTTGTAGACCTTGGCGTAACGCTCGGCCGACGAGATACGCTTCTCCTCCGTATTCTCGGCTGCCTCGATGTAGATACAGTTCGAGGGACAGGCTGCGGCGCAGAGGAAGCAGGCGACGCACTTCTCCAGACCGTTTTCGTCGCGCTGGAGCTGGTGTTTGCCGCGAAAGCGCTCCTGAAACTTGGCTCCACGCATGGGCCCTTTGCCGTCGGGGTAGTTCTCGACCTCTGTCGGCTGGAACATCTCCTTGAAGGTGATGCTCATTCCCTTGGCAATGGCTGCGGCGTCGCGAAGTTTTGACATGTCTTCAGTATAACGTGTGTCGGACCAGAGGTTTAAGTCCGTAGAAAGTATGGGTTTGGAATTCCGTTTTTCGTTTTGGATGTGGTACGCCCATCCCGGTTAGGATAGTCGCATGAGATTGAACCGAAGGTTCCTGTGGCTTGCGACGATAGGCGTCGGCATCGTATGGACGGGTGGTGTGGCCCAAGGACAGACGATGCCGGAGCACGCTCATGCAAAGGCGGCGGCATCCACCAGCCTTACGCTCACCGTAGACGGCAAAGCGACGACCCTGGCCGTGAAGGAGCTGCAGGCGATGCCGCAGAAGACCATCACGGTACAAAACGCGCATACCAAGGCAGAGGAGACCTACTCCGGCGTTCTGCTCGGAGGCCTGCTGGCGAAGTATGGGCTTCCCGTCGATAAGACGACACAAAGACAGATGCTCCGCAGCTATCTGCTGGCCGAGGGTACGGACAAGTACTGGGTGCTGTTCTCGGTCACGGAGGTGGAAGGCTCCGAGCATAACGGCGACGTCATTGTTGCCACTGCTCTGAATGGAAGGCCGCTGGGTGAAGATGGCCAGCTCAAGCTGGTCGCCAGCGGGGATAAAAAGCCGCAACGATGGGTGCGGAACCTGGCCGCGATTACGGTGAAGACGCTGCCTTCTCAGTAAAGCGTTTGCGTTGAAGATCACCCTACTCGATCCCGAGTTTCTTCCAGAGTGCATCCACCCGGGACTTGACCTCGGCGTCCATAGTCAGCATCGGAGGCCATGGACGATTGAACCCCTCAGCCGGCCACTTTCTCGTCGCGTCGATTCCCATCTTGCTGCCGTAGTTGGGTAGGCGACTGGCGTGGTCGAGCGAGTCGACGGGTCCCAGCGTGAACTGGATATCGCGCTCCGGGTCGATGTTATTCGTGGTGCGCAGCGTGACCTCGGCCAGATCCTGCACATCGCAGTCCTCGTCTAGAACGATGATGCACTTGGTAAACATCGCCTGTCCCATTGCCCAGATGCCGTTCATCACCTTGCGCGCATGGCCGGCATACGATTTTTTGATCGATACGATCATGAGGTTGTGGAAGACGCCCTCCGGCGGAAGGTTGACGTCGACGATCTCAGGCAACGTCAACTGCATCAGGGGCAGGAAGATCCGCTCGACGGCCTTGCCCATCCATGCATCCTCCATCGGGGGTTTGCCGACGATGGTGGCTGCGTATACCGGGTCTTTGCGATGCGTTATGCAGGTGACATGGAAGACCGGGTAGTCGTCCTGCATGGTGTAGAAGCCAGTGTGGTCGCCGAACGGTCCTTCGGTGCGTAGTTCGCCTAGCTGCACGTAGCCCTCGAGAATGTACTCGGCGTGCGCAGGGACTTCGAGGTCAACTGTTTCGGCCTTTACCAGCTCTACGGGCTTCTGCCGCAGAAAGCCGGCGATGAGGTACTCCTCGACATCGGGCGGAGCGGGGACGATCGCGCTGAAGGTCGTAGCCGGGTCGGTGCCGATGGCCACGGCGACCTCCATGCGGTCTCCACGAATCTTCGTCAGCGTTGTGGTGTTCAACGTGTCTAGCGAGGCCGCAGCGGCCGTTCCTCCGCTGGTGATGGCCATCAGGTCCACATTTCCAGCCAGGTCAGGCGTTGTAGAGCGCAGCCTCTCGCGCATGTGCTCGGCGGCCACCTTCTGACGCTGCCAGTGCATCCCCGTGGTCTGGCCGTCGTAGACCTGCATCCGGTACATCCCGACGTTGCGCTTGCCGGAGTTGGGGTCGCGTGTGACGACACAGGGGAGAGTGATGAAGCGGCCTCCGTCCTGCGGCCAGGTCTTCAGGATGGGCAGGTCCAGAAGATTTACGTCCGCTCCCCGGCGGATCACCTGTTTGCATGGAGCCTCTTTGGCAGAGATAACCTTGGGGAAGAAGCTGCCAACTTCAGCCAGCCTAGGCAGCATCTTCAACTTTTCCATGAAGCTGGTAGGGGTCTCGGGCCGGATCAGAGTGCGGATACGATCAGCGATATCGTCAAGCGAGTTGGTCTCGAGAGCGAGTTTCATGCGGCGCTCGCTGCCGAACTGGTTCATCAGAACTCGCGCGCCAGGATAGCCTTTGACGTTCTCGAAGAGAAGGGCGGGGCCGCCAGCCTTCGCCGTTCCCTTCCCAAGCTTGGCGGCGCGGTCGGCGATCTCGGCCATTTCGAGGATAGGGTCAACCTGCTGCGTGATGCGCTTCAGCTCCCCTGCTGTGTGGAGTGCGTTGATCCAGTCGCGTAAGTCGGTGTAGGCCAATTCCCTCTCCTGCCGCAGTTGATTGCGGGACGAAAGTCTATGGTAACGGGTCGCGAGCGTGGAACGTTAGATACGGCACCTCAGACCTTGACGAAGATGCGTTTGCGCCACAGAAGCCAGTTCGGAATAAAGCAGATCGCCACAAAACACAGCGCAAATGCCAGCGAGGCAAGTTCTGTGGAGTGCCCTCGAGCGAAGAGGTGGTTATATATCCAACCCCAGCCAGTCAGAGGCTTGCCGGTGGGCCCGAGGATCGATGGGAAGGTGATGAAGAACAGGGTCTTCTCGACGAAAGCAGCGACGACATAGGCAACGATGGCATTGGAGCCAAAGACGAGCCATGGCCAGGTAAGCCAGCTTCCCAACTTGGTTTCGTGGAATCGGCGGATATCGACGAGCCAGTAGCAGACTGCAAGCCCCAATAAGGAACAACCCGCAGCAAAGAGAACGTACGAGCTGGTCCAGAGCTTCTTGTTGATGGGGAACCAGAGGTTCCAGAAGAGGCCTGCGGAGAGGCTCAAGAGGCCCGCAAGGAGTAGGCCGATGGCGCACTGGCTTTTGGTAATGGCGGGAGTGATCTTTCCGTCTACACGGCGAAGCCAGAGAGCAGCGACAGCGCCAAGCAGCGTAGTGGCTACGGCGGGAATGGTACTCAGCAGACCCTCTGGGTCGCGGGTCTTCTCATACAGAACACCGGTGTGTATTGTGCGTTGGAGGAAACCCATCACACCGCGGTCGATCCATGCGGCCAGATTGAGGTCTGGGTCGAGCAGCGGAATGTCGCGGACGGGCAAGCCAAAGCCAGGAACAGGCATAAACCGCATCAACACCCAATAGCTGATCAGAAGCACCACAACGATCGCAAGCAGGTTGCGTGCGCGCTGCGTGACCAGGCAGATCAGCCCCGCACACAGATAGCAGACCGCGATTCGAGGCAGAACCCCGTAAAGGCGCAGATGGGTGAACCGAAAGTACGGAATTAGGTTCAGGATCATCGCCACCACAAAGATCGTGACTGAGCGGCGCACCATATGCACAGCGAGATCGCGGCGACTGTCCCCGCGCTGAATACGGGAGTGGAGCGAGAGGATGATGGAGGCTCCGACAATGAAGAGAAAGCTTGGGAAGACCAGATCCGTCAGGGTCCATCCGTTCCACTTCGCGTGATCCAGCTGAGCGTAGGCGTGAGCCCAGTCGCCCGGGTCGTTTACCAGGATCATAAAGGCTATCGTGATGCCTCGGAGAACATCGATCGAAAGAACACGGGTAGAGGGCGCGGTCGTTATCGTTGTGGGCCTGTCTGGCATGGTGATTCATCATCGCTCAAAGAAGAGTTTTTGTGGAGGTTTTGTTACGGGAACATTCTCGGGTGTTACAGGTGTCTAACGAGATATGGCCGCATTCCTCGCAGATGCGCACCCGATTCCGATGAACTCATCGGGAGGAAAAGGGGTGCTGTATGTTCGAGGACAGTCTGGTTATATCGCAGGTCAGCCATGCTTCTTCTACGACGCGATGGGCAATGTTGTGGTCGCTGGCACTGCAGTGCGCCGTGGGAGGATTGCTGATCCTGTTGCCGCTGCTACATCCAGAGCGCCTGGCGCTTCGCGTAACATCCTTGCCAGTCCTGGCTCCCCTACCCACAAAGCCACCCGTCCACGTCGAACGGGCGCACGCCACCTCCGCAGCATCAAGTACAAGCGTAGCGATTCCAACCGTTCTGCGACCGATCGTTCTTCTGTCCCAGCTGCCAAGCCGTAATCCGGGCACCGACGAGGCTCCGGTAATCTCTTCCATTGGAATGGCAATGCCGAACGGCATCCCGGCAGCCCTGAGCATAGGCAGCGAAGGACATGCTTCGAGGATAGCCGTGACTCCGGCGCGGCCGGACATTGGGCCTCTGCGAATCTCGGGTGGCGTCTCAGCAGGGATGTTGATAGCGCCCATCCGCCCCGTCTATCCCGTCATCGCCAGGGCTGCTGGTGTGCAGGGCACCGTGGTGGTCGAGGCTGTCATCTCCCGTAGTGGAAGCATCGAGAGCCTGCGCGTCCTCAGTGGTCCGCCCATGCTGCAGAACGCGGCGGTCGAGGCAATCCGTGCGGCACGCTACCAGCCATACCGGCTCAACGGTGAAGCTACGGCGGTTGAAACAACGATCACCGTAAACTTCAGGATGGGAGGATAGGCTGCGGCGCTCCGCAAGCTCGAATTAAAGCAGAGGCAGAGCCGGAGATGAAGACGACGGAAGAATCGATTGACCAGCCGGAGACGACGGAACATCGGACACGTAGTCCACCAGCGGATAGCCGGCCTCCTTCCAGCCGTCGAATCCGCCACGTAGCGGACGGACCCGGTAGACGCCCATCTTGTGGAGTTGGAGCGCTAGCTTGGCGCTGGTCTCCTCGTTGGGGCAGGTGCAGTAAAGAATCACGTCGCGATCGCGCGGAATGATTTCGCTGTGCTGCTTTAACTCATTCGGGCCGATGCGCAGGGCGCCCGGCAATACCCTTGGATCCGGCAGATAGTCGAGCGGATGGCGCAGATCGACGATGAATGGCCGAATGTTCCCATGCGCCTCGGCATTGTCCATCATGGATTTCAGCTCGGAGGCCTCCAGACGAAGCTCACGGACCTTCAGGAGGAACCTGCGCTGCTTCAGGATGCGATGAGCCAGGAAGCCCAATACCATGAGAACGAAGATGACAAAGGCGAATCGGCCAAGCCAGTGGAAGAAGGGAGCACTCTTTTGTGCGATATCTCCGAAGAATCGGCCAGCGAGCAAAAAGGTCTCGGCCCAGAGAATGGAGCCCGCGAGATCCCATATGAGGAACCGGCTATAAGGCATACCAGTCTGGCCGGCGATAGGTGCGGCTACAGTGCTGAGGCCAGGTACAAACTTCGAAAACAGAAGAGTAACCGGACCACGGCGGGTGAAATACTCTTCCGTCTTGCTGACGCAGGTCGACGCCTCGAAGGAGAGACGGCAGAGGAGACGCAACACATTGTTGCCGTACCGGCGACCGAGCCAGTACCACAGGCTGTCCGCCAAAATGCAGGCCAGAAGCACGGCAAAGAGCGAGTACGAATGATGAATTCGGTGAGTTGCGCTGAGGGTCCCGGCCGTCAACAGCACGGGAATGCTGGGAATGGGTATGCCGAGCTGCTCTATCAGGACCCACAGGAAGAGGATCAAATAGGCGTAATGGACGAAGAATGCGATCGCGATCGGCATAGGATTTTATTTCTATTAACTAGATGAGCAACTATAGGCTTTTGATGCGACCTGCCTCGGCATTAAAGATACACAGCCCGACCGCGAAATGGAGCCGGGCTGTCTATCAGCTCCGATGTCTCGTTACCGAGACTTTATTTTTCAACCACCAGCGGCATCTCCACAAGGTGCTGCCCCAGAAACCATGATTGCAGCTCGTTCGGGCGCAGGACGTCGCTGACCACGAGGTCGTTCGTACCCTGGTCGCCTGCCTTATCCGCCGCTTCGGAGACGTCGAGGCAGCTCTTGATGATGATCCTGTGGGCCTCAAGCAAACGCGAGAGTTGCACCGGCACCTCCTCCCGTCCCCGGGGAGGGCGTGGAATCTTGGTCGTTTCGGCCACGTCTGCACCCATAGCGAGGGTCACTCCACCCAGCAGTTGAATGCGTTCGGCGATCGCATCGACCACCTCCACCTGCTCGTTGAAGTGCTTATCGAACAGTAGGTGCAGCTGGTAGAAGGTTGGCCCGGACACCTGCCAATGATGCTTCTTGTACATGTCGCGGAGCGCAATGGAATCTGCCAGCAACTGATTCAACTTGGCAGCCATATCCGCCCTTACGTCGGCGTCGAGCGGATGAGGAATATCCTGCACAACGGTCCCGTACTTCTGAATCTCTTTTGCGTGAGCATGCCAGTGGGGTGCTACAGAAGCATCTGCGGTTTGTGCCTTTTTCATTGCGACTGCCATCATTCACCTCGAAGATTCTTGCTTTCCTACATCTGATGCGGTGGAGCAAGACTCGGTTTCCCAAATGGGCTCATCACAGTCAAAAGAGACGAACACAAAACAAATCTCCGCGCCGCCCACAGCAAATTCGGCGGACGACACGGAGAGAGAAAACCAAAGAATCCATCGACTACTTGACCGCCACCGCTGGGGTAACTGAGAACCCTGGCCTCAGAGCGAAATCCTTGTTCTCATCCTGAAGATTTGTGAAGTCGATACGCACCGGAATACGCTGAACCACCTTCACATAGTTGCCGGTAGCGTTCTCCGGCGGAAACAGTGAGAGCCGCGATCCCGTAGCCCCGCCGATCTGCTTCACCACGCCATGGAACTTGCGTCCGCCAAGGGCATCCACCTTGATCGTCACCTTCAGGCCCGGCTGCATCTTTTCCAGTTGCGTCTCCTTGAAGTTCGCCGTAACCCAAAGATTCGTCAGCGGGATGATCGTCAGGAGGTCCTGGCCGATGCTGAGGTTCGCACCCACCTGAACATTCTTCTTGTTCACCACGCCCGTGGCGGGAGCTGTGATCTTGGTATAAGAGAGGTTAAGCTGAGCCTGGTCCACCTTGGCCTGAGCCTGCTTCACGTCCGCCAGGGCTGAGTTGGCCTTGGCCTGCTGTGCCCTTACCTGCGCAGGACCGTTCTTCACCGACTCGTTGGCCTGCGAGCGAGCTTGCGCGAGCTTCTGCATCGCCTGGCTCACACCAGACTGCTGCGCGATTACCGTGGCCTCAGCCTCAAGCACGGCCGCTTTATTGGCAGCGGCCTGGGCTACGGCGCCATCAAACTGCTGCTTCGAGATGACGTCCTTCTCCACGAGCGGCGTGTAGCGATCCACGTCAAGCTGGGATTTGAGGGCGTTCGCCTTGGCCTGCGTGACCCGCGCCTCAGCCGCCTGGGCTTGCTTCTGGGCCTGGGCAATGGCCGCCTGGGCAGCCTGGACGTCAGAACCAGTAGTGCTTACGCTTGTACTCGCGCTGATGCTGGTGATTGGCACATTTACATTAGCCTGAATAGCTTCAGCCTGTGCACTGGCCAAGGAGGCCAGGGCCTGTTCGAGTGCTACCTGGTAGTCCTTGGGGTCGATCTCGGCCAGCAGATCGCCTGCCCGAACCGATTGGTTATCTTCGACGTAGACCTTGATCACCTGGCCCGTGACTCGAGAGCTGACCTGATACAGATCGCCATCGACCTGGGCGTCATCGGTATCTTCCGTAAACGTGGAATGCCAGTAGAAGAGACCAGCGCCGATCACAAGAAGAGCGAGGACCGCAAAGAGAATAATTTTGCGGCGCGACTTTTTCTCCGGTGATTCTTCAGTTGTGGCGTCATTATTCTGCGTTTCGTCTGACAAGTTACTTTCCTCCGAGATAATCTTTGTAGTTTGTCTGCGTCACGCCCAAGGCACGGGCCAGGGACAGCTTGGCAATATTGTGCTGATAGAGAGCGCTGATGTATTGATTGTTCGCCTCTTCGGTCTGCGACTGGGCCTGCGAGACCGGCAGGGTGTCGGAGACTCCGGCTCGGAAACGCTGCTGCGCCTCGTTAAGTGCCTCATTGGCCAGCTCTACATTCGAGTGCGTCGCCTCCACCAGCTTGGCGGCCGCCTGAATGTCGAGCAGGCTGTCGCGCACATCCGCATTCACCTGTTGCACCTGGTCGGAGAGCTTCGCGCGAGCCTGTTCATACTGCGCGCTCGCGACCTCCTCCTGGCCCTTGGTCTTGGCTATCTGCAGAATAGGGGCGCTGATCTGTCCAGTCGCCGTGTAGCTGCTATGCGAGTGGCCGGGCGTAGTCCCCAGGTCGCCGAAGTCGCCGCTGAAGCTCACAACCGGCAACTGGTACGCCCAGGCCGAGGTCTTCTCCGCGCTGGCCGCCTTTACCTGCTCGGCCGAGGCCTGCAGGTCCTTGCGCATCCTCAGTGCCTGCTCGAACGCTACCTGCGGATCGAGCTGGTCGAACGCGGCATAGGGCGCTGTGTCCGTCAGGCGGAACATCTGATCCAACGGCAGACCGATTGCACGCGCCAGGGCCAGCTTGTCCTTCTCAAACTGATTCTTTGCCGAGATCAGGCTCTGTTGCTCGTTCTGGTAGTCCACCTGTGCGCGGAGTACGTCGAGCTTGGGGCTCGTGCCCGCGTCGTGGGCCGCTACCGCCTGGTCCAGTGACACCTTCGAGGTGGCGAGCTCTGCATTTACGGCGTCGATGCGGGAGCTGTCGGCGATGCATAGCAGATAGGCGTTCCCTACTGTCAGGACAACAAGATCGCGCGCGTCCGCCGCGGTCAGCTTGGCGCTCTCGAAGTTATGCTTCGAGGCGATATAGTTCTGCAGCGCCGAGACATTCACCAGATTCTGCGTAAGGTATGCGCGAAAGTCGACAACCTGGAACGGACCGATAATGGGATTGAGACCGGGAAACTTCAGGCCATAGGCCGCAAGGTTTATCTGCTGCACCTGCAGGCTTGCCGTTCCGTTGATCGTCGGCAACAGTGCCTGGAGCTGTTCCAGCCGCTGACCATTTGCATTTCTCTGCGCCGAGGACTGCAGGATAATGCCAAGATTCTGTCGCAGGCCGCGCTGGATCGCGTCGTCCAGCGAGAGATCGACTACCGTGCCGGTAGCCTTGCCCTCGACGATGCTGCCCTTGAACGAGTCCTGTGTGGCCTGTGCGCCGTTCTGGCCTGAAGCACCGTAAAGATTTTGCTGGGCGCCCGCTATCGGCGAGCTGTCGGTCGGCGTTTTTGGTCCGCTGGCTGGAATCTGGGTGGTCTGCGCGCCCGGACCCTGGGCATAGTTGGGAAGACTCAGCACACATAAGCCGAGAGGGATCAGAATACTCCGGGCATAGCGCACTATTTTGCTCTCACTCATACGAATAATCGTAACCTGCACCTTTTTAATTTCAAGCGGCTGTCAACGGTAGGGACCTTTGTGGAACGCATCTGCGGGAATCACTTGTATAGTGAGATGCGCTAAGTCACCCAGAATCTTCAAAAAATGCGCCTGGCTGCTGACAGCTGGATTTATTTTCGATTCAGTTCGCTCATCCCGTCGATTCCGCATCGCCTCGAGGCATCGATTCAGCGTCACTTCCTTACACCGGATACACTGCTTCAAAACCTATTTCCAATAGATTGAGGATCGGAATGTTTCTTGGGATCGATGTCGGTACCGGTGGAACGCGGGCTGTGCTGATCGACCGCGACGGCAAAGTGATCGCTTCCTCGGCCAGCGAACACGCCGGCATTCACTCCGAGCACATCGGCTGGGCCGAGCAGCAACCCGAGGACTGGTGGCGAGCAGCCAGGCAGGCCATCGCCGAAGCCATGACCGCAGCAGGTATAACTGGCACACAGATCGAGGCCGTAGGGCTGACCGGCCAGATGCATGGTTGCGTCATGCTCGACGCCGACGGCCAGGTTCTGCGTCCCGCGCTGATCTGGTGCGACCAGCGCACGCAGCCGCAGTGCGATTGGCTCACGGAGAAGATTGGTTTCGAACGGTTGATTGAGCTGACCTGTAATCCGGCTCTGCCGAACTTCACCCTGACCAAGCTGCTGTGGGTGCGGGATCATGAACCCGAGATCTTTGCGCGCATTGCGCATGTGCTCTGCCCCAAGGACTATGTGCGGTATCGGCTCACGGGCGAGTTCGCGATGGATATGCAGGAGGCGAGCGGGACTTTACTGCTGGATGTGGAGAATCGGCGTTGGTCGGTGGAGGTTGCGGAAGAGGCCGGTATTCCCATGGAGTGGCTGCCGCGCCTGTTTGAGGGACCTGAAATATGCGCGCGGATCAGTGCTGCCGGGGCTGAGGCTACGGGCCTGGCAGGGGGAACTCCGGTAGCTGCTGGGGCAGGCGATCAAGGGGCCGGTGCGGTTGGAATGGGTATCCTTTCGCCGGGGTCGGTATCGGCAACGATTGGGACGAGCGGTGTGGTGTTTGCGGCTACGGATTCGCCGACCAAGGACCGGCTCGGACGGCTGCATACGTTTTGTCATGCGGCTCCCGGACGCTGGCATGTGATGGGCGTAACCAATGGGGCAGGGCTAAGCCTTCGCTACTTTCGCGATAATTTTGCGCCGGAGGGCAGCTATGAGGAGCTCATGGCTCTGGCGGCAGAGGCGCCTGCTGGAAGCGATGGATTGATGTGGGCTCCTTACCTGTTTGGAGAGCGGACGCCACATCTTGATCCGAAGGCGCGCGCGGCGTTTGTGGGCATAACGGCCTCTCACACGCGGGCGCATTTTGTACGGGCGGTGCTTGAGGGTGTGGCTTTCAGCCTGCGGGATACTTTGACTTTGTTTGGTGAGCTGGGAGTTCCGGTGAAGGCGATCCGGCTCGGCGGAGGTGGGGCTCGTGGACCCCTCTGGAGACAGATTCAGGCCGATGTTTATGGGCAATCGGTGGAATTGCTTGAGGCTGAAGAGGGCGGGGCCTTTGGAGCCGCCCTCTTGGCTGGAACGGGCATAGGCGCGTGGCCGAGTGTAGAGGCTGCTTGTGCGGCTACCATCCGCGTAGGCCAGACCATTGTCCCGCAAAATACCACCATCATGAACAGTGCCTATACACAATACCGAAGACTTTATCCCGCGCTAAGGCAGATCTCGGGGGCATACGGCTAGAAATGTCGCCCTCGACGGAACGTCTCATCCGAACTCGCACGAGTCTGCCGCTCCGGAGGTTCCGTATCACCGCGCGACATATTCCGCCGCCGGCCTGCCGGTGCCGGGTTATCAGGGGTGACGAGCAAGCGATCCGCCAATGCCTGGGACCGAGCGTCTCCTCGAAGAGATCTGGCCCAGGAAAAAATGAAGTCGATAACGAAAACACCCTGATCCACACCGATAACAGGCATACGGAATTGAAGGGCCACTGTATTCCGGACTACGATCTCCTGTCGTTCTGGCCGCAGTGGCAGATTCCTTGCCGTCATCGCCTTTCGTCTTGGAGTCCACTTTCGGTGTCGCCATTCGCGGTGTGACCCATCGTCCAGTGCCATGTCAAAATAGTTATGTCCAAGAAGATGAGATAGATCAACACGGAGATAAGATGGCAGAGATCAACACAGCGGTAATCGGCTTCGGCCTTGCGGGACGCGTGTTTCATGCTCCCTTTGTTAGCGCCGTACCCGGTCTTCGTCTCGACGCGATTGTCCAGCGCCGCAGCGATGAAGCGGCAAAGGCCTATCCTGAGGCTCGGATACTGCGTTCCTTCGATGAGGTGCTGAAAGACGCGGCTGTACAACTGGTCGTGGTCGGGACGCCGAATGAGACCCACTTTTCCCTGGCCCGACAGGCACTGCTGGCCGGAAAGCACGTCGTCATCGACAAACCATTTGCCGCAACCAGCGCAGAGGCGAAGGAGCTTGGGGATCTTGCCGCCGAGCGTGGCCTGGTGCTGGCTCCCTTTCATAACCGCCGGTGGGATGGCGACTTTCTTACCGTGCGAAAGCTCGTTGAAGGGGAGGCCCTCGGCCGCCTTGTAACGTTCGAGTCGCACTTCGACCGCTTCCGTCCTATGCCTCGCGAGAACACATGGAAAGAGGCAGGTGACTTGGCCAATGGAATGTTATTCGACCTGGGGCCTCACCTTGTCGATCAGGCGCTTGCTCTGTTTGGGACTCCACAGGGAATCACCGCCAGCGTCCGCAAGGATCGGGATCAGACGGCGATTGAGGATGCTTTTGACATCACGCTTGAGTATCCCAGGCTGCGGGCGCACTGCCGGGCCAGTATGTTGGCCTGTGACGCGGCGCCTAGATTCCTGTTGCATGGGACCAAGGGCAGCTTCAAGAAGTATGGGCTTGATCCGCAGGAGCCTGCGCTTGTGGGAGGAGCCAAGGTTCCTCGCCTGGGCGAGGGAGATTGGCTGGCTGAGGATGAGAGTGCGTGGGGAACTTTGACGGTCGCTCCGGTTCCGGCTGAGCCGGGAACTCTGGTCAAAACCCCTGTAAAGACTGAGTTTGGTGACTATCGCGGCTATTACGCGAATGTGCGTGATGCTATCAACGGCGTCGCTAAACTGGCTGTTACTCCGGAGGACGGGTATCGGGTGATTCGGCTGCTGGAGATGGCTCGGGAGAGCAGTGCTGAGGGTTGCACGCTGCCTGTGAAGTTCTAACCGAAGCGCGAAAGACTGCCTGGATTTTCCCAAAAAAGCGGGAGGGTGGTTTTTCGCGTTTTTCCCTTTATTTTCGACAAAAACGTGCGGTAGACGTGGTGTTTTTGTGGTAACAGCGTGGTGGAATGTGTGGCAATGCCGGACAGAAAACTGCCCTTTTCTGCGAAAAAAAAAACACTCCTTGACCTCGTTTTGGTCTGACCACTTTAGTTGGACTGTCCGTAGGTGGCATTGGTTCCGTGCTTGCGGAAGTAGTGACAGTCGAGGAGAGCCTGTGAGAGGCCTGGGTGGCCGGGGACCAGGGTGAGGGTTCTGTAGGCCATGCGGGCTACGGCTTCGAGGACTACGGCGTTGTGGGCGGCATCGTGGGGGTCCTTGCCCCAGCAGAAAGGGGCGTGTCCGGCTACGAGGACGGCGGGGACCGCGAGGGGGTCAATTCCCTGCTGCTTGAAGTGATTGACGATGGCGAGGCCGGTCTCGTGGACGTAGCGGCCTCCGACGGCTTCGTCGGTGAGGCAGGGCGTTACGGGGATGGGACCGTAGAAGTAATCGGCGTGTGTCGTGCCCAGCGGCGGAATGGGCAGGCCAGCCTGCGCGAAGCTGGTCGCGTACTCGGAGTGGGTGTGGACTACAGCGCCGATCCCGGGGAATTCGCGGTAGAGCAGGGTGTGGGTATCGAGGTCGGAGGAGGGCTTCAGCTTGCCGTCGACGATCTTGCCGTTCAGGTCGGTCACGACCATGTGCTCCGGTCGTAGGTCGTCGTAGTCGACGCCCGATGGCTTGATGACGATGAGCCCCTGCTCGCGGTCGACGCCGCTGGCGTTGCCGAAGGTGTAGAGGACCAGGCCGCGTTTGACGAGTTCGAGGTTGGCTTCAAGGACAGCGGTTCGCAGCTCTTGCAACAGCATGGGTTCGTTACTCCGTTGGAAGACAGATAACCTGCGTGTGCGTTGCTGTCGAATCGCGCAGGAGTTACAGGATAGACGAGCCAGTTGGAATGGTGAAAGGAGACGTACTTTTTCAGAGGCCGTAAAGCCGCAAAACATGATCCTTCGGCTTCGGTCGAGATGACGTTTTCTTGGTTGGGTGAGGACAGAAGCAAGGGCACTCGGGTCGCTGCGCTCCCCTCGTAAATGCGGGGGTTCTTCGCTTCGCTCAGAATGACGGAAGGTTGGAATGACGGGCGGGCTGGGATGACGGGCGGGTTGGGATGACGGACGGGGGATGACGTGGGGAGGTGGAATGACGGACGTGTTGGGACTCCCTGGATAGCCGAGGCACTGTTTTTCGGCACCTTCTTTCGGCACCCTTCTAAAGCCAGACCTATTTCAGGAGTAGAGACACGGCAACCGTCGTCTCCGATTCGTCAGGTATGACTTCGTACTTGGTAGAGTAGAGGTCATGAAGAGTGAGTTAGTTGAGAGTCGTCAGACCCTGCCGCTGGGCTTTCAGTGGGGTGCGGTGAGGGCAGGGATCAAGGCAAGCGGGAATCTGGATGTGGCAGTCGCGGTTGCGGACAAGGTTGCGAGTGCAGCGGCGATGTTTACGAAGAATCAGGTGGTTGCAGCCCCGGTGACGGTGGGGCGGAGACATCTGCTTTCCACCGGGGGACGCGTGGGAGCGGTGCTGGTGAATGCGGGCAATGCGAACTGCGCCACGGGGCAGGCTGGACTCGATGCCTGCGTACAGACCTGCGTGGCCTCGGCAGAGACGTTTCACTGCATCTTCGATGAGGTCTTCCCTTCCTCGACCGGCATTATCGGAGTGCCCTTTCCGGGCGATAAGGTGGTTGCGGCTTTGCCCGCAGTCAAGGAAGCGCTGGGGAGCACGGCAGCTCACGCAGAGCTGTTTGCCACTGCGATCATGACGACGGATACGCGGATGAAGGTGGCGCGGGCCGTGATCGATGTGGATGGCGTGGAGGTACGGATCTTTGGGGCAGCCAAGGGCGCGGGAATGATTCATCCACAGCTGGGAGCGCCGGTGGGACCACCCCATGCGACTATGCTGGTCTACCTGTTCACCGATCTGGATGCTGAGAGCGACGGGTTGCGGGAGTTTCTGGCTCCGGCGGTGGAAAGAAGCTTCAACTGCATCTCGATTGATGGCGATACCTCGACCAACGATACGGTTCTCCTGCTGGCGAGCGGCGCCAGCGGGGTGAAGCTGGATGAGCGGGTTGGTGAGGCGTTCTCGAATGCCCTGAAGCTTATATGCGGATCGCTGGCGCACCAGATCGTGGACGATGGCGAGGGTGTGACGCATGTGGTGACGCTGCATGTGATGGGGGCACGGACGCAAGGGGAGGCGAAACAGGTGGCAGAGGCGATTGCCTGTTCCCCGCTGTGCAAGACGGCATGGTCGAGCGGCGATCCGAACTGGGGGCGGTTGCTGGCAGCGGCCGGATATAGCGGCGTGGAGTTCGATCCGGCACGGGTGACGATTTCGATCGGGTCGCAGCCGGTGTTTGAGCTGGGGATGCGGTCGCCTGTGTTCGATGAGGCCGCAGCCCATGCCGTGATGATGGAACGGGAGTACACGATCACGATGGATATGGGGCTGGGCGAGGCGGATTGCCGGTTTGTGACCTGCGATATGACCGAGGCGTATGTGCGGATCAACGCGAGTTATTCGACGTAGATGGTGCGCATGAAAGAAGGGTTCGGGGACGGGTTGCGAATGGATTTTGTAGAGGTGCGGAAGGGATGGTATCTCAGCGGCTGAAGCCGCACCGTCCAGCGTTATAGTCCTATCGGCGGCAGATCCGAACTTCGCTTCCTATAAGCCGACTTGCTCGACGAACAGCCAGGTTCTACTTCTAACGAGGCTAATCGCTAATCGTCCTCACCGAGGATGTTACTCACGCGCACAATCGTTTCGATCTGTTGGGTGTTGAGCCGGGACAGTAGATTCCGCCGAACAGATTCAGCATGAATTGGCCTTGCAGCATCCAGCTTCTTCTGGCCGTGTTTGGTAAGTACTATGAGAACGACACGCTTGTCGGCATCACGACGCTCGATGAGTTCTCTCTCCTGCATACGCGTGAGCTGGTGGGAGAGACGGCTTTTGTCCCACCCCATCGACTCGGCCAAGGTCTGTTGACGCATCTCACCTTTGCCAAGATCGGCGAGACGGGACAAGACTCCAAAATCAGGCCCTGAAAGCCCGGTTGCCTCCGTGATATCACGCCCGACCCGGCTCATCACGTCTTCGCCCATAAGTTTGAAGGCATGCCAGACACGAAGTTCGCGAGGAGAGAGCGGTGTGATTGACATCGTTAGGAGAAGATTATCAAAATATAGGTTGACACGACAACTTGTGCGGAGGTATCTTGGTTGACATGTCAACCATAGATAAAAAGCTTGCGCTCGTAACAGGAGCAAACAAAGGTATCGGTAAGGCCATTGTTCAGGGCTTGGCGCGAGATGGATTTATCGTCTATCTCGGAGCACGCGATGCGGAACGAGGAAGAGCGGCCGCGGCAGAATTGATGGCGGATGGCGCCGTTCGCTTTGTGCAGCTGGACGTAACCGACGCTTCCTCTGTAACAGCAGCAGCACAAACTATCGAATCCGAAGTGGGCAGGCTGGATGTTCTGGTGAACAATGCGGGCATCAATTCAGCCCCCGGATCACGCTTTCGAACTCCGATCGAGGAGACCGCGGAGAACATTCGCGCGGTTTACGAGACGAACGTCTTTGCAGTCGTTACGGTAACAAATACCTTCATGCCACTACTGCTGCGGTCGAATGCGGGCCGCATCGTCAATGTGACCAGCAAGCGGGGATCAATCGGAGAGGAGGGTGCCTGGGTGGGTCGGCCTTACATGGCCTACTCCACTTCCAAGACGGCTCTCAATGCACTTACGGTTCACTACGCCCGCAGCCTCGCGGAGACATCGATCAAAGTGAACGCTGCGGCCCCAGGCCATGTCGCCACAGATTTCAACGGATTTCGCGGCTCACGTACGCCTGAACAAGGTGCGGCGGTGGCGATCCGTTTGGCACAGTTGGATAGCGATGGGCCGACGGGTCTTGTGTTTGAAGATGATATGCAGTTGACGTGGTGAAGAGCCAACTAGCGCTGACTACAGCCGACCTGTCGGGAGTGATCCTCGCCATGCTTCAGGGCGCATATCAGTCTTCGAAGTCTGCATGTCCGACCGAAGTTCGATGGTCGAAGATATAACAGTCGCCTCGCCATTTGCTGATTTGCTCTGGCACTTCCTCCAGGTATTTCAGGATCCCGCCCTTCAACTGGTAGATCTCCTCGAAGCCTTCCTGGAGCATGAAGGCCGAAGCTTTCTCACAGCGTATCCCGCCGGTACAGAACATCGCTACCTTCCGGTGCTTCGCCGGATCCAGGTTCTCGCGCACATAGGTGACGAAGTCCGAAAACGTCTCTGTGCCGGGAGCGGTTGCCCCGGCGAAGGTGCCTAGATCAGTCTCGTAGTGGTTTCGAGTGTCCAGCAGCAGTACCTGAGGATCAGCGATCAGCGCATTCCATTCCTGCGGCCGTACGTGTTTTCCGGACTGCGTCGGATCGACCTGGACTTTGCGGAAGGCAATGATCTCGGGCTTGACCAGAAATTTCAGTCGTCTGAACGGCCGCTCTTCTGAGAAGGAGAACTTCACGTCTGCCCTGTCGATCCCGGCCTTCTCTGCAAGCACGTTCAAAAGCTGATCGATGGTGGCAGGCGACGCTGCCATGGTGCCGTTCACGCCCTCGCCGGCAATCAGCATTGTGCCGCGGAGATCACTCTTGTCGAATGTGGCGCGTAGCTCCCGGCCCAGAGCATCCGGCGCAGGCAAGGAGATGAACCGATAGAAGGCTGCGATGGTGTAGGTCACTATAACTAGATCATAGTCGACCGAACCGCCGAGAAAGTGGCCATGCCATGGCCCTCCCTTCATGGATTAGCTGAGTATATCCGTATGAAAATGCCGTATTGGCCGGTTTTGCGACAAACAGACTGAGACTCAATGCAGGGTGCAAAGGGAATAGAACAATGTCCTCCGAGAGGTGAGGATGGACGACAGAACGGATTTGGGTGTAGCGTTTAGGGCAAACAAAGGAGCGTATATGTTGCGTCGTGACTTCGTCCGAGCTGTTGTCTCGATCGGCTTTGCACCGAGATTGTTGCTGTCGCAGCAGACCGCCAATCCTGCCCCGCCACCTCCCGCGCCTGTGCCATGGACGCTTGGGTTGAATTCGAAGACACCCCTGCCGCATACCGAAGTGGTCGACGGGATTACCGAGACGGAGCGACGCTTCTTTACGCCGGTGCAAATGGCAGTACTCGTCCGACTGTGCGATTTATTGCTGCCGCCCATCGGAGACAAGCCGGGAGCACTGCAGGCCGAGACACCACTTTTTCTCGACTTTCTCATTGGCAGCTCGCCAGCCTCCCGCAAGAAGGTGTATAGCGGCGGTTTGAACTGGCTGGACTCAGAATCGCAGAAGAGATATAAAAGGCCATTCGCCAAGCTCGATACCATGCAGGCTGACGGCATACTGAAGCCGTTGCTGCGCACATGGATGAGCGACCATCCGCCCACAGAGCCGCACGTGGACTTCATCAATATCGCTCACGATGACATTCGAACGGCCACCGTGAACTCAAAGGCATGGAGCGACGTTTCATCAGCCGGAGCACAGGCGTCGACTGCAGCAGGTCTGTATTGGTCTCCCATTGAGCCGGACATCCATGCGGGGAACTCAGACTGTACGCGCATGCCAGCTCATGTCATTGCCGCACCCAAGGCAACCCACTCTATTCCGGCTTATCCACGATAGTCTGATAGACTTTTTCGGACTCTAACACTGATGACAAACGAAACCTTCGATGTGTTGATTATCGGCTCGGGACACGCTGGTGGTATGGCTGCGAAGGTCCTGACCGAGAGTGGCGTCCGTTGCCTGATGCTGAACGCCGGACCGGTGGCCGATGTGGCTCGAAATGCACAGCACAAACCTGCGTACGAGCTTCCCTACCGTGGTTTCAAGCCGCCCGGACGCCTGGAGCATGTCTTCCAGGCCAGCGAGTTCAATGCAAACGTCTGGGTCGATGAGCAAGAGGTTCCATACACCTTTGACGCAGCCAATCCATACAACTGGGTTCGCGTGCGCCTCTTCGGCGGGAGATCGCTCTTCTGGTCGCGACAATCGTTCCGTTTGAGCGACTACGAGTTTAAGGGGAAGTCGCACGACGGCTTTGGGGAAGACTGGCCGATCAGCCATGCAGACCTGTCACCGTACTACTCACGTGTGGAAGATATCTTTCAGGTCTCTGGTGCGATGGATGGTCCGCCACAGATGCCGGATGGCAACTTCATTCTCGATGAGGACCCATGGTCGGAGTCGATGCAGCGCTTCATGGCGGCAGGCAAGTCCTTCAACATGCCTGTCTGCAAGCAACGGCGCGCCCTGGGCCGCGATGGTCTGGCTAGCTCGGTCAATCTTCTGCTGCCGGATGCTGAAAATACAGGCAAGCTTACCTCGATCGCCAACGCCGTGGTACGCGAGTTGACGGTAGACAAGAACACGGGTCAGCCGAATGGTTGCCACTTTGTCGACCGCCTTTCGCGGCGAGAGATGCGTGTCAAAGCTCGCGTGGTGGTTCTGGCTGCGGGAACCCTGGAGAGCACGCGACTGTTGTTGAACTCGAAGGTCGGCAACTCAAGTGGCTTGGTGGGTCGCTATCTGATGGATCAGATCTACGGTGCCGGCGTGACATGCTCCGTCCCCGAAGCTCGCAACGGTAAGGCAACGAAGGAGCTGATGGGCGGCGGAGCCATCGTTCCACGCTTCCGCAACATTACGACAAAGAGCGATGCCTTTCTGCGCGGCTACGCGCTGAATGTTACCAGTAGTATTGGTCCCGTTCATCCGCGCAACTTCGCAACCTACGGGGCGGAGTTGCAGCAGAAGCTGCAGGAATACCACGGCAGTTCCTTCTACATGACAATAATGGGCGAGGTTCTGGGGCGATATGAGAACCATGTCCGGATCAACAAAGACAAAGTGGACGCCTGGGATATTCCCGTACTGCACGTCGAGACCAAATACACAGAAAACGAATACAACATGGCGAAGGATGCAGTAGAGGTTGGCTCCACGGTGGCTGAAGCTGCAGGATTTGAGGTGCTGTCGAAGAACATAGTTCCCAACCCGCCGGGCTATAGCATTCACGAAGTAGGAACCTGCCGCATGGGCGACGACCCGAAGCGCAGTGTGTTGAACAAGTGGTGCCAGAGCCACGACCACAAGAACCTGTTCGTTGTAGACGGAGCAAGCTTTACCAGTGCAGGATGGCAGAACCCAACGATGACGATTCTTGCGTTATCGATGCGCGCCTCAGAGTATCTTGCAGGAGAGATGAGCAAGCAGAATATTTAGGGGAAGAAACGTGACGAAGATTTCTCGCAGAGAGTTTGTAGGTACTGCCGCGGCGATTGCCGTCCTGGGCTTCGCAGATCGCGCCGCCTTCGCCAATCCATTGGGTCTGCCTCTCGGCATCCAACTCTATTCCGTACGTCAGCAGATGACGGAGGACCTGGATGGAGCTCTGGCTGCAGTAAGAGCTGCCGGTTATACGGAAGTGGAAGCAGCCGCGCTTCCTAAGAAAAGTGCAAAGGAGATTCGTGCGGCGCTGGACAAGGCAGGCCTGCGCTGCGTCAGCGCGCATCATCCATTCCCGGAGCTGCACGCGCACTTCGATGAGATGGTGGCGTATGACAAGGAGCTTGGGGCTCAATTCATCGTCTGCTCCAGCCCCGGATATCGCACTCCGTCTCCAGCCGGTACGCCTGGCGGCCAAAGGGCATTCTCGCTCGACGATTGGCATTACAACGCGGAGCAGTTCAATACCTTTGGCGAAGAGGCGGCTAAATCCGGCATCCGATTTGGCTATCACAACCATACGCGCGAGTTTGTCGTCACTGAAGGAAAAACGCCGTATATGGACCTGTTGCAGCTCACCGATCCAAAGAAGGTCACGTTCGAGCTCGACTGCGGATGGGCCATCGTGGCGGCTGTGAATCCGGCTGAGATCATGAAGAATCATCCCCACCGCATCTCGATGCTCCACGTGAAAGACTTCAAGCTTCCGCCAAACCCTTCGCCGGAGAACCATGACCCAAAGGTGACGGAGCTGGGCCGCGGCACCATCGATTACCGCCCCATCTTCGCGCAGGCAGCAAAAACGCAGCAAATCCAGCACCTCTTTGTGGAGCAGGAGGCCTTCGATATGCCGTGGAAGGAATCGCTGAAGGTAGATGCGGACTATATGCGCAACTTTAAGATGTAGCCGTGCAGATCCTCCTATTTTCGTTTGCAGCCGCAAGACTCGCGAATGACTAACGAAACCGGGAGAACTGCTCGGATAGGCGAAGACAATGAATTGTCCTTGATCCTCTGCAACAGCAACTGAGCCGCTACACGTCCGAGCTCTGCGGCAGGTTGACGAACAGCCGTAACCGGAGGCGTGATGAGGGTATAAAAATCAACATCATCAAAAGCAACAAGCTTGACGCCCTTCCCCACTTCAATCTTCAATTCGCGAAGGGTCTCAATAACCCAGATCGTAGAGGCGTTATTTGCGGTAAACAAGCCGTCGGGCCGATTGCGCGATTCAAACAGCGCTGACAGAGTACCCTTCGCTTCTATAAGGTTCGACAACTGCAAAACTTTGGTGCGGGAAAGCCGCGCGTGACGCAGGCATTCTTCGTAGCCGGCGATACGGTCCTTAATGGTTCGCAAGTGATTGTTCGTCGTCACACAGGTGATTTTTCTGCAGCCATGTTGGATGAGGTGTTCGACGGCCATTCGCGCACCGGCGCGATTTTCGACCTGTACCGAATCTGTTGTTACCACTTCGATAGGTCGGTCGATCGTGACGACCGGAGTGGATCTTGAAGCTATTTCTTTCAGGTATTTGTGCCGACTATCTACTGGCACAAGCAAAATGCCGTCTACGGGATGGTGTGTCATCTGTTCTACCTGTGCAGCCTCTATCGAGGGATCGTAGTTTGAAGTCGCCAACCAAACTAGATGGCCGCTCTCGCGGGCAGTTTCCTGAACAGCATGGCTGATGATCGAAAAGAAGGTATCTGCAAGATCCGGAACAATCAGTCCGATGGATCGCGATAACTGACCGGTCAGCATGCGTGCAGCATGATTCGGCCTGTAGTCCAATTGACGAATCGCGGCACGAACCCGTTTCGCAGTGCTTTCCGCAACGTAGGGATGACCATTGATGGTGCGGGAGACGGTCATGGGTCCAACGCCCGCTGCCTCTGCGACATCCTGCAGCGTTGCTCGTTTTTTGGAAGACGGCTTGCGCACTCTCTCTGCCTTTATGGGAGGCCTATCATACGTCTTCCCAAGACCAGAACTTCAGATAATGCACAAATTTATCATTTCTCTTGTTGACAAGGTAATGCTGGAGTGTGTACATAGTTGTGCGTTGTGATAGCGCAATCATAGACGGCATCGCCTCGACAGGAAGTGGCGATGTCCACGTCAAGACATTACTCCAGGTTCGACTCGCAAATAGAGCCATCCCGAGGAGAGTTCTATATCTATCCTTTCTGCCCATGGTGTTATCAATCTTTTTTGCGCCTGCCGGAAGGCAGTCTGGCGTCGGTATGTGCCGTGGGACTTGTGCCACCATTCCGAAGCAGTTGCTCCGGCGCAAATGTGTTCATCAGGCAAGAAAACTAGAGACCTGTGATGTTCACGATATTTTCACACTTTGGAGGCTGACTTGAAAAACAATAGGTTCAATATTCGTGCCGTGCTGCGGTTTGCAGCGGCTTGCTTGTTCGCGATTGCAATTCCGGTGCTTGCTCAATCCGATACATCGTCCCTCTCAGGTACAGTCGCTGACGCATCGGGCGCGCTCCTTCCGAATGCCAAGGTCACGGTGCATGATATGGCAACTGGCGCTGAGCGCTCCATTACCACCAACGAGGCCGGCAGCTTTACACTTACCAACCTGCCCTCCGGCAGTTACAGTGTTCGTGTTGAAAACAAGGGTTTTCAGACCACAACACTCAACGATGTGCGCCTCGACCCTAGTATCGGCCGCCATATCGATATCCCCATGAAGGTAGGCGATACTACGATCGAAGTCACTGTCGAAGCTGGCGCCAACGTCGTACAGACTGAGAGCGGCTCGGTTGGCCAGTTGGTGACGGAAGAGCAGGTAAAGTCCATTCAGCTTAACGGACGCAACCCACTCTACCTTTCGCAGCTTGAGCCTGGTGTTGTCCGCAATAACTCGATGGCGGCCTTCGCCTTCGGCCTCGACAATGGCATCAATGTGAATGGCGCCCGCTCGCAGGAGAGCCTCATCACGCTCGACGGAGCGCCCATGGTGCGTACCCGCTCGAACGGAACCAGTGTCGGCGTTGCCGATGTCGACTCTACCTCTCAGGTCCAGATCCTCACGACCAGCTACCCAGCGGAGTATGGTCGCACCTCGGGCGGTCAAATCCGCATGGTTCCCAAGAGCGGTTCTTCCAACTTCCACGGAAGCGCCTTCGAATACTTCCGCAATACTGTGCTGAATGCCAATACCTGGCAACGCAATAACGCTGGCCTCCCGCGTCAGGCTTTCCGCTACAACCAGTTCGGCTGGAACCTCAACGGTCCGATCTATATCCCCGGTCACTTCAACAAAAACCGCTCTATGCTCTTCTTCCTGCTCGGACAGGAGTGGGTGCGCTACAACCACGACGACACCTCATCCGCCACGCTAAAGGTACCCACCACCCTCATGCGCACCGGTAACTTTAGCGAACTGCTCGGCAGCAATATCTTCTACAACGCTCCCGTCCAGATCGTTAATCCGAGTACGGGCGTACCCTATCCAAACAACATCATCCCTACAAATCAGCTCAGTCCGAACGGCATCGGGCTGCTCAACGCATATCCCGCACCCAATCTCAGCAATAATGCTTCCAGCAACTGGATCGACTCTGCGCTTTTCACCGAGAAGCAGCGCAAGGACACCATCGTTATCGACTTCGTGCCGTTCCAAGCGCATCACTTCCGCTTCAGCCTGCTCAACTACAACTACGACGATTACGAGCCGCACTTCGGCAACTTCAATCTCAACCCACGGATCTTTAACCGCCCCAATCAGATTGGCGTCTTCCGCTACAGTTGGACCATCAGCCCCACAATGGTGAATGAGTTCATGGTGTCGGCTGCAGCAGATCACGTCGACATCGGGATCGATACGTCTCTAGGCCGTTATGATCGCACCCAGTACGGCATCAACTACCCGTACCTTTACTCCGCCGCAACCAAAACAATCCCGAACAAGATTCCCACTATCCAGCTTGCCAACTTCGGCACACTCGACGGCGGTCCCTATCCTTCGCGTTCGGGCGGCATGGTATATGACATCGTCGATAACATCACCAAGGTCTGGGGCAACCACACCCTCAAGTTCGGCGGTCTATGGGAGTACGCCGGCGAAAACAACTTCGACCAGATCAGCGTGGACAACACAAGGCCGGGTACGACCAACAACCAGAACGGCCTCTTCCTCTTCACCGACCGACGTGTAACCGGAACACAAACAACAGGGGCTGCTATCGCGAATGCTGCTCTCGGACTCTTTGATACCTACGGAGAGATCGGTCAGCGTTCCTACACCCTCTTCCGCGGCAACATGTTCGAAGGCTTTGTGCAAGACCAGTGGCGCGCCACACCAAAGTTGGTCCTCGAAATGGGCGTACGCTACAGCGTCATGATGCCCTATCATGCCCTCTGGGGTAATCAATCGTTCTTCAGTGAGAAAGACTGGAACCCAGCGCTCGCGCCGACCGTCGATCCCACTACAGGCTTCGTCACCGGCGGAGATCCGCTCAACGGTGTCGTCATCCCGGGTAGCGGCTTCCCAAGTTCCGCGAAGGGCCACGTCTCTGACGACATCCTGAGCAACGGGTATGCTCGCCTGTTCCGCGGCTACGATAGCAACTACCATCCAACGGTCTACTCGAACATCCAGCCTCGTTTCGGGTTCGCTTACCAGATCACTCCGGGCACCGTCCTTCGCGGTGGCGCTGGACGTTACGTCCAGCGCCTCGGCATCAGCGACGTTGTGCATGTGGGCGGCAACGCGCCGTTCCAGCCTTCATCAACGGTTACGCGTGGCAGCGTGGACAATCCGGGAGGCATCGGCACCAACGCGTCACCAATCGCACTCACCTCACAGCGTTATGAGTATCCCAGCCCAGAGGCCTACGGCTGGAATCTAACCGTCGAGCAGGACTTCCCGAGAATCGCGACCTTCACCATGAGCTATGTTGGCAGGCGCGGTATCCACCTCGAACAGCTCGGCAACGTCAACCAGCTCCAACCCGGAACGGTTCAAGCCAATCCGACCATCAGCAATACCGATGCACTTCGTCCCTACCGCGGTTATTCTACTATCGCCGAAGCGCAGAACCTCGGAGGCTCCAACTACCATTCCCTGCAGGCAAACCTGAAGCGACGTCTTACTAACGGCTTCCTCTTCGGCGTCGCCTATACCTGGTCCAAGAGCCTCGACTTCGGCTCTTCCAACGGCACCAACGTTCCCAACGTCTACAACACCAACATCAACTACGGCCCCAGCGACTTCGATACTCGCCACGTCATGGTTCTCAACTATGTCTGGGATATCCCGTTCGCTACTCAGGCAACCAATCGCCTTGTCCGCTCTACCCTTGGCAACTGGCAGTTCTCCGGCACCATCCAGGCTCAGTCTGGCCGCCCCCCCGCCAATGGCATCGCCACCGGCAATGATCGTGCAGGTGTTGGACCGGGTTCCGGCAATCAATACTATGCAAGAACCCGTCAACCGAACCTGCCGCACGGCTTCGCAGGCAGTAGTGGGACCGCGCAATGGTTTGAGAGCTCCGTCTATTTTGCCGCCCCGCTCGGCACCTTCGCACCGCGCGGCTCCCGCAACAATATCTACGGCCCCGGCTTCAGCAGCTTTAGTGCAGCGCTGCAGAAGTCGATGCACGTCATCCCAGGCCACGACAACCACGCGCTGGTCTTCAGGGCAGAGGCGTTCAATTACCTCAACCATCCCAACCTAGATAACCCAGACGTCAACCCAACCAGCGCAACCTTTGGTCGCGTTACGTCCAAGGGCACCACGTACGCCTCCGAGCGTCAGCTCCAGTTCAGCCTTCGCTATGCCTTCTAGCGCATGACTTGAGCGTTTGAGACACCGTACGACCTGAGTGTGCGGTGTCTCAAACATCCTAAAATTTCTGGCTTTGACTCTGTTGCGGAGTAGATGATCCCAAATATGCGACTTATGATTTCACTGAATCTATCCGCCCTCGTGCCCACCCCCAATATCAGTTCCAGAAGCCGGTGCCTTCTACTTGGCTTTCTCTTGTCGACGATTGCAGTTTTCTGTTCACCTCCGGCAGTTCAGGGACAGACGATGAAGGCGCCCGACATAACCAATGTCCCGACCCTCTATGTCGTTCCGTACGCGCATCTCGATACGCAATGGCGATGGGAGTTCCCGCAAACCATTAGCGAGTATCTGCTCAAGACGATGCGCGTCAACTTCGATTACATGGATAAGTACCCGCACTATGTCTTTAATTGGACCGGATCCAACCGCTACCGTCTTATGAAAGAGTATTTCCCCAGCGACTACGCCCGCATGACGCAATACGTGGCGAAAGGGCGATGGTTTCCAGCAGGTTCATCCGTAGAGGAAGGCGATGTCAACCTTCCCAGTGCCGAGGGGATCTTTCGGCAGATCCTTTACGGCAACGCTTATTTCCGCAGGGACTTCGGAAAAGCGAGCGCGGAGTTTATGTTGCCTGACTGCTTCGGATTTCCCGCATCCCTACCCAGCATTCTTGCTCACGCTGGAGTGAAGGGATTCTCCACGCAGAAACTAAATGCACAATGGCAACCGGCTCCAAAGATCGGCGGTCCGAATTCACCCGAGCAAACCCCGGAGGGTATTCCATTCAACGTCGGTATCTGGGTTGGACCGGACGGAAGCAGCATCCTCGCAGCATTGAACCCGGGTGGGTATGGCAGCAGCGTCTACACTGATCTGAGTAAAGAGCCTGGACCAGCTCCCGCGCCCCAGCAGCTGACAGATGAACAGAAGGCGCGGCTGACACCGGAGCGGGTAAGGGCAATTGAACGTCCCAGAGAGACGGAGCAGAATTGGGTCAAGCGCATCGACATTAACGGCAAGGTGACTGGCGTTTTCGCCGACTACCATTACGTCGGCACTGGTGATATCGGAGGCGCGGCACATGAATCGACCGTGAAGCTTCTCGAAGCCATCGTAGATAAAAGCGAGACCGTATTGCCCGCTCCCCCCAGACCTTTCTTTGGGCAAGGCACAGGACCTGTATCCGAAGCGTCGGGTCCGACTGTAAAAGTGGGTGAGGGCCCGGTGCATGTTGTCTTGGCTACAGCAGACCAGATGTTCAACGATATCAAATCTGGCATGCAAACTCGCATGCCCCGATACCAGGGCGATCTCGAACTGATCAATCACTCCGCGGGTTCATTAACGTCGCAGGCATACCACAAGCGTTGGATTATCAAAAATGAGCTTCTAGCCGATGCTGCGGAAAAAGCTTCCATCATGGCCGAATGGCTGGGCCGCCGGACCTATCCTCAGCAACGACTCAATGATGCGTGGACGCTCGAGTTGGCCGGGCACTTTCACGATACCGGTGCCGGAACCGCGACTCCGCGCGCATACGAGTTCGCCTGGAATGATGACATCATTGCGGCAAACCAGTTTGCCGGTGTCTTTACAGATGCAACGGAAGCGATCGCATCTTCCTTCAATACGCAGACCAAAGGAGAGCCAGTTGTAATTTTCAATTCTCTCAATATCGCGCGTGAAGACGTAGTCGAAGCCGAGGTTTCTTTTCCTCGTAGCACTCCTGGGGCGGTGCGTGTCATTGCTCCGGATGGGACAGAAGTACCGTCACAACTCGAGAGAGGCAAGGTTCTATTCTTAGCGAAAGTTCCCTCCGTTGGTTATTCCGTTTACGATGTGCAGCCCGCCGCATCCTCGGATTCGCATTCGTCACTGCGGGTGACAAATTCATCGCTTGAGAATGATTGCTATCGCGTCAGTCTCGATCAAAACGGCGATGTCTCAAGTGTCTACGACAAGACTCTGAAGAAGGAGTTGCTCTCAGCTCCCATTCGGCTGGCCATCTCTACCGATATTCCCAAGATATATCCCGCCTGGAATATGGAATTTGAACAAGAGCAGGCAGCTCCGCGTGCTTATGTCAGCGGTCCGGCTCAGGTTCGCATTAAAGAGAATGGCCCGGTTCGTGTGTCCCTCGAGGTAACCCGTGAGACTGAAGGCTCTAAATTCGTTCAAACCATAAGCCTCTCCGCAGGGGATGCAGGCAATCGCGTGGAATTTGGCAATGCGATCGATTGGAGGACTCTGGCGGCCAATCTCAAAGTATCCTTTCCCGTCACAGCATCAAATGAAAATGCGACTTACAACTGGGGTATCGGAACCATTCAACGTCCTAATGCTCACGAGCGTCAGTTTGAAGTCGCTTCTCATCGATGGATTGACCTAACGGACAAGAATGGAGATTTCGGCGTTACTATTTTGACCGATTGCAAAAACGGATCCGATAAGCCCGACGATCACACTCTTCGGGTTACCCTGATACGCTCACCGGGGATGCAGTCGCCTTCCAATGGACGCCCTCAGGCCTACACGGATCAGGCGAATCAGGACTGGGGTCATCATGAATTTGTATTTGGATTGTCGGGACACGTCGACGACTGGCGTAAGTCTCAGACAGATTGGCAAGGCTACCGTCTCAACGATCCACTTGTCGCTTTCAAAACGACGAAACACCCTGGTTCATTAGGCAAGAGCTTCTCTTTGCTTCACCTAAGCAATCCCCGCATTCGAGTACTTGCCCTTAAAAAAGCAGAGGCTAGTGATGAAGTCATTCTTCGGATGGTAGAGCTTGACGGTAAGCCAGCACAGAATGTGAACGTCTCTTTCGCCGCGCCTGTTATAGCTGCCCGTGAGGTCAATGCGCAGGAACAACCGGTTGGATCAGCAAGCATCGATGCGGGTGCGCTGACGACATCCTTTACGGGATACCAGCCGCGTACATTTGCATTGCGCCTGGCTTCGCCGAATCGGAAGTCTGCCCCTACCCAATCGCAGGCTGTAGAACTGCATTATGATCTCGCCGTTGCCAGTAATGACGATACTAAGACCGAGGGCGGAGGATTCGATGGCAGAGGAAACGCTATTCCAGCAGAGATGTTGCCCTCTCAGATCAACTATGATGATGTGCACTTCAACTTAGCGTCTGCCAAGACAGGGGCGCTAAATGCAGTCGTTGCAAAAGGCCAGAAGATCAATCTGCCCTCGGGCCGCTATAACCGTGTCTATATTTTGGCGGCATCATCGAGCGGAGACCAAGCCGCTGAGTTTAGGGTTGGCGATAACATCGCTCGTCTAAATATTCAGGATTGGAGTGGGTTTATCGGTCAGTGGGATACACGCATCTGGAAAAATGCGCCGGAGCGCGATTGGGCTATTTCAGCAAATCACGCTATCTGGCCTCCAGCCGATGAGCAACTCCGAGAGCAGCGTCCACAATCCCCCCGCTATCCCGAGGACTATGTTGGCCTCGAAGCGGGTTATGTCAAACCTGCTGCCGTCGCATGGTATGCCTCCCATCATCACACCGCCGAAGGACTCAACGAGCCGTATCAATACTCTTATCTTTTCGCCTATCCAATTGAGCTCACCGGGGAAGTGCGTGCACTTACCCTGCCGAACAATGACAAGATTCGCATTCTTGCAGTCTCGGTCGCCGAAGAGAATCCCGCATTAGAGCCCGCTCAACCTCTCTATGACAAACTGAGATCAACTGAACCGCACAAGATAACGACGGCTTCCAATCAATGAAAGAGAGTTACGTTAAAGGTTGTCTTTTTACGGAATAGACGTTGGGTTGGACTAAATTGGTCATTGATTTTGGAGGGATCGGGAATGTCGTTCGACCTATAGGGAGTGGGCACGAATTTGCGTGCGGTCTGCTAAAGTTCTTCTCTATGGGAATCTCCACTGATCTCGTTGCGATCAAACGCTTTTGTCGAATCTCACTGCTCGCTCTCACGTTGGGCGCCGCATCGCATATGTTGCACGCGCAGGCGCCTACCGCACCGGTAACTGCTCCACCGGCTGTACCGGATTGGGCGCAACCGGGCTCCCCTACTCACGTGCAAGTACCGCCACCTGCAGATTTTCATCGACCGAGTAGATACTTCGATACGCCGATCGGCGTGTTTCAGGGCCAATCCGACATCGGTGCCGCCGTGGTGTCGGGCAGCGCCAGCTATGATGCCAGTACGAAGCAGTACACCATCCGCTCCGCTGGCTACAACATTTGGTACTCGCGTGATGAGTTCCGTTATGTCTGGAAGAAGATGTCGGGGGACGTTTCACTCGCTGCCGACGTGACCTTCCCGGACCCGGCGGGCTATGGGGATCGCAAGGCGGTTCTGGTCATACGTCAGACTCTCGATGACGATTCCAAGGAAGCTATGATAGGCGAGCACGGTGTGGGCATGATCCACTTGGCACAGCGTTCGGAGAGAGGTGCTTCTATGAAGGATATGCAGTATCGCTTCGGAGGCACCCTGGCTCACGTCCTGGCGA
>Ga0193717_1000309_pt1 | contig 35522 bp, 31 predicted proteins | sample U2c2metaG_FD_145900 | JGI IMG/M metagenome (GOLD analysis project Ga0193717, IMG submission 145900) | Soil microbial communities from a riparian zone of the East river system, Colorado, United States - U2c2 | ecosystem: Environmental > Terrestrial > Soil > Riparian zone | place: USA: East River... | reverse complement strand
CGCTACACGACGATCCAGAACTGGTCGAACAACGTCTACAACCTGGTCACCAAGCGCGCCACCTGCGAAGAGGGCGCGACGATGGAGTGGATCGACGGCAACATCGGTTCCAAGGTGACGATGAAGTACCCGGCCGTCTACCTGATGGGCGAGCACGCCAAGGGCGAGACGCTGTCGATCGCGTTCGCCGGCGAGGGCCAGCACCAGGACGCCGGTTCCAAGATGGTGCACAACGCGCCGTACACGTCGAGCTCGATCATCTCGAAGTCGGTCGCCCGCGGCGGCGGCCGGACGTCGTACCGGGGTCTGGTCGAGGTCGCGCCGGGCAGCCACCACAGCAAGTCCACGGTGCGCTGTGACGCGCTGCTGATCGACACGATCAGCCGCTCCGACACCTACCCGTACGTCGATGTCCGCGAGGACGACGTGGCGATGGGACACGAGGCGACCGTCTCCAAGGTGAGCGACGACCAGCTCTTCTACCTGATGAGCCGGGGGATGGCCGAGGACGAGGCGATGGCGATGATCGTCCGTGGCTTCATCGAGCCGATCGCCCGCGAGCTCCCGATGGAGTACGCGCTGGAACTGAACCGCCTGATCGAACTGCAGATGGAAGGGGCCGTCGGCTGATGTCAGCCACCGAAACCCTGGTCGCCACCGGCAACCAGGGCCACTCTCACGGGCCAGGATCGCCGGTGCCGCTGCAGGCCCGCAGCGAGCGCACCACGTCGTACGACGTGGCCGACTTCCCCGTGCCGAACGGGCGCGAGGAGGAGTGGCGCTTCACCCCGGTGAAGGCCCTGAAGGCCCTGTTCGCCGACGAGGCCGGGACCGAGATCCCGAAGATCGAGGCGACCGCGCCCGAGGGTGTGGTCGTCGAGACGATCAGTGCCGACGCGGTCAAGGCCCTCACGCCGCAGGACCGGATCGCCGCCATCGCGTGGAAGTACGCCGGTGACGTGCAGGCCGTCCGGATCCCGGTCGAGGCGGAGCTGATCGAGCCGGTGCACGTGAATGTCACCGGCCTGGGCGGTCGCGGCTTCGGTCACCTGGTGATCGAGGCCGGCCGGCACAGCCGGGCGACCGTGATCATCGATCACACCGGCGCCGGCGAGTACGGCGCATGCGTGGAGATCGTCGTCGGCGACGGCGCCGAGCTCCGGGTCGTCTCGATCCAGCAGGGCGACACCGAGTCGATCCACATCGCGCAGCACGACGCAGTACTGGGCCGCGATGCCAAGCTCAACCACGTCGCCGTCACCCTCGGCGGCAAGGTCGTCCGGCTGTCCACCAACGTCCGGTACGCCGGACCCGGTGGCGACGCGAATCTCCTCGGCGTGCTCTTCGCCGAGTCGGGTCAGCACCACGAGAACCGGCTCTTCGTCGACCACGAGGCGGTCAACTGCAAGAGCAACGTGCTCTACAAGGGCGCGCTGGCCGGCGAGGCCGCTCGCTCGGTGTGGATCGGCGATGTGCTGATCCGGGCCGCGGCCGAGGGCACCAACACCTTCGAACTGAACCGGAACCTGGTCCTGACCGAGGGCGCCCGCGCCGACTCGGTGCCGAACCTGGAGATCGAGACCGGTGAGATCGAGGGTGCCGGGCACGCCTCGGCGACCGGCCGGTTCGACGACGAGCAGCTGTTCTACCTGCAGGCCCGCGGCATCCCCGAGGACGCGGCCCGGCGGTTGGTGGTGTCCGGCTTCTTCAACGACATCATCGGCCGGATCGGCGTACCGGAGGTCACCGACCACCTGCACGAGGTGATCGAGCAGAAGCTGGCCAGGACGGCAGCCCTCACAGAGGCGACCAAGGCCTGAGATGACTGACTCGTTCGAGCGCGCCTGCGCGGTGGCCGACGTCCCTGACGAAGGGGTCGTGGCGACCGAGGTCGGCGGCGTGGAGGTGGCGGTCGTGAAGAGCGAAGGCCAGTACTTCGCCGTCCGGGACGAGTGCTCGCATGCGCAGATCCAGTTGTCCGAGGGCGAGGTCGGCGAGTGCGAGATCGAGTGCTGGCTGCACGGCTCGCGGTTCGACCTGCGGACCGGTGAGCCGACCAGCCTGCCGGCCTACGAACCGGTGCCGGTCTACCCGGTCCGACTCGACGGCGACGACCTACTGGTCGACGTCAAGAACCCCCTGAACCAAGCTTCCTAACCAGACGGAGATAGAAGACCCCATGGCGACACTCGAGATCCGCGACCTGCACGTGTCGGTCGACACCGAGAACGGCCCGAAGGAGATCCTGCGCGGCGTCGACCTGACCATCGCCGGTGGTCAGACGCACGCGATCATGGGCCCGAACGGTTCCGGCAAGTCCACGCTGGCCTACTCGATCGCCGGCCACCCGAAGTACAACGTGACCAGCGGCACCGTCACCCTGGACGGCGAGGACGTGCTGGCGATGAAGGTCGACGAGCGCGCCCGGGCCGGCCTGTTCCTGGCCATGCAGTACCCGGTCGAGGTCCCCGGCGTGTCCGTGTCGAACTTCCTCCGGACCGCCAAGACCGCGATCGACGGCGAGGCCCCGAAGCTGCGGACCTGGGTCAAGGACGTCAACAAGGCGCTCTCCGACCTCGACATGGACCCCGACTTCGGCACCCGGAACGTGAACGAGGGCTTCTCCGGTGGTGAGAAGAAGCGGCACGAGATCGTCCAGCTCGAGCTGCTCGACCCGGCCATCGCGATCCTGGACGAGACCGACTCCGGCCTCGACATCGACGCCCTGAAGATCGTCTCCACCGGCGTCAACCGGTTCGCGGAGAAGGGTGACAAGGGTGTTCTGCTGATCACCCACTACACCCGGATCCTGCGCTACATCACGCCGGACTTCGTGCACGTGTTCGTCGACGGCAAGGTCGCCGAAGAGGGTGGCCCGGAGCTCGCCGAAGAGCTCGAGGCGAACGGCTACGAGCGCTTCCTGAAGACGGGCGCGAAGGCATGAGCAGCGCCCGGACCTTCAGCAGCCCGCTGGACACACAATCGGTCCGGGCGGACTTCCCCATCCTGTCGCGGGTGCTGGCCAACGACTTCCCGCTGGTCTACCTGGACTCGGCGAACTCCTCGCAGAAGCCGGCCCAGGTGGTCAAGGCGATCGAGGATCACTACCTGATCCACAACGCCAACGTGGCTCGCGCGATGCACCAGCTCGGCGCGGAGGCGACCGCGGCGTACGAGGGTGGCCGGGACAAGGTGGCCGCGTTCATCGGCGCACCGAACCGGGACGAGATCGTCTTCACCAAGAACGCCTCCGAGGCGCTCAACCTGGCCGCTCACACCCTCGGCGCGGGCTTCAAGCCGGGCGACGAGATCGTCATCTCCGAGATGGAGCACCACAGCAACATCGTGCCGTGGCAGCTGCTCTGCGAGCGGACCGGCGCGACGCTCAGGTGGTTCGGCGTCACCGACGAGGGACGGCTGGACCTCAGCAACATCGAGGAGCTGATCAACGAGCGCACCAAGGTCGTCTCGCTGACCTATGTCTCCAACGTGCTCGGCACGGTGAACCCGATCACCGAGATCGCGGCGAAGGCCCACGCGATCGGAGCGATCGTTGTCGTCGACGCCTCGCAGGCGGTGCCGCAGATGCCGGTGGACGTCTCCACACTCGGTGCGGACCTGCTCGCCTTCACCGGGCACAAGGTGGTCGGCCCGACCGGGATCGGCGTGCTCTGGGGGCGCTACGACCTGCTGGAGCAGCTGCCGCCGTTCCTCGGTGGCGGCGAGATGATCGAGATCGTCCGGATGACCGGCTCGACGTACGCGCCGCCGCCCGCCCGGTTCGAGGCCGGTACGCCGCCGATCGCGCAGGCCGTCGGGCTCGGTGCCGCGGTGGACTATCTGGCCGGCATCGGAATGGACAAGATCGCGGCTCACGAGCACGCGATCACGGCGTACGCGCTGGAAGGCCTGCAGACCGTGCCGGGGCTGCGGATCTTCGGGCCGACCGAGGCCGTGGATCGCGGTGGCGCGGTGAGCTTCGAGCTCGAAGGTGTTCACCCGCACGACGTCGCGACAGTACTGGACACCCGCGGGATCGCGGTCCGGGCCGGTCATGCCTGTGCTCGGCCGCTGCACGAGCGGTTCGGCGTACAGTCGTCGACGCGGGCTTCTTTCTACCTCTACACGACGCCGGAGGAAGTCGACGCGCTGGTCGACGGCCTGGGCTTCGTCCGCTCATTCTTCAAGGTGGCTTGACGTCTTATGCAGCTGGATTCGCTGTACCAGGAGATCATCCTGGACCACTACCGCAGCCCCCACCACGCGGGGCTGGCGGAGCCGTACGACGTGGAGGTGCACCACGTGAACCCGTCCTGCGGGGACGAGGTCACGCTCCGCGTCGAGCTCGACGGTGACACCGTGACCGGCGTGACGCACCAGAGTGTCGGCTGCTCGATCAGCCAGGCGGCGACCTCGGTGATGAGCGACCTGGTGATCGGCAAGCCGGTCGCCGAGGGGATGGCGGCGTACGAGAAGTTCCTTGAACTGATGCATGGCCGGGGGAATGTGGAACCGGACGAGGAAGTTCTGGAAGACGGCGTCGCCTTCGCGGGTGTCGCGCAGTTCCCGGCCCGGGTGAAATGCGCACTGCTGGGCTGGTCGGCTTGGCGTGACGCCACGGCCCAAGCGCTAGCCAAGAAAGAAGGAGCCAGCAATGTCTGACCAGACCGACGAGAAGATCGAGCTGCCCGAGGTCGACCTCGAGGCCGCGAACGCCCCGGCTGGTTCGACGGTGGCCGTCGAGGACGTGACCGAGGCGCTCAAGGACGTCGTCGACCCCGAACTGGGGATCAACGTGGTCGACCTGGGCCTGATCTACGGCGTGACCGTGGACGACACCACGACCGCGATCATCGACATGACGCTGACGTCCGCGGCCTGCCCGCTGACCGATGTGATCGAGGACCAGACCCGCGCCGCCCTGGACGGCCTGGTGAACGACTTCCGGATCAACTGGGTCTGGATGCCGCCGTGGGGCCCCGAGAAGATCACCGACGACGGCCGCGAACAACTCCGCGCCCTGGGCTTCAACGTCTGACGCCCATCCGGTACTGCGCTAAGCCCGGGTCAGGTGGCCCGGGCTTTCGCATGCCCGGCTGCACGCCTGGCCTGATGGGTTAGCGTCAGCGGGTGACTCGCATCGTTTCGATTGGCCCCGAGCGGCTTGAGCGTTGGCTTGCCGGCTTCGGTGAGCGGCATGGGGTTACCTCGTACGACGTCACTCCGACCCAGCTGACTGCGGTTGCGGAGGACGGGTCGCGGGCGGAGATCGACGTACCGTTCGGGCCGTTGGAAGAGCTCACTCCGGCCGGGCTGGTCGCGCATGTGCTGGCGGATCGGCGGATCGGGCTGTTGCTGGTACGGCGTGGTGGTTATGGCGCGGGCGTGTTCGCCGGGGGAGTGCTGGAGTCCTCGAAGGTCGGGTCGCGGCATGTGCAGGGGACGACCAAGGCGGGTGGTTGGTCGCAGCAGCGGTTCGCGCGGCGGCGGGACAACCAGGCTCGTGAGGCGTTCGCGGCGGCGACCGAGGTCGCAGTACGGATTCTGGCGCCGGCGAAGCTCGACGTACTGGTGTGTGGGGGAGACCGGAAGGCGATCGACACCGTGCTGGAGGATCCGCGGCTGAAGAACCTCGTGCCGTTGGTTCGGCCGCCTTTCCTGGGGGTGGCAGACCCCAAACAGAAGGTCCTCGAGCAAGCCGGCGTGGACGCCCGTGCGATCAGAATCCAGCTCACCGATCCGCCAGGAGGCTGACCGGCCGGATCAGCTCTCGCCGTGGACCGCGCGGAAGTCTGACAGGGTGCCCTCGTAGTACTCGAGGTCGTCTTCCAGCTTGGCGCGGGTCAGCAGGTGGGGGTTGTTCGCCCGGGACTCGCGGCCGAGGTCGGACCAGACCGCCTCGGTCGGCGCGTCATCCGCTCCTTCGGGTAAGAACTTCATCGCCTCGCCGATCGCTTCGGCCGCCGCCTGCCAGTTCTGCTCGACCTGTTCGCGATCGTCGTCCGGACGACCGTTGTACGCCAGGTCCGCATCGAGCGCCCGCCTGCCGTAGGTCGCTGCTACGACTGCCCATTGGGCAGCGTCGATCAACTGCGAGACCCCGAGCCCGAACAGCGCGCCGATAGTGCGAGCTGCGTCCTCCGAGGCGTACGGCACGGTGATCTCACCGGCAGTGGACCTGACCGTCCACGCGTCCTCGCCCTCGATCAGGTCAGGGCCCGGCACGATCGGCGGGGGTGCCGTCGGGGGGACCGACGAGTCGGCCGCCGTCGACAAGCTCACGTAGACCTGCGCCTCGGCGAGGGTCCTTGCGGTCAGCATCGGTTACTTCGCTCCTGTCGTCAGGGAGAGTTCGTGATAGGTGTCGCGTACCACCAGCAGCCGGTCGAGCCGGAACCGGCCGGGCTCAGGATCCCGCACCTTGCGACCAGCGCTGGTCCAGAACTCATCCACCGGTACTGCGTCCTGCCCGGCCGGGACGAACTTGATCACCTCTTCGACAGCAGCCCGCGCGATGGCAAGCACCCGCCCGGCCTCCGTGGAATCGGCAGGGACGTTGCCCGCGGCTTGATCGGCAACCTCCAGCCACTGTCCGGCATCCAGGAGCTCCGACGGCTCCGCGCCACCGAAGGTCGGCCACGAACCGGGCGGTGTCTCTAGCGCAGGCAGACCGAACAGGTACTCGCGCTCGGCTCCACAGCCTGGGCAGACGGCGGCGTAGCTGATGGTCAGCTCACCATCCACCTCGGTCAGGCCGTGTTCCCACGGGGCCTCGTTGGAGCCGCAGTCCTGGCAAGGAGTCAGCTCGAGGTAGAGGAGCGCCTCGTCCCTCGTGCGCGCCACCGCGAACGCCATACCGTCCCTCTCGTCGTGTGGGTCCATCATGCCCGCCGTGGTGATCATGGCCCCGACAGAGACGGGCCTTGTCCGGTCGGAGTGATCGCCCTGCCGGGCAAGGCCCTGCCGCCCGGGGTCGGCCGTGCGCCCTGGCCCGCGGCCAGCTGACGGCTGGTCGTCGCGTGGTCCAGCCCTCTCAGGATCGAATCCGGTACGCCGCTCTTGGCCAGCGCGCCGGCCACAGTTTCGCTGAAAGTCGCAGACCGCGAACTGTTGTTGAACAGCTCGCGCAGATCGACCCGACCCTCGGCCATCAGAGCCAGCCGCGGATGCAGTGTGGCAAAAGCCGCGCCGTAGCCACCGTCGTTCACACCGGCCATCGTGCCGTTGGCGAACGCCTGATAGACCCTCTCGTGGCCATCGGCCTCCTGCACCGACAAGACCACCGTCGTCTCCTCCGCCCGCGCCTGCGCAAGAGCAGCCAGCAGCGGCCGATAAGGCTCGTGCACCTGCTTGCCAGACGCATCCTGCCTGTACTCCGTCGCGTGCAGGTCTGGCTTCCCGAGCTTGCGCGGTGCAGCTTCAAGCTGCGGGTCGGCCACCGAAGCCCCGGTCTCGAGTTGCCGGAGCCCGTCCAGATACTCGTGATTCAGCATCTTCAGGTAGTACACCGCATGCGCCGTCTCGGGCAGGTGCTCCACATGCTTCGTCTTCGGCGTCCCGCGGCCCGTGTCAGTGCTTTCCTCGATGGTGACCTGGTACACCATCGGCACCTCGACGGCGGCCAGGTTGCCCTCTTCGAACTTGGTGGTCTCCGCCCGCGAGCCGTGCGCGTCGGAGGTCTTCTCCTTGACCTGCTCGCCGATCGAGCCACCGACGTTGACGATGGAGCTGACGCCGCCCGTACCGGTGACCGGCAGGAGGTGGTTCCTGGTGTTCGAGGTGCTGGTGGCTGCCTCGCGGCGGCGCGCCCAGCCGGCCTGAGCATCAGGCAGCGGTTCTCCCTGCAGGTCCCAGCCCAGCGGCTTGGCCTTGATCACCACGCTGAAGGTGGTGCTTCCGTTGCCGCGTCCGGCCATCGGCGGCAGCCGCAAGCCCTGTTCGCTGGTCAACCGCTTGAACGCTGCCCGCAGAGCGGTGGGCGCCAGGACGGTCTCAAGCGCTACTTGGTACTCGCGGAATCCTGCTTCTCGCATCTGCTTGTGCTGCGCCAGATACGCGGCGAGCTGGGTGTACAGCTGGTCGCTGGGCGGTTCGTCCTTGCCGTGCGGAAGCATCGCCTCGGCGACGACACCGTCGGGCATGATGAGCCCGCGATGCTCGACAGGCTGTGCAACTGGGGTGCGGGCAGCGGCGTTCTGGGGAGCCGGATCGATCAGTTGCCGGGGGACTAGCAATGCCAAACGGGCGTGCAGCTGGACCGCGGTGGCGTCGGTGGTCTGCTCCGCCGGCACCGTCCGGTTGAGTTTCCACCGCAGGCTCGCCATCGTCGCCGCGCCGGCGTTGTGGACCCGGGACACCTCGGTGGTGAAGACCAGGCCGCGCTCGACCTGGGCCAGGTCGAAATGCCCGGTTCGGTCGATTGTGGTGTTCGTGTCGCCTTGCTCGGCCGAGACCTGCTGGCTCCTGTCGGTGCCCGCAGCCCCTGACAGCGTGGCGCCAGCTGCGGCGGGGCCCTTCAGCTCCACCCCAGCCGAGTGGACCGTGTTGTGGCTGACGGATCGCCTCCGCGCGACGAAGCCGTATCCCTGGTTGAGGCCGACCGCGTCCACCTTGGGGAGCTGCGGCGACCCGTCGACCAGGATGCGACCGTCGTACCGGGCCTTGATCCGGATCAGCAGCAGATCGGGCTGCGCTCGCCCCGGGACGGGGACCTCGACCTCGAGGGGGAAGCCGCGCACGCCGAGCATGTCGCCGAGGTGGCCGTCCCATGCCGTGTCCGCCAGGTCGACGGCCAGCGCGTCCCGGACGAGTGGGTTCTCGTCCAGCAGACCAGGTGCCACCTCCTCGATCTGACCGACGACGGGCGTGAGCAGGTCGAGCCGCTCGTCCGGACGGCCGACTGGGTTGATGTCCTCGATCTGGGCCGAGGCCAGACCGGCGTCGTACGGGTCCGGAAGGCCTACGGCCCGCTGCTGCTCGGCGTTCTGCTTCGTGGCGACCAGGGCTTCGTCCAGCCGTTCCTCGGCGGTCGTCGCAGTGGGCGCCGGTACGCCGGCGGTCTCCAGCACCTTCGCGGTCAACCGCTCGTCAGTGTGGCTCGCCGCCAGTCCCGTGGTCTGGCCGGCCTTCTCCTTCTTGTACCGACGGACGAAGGCATGCGCGTCTCGGGGACTGAGCTCGAGCTGACCCTCCAGATAGCGCTCGGCGGCATCGGCGACGATGCCCAAGGGCAGATCGAGCTTGTCCTTGCCATACAGCCGCAAGGCACGCCGCTCAGGCATCGACAACTGCGCCAGGCTGTCCTGAAGGGGCACTGCCTGGACTGTGTCGTTGCCGTCCTTGATCTCGGCCGCCATGCCGAAGCGCCCCATGAACTGGTAGTGGACGCCGATGTTGACCAGCAGACGTTCGTCGCCAGTACTTTGGCTGTCAGTGGTCGATTGGGACGTGCCGCCGATCCGGCCTGCGCTCACGCCGCCGGAAGTGCCGGATCCGTCCGCGTCGACCGGGCCGGCGCCTCCGTCGATCCCGACGCCGCCTGAGGCCGACCGGCCGGAGCTGAAGCCGGTGTCCTTGATGGTGAGGTTGATGTCGGCAGTGTTCTGGTCGGTGACGGCCGCGAAGGTCAAGCTCTTCGCCTCGCCGCGGACCACCACACTGAGCTCCCGCGGGAGCAGGGTGCCCTGTCGCACCGCGGCGGCTGGAGTGTTCGGTGCTGGGGTGACGGTCAACGGCAGCCGGTACTCGCCGTTCATCCAGTCGGTGTGCGCGACCAGGCTGTCCGGAGCGAGCAACGCATGCAGTTCGAGGTAGGCGCTGGATCCAGGTTGGACCCTGTTGAGCGCCGTGTGGATGCGGTCGACGGGGTTGCCGGCGTCGACATGGACGGGCATCGACTGCTGCACCGCAGCCGGATCGGGAGTTGTCGGCTGCGCGGCGTAGACCGGTGCGTCTGCCCGGGTCAGTGCGCTGTCCGCGACGATTCGCGCGCTGCCCGCGACCTCGGCCAGTGGTGCCGAGTCGCCGGTCGGAGTGATCTCGGTGACGACGATGCGGTGGCCGACCCTGAGTTCGTCGACCGGTCCTGTGCTCTCGGTCAGCGAGACCCGGTTGACCCGCCGGCCGACGGTCCAGCCGAAGGTCCGGCCGATGGCGTTCCGGCTCAGCTTCACGCCCAGCCGTCCGGCCCAGCCCCGCATCCCTTGGGCGGGTCCGTTGCTGACGTTCACGCCCCCGGAGACCGGGACGGACTTCGATCGGCCGCCGGATCGCCCGGTGGCGTCCGAGGCGATCCCGAGCCGCACCACCGCGGTCGTAGTACTTGTGCCTCGGCCTTCGACGGAATCGAAGTCCTGGTTGATCGCTACCCGGATCGGCCGGTAGCGCGGCGTCTGGCCGGTCCACCGGTCGACGAGCATCACCGGGACGCCGCTCTGACAGGCTTGGTTGTACCCCGCTTCCAGGCGTCCCGCCGAGATCTGCTGGACCACCCGGTCGTAGTTGATCAGCTGCCCGGCAAGTTTGAGCTGCAGCCTGGCACGCCGTACGGGGTCGGCCGGCAACGGCGACGTGTCGAAGCGTGGCTGGAAGTCGGCGTCGAGCGGAGGGACCAAGCCCTGCGCGCTGAGGTTGGTCAGGGTATCGGCCAGGGCCAGCTCCGCACCGGTGAGGTCCTGGGGGAGCGCTTGGCCGGCGCCGCGCAGTTGATTTTCCCCGCGACCGATCCACGGCGGCAGCGTCTGCGGGCCGGTGGCGGGTTCGGCGTCGCCTCGCAGCAGGATCCGGTTGTCCTGATCAAGGCGGGGCGTGTCGTCGGCGTTGCGCAGTACGGCGTCCTTGTCGACCGGACCACTGCAGCGGAACAGATCGTTTTCCGCCACCCGGAGCCTGGCCTGGCAGACCTCCTCCACGACCACCGGTTCGGTCTTGGTGTCACCGAGTTTTCGCAGCGTGGCCTTGATCTTGAGGCCGACGAGTACGCCCTGGGTGGGGCCCAGATCGCGGTGGACCGCAGGCGTGATCGACGTCGCGCTGACGTTCAGCCCGCCCTGGCGGGAGACGTTGCGGCCCGCGCTGATCGATGGGGAGATGTCCGCGGTCGAGTGCCCGACATCGCTCAGTGCTGTCGGGCTCGGCAGGTAACCGGGCACCGGCTGGCCGGCCACCGCCTTGCCCGGGTAGGCCAGCGAGGCCGATGCCGCCAGGGACGAAGCGAAGGTCTGGCTCGCCGTGACGCCGGCGAAATCGACCAACACCTCTTCTTGCCACAGGTCGGAGCTGGCCTCGCCGCTGAGCTCAGCCGTGCTCCAGATTGGCTCGACCTCGAGCTGCAGGTGGTACTCCGCTTCGCCGCCGCTGACGATCTGGCGTCCGTATCCACCGGGCTTGCTCATCTCCCGCAACAGCCGGTTGATGTCCTTGGTCATCAGGCCGTCGAGGTGGTCGTAGGCCACCCGGTCGATGGATCCGAACCTGTCCCGGCCCTCGGCGACGAGGCTGTCCCGCAGAGCGGTGAGGTCCGCGATATCGCTGACCGTATGCCGGGGGAAGGCGGTGCTGATCTCCGCTTGCCGGCCGTGATCAGCGAGGGTGGTCGTCTCCGCCGCAGGCTTCACGGTGTAGGCAGCCGACACCCAGGTGAGCTGCTGGCCGGCGTCGGCGGTCTCCACCGCCGACCAGGGCTCTGTGGCCGACTTGCGGACCTCGATCTCCCAATCGCCGGACCACTCCACCAGCAGCGACTCACCGCGATTGTCGTCGACCGACCCTCGCTGGTAGTGCCCGGACGCACCCGCGGTCTCACTCATCGACCGTCCGGAAGTGGCGTCGACCCGGGGGGAGACCACCTGCGAGAGCGAGTGCACAGTGCTGCCGGGAGGAGCCATCGCCATCAGTGGCTGTGCGTCGATGCCGACGGTGACGTTCGACAAGTGGGTGTCGGTGGTCGCGACGTTCTGACCGCCCTCACCGATGGTTCCCTGCATCTGCTCGGCGAGGTCGTAGTCGTGGCTGGTCACCTCGCGGACGTCGCGCGGCTTCAGTTTGAGCCGGACCTGGACGAGCTTGGTCACGTCGTCGTCGGGGTTGCCGCCGACCGTGAACTCCATCCCGGACGTCGACAGCACCCGCCGGTACTCCGCGGCCGGCAGCGGCAGCGGCTCACCACTGGCCCCGAGCGCTGCGCCGATGCCATGAGCCGTGAGCACCCGGTTGATCTCGTCGACCGGTGCCGCCAGCGGATCGCCGGTCGGTACGCCGGTACTCAGCAGATCCTTGACCGGTAGAGCCCGGTCGACGCTGACCTGGTAGGCGTCAGCCTTCTCGGCGGCCTCGCGGGCCAGGTCGGGGATCGCGGTCTGTGGACGGCTCGGGTCCGCGATGACGGCGTCGAGTTCGGCGAGCAGTTCCTGGTAACCGGCCAGCGCCTGCCCGGCGCCGTCGGCAGCCTTCGTGTAGGCGGCGGCGATCTCGGTGTGGCGGCTGGCCTTCCGGCGCTCGCCGTCCGCCTCCACCCGCAGCTTGCGGGCGCGTTCCGGTGCGCCCTTGTCCTTGAACTTCTCCTCTGTCGCAGCCTCGGCCAATTTCTCAGCGGCCTTCTCGGTCGCTGTGGCAGAGCTCTCTGTCTTGGTGTTCGCGTGGGTCTGGAGATCTGTGACCGCGGATTCCAGCCCGGCGATCTCGGCAACGACCTGCTCCCGAAGGAAAGCTGGCGTGTTCGGCTCCGGCTCGGCGTTCGCTGCAGCCTGGACAGCCACGGCCGCCGCCACGCCGGCCGCCGAGGCGCCGGGCACGTAGATTGCGGCGGGATCCCACGGGAGCGCAGGGGGCGTACCGGCCTTCTTGCCGATTGCAGCGGCCAGTCCCTGGAGGTCGCGCTCCAGGTCCGCCACGCTCTGCGCGCCGGTCGGTCGCCCGTACTGCGCGGTTTGCGTCCGCGCCTGGTGCCAAGTCTTGGTCAGCAACCTGTACGCCGCGTGGTCGGCGTTCAGCGTGCGGTCCCGCTTCTCGTGGCCGAACAACGAGCCCAGCCTGCCCATCACGCCGTGCGGCCGGCCCGCCTTCGCTGCCTCGAGTTGCTGGGTGAGCTGGCTCAGCTGGTGCACCCAGATCCGTGCGAGCTGGGAGTCGGCCACTCGTGGCGAGATCCGCAGGACGTGTGGGTCGTTCTCCGTGCCTGAGCGGAGCCGGCCTTGAGCCGCCATGCCGCGGTCGACGGGGAGGATCTCGACCCGGATGTACTGCGGGTCGCTGCTCGTCGTCGTACTGATGACGGCCAGCTGCTGCGTGTTGATCGTCGGCCGGCTGGTGATCGCACTGCTCAGATCCGCCCGCCCAAGTTGCCGCAGCGCCGCGAGCGCAGTGTCCTCCGCCAGATCACCATCAAGAACCGGCCGCCCACCAACACCGACCACCAGCCCAGTCCCACGCACCTGCGGAGTCGCCGTAACCCCACCCCGAACCCGCCGATGCCTGGCCCCCACTTGCCCCCGCTGCCGCCCACCGCCGGGACCACCCGCACCGGGCAGCGCAGTACCGGAGTGCCGGCCGCCTGCAGGACCACCTGCGCCGGGCAGCGCCGCACTGGACGCGGCCGGCAGCGCGTTGGTGAGTAGTCGGGATTCGCGGGTGATTTGGTGGGCGGCTGCGGTCAGTTCGGACGGTAGGGGTGGTCGCGGTTCGCCTGGCAGCGCCGCGAGGCGTGCTGCGGCTGGCTCGGAGTGTTGGGCGGCGTTCTGCAGGACGGTCCGCAGTAACGCGTCGCCCTCGTCGCGGCGCTCGGCGCTCAGGTTCGGGACGTGGAGCAGCCGGTCCAGCGCGCTGGTCGCGCCGTCCGCGGGTTCCTGGTCCCGGGTGCGCGCGATCTCCGCACCGAGCACTGCCACGGCTTCCGCCAGCAACCGCTCATCCCGTGCCCGGTCCCGGGCCCGCAGAATGAGCCGGGACTCGAGTGCGCTGACGACCTGAGCGGGCAGCACGTCGCGGGAGCTGGAGAGCCGCAGGTCGCCGTTGCGAAGCCGGACAGCAGAAGGCTCGACGATGCCGACCGCGATACCGAGAGCCTCGCGAGCCCGCATCTCCGCCAGGCGATGAGCCTCGCGGGCCCGCTCCTGCGTAATGCCCAGAGCCTGCGACTGCGCGGTGGCTGTCGAGCCGCCAGGAGGTGGACCGGCCGGCGTGGTCATCGTCGACCAGCTCCCCTCGTCATCTGCCGGCCGAACCGACTCGTCAACCACGCTCCGGTGCCCGGGTCCGGCTGATTCTGGCGCACTAACGGATCAAGGTGCCGGGAGTGTGACCGCAAAGTAACGTCCAGGGTTCCCGCAGGGCAACGAACTAACCGCCTCGACCCCGACTTTGTTGCTCGTTGACACCCCGTTCGTCGCCGTGGCCGCCCACGGTCGCGGATCAGGCCGCCGCCATGTCAGGCTGGTCCCGATGAACGCACAGCTGTCCCCCTCGGAATGGACCGTCGCCGAGGCCCGGAGACTCACCGCCCAACTGCGTCACCTCGCGGGCAACGCGGCGGAGTACGACGGTCTGGAGCTGTTCGGCGCCCTGACCGACTACCTGGACGAGCTGTACGGCGGGTCTGGGTTCGACCGATTGCTCCCGGAGCAGGACCGCGTGGTGATGGCCGGGCTGATCCAGCGGATCCGCGGTCGCTCCTCGTCGAAACCGGTCGAGCTGGACCAGCACGGCGTACCGGTTGATCTTTCAGCTACAGCAACCGGGCCGCGGCTCGATCAACCCGTGAACTCCGCCGTGACCCTGGTCGAGGGGCGGGTGTTGGCTGCTGAGCTGGCTGGCCTGGGGGAGTGGCAGGGGGAGCTCGGCCGGTCGCTGCAGGCGCTGTACGGCTATCTCGACGAGCTGTACGGCGGTCCTGGCTCGTTCACCGAACTGCTGACCCCGGCAGAGCGCGAGCAGGTCGCTGCTGGAGCACCAAGCCGGTAACAGCCTTGCCACAGGGCGGACCTGTGGACGCGGTTGGTACCCAGTGGCCATTACGGTAGGCCCGTGAGTTTCTCGTCCTCCTCTCGTCCCTCGCCCGCCGGCGCCCGCGCTTCAGGCAAGGCGCCAGGCTCGAACCGACTCCCCAGCGGTCGCGAGCGCCGTCCCGCGCTGGCCGCGCTGGCGGTGATCCTGATCCTGCTCGGCGCCGCCGGGTCGGCGCTGATCGCGCTGCGCACCGGCGACCGGGTGAACTACGTCGCCATCACCGCCGAAGGTGGGCTTCCACCCGGGCACAAGATCGTGCAGAAGGATCTGGGCAGCGGCGACCTCGCCGGAGCCACCAGAGCGCTGGTGCCGTACTCCGAGGTCAGCAGCCTGATCGGCCAGTACACGACCACCCGACTGTACGAGAACCAGTACGTGACGTCGGGCAACTTCACCTCGAAGCCGATCCCGGACGGCGGTGCGCTAGTCGGCGTCAGTCTGGAGAACGGCCGCGCGCCGTCCGAATCGATCGAGGCGGATGACATCGTCCGGATCATCCGGGTGCCTGCCGCGAACCAGGACGCGGGCGTGCCGACGGTCCTGGTCGGGGCGGCCGTGGTGACCTCCAGCGAAGGCAAACTCACCGACGCGAAGACGAGTGCGAACACCACGCTGAACGTGACGGTACTGGTGCCGACCTCGGATTCGACCGCGGTGGCTGCCGCGGCCGCCGCGAAGACGCTGGTCCTGGTGAAGTTGTCTAAGGCCACCAAACCCGAGATCTCCCGCGACAGTGGAGCCAATTGATGGCACTCGTCGCATTGGCGAGCGCGAAGGGTTCGCCTGGGGTCACCACTGCCGGTTTGGTGCTTGGCGCGCTCTGGCCGCGGCAGGTGCTGCTGGCCGAGTGTGATCCGTCCGGCAGTGACGTTGCGATCCGGATGACCGCGCCTGGTGGTCAGCCCCTGAACTCCGACCGCGGACTGGTCAGCCTCGCCGCCGCCGGCCGCAAGGGCCTCGGCGACGAGGTGATCCTGGCCCACAGCCAGCAGCTCGACGGTGGCCTGGACGTGATGGTCGGTGTCCGCTCAGCTGAGCAGATCGGTGGCATGGGTGGCCTCTGGCAACCATTGGGCATCTCGTTCAACCAGATGCACAGTGCGGATGTCATTGCCGACTGTGGACGGATCGGACCGGCCTCGCCGCAGCTGCCCGTAGTACAGGCTGCTCGGCTCGTTGTGCTCGTCTGTACTGCGACCGGCTCGTCCGTCGCGCATCTCCGCGAGCGACTGTCGTCCCTGGTTCACCACGTGGATGCGCAGCTGGGAGTCATGGTCGTCGCGGACCCGAAGCGACGCGACGGCGTGAAGCAGGTGTGGTCCGTGCTGGACGCGATGTCCGTGCAGGTCCGGCACCGTTGGCACCTGGCCTACGACCCGGCCGGGGCAGCCTTCTTCGACGGCCGCGGACACGGCCGGCTGGACCGTACTCCGTTGATCCGCACCGCGACCGAGATCGCGGGGGAGATGGCGGCGCTGGTCGGCGGGTCCGCGCAGCACGAGTTCGACATGGCGCAGGCCGCGTTCCCGGCGGGCGCGCACGCCGCGCCTGGGGAGTGGGAGGGCCGGCGATGATCACCGATCAGGAGCTGGTCCGCAAGCTCCGGGTACAGGTCGCCGAGCGGCTGAACGAGCAGCGTCGCCGCGACCAGGCGAACGGCGTACCGCCGATGAGCGCGGAGGACGAGCGCGAGTACGCGCGGTCGCTGATCGTCCAGGTGCTCGAGGACCACGCCCGGTACGAGCTGGCCGAGGGGCGGACGCCACCGACGCCGGAGGACGACGCCCAGATCGCCGGCGCGATCCACTCCGCGCTGTTCGGCGTCGGCCGGCTGCAGCCACTGCTCGACGATCTCGACGTCGAGAACATCGACATCAACGGCTATGACCAGGTCTTCGTGCAGTACGGCGACGGCCGGGAAGAACGCCCCGGCCCGGTCGCGGACAACGACGAGGAACTGGTCGAACTGATCCAGGTGCTCGCCGCCCACGCGGGACTGACGAGCCGTCCGTTCGACTCCGCCAACCCGCAGCTCGACCTGAGGCTGCCCGACGGTTCCCGGTTGTCAGCGGTGATGGGGGTGACGTCGCGGCCGGCGGTCTCCATTCGGCGGTCCCGGCTCGGGCGCGTGTTCCTGCAGGATCTGGTTGCCAACGGCACCATGTCGGAGGACATCGCGTCCTTCCTGCGGGCCGCCGTTGCCGCCCGCAAGAACGTGATGATCGCGGGCGCGACGAACTCCGGCAAGACCACGCTGCTGCGAGCGCTGGCGAACGAGATCCAGCCGCACGAGCGGTTGATCACCGTGGAGCGCTCGCTCGAGCTCGGCCTGGGCGAGTTCAAGGATCTGCACCCGAACGTGGTCGCGTTCGAGGAACGGCTGCCGAACTCCGAAGGCGTCGGCCAGGTCGACATGGCCGACCTGGTCCGCCGCTCGCTGCGGATGAACCCCAGCCGCGTCATCGTCGGTGAGGTCCTGGGCGACGAGATCGTCACCATGCTGAACGCGATGAGCCAGGGCAACGACGGCTCACTGTCGACGATCCACTCGAACAGCTCGATGGAGGTGTTCAACCGGATCAGTACGTATGCGATCCAGGCGTCGGAGCGGTTGCCGATGGAGGCCACCCAGATGCTGATCTCCGGTGCGCTCGACTTCGTCGTCTTCGTCCGCAAGCAGAACGACTACCAGCACGGCGGCACGCTCAGCCGCTACATCGAGAGCGTGCGCGAGGTGACCGGCTGGGACGGCCGGGTGCTGTCCGGCGAGGTGTTCGCACCGGGACCGGAAGGCCGGGCCGCCGCGCACGCTCCGATCGCCTGCATGGACGAGCTCGAACACTTCGGCTACCAGCCGCTGGTGCACGGACGCTGGGCGTGAGGTGAGCTCCGATGAATAGCGATACCTTGCTGGCATTGCTCTGCGGCGCGACGGTCGGTGGCGCTTTGCTGCTGCTCGTCGTCGCGTTGCGCGGCACCGAGCCACGCGAATCGACGCCGTCGCTGTTCAAGCGAGGCAGCACTGTCGAGAGCCGCAAGCAGCTGGTCAGGATCGGCGCCGGAGTCGGTGTCGGTCTGGTCGTCCTCGTGGTGACCCGCTGGCTGGTGCTTGCCGCCGCACTGGGTCTGCTCGCCGCGCTGGCCGACCGGTTCTTCGGCGGTACCGGTGAGGAGCGTCGCGCGATCGAACGGCTGGAAGCGCTCGCGACCTGGACCGAGGCACTGCGCGACACCATCGCCGGCGCGGTCGGCCTGGAGCAGGCGATCCCCGCGACCGCGGTGAACGCCGCCCCGGCGATCAAGCCGGGCCTGAACCTCCTGGTGGATCGGCTCCGGATCCGCGAACCGTTGCCCTCGGCCCTGTTGCGCTTCGCCGACGACCTCGACGACCCGTCGGCGGACCTGATCGTCGCTGCACTGGTGCTGAACGCCCGCCTGCGCGGACCCGGTCTGCGCGAGGTCCTGACCGCCCTGGCGGACTCGGCCCGCGAGGAACTCGACGTACGCCGGAAGGTGGCTGCCGAGCGACGGTCCACCCGCCGGAGTGTCCAGGTGGTGGTCGCGATCACGCTGCTGGTCGCCGCCGCTCTGGTGTTGTTCAACCCGGCCTACGTCGCGCCGTACACGAGCTTCATCGGCCAGTTCGTGCTCTTCATCGTGATCGCCCTGTACGCCGTGGGGCTGGTCTGGCTGCGGCGCCTCGCCAAGATCGAGGTGCCTGAACGATTCCTGATCGGCGGCACCGACCGGCGGGCCCGCAAAGCCGGCGACGACCGGATGGAGGTGGTGGGCGGATGACCTGGGCCTTCATCACGGGCGGCCTGGTGGGCGCCGGCGTGTATCTCTTGGTGCGGTTGTTCATCAAGCCGTCGACCAACGTGCTGTCCACGATCGCGCGGATCGACGCCGGCCGCTCGGGCTATTCGACCGCATCCACCGCGAGCGCCGCGGGAGAGCGTGTTCTCGGTGGGGTCGACAAGGCCCGCGAGACCCTCGGCCGGCGGCTCGAGCACGAGGCGAACGCCCGCGGCTGGCATTTCGGCCGGCTGCGGCGGGACCTCGCGGTAATGAACCAGCCGTTCGCGGCGATGCTGGCGACCAAGGTGTTCTTCGCCCTGGGCGCGATGATCTTCATCCCGATCGTGCTGTTCCTGTTCGAGATGCTCGGCTTCGGCGTTCCCGGCGCGACCCCGGCGATCGTCACCCTGGCCGCGATGACGTTCGCGTTCTTCCTGCCAGACCTGGCTTTGCGCCAGGAGGCGGAGGAGCGGCGGCGTGACTTCCGGCACGTGGTCGGCAGCTTCCTCGACCTGGTCGCGATGAACCTGGCCGGTGGCCGCGGGTTGCCGGAGGCACTGATGACCGCCTCCACGATCGGCGACCACTGGGCGATGGCGAGAATCCGCCAGGCGCTGGCGAACGCCCGCCTGATCGGTATCACCCCGTGGGACGCGATGGCCCGGCTGGGCGACGACCTCGGCGTGGACGAACTCCGCGACCTGGCCTCAGCACTGGCCCTGGCCGGCGACGAGGGCGCGAAGATCCGCGCCTCACTCCTCGCCCGGGCCGCATCACTGCGCCGCAAAGAACTCGCGGACGTCGAAGGAAAGGCAGGAGAACGCTCTCAATCCATGCTGGTCGCCCAGCTGGTGATGTGCGCCGCCTTCATGCTCTTCCTCGGCTACCCCGCCGGCGCCGCCATCCTCGGAAGTTAACCCGCGATGGAACGTGGGCAAAGGGATCCGTGGGCGGAAATGGTCCGTCGTACAGGGCATACTGAGGCCTGATCCGGGGCTCAGTACCAAACAGGGAAGGCAAACCTGATGAACGTGGAAGTGCAGTTCGTGCGCGCGATGGTCGGCTACGCGCTGGCGCGGGCCCACAACCAACGGGCCCGGGCCCGGAGCGGACGCAATGAACTCGGCGCGTCCGCGCTGGAGTGGGCGATCATCTCGGCCATCCTCGTCGCCGCCGCGCTGGCGATCGGCCTGGTGGTGCGCAGCGTGATCGACAAGCGCACAGGCGAGATCCAGAAGGGCTGACGCTTTGTCGCGGGCACCTCGCCGGCGGTCCGAAAGGGGAGCCAGCTCTTTGGAGCTGGCGATCCTCGCGCCGACGATCCTGGCGCTGATCTTCATCTCGATCCAGACCGCCCTCTGGTTGTACGGGCGGTCGGTGGCGCTGAACGCGGCGCAGGAAGGAGTCTCCCGCTTGAGACTCGTTCAGCCGCCCCTCTACAGTCCCGCGCTGGGGGAGAAGGTCCGGGCCGACATCGAGGCGTACGCGCAACAGTTGGGCGGCGGCAACTCTCTCGGCGACGTGGAGGTGCCGCCACCGGCGTACAACGATCCGGAGGGGATGGTGTCGTTCACGGTTAAAGGCAAGACCATCTCGCTGGTACCGGGGCTGGACCTGGACGTCACCCGGACCGCCACCGGCCCGATCGAGCAGTTCGAAGCCGACGACGAGTGAGTGAGGCATGAACCTACTGGGGAAGCACGGCTCGCGCCCCAGCCGTGCGCGAGGGCTTCGCCGCGCCCTGCCCGGTCGCGTCCCGTCGGGTCGCGTCCCGTCGGGCCGCGTCCTGTCCGGTCGCGCGCGGCGGAGTGAGCGCGGCACGATGGCGCTGGAGATGGTGATCCTCGCGCCCATCCTGCTGATCCTGTTCATGTTCCTGCTCGCCTGCGGCCGCTACTTCCAGACCTCGTCCCTGCTCGAGAACGCCGCCCGCGACGGCGCCCGCTCCGCCAGCCAGGCCCGCTCATTGGGCGACGCGCAGACCCGCGTAGACGAGGCAGTCACCCGCACGATGGACCAGGCAGTCGCATCCTGCAAAGCCTCCGCTGCAGGCTCCATCACCACGGCCTTCACCGCCGGTACTCCGCTGTCCGTCGAGGTCACGTGCACCATCGACTACCGCGACCTCGGCCTCCTCGGCATCGGCGGCGACACCACGATCACCAAGCAGTTCTCCTCGTCCCTGGACCCGTACCGCGGTATCCGCGATGGCGACACACCCTGACCGCGGCCGCATCCTCGCCTTCCTGCGAGTAGATGCCCCGCGCAACCACCAGACCCCCGGCCCGCACCGAGGCGCCCTCAGCCCTGCGGTAGCGATCCTCGCCGTGATGATCTTCACCCTGGCCGGCCTCGTCATCGACGGAGGCCGCCAACTAGGCGCCAAGTCCCGAGCAGTCGGCTACGCCCAAGAAGCCGCCCGCGTAGGCGCCGCAGCTATCGACCTCAACGTCAACGAAGCAAAGATCGACACGGCCAAGGCAAACACGGCGGTGGCGGACTTCTGCGCGCAGGTGACGTCGAACGACTCTGCGGTCACCCAATGCGGAACCACCAAGCTGACAGACGAGGATCTCGCTGTAGAGGTGACGATCAGCAACAAGACCACCTTCCTCGGCATGGTCGGCATCGGCAGCCTCGACGCCCGCGGCACCGGCGAGGCCCACGCCGAACAGGGCATCAAGAAGGCCGACGAGACGCCGCAGATCCCTCCCGTCGTCGTGCTCACCCAGACCGAGGGACCGGGCGCGCCAACCGAAACAGCCGTCTCGCCGCCGATCGACATCCCTTGTCCGACCTGGACGGTCGGCGAGCCGTCGCCGACTCCGGACTTCCCCCTGCCGTACCCGACAACCTGTACGCCGAACGTGACGCCGACCCCGAGTCCCGACCCGAGCGACACGACTGCACCGCCCGAGCCGCCGAATACGAGTAAGCCCACGGAGCCGCCGGGTGGCGGAGGGCCAGGCAACACGGTCGCCCCGCGCCACTCGGCGCCACCGAGTGGCGGGAGATAGCCGGCATGATGCGTCAATTTCCGCTGTCCCTGAAGGAGTCTTCGTCGTGAGAGGTCTAGGCGTTCCCGCGGCCGTGCTGGCCTGCACGCTGCTGCTGGCCGGCTGCGGTGGCAGCGGCAACAACGACGGCGGCCTGCCCACGCCTGCGGACGGCGGTGGTTCGGAGGGGGCGACGGCCACGAGTGAGACTCCTGCACCGAGCACGACGGCGACCGGCAAGCCAAGCAGCCCGGTCAAGACGCCGGCGGCGCCGAAAGCTCAGGTGATTGTTGTTCCCGGGAACTTCGCGGACAACCCTGCCGTCCAAGGGCTCGTTGCGAAGTACCCGATCTACTACAAGGCACTGGTGGACCGCAACGACAAGGTCATCAAGGACACGTTCCCGTCCTTCTTCTACCTGGACGTGACGAACAGCATCCAGCTCGCCAAGTCCAGTGGATGGGTGATGCGTCCGCCGGGCAGCGTGGTGGTGATGAGTGTGGTCCAGCGTCCGTACAAGGTGGTCAGGCTCAACCTCTGTGTATCGCAGCGCACGCAGTACTGGAATCCGAAGGCGAAGAAGTGGGCGAAGGTGGCACCGAAAGGCAAGCCTGAGGTGATCGACATGGTGCAGACAGGGCTGGGCTGGGCGATGTACCGCAAGCTTGAGCCCGAGAAGGCGTACAGCTGCGCCGTTGTACGGTTTCCGGCCTAGGCCAGAACTAGGATGGATAATCAGCGGCTGGTTCCAGGCGCGCGCAAGAAGGGCATGATGCCCCCGCTCGGCGATAACCTGCCAACAGGACGAGACTCAGGAGTGATGATGCGCAACCGGGTGAGCCGCGGGTTCATTGCCCTGAGCACCGTGCTCGCGCTGCTGGTGTTCTGGCCTGCGACGACCGCGAACGCCGAGACCCAGCAATTCTCGGCGGGTGTTTGCAACATGTATGTGAACTCGAACGGGTTCGGAGCCTACTGCAGCGGCGGATGGGTCGGGGCCGATCGGAAGTCCTGGAAAGAACTGCTCAGGCAGCGGCCATTCGTTCCGTGCCGGGACTTCGACGTCCCGCAGGGTGTCACGATGCCGGCGCCCCCAGACGGCAAGAAGTGGTATCTCCGCCTCACGATCGTCAACTACGACCTGGGCACAGACAACCCGCCTGGTGGGAATGACGCCCACATCGAACGTGCGATCGTTCCCTTGAGCGACGACGACCTCAATGAGTGCCCCGACCTTGGCTACATGGACACGTTCTGGACGTCGTTCGAGCAGGGATACCCGCCGCCGATCCTTCAGATCAACCCGACCTACACGCCCCGGGTGAACGTACCGGCGTACTTCGACCTGACCTCGGAGAGCTCGCAGGTGTTGAAGCAGTCCAACATCGCGCTGTACCGCGCAGGTGGCGACAACCTGAACATGCGCGGCGTGGTCGGCCATATGACGATCGACCCCGGGGACGGCTCCGGGAAACTCGAGTGCATCAACGGCATCGCGCCGTTCGGCAAGGATCTCTACGACCAGACGAAGGACCCGTACCACCAGATCAGCCCTTGCAATCACGTCTACAAACGCTCCAGCGCGAACCAGCCGGAGGGGATGTACACGGTCAAGCTCAGGGTCCGGTGGGACGTCTCGTATTGGCGGACGACCACTGACGAATGGGTAGATCTGGGCTCGGCCTGGGTGGATGCGGTGCAGCGGTTGCCTGTGCAGGAAGTGCAGGCGATCGGGGGATGAATGAGGGCTGGGCTATGGAGGGACGATGGTGAAGACTTCTGAGCCGCCGGTGCGGTCTGCTCGGCTGCCTAAGGGGCGGTCGGGGAGTGGGGCCGCGGATCGGCTGAAGGGCTTTGTTTCGCTGCTGGCGATTCTTGCGATCGTCGGTGGGGTTCCGTATGTCCTGCTGACGTTCTTCGGTACGCCCTGGCCCGACAAGATGCCGACGCGGGACGTGCTGTTCAGCGAGCTGAGCATCGAGACGGTGCTCGGCATCATCGCGTTCTTCATCTGGGTCGCCTGGCTGCACTTCGTGATCTGCTTGATCGCCGAGGTGGTCGCGGAGATCCGTGGGCACGGCCTGTCTCCGCGGATCCCGCTCGGCGGCGGTTCGCAGACTCTTGCCCGCCGGCTGATCGCCGGTGTCGTGCTGATCGCCGGTGCCGCGAGTGTCACCCTGCCGGTCGCCAACGCGGTGACCACCGGCAGCGGCGTACCCCCGAGTTCGATCAGTGTGAGCCAGGGTGGTGACGACTCGGCGAGCACGTTCCGTCAGACGGAGAGCCGCAGTACGGTCATGAGCGGCAACGCCACCCACACAGGCGTGCGGACGAACAACGACCAGACCGGTCAGGTCCTCAAGTACACCGAGGTGCGTCCGCCGCAGGGCCGGAACTACGACTGCCTGTGGGACATCGCCGAGCGGTACCTGGGGGAGGGTCGCCGCTACAAGGAGATCTACGACCTCAACAAGAACAAGTTGCAGCCCGACGGCCGTCGCCTGACCAACCCCGACCTGATCATGCCGGGCTGGCAGGTCCGGCTGCCGGCCGACGCGAAGGGCGCGGGCGTCCACACGGTCCGGGTCGCGATCGACAACACCGGTGGTCCGGCCAAGCCGGTCGTCGACACCACGAAGCCGACCACGGACACCAAGACGAGCCCGTCCAAGGACACCAGCATCACGGACTCCGAAGGCACCGGGAGCCGGTGGTTCGAGGAGCAGGGCGTCGAGCAGCCGTCCTCGGTCGAGCTCGGGGAGGCCGGAGCAAACGGCCCCGGTACTACGAACGCGCAGCCCGCTGATGCCACCGCAGGCGGCGCCAACGTCCCGGAGAAGGCTTCGGCCACGTCCGGTGCCGGCGTCGACCCAGTGGAGGCGGGGATCTACGGATTCGGCGCCACCCTGCTCGCCGCGGGTCTCGCACTCGCATTGAAGCGTCGTCGCGGCTGGGCCCAGGGTCCTGGTCCGAAAGCAGCCGGGAATCGTCAGACGGAGGTCGGCCTGCGTCTCGCGGCCGACGTACCGACGGCGCAGTTCGTGGACAACGCACTGCGGCACCTCGGCGCGATGATGGTCGAGCAGGGCAGGCAGATGCCGACGGTCGTCGCCGCCCTGGTGACAGACCGGGCGCTGACCCTGGTGCTGGAGCCGGGCGCGTCCAACACGCCGCCGCCACCGCCCTGGCAGGTCATTGTCGACGGCAACCGTTGGGTACTTCGCCGCGCCTACGCACCCGAAGGCGAGGTCGACGCGCCCGCGCCGTACCCGACGCTGGTCACCATCGGCCGGAACGCGGACGGCGCGACGATCCTGGTGGACCTGGACACGGCGCACGGCATCGTCAGCTTCGGTGGGGTCACCAACGCTTCGCGCGATGTGGTCGGCTCGCTGGCTGCCGAACTGGCCACCAACCTGTGGTCGGAGGGTGCGCACGTCAGCATGGTCGGGTTCGGCGACGACCTGTCCTCGCTGTCGCCCACCCGCCTGAGCTACTGGACCAGGCTGGATGACGCCCTGCAGGAGGTGACCCGGCGGACGGATGCGCAGGTCCAGGCGTGCAGTCGCCGCGACGTGTCCTCGGTCGCCGACGCACGGATGTCCTACCCGGACCCGCTGCTGTGGGGCGCGGAGATCATCTTCGTGTCCGCACCGCCGTCGGCCGAGGAAGAGGCGCGGTTGGTCGAGCTCGCCCGCGACGTGAGGCGTTGTGTCGCCGTGGTCGTGGTCGGCGATGTGCTCGACGCGCCCTGGCGGTTCGTGGTGGACGAGAAGTTCCAGGCGGTCTGCCGGCTGCTCGGGCTCGAGGTCGATGCCCACCGCATCAATCCGGCGCAGTTCGCGGACCTGGTCTCGCTGTTCGACGTGGCCGAGTCCGAGGCACTGGACAAGCGTCGCGCGGAGCAGGACCTGCCGGCGTACGAGTTCTCCTCGATGGATCTGAGCCTGGCTGCGCCGGTCGAGGTCGACCTACTCGGCCCGGTCGAGGTGGATGCCCGCGGCACCATCGACGAGGGTCGGCTGCAGCTGTCCACCGAGATCGTGGCGTTCCTGGCCAGCCAGGACTACGGCGTCCACCCGAACGTGCTGGCCGGGGCGATCTGGCCGCGCGGCATCAGCAGCGAACTACGGGACGCGGCGCTGGAGCACACCCGGAACTGGCTCGGCCTGGATGCCATGTACGCCGACGAGTCCGGCCGCTGGATGCTGAACCGCAGCATCGTCCGGGTGGACTGGGACGTGTTCCGCACGCTCGCCAAGCAGGCGACGATGATGGAGGATCCGCGCGGTCCGCTGTCGACGGCGCTGAGCCTGGTCCACGGTCAGTCCTGGACGAACCTGCCGGCTGGCCGCTACTCCTGGCTCGCCGCATCGGGGATCGAGCGCCGGATGGCGGAGTCGGTCGTGGATTCCTCACTCCGGCTGGCTGAGGCGAGCCTGCGCCACAACGACGGGGGCCTGGCCCGTACTGCGCTGCAGACCGGGCTGAGCTTCTCCCCGGCGTCCGAGGACCTCTGGCGCGCGACGCTGCGGCTGGCGGCTCACTTCGGCTCGAGCAGCGACGTCACCAACGTGGCGGGCCAGCTGTACCTCACCCTCGCCAAGCACGGCGGCCCCCGTGGCCCCGAGCCGGAGACGGACGCCCTGGTCGACGAGCTCCTCCCGGGCTACCGCCGGCCGGCCGCAGTCGCTTAACAGCCAGTACTTCGAACCGCCTGGTCGCAGCCGAAATTCGGCGGCGGCCAGGCGGTTCGTAGTACGCGGACTAAAGAGTGTCGGCCGACCAGGTGTCGCAAGCGGTCATGTCGCCGGAGTCCATGCCGGTCTTGAACCACTTCATCCGCTGATCGGCGGTGCCGTGGCTGAAGTTCTCCGGGGTGACCCGGCCCTGGGTCTTCTGCTGGATCCGGTCGTCGCCAACCGAGGCCGCCGCGTCCAGACCGCGGCTGATGTCGTCCTCGGTGAGGCCCTCGATGAACGTGTCGCCATCCTTGTCGGGCACCGTGGTGGCGTGGTTGGTCCAGATGCCGGCGAGGCAGTCCGCCTGGAGTTCGGAGCGGACCGAGTCGGAGTCGGGGCCTTCGCGGGTCTTGATCTGGGCGAGGATGCCGTACAGGTTCTGGATGTGGTGCCCGTACTCGTGCGCCACCACATAGGCCTCGGCGAAGTTGCCACCCTTGGCGCCCAGCTCGGTCTGCAGGGTCTCGAAGAAGCCCAGATCGAGATAGACCCGCTTGTCCGGCGGGCAGTAGAACGGCCCGACCGCGCTGGTCGCGGGACCGCAACCGGTGTTCACCGAGCCGTCGAAGACGCGCATCGGGGCGCGGGTGTACTTCTTGCCACGCCGCGGCAGCTCCGCCGCCCAGAAGCCCTCGATCGAGTTCTGGTAGAAGACGAACCGGCAGTCCGCGTTCGTCGTCAGGTCGGTGCCCCTCTTGCAGGTGTCGAGGTTGCCCGACGCCGTGTTACGCACGGTGGGTTCCTCGCTACCGCCCCCGCCGGGCAGGCCGCCGTTCAGCAGCAGGATGACGACCAGCAGGATGACGCCGCCGATACCGCCACCGACCGGGATCCCCATCCCGCCGGGGAGCAGGCTGCCCCCGCCTCCGCCGCTGCCGCGGGTGTCCTCGACGCCGCTCGTGTCCAAGTCGGCGTCCGGGTTGAATTTCACAGCACATACACTAGACCTCGCTGCGGGAAACAGGCCGTCATCTGACTTGGCGTCGCCGGCCCGCCCATCCGTGACTGCCACCCGACCTTGAGGACACCTGCGCCGCCATGATCACTGTCTCCAACCTCGAGGTCCGTGTCGGGGCCAGGCAATTGCTCGCGCCTGCCTCCTTCCGGGTCGGACCGGGGGACAAGGTCGGCCTGGTCGGGCGGAACGGCGCCGGCAAGACGACGCTGACCAAGATCCTGGCCGGCGAGGGACTGCCCGCCAGCGGTTCCGTCACCTCCGCCGGCGAGATCGGGTACCTGCCGCAGGATCCCCGGACGGGCGACCTCGAAGTACTGGCCCGGGACCGGATCCTGTCCGCGCGCGGGCTGGACGAGGTGGTCCGGCGGATGCGCAACGCGGAGAAGTCGATGGCCAGTGCCGACGACAAGACCCGCGAGAAGGGCATGCGCCGGTACGAGCGTGCCGAGGCGGATCTCCACGCAGCCGGCGGTTATGCGGCCGAGTCGGAAGCGGCCCGGATCTCGGCGAACCTCGGTCTGCCGGACAGGGTGCTGGGGCAACCATTGAGCACGTTGTCCGGTGGTCAGCGGCGTCGGGTCGAGCTGGCGCGGATCTTGTTCGCGCAGGCGGAGACGTTGCTGCTGGACGAGCCGACCAACCACCTGGACGCGGACTCGATCGTCTGGCTGCGCGACTTCCTGAAGACCTATCCCGGTGGCGTGATCATGATCAGCCACGACGTGAACCTGCTCGAGGAGACCGTCACCCGGGTCTTCCACCTGGACGCGAACCGGGCCGAGATCGACGTCTACAACGTCGGCTGGAAGGCGTACCTGACGCAGCGCGAGACCGATGAGCGGCGGCGCAAGCGGGAGCGGTCGAACGCCGAGAAGAAGGCGACCCAGCTGATCGACCAGGCGAACAAGATGCGGGCGAAGGCGACCAAGGCGACCGCGGCCCAGGGGATGCTGAAGCGGGCCGAGAAGCTGATGGCATCGCTCGAGGACGAGCGCATGTCGGACCGCGTCGCGAAGATCTCCTTCCCGACCCCGGCGCAGTGCGGCAAGACCCCGCTGATGGCCAAGGAGCTGTCCAAGTCGTACGGGTCGCTGGAGATCTTCACCGACGTGGACCTGGCGATCGACCGCGGCTCGCGCGTCGTAGTACTGGGGCTGAACGGCGCGGGTAAGACGACGCTGCTGCGGGTGCTGTCGGGGATCGAGAAGTCCGACACCGGCGAGGTGATCGACGGGCACGGCCTCAAGCTCGGGTACTACGCGCAGGAGCACGAGACGCTCGACGTGAACCGGACCGTGCTGGAGAACATGAAGTCGGCCGCGCCGGAGCTGAACGAGACCCAGGCACGCAGCGTGCTCGGCTCGTTCCTCTTCACCGGTGACGACGCGGACAAGCCTGCCCGGGTGCTGTCGGGTGGCGAGAAGACGCGGCTGGCGCTGGCGACACTGGTCGTCTCGGCAGCGAACGTCCTGCTCCTCGACGAGCCCACCAACAACCTGGACCCCGCCTCCCGCACCGAGGTGCTGAACGCGATCCGCTCGTACGCCGGCGCCATCGTCCTGGTCACCCACGACGAGGGCGCCGTGGAAGCCCTCGAACCAGAACGCGTGCTGCTCCTCCCCGACGGCGTCGAAGACCTCTGGACCACCGACTACGCCGACCTCGTCTCCCTGGCCTGACTAGAGGTAGGGGACCAGCTCGGTCCAGATCGCATCGAGGATGTCGGTGGTCGGCTTCTCGTAGTGCGCGGTCACTGTCACACACGCCTGTTGGTCGGGAAGCATGATGCTGAACTGACCGTAGAGACCGTCCATCCGCCAGGCACCGTCCCGAGCGCAGGGCCAGCAATGGAGCCCGTACGCCGCGTTGTCGGGATCATCCGCGCGGTCGGTCGGTGTGAGTTCACTGTGCATCAGGTCGACATAGTCAGCCGGGACGAGCTGCCGGCCACGGAAGCTGCCGTGGTGGAGCAGGGTCTCGCCGAGGCGGGCGATCTCCTCGGTCCGCAACTGCAACCCCATCGCGCCCAAAGGGAAGCCGAGCGGACAGCGAAGCCACTGCGGGTTACCGATCCCCAGCGGCCGGAACAACCGCGGCAGCAGGAAATCACGGAGGTTGGACCCGCCGACCGCCGCGATGATGCGCCCCAAGACATAGGAGTTCGTGCCCCGGTAGGCGTAGCTGGTGCCGGGTTGGGCGGACAGCGGGGTGGCCAGGAAGGTCTGGGCGGGATCGCCCGGGGGATCGAGGTCCGGATCCTCCCAGCGGAAATCGATCCCCGCTGTCATCGACAGCAGATGACGGATCGTCAACTCCTCGACGCCCTCGGCCGCCGTGCTCTTGAACTCCGGTAGATGGTTCAGCACCGGATCGTCGAGATCGAGCAAGCCGTCCGCCCTGGCGATTCCCACCGCGACCGACGTGAACGTCTTCGAGACCGAGTACACATCGCGGCGATCGTCACTGACCCATCGGAAGGAGATCGGAGCCTCGCCGGCGCGCGTGATGTGGACACCTTCCAATCCGAGTCCACGCTCGGCGACCGCCTGCCGCAACCCGAGCAAGCCGACCTGAACGCCGTCGATCGGTAGCATCGCCATGCCGAGATGCTATGTGACGAGCACTCCGGACGATTCGCGTATGTTCACTGGCATGACAGATCTTGGACTGCAGTTGACGGTGGACGGGCCGGTGGCCCGGGTGGTGCTGGACCGGCCGGAGGTGCGCAACGCGCAGACACCGGCGATGTGGAGTGCTTTGTCGGACTTCGGTACTTCGCTGCCGCCGGAGGTGCGGCTTGTCGTCGTGTCGGGGAAGGGGCAGTCGTTCTCGGCCGGCCTCGATCGCAACCTGATCATGGGCGAGCCGGTCGATGGGCAGGAGCCTCTGCTCACCCTCGGGGCGAAGCCTGCCCCCGAACTGCAAGAGCTGATCTCGCATTTCCAGGCCGGCTTCTCGTGGCTGCGCAGGCCGGAGATCGTCAGCATCGCGGCGGTGCAGGGGCATGCAGTCGGGGCCGGCTTCCAGTTGGCGCTGGCCTGTGATCTGCGGGTGGTGACGCCGGACGCGAAGTTCAGCATGCGGGAGCCTGCGCTCGGGCTGGTGCCCGATCTGGGTGGGACCCAGCCGCTGGTGCAGTTGGTCGGGTACTCGCGAGCGCTGGAGATCTGCCTGACGTCGCGCTGGGTCGAGGCGGATGAGGCGCTTCAGCTCGGCCTGGCGAATATCGTCGTACCGGCTGAGGAGCTGGCGGGGACAGTCAAGGATCTGTCCGAGGCCCTGCTGACCCCTCTCGTGGGTGCAGTCCGCGAAACGAAGGCCCTGCTGCTGGGAGCGAGTGATCGCTCGTATCAGGACCAGTTGAAGGCCGAGCGGGAAGCGCAGGCGCGGCGGCTCAAGGAGCTCCTGGCAGCCCGCGGCTGACCCGCCGGCGCCCGGGAATGATCTGGCTGATCTGAAGTGTTGTCAAGGTTGACGAGTGGAGTGGGGGAGGCGACCGGATGTCTTCAGGAATGGGAATGAGTGGCGGTCGCGGCGGCGCGATGAGCTGGCGGCGTCAGGATCCGTCGGTGGTGGATCGCAAGCTGACAAAGGGAACGCTCAAGCGCATCCTGCGGTTCGCCAAGCCGTTCCGGCTGCATATCTCGGTCTTCCTGCTGCTGGTGGTGCTGTCGGCGTTCCTGGTGATCGCCTCGCCGCTGCTGTTCAAGAAGATCGTCGACGACGGCATCAGCAAGGGCAACGCCGGCCTGGTGACCGCACTCGCCCTGGTGGTGGCGCTGCTCGCCGTGGTCGAGGCGGTCCTCGGGCTGATACAGCGCTGGTTCTCCGCGCGGATCGGTGAGGGCCTGATCTACGACCTGCGCATCAAGGTGTTCGAGCATGTTCAGAAGATGCCGGTCGCGTTCTTCACCCGAACTCAGACCGGCGCCCTGGTCTCCCGGCTCAACACCGATGTGATCGGCGCCCAGCAGGCATTCACCTCGACCTTGTCGGGCGTGGTGTCGAACGTGATCAGCCTGATCCTCGTGGTCGGCGCGATGCTGCTGCTCAGCTGGCAGTTGACCGTGGTCGCCATCCTGCTGCTTCCCGTCTTCCTGCTGCCGGCGCGTTATCTCGGTCGCAGGCTGGCCGCGATGACCCGTGAGCAGATGCAACTCAACGCGGACATGTCGACCGCGATGACCGAGCGGTTCAGTGTCGGCGGTGCGCTCCTGGTGACGCTCTTCGGTCGCCCGGACATCGAGAACGCGAACTTCAGTGAGCGTTCCGGCCGGGTCCGCGACCTGGGCATCCGGATCGCCATGCTGGGCCGCGTCTTCTTCACTGCGCTGACCTTGGTCGCCGCGCTGGCGACGGCCCTCGTCTATGGCGTCGGCGGCAACCTCGCCGTCCGGGAGACGCTGACGATCGGGACTCTGCTCGCCCTGGTGGCTCTGCTCGGGCGGCTCTACGGGCCGCTGACCGCGCTGTCGAACGTCCGGGTCGATGTGATGACCGCGCTGGTGTCATTCGAGCGGGTTTTCGAGGTGCTCGACCTGGAGCCGATGATCAAGGACGCTCCCGATGCCAAGCAGTTGCCTGCAAGCGCATCCACGGTGAGCTTCGATCAGGTCTCGTTCGCCTACCCGACCGCGGACCAGGTTTCACTAGCCAGCCTCGAGTCCGTGGCGGTGCTGGACAAGCGCGCATCGTCCGAGGTGCTCGAGGACATCACCTTCTCGGTCGAGTCGGGCCAGATGATCGCCCTGGTCGGCCACTCCGGAGCGGGCAAGACCACCATCACGAACCTCGTCGCCCGCCTGTACGACGTGACGGGTGGTTCCGTGCGGATCGGTGGACATGACGTCCGCGAGGTGACTCTGCAGTCGTTGCACGACACGATCGGCTACGTCACCCAGGACGCGCACATGTTCCACGACACGATCCGGGCGAACCTGGCGTACGCGAAGCCCGACGCCACCGACGACGAGATGGCCGACGCACTGCGTTCCGCGCAGGTGTGGGACCTGGTGTCCTCGTTGCCGGACGGGCTCGAGACGGTCGTGGGGGACCGCGGGCACCGGCTGTCCGGCGGAGAACGCCAGCGGCTGGCCATTGCCCGGTTGCTCCTGAAAGCGCCGCGCATCGTCGTACTGGATGAGGCGACGGCTCACCTGGACTCGGAGTCCGAGGTGGCGGTTCAGCAGGCGCTGGACACCGCGCTGGAGGGCCGGACCTCGCTCGTGATCGCGCACCGGCTGTCGACGGTGCGGAACGCGGACCAGATCCTGGTGGTTGAGCACGGCAACATCGTGGAGCGCGGTACGCACGAGGAGTTGCTCGCGCTGGACGGGGAGTACGCGGACCTGTACCGCACGCAGTTCGCCGAGTCGGCGGCCGGCGTGTGATCGCTGGACGTCGGGGGCACCAGAGGTACCTGACGAGTTAGGCTTTTTGTGTTGACGTGAGGGGATGGCCGGATGATCAAGTTCGCGGTGGCGCTGGGCGCCGGCTACACCGGCTTCAAGCTGGCCTACAACTCAGAGGACGGTCGCTACTACGGCAAGGTCGGGGACCAGCACCTCCGCTCCACCCTCTCCCTCCTGATGGCGGCCCTCGCCGCCGGCATCACCTACGTCCTCCTCTTCCTCCACTGATAGTTTTTGGCACGTGAGAGACGCCGCATGATCGAGATCCTGACCCCCACCGAACTGCCCCGAGCAAAGGACGCCGGTGCCCTGGTCGCAGACATCCTGCAGACCCTGAAGAGCCGTAGCGCGGTGGGTACGAACCTCCTGGACATCGATCGGTGGGCCCAGACCATGATCGTCGAGGCGGGAGCGCAGTCCTGCTATGTCGACTACGAGCCTTCCTTCGGACGCGGACCGTTCGGCCACTACATCTGCACGGCCGTCAACGACGCCGTGCTGCACGGACTGCCGCACGACTACACGCTGGCCGACGGCGACCTGCTGACACTCGACCTCGCAGTCTCCAAAGGCGGAATCGCCGCGGACTCTGCCATCAGCTTCATCGTGGGCACGTCGAAGCCCCCGGAGAGCGTCGCGATGATCAGCGCAACCGAACGCGCCTTGAGCGCGGGGATAGCCGCTGCCGGGCCTGGAGCCCGGATCGGTGATATCTCCCATGCCATCGGCTCGGTCCTCAGCGAGGCGGGGTACCCGATCAACACCGAGTTCGGAGGTCACGGCATCGGATCAACGATGCACCAGGACCCGCACGTCGCGAACACCGGTCGACCCGGCCGTGGGTACAAACTGCGCCCCGGGCTGCTGCTCGCACTGGAGCCGTGGGTCATGGCGGACACCGACAAGCTCGTCACTGATGACGACGGGTGGACGCTCCGCAGTGCGACAGGCTGCCGGACGGCGCACAGTGAGCACACGATCGCCATCACCGACGACGGAGCCGAAATTCTCACCTTGCCGAAGGAGGCGCGGTCGTAAGCCGCGCCCGCGTCGTCTACTTCTGGACCTTCGTCTCGTCGTGCTCCAGCAGATGCAGCACCGGTACGCCGAGATGACGTCGCGCCGAGTTCGTCCAGTCCAGATGGAAGAACTCCGCCACGATGTGCGGCCGGGTCAGGATGATGACCTCCTGCCCACCGACCTTCTCGACCGTCTCCGTCAGCGCGTCGATCGGCCGATCATGGGAGATTCCGCCCTCCGCCTGCTGGCCGAGATCGCGCAGCCTCTGGACGCTCCGCCCGGTGCAGTCCTTCGCCTCGCTGTCGATCGCCTTCTGCGCCTCCGCGAGGTCCTCGCGCTGGTCGACCAATCCCGGTCCGTACAGGTCCGCCGTACCCAGGGCGCTGATCGACGCCTCCACGCCCGCCTCGGCGTTGTGGCACGGCACGACCACGTGGTACTTCACCGGATCCGGCATGTCCTGGTGCAGCTCGACGACGCGCTTGGCGTCCGGCTCTGACAGTTCCTGTTCGACGAGCAGTACGACGTCGTACATCTCCGTACCTCCGGTCTTACCAGTCGGTATATCCCCATCATGCCGCGCAACGACCCGACAAGGGGGACCTCGGCGGATAAACCTGAAAATCGGGTCTCAGCAGTCCGGCAGATCCGCCGCGGTCCCGTCGGGATGCAGAATGGCGGCATGAAGCTACCCGTGATGCCGCCGGTCCCGCCGATGCTGGCGAAGGCGGTCAAGCAGATCCCGGACGGTGACGTCAGCTTCGAGCCGAAGTGGGACGGTTTCCGCTCGATCATCTTCCGCGACGGCGACGAGGTCGAGATCGGCAGCCGCAACGAGAAGCCGATGACCCGGTACTTCCCCGAACTGGTCGAGGCGTTCAAGGCGAACCTTCCGCCACGCTGCGTGATCGATGGCGAGATCGTCCTCGTCGGTGAGTCGGGGGACCGGCTGGACTTCGAGATGCTCCAGCAGCGGATCCACCCGGCCGCGTCCCGGGTCAAGATGCTGTCGGAGACGGTTCCGGCCCGGTTCGTCGCGTTCGACCTGCTCGCGCTCGGCGACACGGACTACACCGACCGGCCGTTCTCGGAGCGCCGTGCCGCGCTGGAGGAGGCGTTGGCACCGGCGAAGGCGCCGATCCACCTGACCCGTACGACGACCGACAAGTCCCTGGCGACCGAGTGGTTCCACCAGTTCGAGGGCGCCGGCCTCGACGGTGTGATCGCCAAGCCGCTGGACGGGTTGTACCTGCCGGACAAGCGGACCATGTTCAAGATCAAGCACGAACGCACCGCCGACTGCGTGGTCGCGGGGTATCGCGTGCACAAGAGCGGCCCGAACCGCATCGGCTCGCTGCTGCTCGGTCTCTTCAACGCGGAGGGGGTGCTCGCCAGCGTTGGCGTGATCGGGGCCTTCCCGATGGCGCGGCGCGAGGAACTGTTCGAGGAGATGCAGGAACTCGTCACCGACTTCGACAACCACCCGTGGGCCTGGGCGAAGCAGGAGGAGGGCAATCGGACCCCGCGCAACGCCGAAGGCAGCAGGTGGCAGGCGGGCAAGGATCTGAGCTTCGTCCCGCTGCGTCCGGAACGGGTG